>Ga0209302_10000910_pt1 | contig 17030 bp, 14 predicted proteins | sample ArcOceMetagenome_2_FD_187445 | JGI IMG/M metagenome (GOLD analysis project Ga0209302, IMG submission 187445) | Marine eukaryotic phytoplankton communities from Arctic Ocean - Arctic Ocean ARC135M Metagenome (SPAdes) (version 2) | ecosystem: Environmental > Aquatic > Marine > Oceanic | place... | reverse complement strand
GGCCAATGCATTTAGAAGCAGGTAATGCGTAGTAGAGCCAAAGGGTGCAGCGATTTTTTTACCTTTTAGATCTTGGAAGTTTTTAATATCTGCCGATGTTCTAACAGCCATTGCCTCAACATAATCCAACATATTGAGAACCATGATTCCCTTTATCGGTAACTCTCTGGTAACACCAATCGCCGTAGGGGGATTTCCTAAACCACCAAAATCGACCTGCTTACCTGCAATAGCACGGAGCATATCGCCACCACCACCGACTTTAATATAATTGATCTTTACACCTGGCATTTCCTTCTGCACTAGTCCAAGTGACTTTGTCACTAACTGAGCATTCACTAGGTTAAGATAACCAACTGTTACTTCTTTTGGCTTTGCAGCAAAAGAATTTGATGCCATAAATAACATGCTTAGTACCACAATAAATAATCCGTATTTCTGTTTCATAGTTCCACCTTTAGTTTAAAAATTAAAAATTAATTTGATATCAATTGACTACTTCGTTCGCCTCCGATTTGCCCGAGTCCATGGCATCATGGCGAACCCAATACCACGCATCGCCATATCCAGAGTAATTCCAGTTAATCCAAGTACAATCAATCCCATAATCACAATGTCACTCAGTAAAAATTTAGCGGCATCCCAGATCATCCAGCCTATACCTGCAGAGGCAGCGACAATTTCAGCTGCAACAAGAACCGTATAAACGAAACCTAGTGAAATGCGCATACCCGTTAAAATAGTTGGCCCAGCACCTGGAAGGTAGACCTCGCGAATTAAATCTGAACGAGAGGCCCCAAGTGACTTCGCCGCTAACACAAGCGTTGGATTGATATCTTTCACCGCCTGAATAGTCGCAATAATGATTCCTGGTAAACCCGCCAAAAATAGCAGAGCCAACTTAGAGAGTTCACCAATGCCTAACCACATAACCAATAAGGTGTAGAGCCCTAAGGGAGGGAGTGGTCTATAAAATTCAATAAACGGATTAAAAATTGCATGTGTGGTTCGCGAAATACCCATTGCGATACCAAGAGGAATGCCCACCAAACAAGCAAGCAAAAAGGCAGCTAGAATTCTATAAAGGCTTGTACCCACATGCTCGAACAGAGTTGAGCCCTGATACCCATCAAATAAGGTCTCAACAAATGCTTTATAAACAGCATCTGGGCCCGGTAAAAATAGCGGGTTTGCTAAACCTGTAGCAGTCACAAAAATCCAAGTAAAAAGCATAACCATGACAGACATAAACGAAATAATTAATCGCTTATTAGACTCTTGCTTGAACCAACGTTTGATACTGGCTGCAAACCCTAGAGTTTTAGAGTTAGATTTTTTATTAGCTGGTAATAAGTTATTTTTCATAGCTAATTACTCTGCTCCCGATTCAGCGACACCCAGTAAATGCATAATGGTTAATGCAAATATCTTGGTGGCAGCTGTTGATTTAGTAATTGAGATACTCTCATTGACCGGAGCCCAGCCATCTTCACCTGAACCGAAGGTCACAGCATTAACACCCGCTTCACGGAAACGGATTGTGTCATTAAAGGCATTCTTTCTATTAAGAATCGGTTGTCCGCCCAGAATCTGCTTATAGGCTTTAGAGATAGATATATTGGGCTCTTCAAGCTCAGGAACAGGTTCAGTGCCACAGACAAATAACGAATCAGACACCTGTCTAACACTAAATCCAGCTGAAGAATGATCCTTTAGAAAATCACTCACGGTATGAGATATATCATCAATAACTGAATCAATACTCATGCCCGGCAAAATACCAACAACTGCCAGTGTTAAGATGCAACTATCAGGTGAAAACTGCATTTCACCTTCCAAGCCGCCTCTGGTTCGAACAACACAGACACAGGGTGGCGTATGACCCATAAAATCTGTTGGTTCATGGGTAAAACCCATTTTATTCAATGGATCCACAAGCCCAGACGCTAAGGTAATGGCATTTAACCCAGTGTCAGGCCTCCAAATATGTGACTTAACACCTGTAACAGTAACCTCAACCAAGCAATTACCGGCATTTGCAGTAGAGATATTCATACCCCAATCTTCAGAAGAACCGCCCCATGCCGTAGGTTCAGCAGTAATAGAATAATCAGGCTTTAAGCCAATAGTTTGAGTCATATACATAGAGCCATGAGGACCATTCTTCTCCTCATCGACCGTGTAACAACAAATCAAATCACCCTTTAGCTGAACACCCTCATCAATCAAAGCCTTTACTGCAAGTAGTGAACATGCAAGATTGCCGCGGGTATCCGAAGTGCCACGACCATACAACCAATCGCCATGACGGGTTGCCTTAAAAGGATTCTGATCGCATTTATCCCAACGCTCAGGCTCAACTGCAGGATAAGTATCCAAATGGTCATTCAACATCAACGAAGGCCCATTACCAGATCCTTTCAAGCGACCTACGATATTAGGTCTTCTAGGCTGTGATTCGTACTTCTCAACCTCAAAACCCATAGCTTCAAGTTTCCCGGCGACAAAAAGAGCAATAGCCTCCTCTTCGCCAGCAGGAATATCCGGATCCAAAGGGTTAACAGAATTAGGCTGGCCGGTACGAACCATTTCAGTAGTAAGTTCAAGCCATTCAGCTTCATCAACACGCGCAATAATCCGATCTTCAAGCGCAGTAAGGGGGTTTTTCTCAAGTTCCATAGAAGACAAATCTCTTTAATTAAGGTTAAAATTAGTGTTGGTTTTGTAGCTCAAATGCCTTGATACTCTCAGCGCGAATAACCTCTAAACATTGTCTCTTAAGATCCATAAATTCAGGGGTGGTTGATAATTCTTGAGTTCTAGGCCTGGGTAAATTATTTTCAAACTCAGCGACAATTCGCCCAGGGTTTGAACCCATAACCACAATTTTGTCCGCAAGAAAAACTGACTCATCAACGTCATGTGTCACAAACACAACCGTAGTGCCAAACTCACTCCATACATCAAGTAAGCTTTCCTGCATAAAAACTCGCGTTTGAGCATCAAGTGCACCAAAAGGCTCATCCATCAAAAGCACACTGGGTTGAGTTGCCAACGCTCTAGCGATACCGACTCTCTGTTGCATGCCTCCAGATAATTCAGCGGGATAATGGTTGCGATACTTGGAAAGTCCAACCATCTCAAGAAAATATTCAGCCGTACTACTAGCCTCAACATCGCCCGATAACCTAGGTCCAAGAGCGATATTTTCAAATGTTGTTTTCCAAGGAAGGAGAGAATATTGCTGGAATACCATGCCGCGATCAGGTCCAGGTAATAACACCTCAGAATCATCAACCCTAATAGAACCCGATGAAGGATTTAGATAACCCGCAATACTATTAAGCAAAGTAGACTTGCCACAGCCAGAGGGCCCAAGTATGCAAACAAAATCACCCGCAGAAATTTTCAAATCAGCTTTATCAACTGCTGTGACAGTATCAGCGCCTTTACCAAAGACCACGCTAACGTTATCAATAATAATTTGCCCGCAGTCCACTTTGGACCTACTTAACTTCTTCGGGCCTGCAGATGAGCTATCATCGGTACTTAAAATTTTGCTTGCTTGCGCTGTCATTAAATTTTTCCGGTAAGTTACTGTGGGTAGTATTCTCAACAAAAAAACTTGTATTAGAGAAAAACTACGATTACTTATATACGACGCTAGAATCGTGCCAAAAATTAACAAACCAACTAAATAAAATATATCCTATTGATTTTATTAGGTTTATTTCATTTTTATTTTATTTGAAAAAATCAAAAGAGAATTTTTATAACGAGCCTTACTTGTGCATCAGAAAAATTTAATGCATTTAGATGGTGCGTTTTTAAAAAGGTTTAATACAAGTCAAAATATTATTTAGCCCAGACATAAAAAACCTTTAAAAATAATGTAGAGGATTAAGAAAAAGTAATCAGTATTGTTAAAAGAGATAAAGAGAAAAAAATATAATTAAGATTAAAAATACAATAAAAAGGACTGTCTTGAAGATAGATTTAGTTTTTTAACTTCTTTGATTTTCTATTCATTACGGGCACATAAATTTTTTTAATTCACCAAAATCTCAAAACTAAGATAAAATAAAAGCCTAATGACTAATAGCCCCAAACTATGCCAATTAATCGAAAATTTTGTGTCGCGCCCATGCTCGACTGGACCGATAGGCATTGTCGCTTCTTTTTGCGACTAATCAGTGCGCATGCTGTCCTGTACACAGAGATGATAACCACGGGCGCGATATTACACGGTGATGCAGAGCGCCATTTAGCCATGAATACCGCAGAGCACCCCGTTGCATTGCAACTCGGCGGAAGTGACCCCCATGACCTTGCTGCGGCCTGCAAGATCGCCGAGAAGTACGCCTATGCTGAGATTAATCTTAACTGTGGCTGCCCTAGTGATCGCGTACAGAACGGTATGTTTGGTGCGATTATGATGAAAAATGCCGAGGTCACTGCCAATTGCATATCATCAATGGTTGAAGCCTCCTCACTCCCTATAACGGTAAAGCACCGGATTGGCGTCGATGATTATGATTCCTATGACTTTCTATGCCAATTTGTTGGTACGGTTGCTGATGCGGGCTGCAACACGTTTTTGGTTCATGCACGTAAAGCTTGGCTCAAAGGCCTTAGCCCAAAACAAAATCGGGAAGTGCCCGAGCTAAACTATGAGCGGGTATACCAACTCAAAAAAGACTTCCCTAATATCGAGATTGTGATAAATGGCGGTATCACCACCTTAGAAGAATCAGCATTGCATCTTGATAAAATTGATGGCGTTATGATGGGTCGAGAAGCCTACACAAACCCCTACCTGCTGTCAGATGTAGACAGGCTAATTTATGGTAGCAAAACCCCGATTAAAACTCGTGAAGATATCGCTGAACAATTCCTTCAATATGTGGATAATGAGATGTCAAAAGGTGTTAGGTTACACGCGATGACTCGCCATATTTTGGGCTTATTCCATGGGATGCCCGGAGCACGACAATTTAGGCGGCATATTAGTGAGAATGCCTATAAACCTACTTCAACTATTGATGTTTTGACTACGGCATTAAAAGCCACTTCAGGGGAACCTAACAAATGAGCGCAATCAGTAAACTGACACAACTGAAAGAAATGACCACTGTAGTGGCAGATACCGGCGATTTCGAAGCTATCAGCCAGTACTCTCCTGAAGATGCCACAACTAACCCATCGTTGATCTTAAAAGCCGCTCAGATGCCCAGTTATGAGAGTCTAGTTAAAGAAGTCATTAGTTCCGTTCCAGGCGGAGCACTCTCCAGTGATGAGCAATTGTCACTGTGCATGGATAAATTAGCCGTTGGTATCGGTAAAAAGATCATTGAGGTTATTCCTGGGCGCATTTCAACCGAGGTAGATGCGCGACTCTCTTTTGATACTCAAAAATCAATTGCCAAGGCACGCCAGTTAATTGAACTCTACGAGACCGCCGGGATTGGTAAAGACCGCGTGCTTATTAAAATGGCATCGACGTTTGAAGGTATCCGTGCAGCGCAGCAACTTGAAAAAGAAGGTATCAACTGCAACCTAACGTTGCTGTTTAATTTTACTCAGGCGGCTGCCGCAGCGGATGCAGGGGCATTCTTAATCTCTCCCTTTGTAGGCAGGATATTGGACTGGTACAAAGCTAATACCAATAAAACGGAGTATACAGCTACTGAAGATCCTGGTGTGCAGTCAGTCACGCGTATTTATAATTACTACAAACAGTCCGGCTATGACACTGTAGTAATGGGTGCGAGTTTTAGAAATATCGGGGAGATTACCGAGCTAGCCGGGTGTGACCGATTAACCATTAGCCCGCAGCTACTGCAAGAATTAGACGATGATTTTGGCACCTTAGATCGTAAGCTAGACCCCGGGAATACTGGTGATAAAATTGATTATACAATGGCAGATGAAAGCGTCTTCCGCTATGAATTAAATGATGACCCTATGGCGACTGAAAAATTGGCGCACGGCATTAGAAGCTTTGTCGCCGATCAAATTAAACTAGAACTATGGTTAAAAGAGATAGCTAAATGATTAATAAAATTAAGAATTTTTTCTCAAAAAATGTAATTGAATCTGAACCAGATGGCGCTAGCCCAGAGCAAATCGCCCTGGCAGCGCTGCTGATTGAAGTGATGGTTATCGATGGAAATCTTGACGACCAAGAGCTTGAGTCCATTACCGGGACACTCTCAAGCATGCTTGAGACCACCAAAGAACAGGTCGATGAACTAATCGCTCTTTCCAGAGAAGAGGTGACTGAAGCAACCTCTTTGTATCAGTTCACTCGAGAAATTAATGATCACTTTGATGAGCAGAAAAAGCTCGAGCTAATGACCGGAATGTGGCGCGTTGCTTATGCCGATGGTCATCTAGATAAATATGAAGAAAACATAATGCGCCGAGTAGCTGATTTGTTGCACATTCTGCACAGCGACTACATACGCTGCAAAATAAACGCTCAAGAACAGGGTTGATCAGTCACCTGACTCCAGCGCTTTAATTAAATCTTGGAATTCTTGCTGGTTATCCTCGCTCAGTCGCACCAAAATTTTGTGAGCCTCTAGTACCTGCTCACGGATCTCATCTAGGGGCAAATTTTGGGTACCTATTTCATGTAGGTCTGCGCTGGCGTCAAGATCGGGCAACTGATCAAAAATATCAAAAATTTCATCAAAGCTCATGCTCTCTAGCGTTCTAAGAATGCTGGAGTTCTGACAAAAAACCTCAATATTTAGTCCGTATTGCTGCCGACAATGCAGTCCTAATTTAGCCAGTAAGCCAAGAGTTGTACTGTCTAACCCTTCAGCATCGAGCATATCAACAACTACTCGTTTTACATTCTTACTACCAAAGATAGACTCAATATAACGGTTTAAGGTGCCACACAGTGTCACACGGACATCGCCAGTAAACTTTAACAGGTGATTACCAAGCTGATCAGAAACTAATATTTTCCCAGAATTCAAGCTACATACCCCTAGCTAACAGACACATAGAGACGTCATCTTGAGGGTCTTCCAAGAAATCAACGTTCAAAGCATCCTTGAGGGATTCCAGACTATCTGAATTGCGGCCAAAGAACCGTAGTAGCGTTTGCTCCTTATCGACTAAATCTTTATCCGCCACTAGATCAAAAACACCGTCTGACAAAAGTACTAGTGCACAGCGCTTTGGCAGGACTATCTCTTCTACCTGCCAGGATGCATCTTCAAAGATACCCACTGGTTTACCTTTGCCCGGTAAGTAATTGGCCTTGCCATCGACAATCAATATGGGGCGCGGCAGTTGGGCGCCAACCACATAGCGCAGAGTGCTCTTTTCAGAATCTAAGCATCCGGCGACGATTGTCAGGTGCTTCCCCAGCCCAGTTGCTAGAACTTGTTTGTTGACATGTTCCAACAAGCCCTCAGGAGCCGCACTAAGAGACTCGTAGTCATTTTCAGCGACATGCCGTCGAATTACGCGGCCAATCATAAACCTCAGTAAAACGGTCACAAACGCTGACGAGGCGCCATGCCCTGAGACGTCAGCAAAATAAAATACCAAATAGCGACCCAGTACAAATTCATAACCTACAAAATCACCACTGAGATAAAGCGATGGCGTGACAGAATGAGATATTTCATAGTCTGCAAAGGTTAATGGACTTTCGGGCATTAGACTCTTTTGAACCTCAAGCCCTGCGAGCTGGTCCTGCTTGAGCATCTGCAGGCTGCCTTGAAGTTCTGAGTTAGCCGCCTCTAATTGCTGCCCATAGGTCGTTCTCTGACGGCGTATATCTGCCAATGCTTGAAGCCGAGCAAAAGAGTCTACGAGTTCACTACTGGACATGTCATCAAACCACACATCAGCAACCCCAAGCCGAAAAAAATCTATGGCTTTTGAACGGGAAAAGTCATCAAGTATGACTGTTAGTAAGTGTTTGGCTGCGTACTCTTTTAGCAACACGCTACTGGACAAGTCTTCGATCAGTTCCTGTGCAGGAGCAAATGCGACTATTTGTGAGTAATCATCTTCACAGACCGCAGACAAGTCATTGAGATCAGATAGGTTCGTACAAACACGACCGCCCTCTTCGACTCTTGAAATTAGCTGTTCAAGCTTAGCGTTTTTCTCACCAATGAGAAATATCGTACTTTTACCTTCACCCATGAAAACTCGACTTAGTAATATCTTATAATTATTAATTTAGCACGAACGGTAGTATGAAAAACTAATGCAAATCCAAACGTGACTCGCCACATCTAATAGTCATCTAAATCATCAAAATCGTCTTCGATAGCACCATCACTGATAACATACTCTCTATTTTGCAGATAAACATCCCTTATAAACAAATATTTGTCACCGCTAATGACATCATCAATACCTAACAAATCAGCGCGCAACGCAACTAGATCGACACCTTTTATGGCTACTCGGACAGGTAGGCTATTGTTATAACTAAACGGATCTAACAGACTGTCGACAAAGTTAGACGGTGCATCTCTCAACGTTGATGGACCAAAAAACGGCAACATTAAATAAGGACCATCCGGCACACCCCATACAGCCAGTGTTTGACCAAAATCTTCATCTTCTCCTGGCTGTAAGCCGGCTTGTTTTGCGATATCAAAAAAGCCACCTAAACCCACTGTGCTGTTCATAAGGAAACGTCCGCCATTATTGCCCGCTTGCGCAAATTTACCCTGCAAAACGTTGTTAACTAAACTCGGGATTTCATCCAGATTTGAAAAGAAATTTCTAAATCCACTTCGAACGGGCTTTGGCGTGACCTCGTCGTAAATGATGGCAATAGGTTTTATTATCAATGGATCGAGCACATTAAAGTTGAGCTCATAGAACACTCTATTAACCCCTTCAAAAGGGTCATTCTCTTCAAGCTCTTCACTCCACGCAAAGTTAGTAATAGCCAGAAGTAATATTACTAAAACCGGTTTAAACATTTTCACGTCAACTCTTGTCTCTAATTTCAATATAGATGTAAATTATACTCTAGACCTATGCAATATTGCTCACTTGTTGACAGAGCAAACGACTTTAAAATGTTAACCAGTAGATATATTACGGATAATCCGGCAAAAATCGTCGCAGCTGATCATTTAAATCTGACCATCGTGTAGCCAATCTTTTTTCTGAAACAGGTCTTCGTGTTTTCAATTGTTGTGCAAACAGAGAGACGCGGAACTCTTCAAGCAACCATCGAAATTCAAGTAACGACTCACTAAGCTCGGTCGATATTGGATACTTCTTTTCCTCAACTCTCTGCAAGGGTTCTGTAAATGAGCTAATAGTTCTGGTGTACTCGGAATCTTTTTGAATTTGAGATAAGAGCTTTCCAATTCTAAAATCGATAGCTCGAACGTATCTTGAATATTGCAAAGTATCTTCTACCGTTGCCTGCGCAAGGGTCTGAGATGAAAACAACCAGCTGATCTGCAATAAAATATCGTCTCTCGCGCCCTGCTCAGCCACCGACATCGATCTTAGGCGTTGCTGTTGTATATGTAAGGAAGCCAATACTGATTCAATGGCCTCGCCATGCTGACGAGCAAGCACCACAACTTGCCCTATTCCTTCAGTGTAAAGACCATCGAACTCATGCTGCTCTCTGACTACAGAATTCTTTGAAAAAATAGCCTGTTTAAAGCTTGCCAATATAATGGCCGACACAATAGTATCGCGCGAACCTAAACCGGCAGCTTTAAGCTGAAGCTCCTTGCCACGCAATAAATCTTTACCCAGATATTTACATTGATCTCTGCCGCGCAATACCGCTAACCGCAACTGACCCTCCATTGTAATAGCATCCGCAACTGCAGGACTTTCAATTAATTCAATGGACACTGAATCACCATAATCTCGCAATGCTGGCCAAGCTTTGATATTCATATTTCCACGCGGCAACACTACCTCAACAGGTAATTCTCCAAAGTCCCATTCAGTAATATTGTTACGTGCAATAGTCTGCTCCGCCGATTCAGCCAAACTACTGTTTATGCGTTGCTTAAAATCTCTGCGCAATTGACCAAGATCTCTGGCCATAGCAATCAACTGGCCCTGGTCGTCTTGCAAAATAAAGTTCGTTTGATACCAGGGATCAAGGTTGTCTGAACCCCAGCTCTCGCTGGATATTTTTTGCCCGGTTAATTTATGTAATTGTTCACCTAAGACCTCGGTAATAGGTCGATCTTGAGCATTAATATTAAGCAATACTTTATCAACATAATCAGGGACCGGCACAAATGTGCGGCGAATATTTTTCGGCAGGCCCTTGACTAAGGCAATGCACTTGTCACGTAACATCCCAGGTACCAACCAATCAAAGAAGTACCGCGGTGATTGATGCAATAATGCTAACGGCATGATTAGACTTACACCGTCTTCCGCATGACCTGGTTCAAAGTGATATCGAAGACTATATTCAAAGTCATCTATTAGCAGTTGCTGAGGAAACTGCGCCTCCTCACTAGCCGACAAATTCCGTAACAACAGCGAATCTTTACTCATAAACAATAACTGGGGATCATCTATTTCAGAGCTCTTGCGCCATTTTTCAAAATCGGGCAAGTTATAAATAGATGAGGGGAGACGCTGATCATAATGGTTATAAATTACCACCTGCTCAGCGAGTAAATCTCGTCGTCGAATCCGATCTTCTAAAGCTTGCAAATCAGTCACTAGGCCCTGATTATGTGCGTAAAATTGACCTTTACCCCGATAGCCATCTTCTACTAGCGCCTGCTGTATAAAGATTTTCCTTGCATCAACTGGTGCAATCTTGCCATAGACTACGCGCTTACCTTCAACAATGCTTAATCCGAATAGGGTTTGCCGTTCTTTGGCCATGACCTGGCCAGACTTATGATGATAAAAAGGCTCACTATGGCTCTTTTTTACAAGGTGTGCAGCTAATGATTCAAGCCACTCTGGGTCAATTTTAGCCACATTCAAAGCATACTGTTTAGTCGTCTCCATCAGCGAACCCGCCATTATCCACTTCGGCGGCTTTTTACTCAAACCAGAGGATGGGAATACAAAGAACTTACGATTTCTGGTCCCTAAAAACTCCCATTTGTCCTCGCGAATACCTACCTGACCTAAGAGACCTGACAGCAGCGCTTGATGAATAGCACCATAGGCAGCTGGTTGTTGGTTATCCTTAAAATTCAGTGTCCTACAGGCCGTATGCAACTGCCGGTGAAGGTCTCTCCACTCACGCATGCGAAGATAGGAAACAAACTGTGATCGACAATATTTACTGAACTGATTGGTTGATAAGTTTTGGCGCTTTTCCTCAAAGTGCGTCCACAGATTTAACAAAGACATGAAGTCCGATTCTTTATCCTGCCACTGTTTATGTGCAAGATCTGCAGCCTGCTGCTTTTCACCTGGGCGCTCTCTTGGGTCCTGAATACTTAAACCGCTGGCAATAACAATCAACTCATTCAGAGAACCATTATTACTGGATTCTAGAATCATCCTGGCAAGCCTAGGGTCGACAGGTAACGAGACCAGTTTTTTTCCCAAGGAAGTCAGCTTACCGCCACTATTAACTGCCTGAAGCTCTTCTAGGAGCTTGTAGCCATCACTGATTAATCGGCTGTCAGGTGGGTCAATAAACGGAAAATCACGGATGTCGCCAATGCGTAAATGGAGCATCTGTAAAATAACTGATCCCAGGTTAGTACGCACAATCTCTGGATCAGTGAATGCTGGTCTAGCCTCAAAATCCTCAGCCTGGTACAACCGATAGCAAACACCATCGGCAACCCGACCACAACGCCCTGCCCTCTGATTCGCACTAGCCTGAGAGATCGGTTCAATGGGTAATCGCTGCACCTTGGTCCTAAAACTATAGCGAGACACCCTTGCTCGGCCAGTATCAATAACGTAGCGAATACCTGGAACAGTGAGTGATGTCTCAGCAACGTTAGTACTGAGAATAACCCGACGACCTCGGTGAGGGGAAAAAATCTTGCTCTGCTCGGCTAGACTTAGCCGCGCATACAGTGGAACGATCTCGGTGTGAGGTAATTGCGCTCGTCGCAATGCTAAGCTCGCCTCACGAATCTCTCTCTCCCCACTCAAAAAAACTAGCACATCACCTGATTTTTGATTCTGCTCGATATCTTCTAGGCAATCTACGATCGCTCGATTGCGGTCCACGTCGATTATGTCGGGTCCACTATAGATAATCTCTACAGGAAATGTTCGGCCAGATACCTCTATCACCGGCGCTTTATCAAAGTGCATCGAGAACTTCTCTATATCAATTGTTGCCGAGGTGATAATGACCTTTAGCTCAGGCCGCTTCAGTAGTAATTGTTTAAGATAACCGAGAAGAAAGTCAATATTGAGGCTGCGCTCGTGAGCCTCATCGATAATAATTGTGTCATATTTACTCAAATACCTGTCACGTTGAATCTCGGCCAATAAAATACCATCGGTCATTAGCTTGATAAAACTATTAGGTGATGTTTTATCAGAGAATCTTACCTGATAACCCACCGCATCCCCCAAGGGCGACTTCAGCTCTTGCGCGATTCTCTCCGCCACTGTCCGTGCGGCAATTCGACGAGGTTGTGTGTGACCAATAAGCCCTCTGACCCCGCGACCGGCTTGAAGGCATATCTTAGGAATCTGAGTCGTCTTGCCGGACCCGGTCTCGCCGGCGATAATTACCACTTGATGCTTCTCTATTTCCCCTCTTATTTCCTCGGCGCGACTACTTACCGGTAAATCAGGGTATTCAATTGAGGGAAGTCTGAGTCGCCTAGACTCGGCAATGGCCTGCGATTTAGCCACTGCTGAGCATAGTTTTAGCCATTTGCTTGAGCTTTCAGGTGAGTCCAAAGTTCGATTTTTAAATGTCAGTAAGGTGCGCGTCAAACCAAACAAATCTGGGCTCAATACAGTCTGCTCGAGCTCAATCGCAAGCCGGTCAATTTGACCCGCAGTCGTGGGGACAATCTTGGTGAGGTTAAAACTATCTGGATGAGGCATAAAAAGCGCTACTCGCCTGTCTCCTGCCAGACACAGAGTCCACTAGACTTCTTAATGGCCGCGAGTTTTTCTTCATGGCATAGTAATTCCGCAGCACTCGCGCGGACAATAGGGAGAGGATTTCGATCACTCGGTAAGCGTCGAATTGACGCGGTAGTACTTATTTCTCCACTGTCTGCATCCGACTGTTGATTGATATTTAAATTAACTTGGCCGCCGGTCATCAACAAATATACATCTGCAAGAATTTCAGCATCCAATAAAGCGCCGTGAAGGTCTCGCTGCGAATTGTCTACGCCATAACGCTTGCATAGGGCATCAAGGTTATTCTTTTGTCCAGGATGTTTCTTCCGAGCAAGGGCGAGTGTATCTATAATTTTACAAGTGGATCCTAAAGGGCTGTGCTTACCACTAAGTTTTTTTAGTTCGTGATTAATAAATCCAACATCAAAGGGTGCGTTGTGAATTACCAGTTCTGCGCCATCTAAAAAATTTAAAAAATCAGAACTAATGGCAGCGTAAACAGGCTTATCTTCAAGAAACTGATCCGTAATACCATGCACCTCCATGGCCCCTTCATCGACTTTTCGCTGAGGATTAATATATTGATGATAGTGACGCCCGGTAAGCTTCCTATTAACCATTTCCACGCAGCCGATCTCAACAATTCGATGATCTTGGGAGGTCTCTAAACCAGTGGTCTCTGTATCTAAAACGATCTGTCGCATGTCTTTACGCTATCTGTAGTTTGAATAGGTTTGAGCGTTAAATGGGCTGTCACAGCTCATCAATACCACGATTAGCTAAGTCGTCAGCGATTTCATTTTCTCGATGACCGCTGTGCCCTTTAACCCACTGCCAGTTTATACTATGCACCCCAATTAGCGCATCGAGTTTTTGCCATAGATCGACATTTTTAACCGGCTTTTTAGAGGCTGTTTTCCAACCTCTTTTTTTCCAATTGGGCATCCACTCTTGAATTCCTTTAAGCACATAGGTTGAATCCGACGTTATTTTGATCTCGCAGGGTCGTTTTAGCGCTGCTAACGCTTCAATAACGGCTGTCAGCTCCATCCGATTATTCGTGGTTTCAGGCTCACCACCAAAAAGCTCCTTCTCATCAGTTCCAAAACGCAACAGAGCACCCCACCCTCCGGGCCCCGGATTACCGCGGCAGGCGCCATCCGTAAAAATTTCTACATTACTCATTAGTGACCTCTATGACTAAAGTTTATGCTCCGCAGAGTGCTTATTTATACTTTTTTTTGTTGAACCCAGTGATTGACTAGTAGAGACCGATAATCGTCCACGCGCCGCTGCCTTCCAGCTTCTCGGTGGATTACCAATCATCCGGCTAACTCGCTTGACTGCATGGATCATATAAAAATTACCAAAGGGCAGTCCAATTCTTTGGCATCCACGATCCCAACTATCACCTAATCTAAGCTTTTCTGGACCCTCTAACATCTGAGAAGCCGCAACTCTATAGGCAAAAGGTAACTGATGGGCACCATGATTAATAGCGTCTACCTCGAAATTCAGTAGCGTTAACCAATCGAGTAAGCGGCCGGCACGGAGACTATGAAACCGATATTGAGGACTATCCGTTAATAACTGCATGGGTAATTTAGCGACTCCCATCGGCCCAAATGGGTCCAAAACACAAACTATAAGATGCCCACCTGGGGTTATCGTTCGGCAAACTTCAGCCAGCACAGATTGAGGAGATTCTGAGAATTCCAGAGTATGCTGAAGTAAAACCACATCGACGACATCTGAAGGCAGCGGCAATTCCGTCAGGTCGGCAACCGCTGAAATACCCGCTCCGCAATGATCAGTATGTGCTTGGAAATTAAAACGATGTATCTGAGAAAACTCATCCGCTGACTGCCTATCGGCTGTTAGCCCGAGATGCATAACACGATACCCAGGCAATGCTGAATATTTCTCGGCGATAAGATCCCGTTCAGCCGCCAAGACATAGCTCCCAAAATCAGTCTTAGACCAAAGTGACAGCTTTTCGCCAGTGGCTTTGAGGCCTTTTATGGAAAATCGTTCTAACACTCGTTTTTCAAATCTCATGGTTACTTTGAGTAATGACCTTACTATCCGGTCAGGTTATAAGCATAGTATGGCGGTTGCTTAGGTTAAAAACCACTCCCGCTAGCTGCAGTTCAGCATCACAAAATACTTCGTGCGGAGTTAGCTGCAATATTTAAGCACCGGGGTCAGGATTTATACTGCTAAGAGACAGGCTGTTAATTATTTGTCTAATACTCATAACCTCGTTACACTCTCGCGTTAGAAAAATCTGTGAGATTTCTGTGATATCAGCGCCCAAACTAAGCTATGCAAGCATACTTCTATCAATAATTGCATGCATACCCGGCTGTAAAGTTGGACCGCCACTGGACGAGCAGACTTCTGCACCACAGGCACTCATCGAACTTGAGCAAACATCAACTACTCGTTCACAGAGTATTGACCTTCAAACTGCAGTAAAAGAGATTCCTCCTAGCTTACCAATCTCTGCTTTATCTGATCAAATCAAAGAGTCAGCACAAGACCATTCTGATCTTTTGCAACGTATCCGTGATGGTTATCAGCTTAACCTTGAAAATCTTCCGGTCAGCGTATTGGATCAGCGGGACTGGTACCTTAGAAACCCTAAGTATATTTCTACGGTTTTAAGTCGAGCGAAACCATTTATTCACTATGTTACCGAGCAGTTATCCACTGCGGGGCTGCCCTTAGAAATAGTTTTACTCCCTATTGTCGAGAGTACCTATGACGCTTTCGCCTATAGTCCGAGTCACGCTGCTGGGCTCTGGCAGTTTATTCCAACGACGGCACGTAGATTCGGTATTGACCGAAACCGTTGGTATGACGGGCGCAGAGACGTTGTGGCTTCAACCGACGCGGCTATTGCCTACCTTTCGTACTTACATCAACGTTTTGATAATGACTGGTTACTTGCACTTGCCGCTTACAATTCGGGTGAAGGGACCGTCGGCAAGGCGATAAGAGCCAACATAAAAAAAGGTAAGCCAACTGACTTTTGGAATCTTAAGCTGCCTAAAGAGACGCGCAACTATGTCCCTAAGTTACTGGCTTTAGCGGTAATCATTCGAGACGCGGGCACACTCAATGTGAGTCTTCCTGAGATTAAAGATGAAGCGTACTTTGATATTATTCAGATAGAAAAGCAGATCTCGCTGCCAAAAGTTAGGAATATCACAGATACGGATGATTGGCTTTTCAGTCAGCTAAATGCGGGCTATCGACGCTCGATAACCCCTCCAGAGGGTGCTTATCAAATTTTAATACCTAGCGGAAAATCTGCCGCACTCTCTACTTTTATTGCCACCACTGACCCAAAGAATTGGATTCCATATACGGAATATGTAGTTGTCAGCGGCGACACTCTCTCAGAAATTGCTATGCGTTTTGATACGCAAACGGAGACTGTCAAAAATAGTAATAATCTAATTAATGACCGCCTTAAAATCGGGCAGTTGTTAATCATATCTAAGGGTGATGGCGACGCTACCACGGAAAAAATCGGGCCCTATGAAATAATTAATCACAAGGTGGTTGCCGGGGACACTTTATCGGCGCTGGCGAACCAGTACGACAGTAGTGTAAAAGAACTCCGTTCCTTAAACGCTTTGAGAGGGGGCTTTATAAAAGTTGGCCAACTACTTGATATTCGTATGCCCACCCAATCAATCAAGGCTTCCTCTCTTAGAAAGCTTTCCTATAAGGTGCGGCGAGGCGATTCGCTCTATGTTATTGCCAAAAAATTCTCATTGTCGATTTCTGACATTACTCAATGGAATAGTATCAATAGGGAAAAATTTCTACAGCCGGGTCAACGGCTGACGTTATACATCAACCCACGAAGTATTTAAAACTTTTATGGCAGGCAAAAATAAAGGCGGATAAACCGCCTTTATTAAGTCACCTAAATCATGAACCTACTGAACAATCTCTGCTTTCTC
>Ga0209302_10000907_pt1 | contig 17061 bp, 19 predicted proteins | sample ArcOceMetagenome_2_FD_187445 | JGI IMG/M metagenome (GOLD analysis project Ga0209302, IMG submission 187445) | Marine eukaryotic phytoplankton communities from Arctic Ocean - Arctic Ocean ARC135M Metagenome (SPAdes) (version 2) | ecosystem: Environmental > Aquatic > Marine > Oceanic | place... | reverse complement strand
TGCTAGTACCGTTAGAGGTTACGGTTATGGCGGTGGGGGTGGATCAGGGCAAACTGGACAGCAATCTTACGTCTGCTTGACGCCTTCTTCAAGCCAAGGCAATGTTGAGACAACTTACTACACAGCGGGGGGTGCAGCGGGTGGTCGTGCTTTGACGGGCGGCTCCAACGGTTCACCTAGCGGTGGCGCTGGTGGTTTCTGGGGTCAATCAGGTTCTGGTGGTGGCGCAGGTGGCGCAGCTATCTCAGGAACATATACAGCCTATACAAACGATGGCACTGTTTATGGAGCCGTAGTGTAGTGGTATTCTTTGAGCGCATTGGCCCTATGTCTAAAGAGCGGATGTCTATCTGCGAAGGTTGTGAGTATCTGACCCATGTAAAAACATGCAAGCTTTGCGGGTGCTTTATGCCAGTTAAGGTCGCTGTCTTTTCTGTATCCTGCCCTGATGGTAAATGGAAAGAAGAAGTATAATGCCACAAGTAACATTGACACCAGAAGAGCTTGAAGCTATGCTTGACCGTGCTGCTAAGCGTGGCGCAAAGGTTGTGCTTACTGAGCTAGGCCTTCATGATTCGACTGCCTCTAATGATATGCGTGAGCTACGTACTCTACTTAAAACGTGGCAGGGTACACGTCTCAGCATATGGAACACCTTCGTAAAGATAACAACAGTTGCCGTATTCGGCTTCATAGCTACTGCCCTTTGGATGCAGTTCAGCGCTAAGTAAGGACTAATATTATGGCTAAGCGATTTGGTGGCTTTACACCTGAACAGATGGGTAAGATTATACCTGAGATGCAGGGTATGCAGTCTGACGAACAGGCTAAGTTCCTAGCTGCTACACCCGGTGCTGCTGCACGTGTCGGTAAGATGACAGAAGCTGCACAGAATCGCATTGGCATGGCTTATGGCGGTTTGGTTAAGGGTGGTTATGCTGAGGGTGGCGATGTCACAGAAGAAGAAGAGACACCTAAAGACGCAAAAGGTTTTGTCTCCGATGCTATGACTGATCCTAAGTCTTTAGTTACTAAGGCTGATGTGGTTAAGACAGAGATAACGGACGACCAGAAGATTGACACTGCTACAGGGCAACTAACAGGTGATGCACCTGCAGGTACTGTAACGACTGCAGCACCCGTACAGAATGTAACGGCTCCAGAAAAAACACCTGCAGTAAAGGTAGAGCCAACACTAACACAAGAGGGTGTTCAGGGCGTTGTTGATAAGCTTGTAGCGGCTACAGGTAAGCCTAGCGATGAAGCTTTGGCTGATGCGGCAACTATGGCACCAGGAGAATTAGCCCAGCTAGGCTTAGATGCTGCACAGATTAAAGAAGCACAAACCGTTGTTGCCCCTGACGCACGTGAGTTAGAAGATGGTGAGCTTATTGAAGGCTCTACTGTTGATATGTCTCGTGTTAAGAAAGAGACGAACTTTGAAGCTGTAACAGGTGCACCATCTACGGATGCTACTGTACAGGGACAGCTAACGGGTTTGATGCAAGACTTTGAGGGTGCTGAACCACCAGCCTGGGCTGCAGGTGCTATGCGACAGGCTGCAGCTATGATGGCTTCACGTGGTCTTAGTGCTTCATCTATGGCTGGACAGGCTGTAGTACAGGCTGCTATGGAAAGTGCACTGCCTATTGCACAGATGGACTCACAGACATTCGCTAAGTTTGAATCACAGAACCTGTCTAACAGACAACAGACTGCTATGTTTGCTGCAGAGAAACGTGCTGAGTTCCTTGGCCTAGAGTTTAACCAAGAGTTTCAGTCTCGTGTTGCTAATGCGTCTAAGATCTCTGACATTGCTAACATGAACTTCACTGCTGAGCAGAACATAGCTCTTGAGAATGCTCGTATGGCACAATCTGTAGATATAGCTAACCTAAGCTCAGTTAACGCTAAAGTATTGGCAGATGCTGCAGCTATGTCTCAAACAGATTTGTCTAACTTAAACAACAGACAGCAGACACAAGTACAGAATGCTAAGTCTTTCCTAGATATGGATATGTCTAGCCTTAGCAATACACAGCAAGCTACACTATTCAAAGCACAGCAACTTACTAACTCTATGTTCTCAGACCAATCTGCAACCAATGCTGCTGCTCAGTTCAATGCTTCCTCTGAGATGCAGACAGAGCAGTTCTTCCAGAACCTTACATCTACTGTGTCTATGTTTAACACAGAACAAATAGCTGCACGTAATCGTTTCAATGCAGGTGAGTCTAATGCTATGGAGCAGTTCAATCAGGGCTTAGTCAATATGCGTGATCAGTTTAACGCCGCTAACTCTCTGGTAGTGGAACAAGCCAACGCAGCTTGGGTACAGTCTGTATCAACGGCTGATACAGCAGCACAGAACATTGCTAACCGTGATGAAGCTATGGCCGCATCTGAAATGACATCCTTGGCCTTTAATGGTATGCTACAAGAGGCTCGTGACCTTATGAGCTTTGCTTGGCAAACGGAGGATAGTAATGCTAACCGTGCTACACAACTTGCTATTTCGAAGATTGCGTCGGCTGATTCTAAGGTCAATGCGGCTGCAGCTAAGAAGTCTGCTCTTTGGGGTGCTATTGGTACTTTTGCTGCTGCTGTCATTAGATAAACACTACAATCCACAGGATACACAAACTATGGCTGACCCATATAAGTTCTCATTTGATGTTGCAGCGTTCTTAGAAGAACAAGAGGCTGTTGATACATCAGTTGCACCTAAAGAAGGTGTCATGAAAAAGCCTGAGGCTCCTGTAGAAGAAGCTCCTATGTCTAATGCAGACAGGCTTAAGAAACGCTTTGCTGATACTTTAAGTGGCTTTTACAGCGGTACACAAGAGATCCGTGATAAGTACAATACAGCACAAGAGACTAACCCTTTGTTTGGCCGTGACGCTGCGCAGAATGACTGGATAAAGGCTCTTGAGTTATCCCCTGTAACTACTACAGACATGGGTCCAGACATGGGTACTATGGCTATGCAGGATGCACAAGAGCAGTCTGCTATTCGTTCTGTTTCTGGTATTACTGAATCACTAGGACGCCCAGCTATGCCTGAAGGTGAAGCAGATGCAGGTGTTACGCTACCAAGCACAGACTCCGTATCTGACATGCCCCCTACACAGGGTCTTATGTCTCGACCAGTACAAGATACTGTATCAGAGATTGATACGACAACGGCTGCAGCACCTGTAGAAGATGACAATGTTGCTACGTACTCTGTAGTAAGTGGTGATACACTGTCTAAGATTGCTAAAGCTAACAACACCACTGTAGCAGAGCTTACTGCTGCTAACCCTGACATTAAAGACATCAACAAGATTGACGTAGGTCAAGAGATTAAACTCCCTACTGTAACTGCTGAAGAGGCTGTAACGGAAGAGGTTGCTGCTGTAACTGAGACTGTCACGGACGACACTTTTACTGATACCTTTGTAACTACAATGGGGAAGTCGGAAGGCAAAGTGGATCACGTAGACCACAACAACATTACCACACTAGGTTATGGTATCTTACCAGCAACGGCCCGTGCGGCTGGCTTTGATCCAGACGATGCTAAGTACCAAGACCGAAAAGTCTTAGCAAAGGCCGTGTATAAAAAGATGTACAAGGACGCAAATGACGCTTACCCTGATGTGTTTAAAGACTTAACAACATCACAGAAACAGGGTGTACTGTCTCTCTACATTAATCTAGGCGAGATTACTAATGGTGTATCTACCGCATTAAGTAAGTCCACGCCTGACTTTGATGAAGCTAAGGGTGCTTTAGCTAAAGTCGTATTAGGTTCCCCTCGTAATGACAATGGAATAAGAAAGAAAGATGCAGAAGGTCGCACTATATACACCGCAAGCAAGGGGTTGTCTAAAAGACGGGCCAAGGAGTACAATACTTTGATGGGCGGGGATTCTACCTTTAAACCTGTTAAAACTATCTCTGTAGAGGGTACTAAAGCAGAACCTGTCTTTGTATGGAAAGACTCAGATGGTACTGAAGTACATCGTTACACTCCCAGTATCTCAGAAAGCGACAATACAATATACCAAGGACTTGATAAAAGCAGTAGCATGAAGGATGTAGACCTTTAATGTTTGGCTTACCTCTAGAACTCATCACAATGCTATTCTCAACGATCCTAGGTGGCGTAATGTCCATCTGGGGTCAATCCAATAAGAACAAGGCTGAACACCAGAAAGCATTAGTCGGTGCAGTTAGCCAAGCACGTGAGCACGGCAAGACAGACGTACACTTTGCGTGGACACGCCGTATCATTGCACTATCAGCAGTGTTCTCTATTATCGTATTGCCAAAGCTAGTTGCTGTATGGTATCCTGAAGTAAGCGTAGTTGTTGGTTACACAGAAATGCATGGCGGTTTCTGGAACTGGATATTCGGTACGCAGGAAGCAATCCAATGGAAAGCCGCATATGGCTTTGTTATTACACCCCTAGATACACATATTGTCTCAGCTATTGTAGGTCTCTACTTTGGCGCAGGTTTCACAAAGTAAGGTACTATTATGCCAGATCAATTCGCACAACCTATCCCAGGCCAGTCACTGACTGACATTCCACGTAACTCTCCTTGGGAGCGGCCTCCTGAGATGGTTGAGCCTGATAAGATCACAGAATATTACATCAAGAAACTTAGTGATGATGAGTTGCTACAGGACTTGTCTCTTGTGTTTGAATTGGGTGGTGACTTACGTTCTACTACAGAGGCCATGCTTCTAATCGGTACACAGCAAGGGCTGCATACTGTAGAGGCAGGCATGGTAGTAGCTGAGACTGTTGGCACGTACATCAAGCTTCTGATGAATGACATGGGTGTTACACCTAAAGAGACAAACCGTGATCTAACAAAAGAATCAACAGACCGTGAGAATAAAAGAATCCAGCTTCTTATTAAGGATGCTATTGAGAGTGATGACGGTACATCCTCTGGTGTCCTAGAAGAGATGCAAGGGGCTGCAGAGCCTGACATGGAAATGCCTGAACCTCAAGAGGATGTCATGGCTGAAGAAGTAGAAACAGAAGTTGAGCCAATGGGTCTCATGTCACGAGGTACAGAATAATGGTTGATTACAATTCATTTGCTACAGCCTTCCTGCAAGGCACAGCCAAGAATATCAATGAGCGTAAAGACAAGACGGAAGACTATGAAGATAGTCAACGTGAGCTTGCTGAGAAGAATAAGGGTATCATCACAAAACGTAAGCAGATTGTAGGTCAGGCTCTTGGTTTGGCTAAGCAAGCTGAGGGTTTATTTGCTACACCTGAAATGGTTAGTGCTGCATTGGACTCTGGCCCTGGTGGACTACAGAACTTGGTTGCACAGCTAACTCAGGGTAAAGCTGCTCAAGGCAAGCGCTGGAATGCGGAAGCTGCTAAAACTATTGCTACGCTACCAGAGGGTTATAAAGTACCTGAGGGTGATCTGCAGTCTCGTATTGCATCCACGTATGGCCTACCTCAAGCTTCACTGGGTTCTACTGCAGCGCCTGAGCGTTCTTGGTGGGACAGAGCTACAGGTAAAGGTGGCAAAGCTGCTGTTCGTGCTGATCTAGATACTGAGTCTTTTGTTGATGGTTACTCTATAATGGACGTTAATGAGGCTGCATCCCAGTCAGAGTACCAAAGCCTTACTGGTGGTACTTTCGTAAACTATGCTATGCCTAAAATGTTTGACATTGATGGTTTGGCTACAGAAGTAACTACATTAGAGCTAATGATGGATCGTGCAAAAGGTACGCAGGCATACACAGATGCAGCAGCCGTACTGGCGCAGCGTGAGGCCGTTACTAGACCTGTGGATAAAAACGAAAGAGTCATATATGACGCAGGTATTGCTGATGCTAAAGCTTCTATGGTTGCGGCACAGCGCAGCTTCTTAGCTGACTTTGTTAAGAAGCGTGCTGCCAGCTTTACAGGAGGTAACTACTTCGATGCAATGGGTAACACTATAGCTGCTTACTTGGGTGAAGACTTTGTTTCTTCTATGGATATTACCAACCCCTCAGTAGCACCTGTAGGTGTTAACACGGGAGAGGAGCCTGTCACTAAAGATTTGTCTCAAACGGCTACAGGCGTAGAAGATGCTGGTGGTAAAGTGGAAGTAACTACTACTGGGACTACGATGTCACACGTGGACATTCCTGGCGGGAGTATAACCCTTACAAAGGTTGATGCTGATGGTCAGCCTGAAGTAGGTATGATCACTATTGACAACATTGAGTACGAACTAACAGGCGAAGCATTAACTTCTACAATGACAGAGATCAACAATATCAAACCTATTTCTGCAGGACGTGAGCTAAGCCTAGAAAACATTAACACAGACCTAGCTGCTATGTCACCTGATGAAATACCTACCCTAGACCCTACACTAACAACAAAAGAAGAGCGTGATACTCTATCTAAGGATCAGCTAAAGGCTGCAGGTCTAAAGTACAGCCCTCTTGGTAAGCTACTACAGCACTTGCCTGATGGTGAAGAGCGTGACAGACGTGAAGCTGCTATCTTGTTGAAGCGTGATGCTGACCCAGAAAAGTGGTACAAGATTATGGTGCCCGGTATGAACCTTAACCGCCCTTACAAGGTAAAGGGTAGCTCATTATTTTACATCCCTGATACAGAATTAGCACAGTATGGTGGCTCTATTATCTCTGAGCTAGAGTTTGATGAAGATTTGCCTAAGAAGACGTTCTCTGAGCGTAAGGTTAAGAAGTCATTCGGTACAGAAGGTGCTGATAAAGGTGTGGCTATTGAAGCTGTTGAAACAGAAGAAGCTATTACTGCAGACGGTTCTGTACGCCCCAAGAAACGTCCTGAGGGTTTGATGAACGAGCCAGAGAATGAAGCTGCTGCAGTAAGCGTAGCCGCTGAAGAGCTTATCAAAAAACATGGTAGAGACATTGTAAAGTTCCTACGTGATGAAGGTTTTACCAGTGAAGATACAGAGGAAGACATTGCACAAGGCTTAGCTGATTGGTATTCTAACAACAGTGCTGATCTCTCCCTGCCTTCCGCTCCTATGGACAAAGGCCCAATCACATACGTACTTAAAGCGGCACTAGGTTAAGCAAAGGACTATTAGATGGCTAACAATATTTCGTCGCTAGAAGAGTTGAACAAGCTTAGGGGTATTACTACCCCTTCGCCTACTACTTCCCCTGTAATGACACAGACACAGGACGCCTTTAGTGCTGCGTCTAAACCTGCTACTAACAAGATCAGCAGCTTAGCGGAGCTTAACGCACTACGTAACAAGGGTGTAGAGCCTGAAGACGAATACATGTTTGACCCTACGGACACTCTTAAGAAGGATGACCTTAAAACAGGGCAACGTGCTAAGATGATCCGTGCTCACATGATTGATCGTCATGGTGTAGACTATGAAGCTGCTGCAGGTAAGTCTGACGATGAAGTTGTAGAAGACTTTGTTGACAACATGCGTTGGATGAACAGCAATACTGTATCTGTTGCAGGTGAGGTTCGCTTTATCCATGACGCAGATGAGGGTGCTAAGAAACGTGCGGGTGATGCATACAAGATATATGACCAGCTAGGCAACGTGTTTACCAATGACGGTTTCACAGGCGCTGTAGATGGCATTAAGGATTACCTCTTCGCTGCTGTAGCTGATCCGTCTAACTACATTGGTATTCTTACTGGTGGTATCGGTAAGGCTTCAGGTGTCGGTATTACACAAGCTGGTCGTTTGGCTGTTAAGAAAGCTGCCATTGAAGCAGGGCAGCAGGCCATTAAGAAGGGTTCCACACAAGAGGCTGCTAAGCTTGCAGGTGAGAACGCTGCTAAGCAGGCAGCTAAACGCTTTACTGCTAACAACATTAAGACAGCGCAATCTAAAACTATACGTAGAGAAGCTGCACGTAAAGAGCGTGACATATTTCTACTCGAAGCTAAGAAGAAAGCACAGCGTGATTCTGTACGTGCTGCATCACTCAAGGATGGTAAGAAGATTCTAGCAGCTACTACGGCTGCTGATGCTTCCTTTGCTGTAATGCATGACGTGACACTACAAAGCACTCTTATGGAAGCTGGTGCTCAAGAAAAGTATAGCCTACTACAGACAGGCTTTAGTTCTTTGCTTGGTGGCGTCGGTGGTCTAGCACAACTGGGCTTCGGCAAGATGTCTGGTGCTTCGGGTCTTACTGATACAGACATTAGCCTACGCATTGGTGGCAAGCGCACTGAAGAGAATGCTCGTATTGAGACAGCCGTTACAGAGATGACAGCTAAGAATAAGCGTGTTGAGCTTAACATCAAGAAAGAGCAGGCACAGGATGCTGCAGCTATTATTATGGAGAAAGCCGATAGTTGGAAGACTAAGGTAAGCCGTGGTAAAGATGCGTATGATGATGTGCCTACATCCATTGATTTCCTTAAGGATGTTATGCTGGGTGAAGACAACAAGGGTGGCCTAGTTAAGTTCTTCAAAGAGCAAGGTATGGCACTACCTAAGGGTTCTACTGTATCTGATGTGATGACATCTATTGCTACACGTATCCCTCAAGCAACACTCAAGGACATCAACGACAAGATGAAGCCTATGGGTATTACTCTTGGTGATACTACTGAGTGGGGTCAGAGCGTTGGTGATTTACTTGCTGTAGAGATTAGCAAGGGTGGTCAGGCTCTTAACGTCATGTCTCAGGTACGTAAATCACTAGATGCTGCAACTCTATATGGCAACGATGTTTTGGAGAGTAGCGTAGCTGCTATTGATGCTTTGGATGAAGCGGCAGCTAAAGCTACACGCTCTAAGGGCGTACAGTATGGTCAGAATATTTGGCGTAGACTACTTGTTTCATCACCTGCTACTACAGCAATCAACGTCATGGGCTTTGGACAGTTTTACATTGGGCAAACTCTGGCTGATCTAACATCTAGCACAGGTCACACTATGTATGGTTTAGCTCGTGGTGGTGGCATGACTAAGGCAGGGCGTGAGGCTCTACGTGTAGGTAAGGTGTATCGCAATATCCAAGTACAGAAGATGCGTAACCTTATGGACCCACACACGACCCACGATGCATACATGGCATTCCTTAAGCAGAATGATGATGTAAGTAAGGTCTTGTTTGAAAGCTTTACTGGTGGTGTAGATCGTAGCGCTGGGCGCTTTGGTATGGACCCTGACGCTAAGTGGTTCCAGACTACAGAGACTATCGTTGATGGTGCTAACCGTCTTACAGGTGTTAAGATTCAGGACTCTTTCACTAAGTCTCAGATGTTTATCACAGAGATGGACAAGTGGATTCGTCTTAACAAAGAAGGTCGTACTCTAGCTGACGTGCTGGAGAAAGGCGACATCGACATTATCGACAATGATGTGATAGGAGCAGCACTAGACACAACACTTAAGTCCGTGTTCTCTAAAGATTATACTACGGATGATCAGCTTCTAGGTAACGTAGCTAAGCAGGTAGAGCAATTCTCTAACATCCCTGTGATCGGTACCATCCTACCGTTTGGTCGCTTCCTTAACAACACTATTGCTACCTCATACCAGTGGTCTGTTGGTGGCGGTGTTGCAATGGCTAAAGCTATGTACAAGACATCCGTTGAGGGTGCCCCTATCCCTAAGGATACAACGGAAGCGTTCTCTCGCAGCCTAGTTGGTATGACAGCACTACGCCTTGCAATGGAGTATGATGATGAGAAGCTTGAGAAAGGTCTAGCATATAACGAGATTGACGTTGGTGGTGGGCAGATCATGGACGCACGTAACTTGTTCCCTGCATCACTATGGTTTGCAATAGGTCGTGCAGGTAACTTGTCTCGCAAGGGTGAGATGGTACCTAAAGAGCTTATCGAAGACATCGGCGCACAGCTTGCAGTGGGTCAGTTCGCTAAGGACGCACAGTTTGCTAATGACTTCTACAATGTCTTTGATACACTATTCAATGGTGAAGAAGGTGCACGTCAGGCCTCTATGGATGCTGTGTACAAACAGGGTGGAAACATCTTGGCTGGCTTCACACGTCCACTAGATGCAGTTAACCGCATGGTTGGCTTTATCAATGATACAGACGCTGCACGTGATACACGTCAACAATCTGGCATTGGTGCTGGGATTATGGGGTCTACAAAGTATGTAGATAACATTGTTGAGATATTCACTGATAAGCTGGATAGCGTTACAGGTGAGGAGCTTTATGTTGCTACACGTGGTGGTGCACTGAAAGATGCTAACCCTATTCTACGTATCATGGGTGTGACACTGAAGCCTGCACGTACTGCTACAGAGAAAGTGTACAGCATGGCAGAGGCACACCCTTGGAAGGCAAACGAACGTAGTCAGATCCCTGCATATGATAAAGCGTTTAACAAGCTAATCCAGCCTATGTTTGAGGATACGTTTAGTCAGCTTGTAAATACAGAAGGCTTTAAGAAAGGCTCTGTAGCGGATCGTAAGGGTATGCTTACCTACTGGAAGGATTCTGTTAAGAAAGAGCTAAAGACTTATATGGAAGAGTCCAGTGAGTTTGGTGTAGATGCAGCCCGTAAGAAGGCTGTAAGCGTAGGCAAGGGACTTAAGCATGAAGCCCTGAAGATCATGAAAGAAGAGTACGACTACACAGGCAGTGTCCAAGAGATGAACTGGGAAGAGTTACAGTACTTCATGACTGTAACAGACTATCTCAGAGAGCTATCCAAAGGCGCACAGTAGAAACGAGAAGAGGGGCACCGTTAAGTGCCCCTTTTTTTAATGCTTAGCACCTCGTTTAGGTACATAGTCTTTCACACCATACTGCTCTACACTTGCTGCTATCCACATCTCTGCTTCTGTTAGCTTCTCTAGGGCAATCTGTAACTCTCGTGTTGCGTTAAGATTGTCTGTCAAGAAGTGTTCTAGCTGTACGAGTGTTAAACTCATAGCCTCATAGAACTGGTCTTGTCTGGCTTCCATGAAGTCTTCCGCTTCTTTTTCTAGATCCATTACCGTCCTCTGTAAGTAGTACAGTGTTCACTCGTGGCTTTGATAGCCCTTCTCTTATGAACACAACTAAGTCAGTATACCTCGCCTATTATAGGACTGTCAAGCGTCAGATAGGACTACTTGTATCAAACGTATACAGGCTCTTTATGATAGTAGCCTTTGTTTCTTCACAGACAGAGGCATTCTTTCTCAAGTTCTCCTCTGCGGGTATGACCTGTAAGTTACCACTCCAGTGAGGTCCACCATCTGCTAGAGGCCACATGTGATCTACATGGTGCTGTACGCCAGTGGCTTCGGTTAAGATGTTACGTAGTTTGTACGTTTGTAATAAGCGTTGTTTTTCTTGAGGACAGTCACGTAAATGTACTGGTATCTGCTTGCGCTTTAAGGCTTTATAACGTGCTTTGAGAGATGATATCCTTTCTTTGTTAGCCTCTCTATAAGCTTTATCGGTTTGGGACTTCTTCTCTTTGTTAGCCTCTCTATAATCTTTAGCACTAAGCAGCGCCCTTTCTTTGTTGGCTTTATACCAAGCAGCAGCTTTAGCGCAGATTCTGTCTCTGTTAGCTTTATGGTAAGCCCTAGCTTTAGCAGCCATCTTCTCTTTGTTAGCCTCTCTGTAAGCTTTCTTCCTCGCAGCTATCTTCTCTTTGTTAGCCTCTCTGTAAGCTTTATTCTTGAGACGCAAGGCCTCTTTGTTAGCTTCTTTATAGGATAGGCTCTTTGCACGTCTCTCTTCCTTAGTTTGAGCCATCACAACCCTTCCTTCATAAAGACCTTGACCCACTCTGCGCAAATACCACTACGTACAATGTCATCAATACCAAACTCAACTACAGGTACATCTAACATATGTTTCTTAGCGAGATGAATGACCTTAGCTAGACCAGACGTACCCTTAAGATCAGACTGCTGAATATCCCCGTTAAGTACAATAGTACTACCCTCACCAACACGTGTCAAAAGCATCTTGATCTCAGGGATCTCAATGTTCTGTGCTTCGTCTACAATGATAAAGGCATTCTCAAAGCTACGACCACGCATCAAAGCTAAGGTAGCGACTTCGATGTTTCCTGCCTTAAGTGCGGTATCAACGGCACCCTTACTCAGATGCTTTGTGAGTACGTCTAACACTGGTAAGGCCCAAGGTTGCGCTTTTTCCTCTAGTGTGCCTGGGAGGTACCCTATATCACGTCCTACCGCTACGTGAGGGCGTGTGATAACAATCTTGTCGATCTCTTTGAGGATATACAAGTCTGCAGCGCAGGTAGCCGTCACATAAGTCTTGCCTGTACCTGCTGGACCTAGGATCAGAACCTGCTTACTAGACTTGATAGCCTTGATAAGTTTGTCTTGGTTCTCTGTCTTGGGTAGCATACCTGATACAGGTTTATTAGATGCCCCTTTGTAGGTAGTCTTACGGCGGGAACGTGTTTGCTTCTTTGGCGGTTCGTTATCATTAGCGTTCATACTGATTCCTTAAATATGCTAAAGCTTTTTCAACACCTTCGATGTTATCTCCCAAGTGACCTAGTGCGAAGTTACAAGGCTCACAAAGCCAACCTCTGTAGGCATCTGTCACATGGCAATGGTCTACTACTAAGGTCTTGTGATGTTTCTTGCCGCAGCAATGACATTCCCCTGTGTTCTCATCTTTATGTAACTTACGTAAGACGTTTCTTATTCTGTTGTCGGAACTGACACACATCTTACATCTGGTATCGGTACGATCCTTGTTTGTACGCATAGAGCCAAAAGACTTAAGATTCTTTTCTTTCTTACATATCTTACATACCTTAGAAACCCCTTCTTCTATAAGATTGGGTAAGGCTTTAAACAAATCCATCTGCACATCAGTATTCCTTCTTACTGATAAACTCCGATAAGCTCTCCAAGTCACGATACCCGCCTATAAGACTGCCATTGGTAGCGAATACCTGAGGTACAGTCTTAATACTGGCTTCCTTCATGAGTGACAACACCCACTTGCTTGAGCCTTCTTCGATGTTGTACGTAGTGTAGTTGATACCACGATCTTTAAGTAAGGCCTTAGCCTTGTCGCAGTACTTACAGTCGTTACGTGTGATGATAGTATACATAGTGTATCCTCTAAAGCCACCACCCCAGCTTAGCGCCGTTGTGTATGATAATCATAAAGCAGGTGGCCACATGGACCACCCACCAGAATGTGCGAATGACGGCTACTAAGTCTGCTTGCGCATCCGTTTCACCTACTTTCTCACCTAAGCTTTTAGCCCAGATGCGCCACATTAGACAAGATCAACAATCTCACATGCATCACCTGAACACGCAAGTGTCTGACTACCTGATGTGTTATCTTCATTCTCATACTCTGAAAGCTTAGACCAGTCAATGCGCTTAGGCATCTTGTCTAGCATCTCTTGGTATGTCTCTTCGTCACAGTCTTGGTAAGGTGCCTGTTGATACGTATGTTCGTTGAACGGTAGGAACGATACGCCTGACATCTCATCGAAGTGTTTGTACACAAAGGCACCAACTTCTAACCACTCTTCTGACTTAACATTGATAGTCACAGATGGTTTGTGTTCACACCAGTTGCGCTGGTACATGAGCCACATCTCTAACTGCTCAATAGCTGTCATGTCTGCAGTACAAGTAGCACCTACTGGAGCCTTCTGAGGGAAGCTAAACACGGTAGTCTGGTCTGGCTTAAACGCATCTGGCTCGTTAGGGATACCCTGATCCATCATAAACTGAGTTAGGGGATCTTTGTTGTCACCACGGACGGTGCGGATGTAAAAGGGGCTATGTCTTGCATGTATTCCGCTGGCACTGTCAACCAGTTGTGAAACCGTGCCGCTTGGCTTGACACAACTAATAGCAGCAGCAACAGGGATGCCGAGAATACCAGCCCAGTGTTCATTGGTATCAACAGCAACCTTTTTAAGATGTGCAAGGGTCTTATCCAATCCGTTGTTCTTTAGGGTCATCAATGGATTGTCCATGATACCTGTTAGTGACACACCCAGTAGACGTTCTTCTGCTGTGTTAGTAGTCCATTGCTTACGCAAGTACGGGAACTTGATGAAGGTAGACTGGATTGTACCCAAGATCGTAGCCAAGCGTACCTTCTCTGATAGTGTCTCAATGGTATCGGTAGCACGTACTACACACTCGGTTAGGTTGCAAAACTGGCTTGGGCGTAAAATTATCTCGCTGCAAGGATTTGTCCCGAACTCATAGTCTGCATCACGACGACCATTCTTAGCTGCCTGTTTCTTAGATGCCTCACGGTTAAAGATACCACGCTCACCTGATCCTGACTCAACCAATGCCATCCACTCTTTCATGAAGGACAAGTTGTCAGGCTTTTCTGTGTACGATACAGAGTTGTTAGCCAATGCACGTTGCGGGTTGTTCTCCCACCAAGCACCAGACTTAGCTGAACGCATACGGTCATCAGACAAATTCGAAAGTGAGATCATGGCCGAACGCCGAACTCCACCGACGACCACTACTTCACCGATCTTACACATGATGTCGTGGCACTCTACTGAGGATAGCTTACGACCTGAAGCTTTCTTAAAGGTAGCGATAGTGAAGTTGAACAAGTCAACCAAAGGTGCGGGACCAGAAGCACGACCACCGAAAGTCTTGAGTGGCGCACCAGCAGGGCGTACCCGTGATACATCCCACGTAGGAATCTCACCACTATATAGGAGTGCAATAAGTTGACGCAGAGACTTAGCCCAACCCTCTTTACTGTCCTTGACGACGATATTTGTCTCGCTCTCGAAGAGTTGGGGCACTTCGGGAAGCTTACTGATAGACTGACGCTCGACACTGAAGCCGACACCAGTACCACAGAGCAAGATGAACATAGCCTCATCGAAGGACTTAAGGTCATCTACGGCTAGGTACGAGCAGTTATACATGCACGTATTGTCTCTATCGGCGGCTAAACCGCTTGTCATCAATGATCTCATAGAAGGCATCACTTCTAGCCCAAGGATAGCTTCCTCAAGCTGACGCTTAGTAGCTGGGTCAACCATGTCACGGATAGTGTTCACAGAAAAACGTGTCACTGTGTCTTCCCATGACTCACGGCCTGTGTCTTCATAGTACTTAGCGTACCGTGATTTGTGGATGAATGCTTGATAGTCTGTCGGTAGGTGGTTGCTTATCATTTCATAGCCTTATCAAATAGGTTCATAACATATTCATGTGTGTTGTTCTCTACGCTCATGGTAGATCAGTCAAGTCTGGGGCTTTGTAGTTTGGACCCTTTAGTACTTTACCGTCTTCACGAAAGATAGGCTTGCCATCCTCGCCTAGCTTAGACATGTTGCTTAGATGCACACGCATGAAAGCTTCGTCTAGTGCTTCGTTGCCGTAGTAGTGCATGGCGTACTTGAGTGTTTCATCTGACTCAATCATTAGATGCTCCCACTCATCCAACTCTTCTGTGCTGGCCAAGGAAAGTAATGCGTCTGGCGCTACAAGGTCAAAGCCTTCAACCACATACCGTAGGTCTGCAATCTCTTTAAGGTGTGCTACTGTGCCTACCTCTTCCGCTTGGGCTTCAGCTAGCTCTTCTTTGACTAGCTTAATCCAAAGTCGGGCATCAAGGGAGCCTCGAAACGTCTTAATAAACTGTTCCAAGCACTCCTCTCTAGTTCTGTCTGTCATGGTCTCTCCTTAACAAGTAAGTTGGTTATTTCAATGTCATCTACATCGTAGAACGCATCTGTGATCAAGTCTCTCACATCTTCTTCATGTGAATCCTCAGATGATGATAGTATGTTATTGTTGTTGTCTACAGTAACAATAGCAGTAACACTGAATGATTTATCTGTCATCCTTCCTCTCCTACATAGCGACCTCGTAGTCGGCGCAGGTACCACATAGCTTTGTCTAAGTCCTCGACGCCATTCTTGTACTCGTGACGCCACAGATACTTCAGTACGTTAGCTGCGTGAGGCGCTACACGGGATGACATGTTCTCTGTCATAGCCTCAATAGCTACAATACATTCGATGCCTGACTGGTTGTAGTGCTTGGGTTGCTCTACTGCGTCATGGTCGTCGTACTCATGTAGCTTAGGCATTCTAGGATGCTCTAACTGCTTATCTAAATCCCACTTAGCCATTAATCTTTCCTCTGCGTTTTAAGGGGTATCTTATCTGTTTTAGCTCTGGAACCTGGCTCTGTCAACCAAAGCAAAGGTATTACTCTATGCGCCCAGAGAAAACCATTCTTGTCACACCATTCAAAGTATCTACTCTTGGCACCCTTATACAGCTTGGCATTTGCGTTGCTGAATACGAAGCGAATATCTAACTCTGGATGCTGCCCCTTGATGGCTAAATGCTTGCGTCGATCTTCATTGTCGAAGATACCTTTTGTCTCAACTATGATGCCATTATCTAACTCAAAGTCTGGTGTGTACTTGCGATAGCGTAGGTCTTCCCACTCAATCTTTAGCTGCTCGTACTTAACCTCCTTCTGTCTTGGTGTTAAAAAAGCAGCGGCCTCTTTTTCGAGACCACTGCGATAACGGCGAGAGTTATGAGTTCTAGCTGTTGTCCTTTTACCCATCAGGTTCCCCTATAGAAATGTAGTCGATTAAGGGCGGGTTCTTAGCCTTAGAGTTAGGCGAAGGTAGCGTCTGTAGTGTAGGCCAGCACTTATGCTTAAACGCACAGAAACCACACTCTACACCAAGCTTAGTGTTACCCGTCTTCTTACGATAGAACGTCTCTTCGATAGCCTCAAAGCAACGCTCAAAGGGTTCGTCATTGTCGATGTAATCCGTCAGGTCTTCGATCTTCTTAAGTACCGCATCTTTATCGACACCCTCTGCTGAGACGTACTTAAACTCACCGTTAGCCTTGTTGACTACCCACCAACCACCAACCTCTTTACCTGCACCCTCTGCGTAGCCTACAAGCTGTGGGACGTACCCGAAGCTATCACCGTCTGCTAACGCATCAAAGGATGCAAACTTATTCTGGTATGACCAAGGCGAGGCAGACTTAACGTCATCAACCTTACCGTCCAACACCATGTCATACTCACCACGGATCTCTTTACCGTTACCTAACTTGA
>Ga0209302_10000905_pt1 | contig 17119 bp, 11 predicted proteins | sample ArcOceMetagenome_2_FD_187445 | JGI IMG/M metagenome (GOLD analysis project Ga0209302, IMG submission 187445) | Marine eukaryotic phytoplankton communities from Arctic Ocean - Arctic Ocean ARC135M Metagenome (SPAdes) (version 2) | ecosystem: Environmental > Aquatic > Marine > Oceanic | place... | reverse complement strand
GCCGCGGCTACGGCGGGTATCGCGGCGAAAAAACAACTCGAGCTCGCGCACGACGCGGGACTGCGTCGACGGTCTGTAATATAGCACTAGTCTTGATATTTATTAACCCTTTCGGTCCATCACCCCGCCGGACCACTTGTCTGGTCGCCATTCCGCTAGATCCCCGCTCGGACTCAGGAGTGTTCCTGCACCTCCACCAACCAAACACCTCACCGCCTCAGACGCCGTCAGCGCGTTGTGACACGTCGCGGCGAACCAATCAGACATTTTCTGACTTACTCGATGACTGAGCTTGCTCGGTGGCTCGTCTGGTTCTGCGGCGTCGAGAAATCTCTCAGTGGCATCCTGCCACGTGAGTCTACGGAGATCCTCCGACGGCATCGGCTTTGGCTCGGTGTTTAGCACCTCGCGAACGCACTCCGCAAACTCTTCCCGGGTGGAGTACGTGCGACAGTTTGCGAAGGTTGAAAAAAACTCGTTGGAGGGATGGCGAGCGCAGACTACGAATTTTCCCATCGCAAGCGCCTCTGCCGTGGTGGTCGCAACGACGTCAGACAACGAGGGGTTGATGAAGAATTTGTATCCTTGCGTGATTTCCCCCGCGTGGTCCGCGCGTCCGTGGAAAGTGAGCGGCAGTTTCTGTCGCGCCGCGGCTTTAATCACATCCTTGAAATCGTCGCCGTCGCCAAAGACGTCAAGTCCCAACTTATCCTTCGCCGCGGCCGTTTCGTTGTATTCCGCGACGCGCTCCAGGAGTTCCAGGTAGCCCTTCGCCCAAACCACCTTCCCAATGAAGTACCCTCCCTTTGTGAAACTACTCGACTCGACGTCCGTCGCTTCCGCAATCTTTCGCCCGACGCCGATGAAATGTGGCGACACGCCGTGAACGTTGACGGTTATAGATCTCGCAAAGTCCTGAACAGCTCCGGAGAGTTTAATTATCTTGTGGCAGTGCACTCGCGCGACAGTAGCGTTGACGCCTCGAAGGAACTTCTCTTTTTTCTCGCCATCCTTCTCTCGTCGCGCGTATTCCAGGTAGTTCGTATGGATGATTCCCACGACGTGCCTGAACTTGTCCGTCCAGCGCATGCCATGGTGAAACCATGTCAGATGCTCTGGCTCCTCCAACACCGCCACATCTGCCTCTTCCTCAGGGACGTACTCGGTGACGTCTCCCACCGGAACGATACTGCCCTTATCGATGGCGTACCTGCCAGGATAAAAGTGAATATTGAAAGTAGGTTGGAAATCCACACGCCCGGTGAGCCAGCTTCGGATGTACGCCTTCTGCTGTTCGGGGGTTTCGAACATCGCGTTGGGATGAACCAGCTGCTGATCACACGGAGCGAGCCAAGGTACGAGTAGAGTGACGCCAACGTTGCCTCGATGCGCGAGATACGCCGCGCGAAGCAGCGGGTTTACAGATGTGCCAGTCATCCAAGGTAAGCTCGCGGTCGTGACGATGGTAAAGTGCCTCCCAGGGTCCCGAAGTGAGGTCGCCGCCTCGTGCTGGGGGGCAGTCCCACGACGCCATATTTTCAAAGGCATCCCAGCCCGCGTTGTGTGTCGCTCGGACGCGCGCGGCGGTCTGCTGCAAACCTGTAGCCGCTTTTCGAAAAAACCCAGCTCGTTTTCGGGTTCCAGCCAGATAAGGGGATTCCAGCGATGGCGAATTTTATTCACTCCCGGCACCCCGAGTCGAACGAGGGGGTGTTTGTTCGTGAAGGCTTTCCAAACAAACCTTCGTGTCGTCACATCATACGTACATCCACTGACTTGTGGTTGAAAGGGTGCCGCATACAGCAGCGCTTGACGTGCTACCGCGGGTTGGGGGATTCGCAAATCCAAATCAGGCGCCAATCGAGAATATCAATTAATCAACCACCATGGGGAAAGCCGCCGCGCCCGTGGAGCGAAACGTCGTGAACGATGATAAGAATTGGCGGCTGCGTATCAAAGAGGAGACAACGGCTCAAAGACACTTCGAATCGGAATGGGGTTTCCTTTTGCCCGATCCCGATGAGAGGAACGCGCGAGAATCAGCCCCAACGGAGGTGAAGCGGACGAAATATTTCGACCTCAAAAAAGGCACCACGGTGATTGAGAAGCGCGTGCCGGCGAGCGCGCGTGATCCCGCGATGGATGTAGTGTTGGATCCGAAGTCTGCAGCTGGGGTAGCACACGCGACGCATGAACAGCTGATGCGCGCGATTCCTAAGAATCCCGCATTCATCACTTCGTCACAAAAGTCGTACGGGCAGCGTCCGTCGCTTGAAATGTTTGGCGTTTCTGAGATGGGGAGAAAATCGGTAATAAAAAGCGCTGGTATTGCCATCCCAGACGGCTCACAGGGGTGGCAGACGAGAATTGGATACGATGATCAGTGGGATGATGACGAAGACTAGCACTTTCGCGCACTCTATATTTGTAAACTATTCATATTGCCACCTTGCCACCGGAACAAGCTAGATTTTTGCGTCGCGCTCCGAGAAAATCACCTCAGTCTTTAACGTTTTGCCACTCGTGAGTAATCCATTTTGTCACCTCCGATGCTAGAGTCTGTTCCGCAGAAGATGCGGCTCGCGTTCTATCGGGATGAAACTTGAGCATTGCACGACGATATGCCCCCTGCAATGCCTTTTTGGTTTTGCCGTGTCCGTCGACTTTAATGCCACATCGCTGCAAAAATACCCGCAAGTCCGCGCCTCGTGACCAAGCCTTCACCTGTGTCACCGCCTTCGCCTTCTCCGCAGCTTCCGTAAACTCATCAGCCTGTTTCCTAGACTCGTTCTGTCGTAGCTCTGCGAGCTTTTTTCGCTGACGAGACGCGAGATCTTCCTCAGCAGTGCGTTTCCGTTTCTTCACAGCCCAAGCCTCTCTACCGCCGTCCCGCTTGTCGACGACCGCTTTGACGAATTCATCCTTCTCCAACAACCCGGTGACGTCGATTCCCATAGCGTTCGCGATCCTCCTCAGCTCACCGGCTGGGAAGACGGTTAAATCCTCCGCTTTCTCTACAAGTTCCCAAGCCCGAACCTCCTCTTTAAAGTCGTTCGCGGTGGCTTCTCCCTGGCGCTGCTGCGCAGCGCTGCGGCGGTTCCGTTCCATTATCGCAATACGTGAATTGAGCTCGTCCACGGCACCTTGATGTCTAGATTGTAAACTCAAACACTCCGCGCGGGTCGAGTCGATTTGATTTAACAGATGATGTACATTCTCCGTCGCTTGGTTTATCAGCATGCTGAGCTGAGGGCCCACACCGTAAGCTTGTCTTGTGGTGTAATCCCGATACTGTTGTTGTGACACATTCAGCTGATTAACGAGGTTGCGCCAGTATTCATCCATTCTAACCATATCAGTCCACTCTTTCATCAACGCGATTCTGGCGGCAGCGACATCCGGAGAATCACCCGGTTGCGTTGTTTCAGGTCGCGGCGGTATCATCGTCGAAGGCGTTTGCTGGGAGCCCTGCGCGGAACCACCCCGCGCGGAACCACCGTCGAAATGAGAAGGGCGAGCGCTTTGCTTCGCGTGTGGTGCTGAAGGTTTTGGTCGGAGTGGGGGTTCTCTACTACTAGAAGGATTAGCAGGTTTGCACCTCACCGGTGCTGCTGGTTTCCCCGCCGGTTTTCCCGCGGGTTTCGCCGCCGGTTTCGCTGCCGGTTTCGCCGCCGGTTTCGCCGCCGGTTTTGCTGGTGACTTCCGCGGTTTGGTTCCTTGCGTTTCGCGCTCCACAACCACTTCGTCTTCGTCATCAGACGAGAGCAGCTCGCATGGGTTTTCCCTGGTTCCTTTCCCGCCTGGACTCGGCACATCATCGTCCCCCGCGCTACTAGAAGTACTTGCATGTGGCGCGCGACGGTTTGCCTCCTTCGCGGCCTGCCTCGGGTCAGGTCCTATCTCGATCTCGTCTTCGCTATCAGTCCTCAGTTCGCTGTCAGACTCGTCAGCCAAATCGATGCACTCCCCACGTTTACCACTCGTCGAGGGTGCCTTTTCAGCATCGTCCGGCGATCCTTCGCTGAGAACGTAGCCACATATCGGCACGCCCTCAGCTCTTGTCAAGTATAGCACATGACCTCGCTGAACATAGCCGATGAATCCTGCCTTGAGCATCTTGAGCACGCCGAAGCGGTCCTTGACGAAAATCTCAGTGATGGCTTTGACCTCGAGCGCGAGTTCCGGAGCGAACACCAACCTGCACTCTAGCTGGTTCGCGGCGATGCGCTCATCGAGGATGCCATATCGTCTATTACGACCGACAACTTTCGTTTCTCCGTCGGGATGGGTTTCAGCCCCTTCCCGTCCACGGGCCTGAGATGGTACTGTGCGTTGCGCAGTTGTCCCAGATCCTCCCCGGACTCGGGGTTGGCACCCGCAGGATCCTCATGCGCGCTAGCCATCGTGGTCCCTACTCACTTCGACGGTGTCATTGTATCAAAATCGCACCGCTTGTGAAAGGAAGTGCCCTGCGTGCAGGGCTTTCTGCGGCTAGCTCGAGGCACAAGTGGGACGTTCAAACAAAAACGTGGCTCAGAAAAGAAGTTTATTATTTGATGAAAAAATGTTTGTTCATCTCAACTCCACGCCGCTCACTCTCCCGGTCTCCAGCGCATCTCTCAGCGCAAACTGCGACACATTTGCCCGGGCTCTGCTGTAAGCAAGTACCGAGCTTGAATATATTATTCGAATTGTTCTCGATACACGGCCATCGTCGTGTTGATGAACCTCGAGCGTTGTAACCTCGGCCTCGACGCCTTTTCCCGCAGTTTCGCGAACGACGTCCAGAAGCGTTTCCTCGCGAAACGTTTCGGGTCTGGTAATCCACATGCTGACATCACGTGTATGCGTGAGCGCATGCGAGGGGCATGTCGCTTCCCCAAGCTCCCCTTCGCGGCGAAACATGTGGACGACACCATCTCTGACAGTGAAGCTTCGCTCTTGAGACTCCGGTGCCCCAAGTGTCCGCGAACGCCAGTGTCCGCGGCTAACGTAGCCGCGCGCAGACCACGCTGACGCATCGAAGGGTGCAGTATTCACCAACACGAATCCACCTTCGGCAGCCTGCGTCGCAGCCTGCCAAGTGTCCCCGTAATCGCGCCGCACGTCGCCATCCGCAGCTGTGCCTCCTTGCCCGGCGACGAGTGCAACTTCAACGGCGCCGCCAGGAGACAGTACCGCCTCTGCTGCTCGGAAAAAGCCCGCGAGAAGCTCTCTATTCAGACTGATTCGACCTTTGCCGGCTATATGGGGAAACATGAAACATACACGATCCCACGTTTGACCTTCGAACGTAGTGTCGAGCATAGTGGCGTCGATGCCGTGCAGGAGGTCCACGCCGGGAGTATTGCTCAGGAAACGAATATTTTTCGATCCTCCCCACTGTTTTGTGGTGTCTTCCGCTGGCTCAAACGATGTCGCCGTGACGCGAAGCCCATCATCTAGCTCCTTAGCTGCACTCATGGTCAACGCACGAGCGAAGCTGAAGTCACCCTCACCACAAAGAAGGATTGATTGAGGCTTAACAGTTGCAGAGGAAAGTTCGGAGGGCGAGGATAACACGAAGCCATCGTCACGCAGAGCTGAAGTTTTCGTCCACGGCGTCGTAGACGGACCAAAACCTCGCAGCTTGCGTCCGACAGAGCGCAGATGCGAACCGATAACGACATCTCTTGAAGCTACCAATTGCAAGCATGAGCGCATCACAGCGCTCATTCCGCTTCCCTGAGTGCAGCAGCGCTGCTGACACTGAGAAGTGCCGTCTCTCCTGAAACCTTTTGCCAAGACTGCAGAAGTCGTGCTTCTTTTCGTTTCGCCTCGAACCCTAGTATAGGTTTCAGATCAGGAGAGCGCCACTTTTGAGGTCACGGTGCTGGTGCCCCGTTCGACGTCCAACAAAACGCCCCGAAGGGGCTGAGTGGGAACGTCTTCAGGACAGCCATGGCCGAAACCGAGATGGCGGACGCCGCAACGAAGCAGGAGCTGGCTTCCAACCTGACGCTCGACATCCTACAGATCGTCAAAATCAGCCAGAGTCAGCACGGCCTGCGTCACGGCGACCACACGAGGTATAGGCAGTACTGTACGCGTCGTCTGGCGCGCATGTATAAGGCGACGAACTTTAGCCACGGTAAAGGAAGATTTCAGAAAAAAACGCTGCTGCCGGAGGTAGTCGCAGACGCGAACCACCTCATGATCCCTTTGATCAACGCTGAGCGCGCTTGGAGCTACGCGATGGAACTCAAAACCGACGCCGGCAACGACCCTCGCAAGCGATCACACATGATTCGCCGCCTGAGGAAAGCCACCGTTCACGCCTCAGAGCTTGTCGCTCTGTGCAAACAGCTCGGAAGCGCGAGGACAGCGCTTGAGGCGGAGGCTTACTCGTCCTTCATGTTCGGCAACTTCCTCGCAGAGCAGGAGCGCGACTGGAGCCGCGCGCTGGCGAAGTTTATGCGCGCGCGAAAGGCGTTTGAGCAGCTCGCGCGGGTTGGGGGATCTGAACAAGCTGATGTGTGCCGGGAGCGTATTGAGGAACTTGAACCGAATTTGCGATATTGCACATACAAACGTGGCAACAGCACGGGCGGTGACGAGTCGAGTCTTGACGCCGAGGACTTGGCAGCGCTCAAGGGTGAAAGCGGTGCAGATGATGAGAAGCTGAGGGGGATGTTGTCTGAAGACGGCGAGAAAACGTCATCATCAGTAGCTCCCACGTCGTTGATGTGGCGTGGACATGAAATTCCGCTTCGGAACAAGGATTCGCGAGCATGTGTTGCTACGGCTGCGAATCAGCTGGCGAAGCTGGAGTCACCGCTGACGATGTCCGCAGATCGCGGTCTCGCCATCTATGACAAAGCTCTCATGGCTTACAACGACGCGAAACAGCACCTCCGGGACGAGATAACCGCGGCGAGCTCGGTTCAGGGTGGATCAGAATCCACGACGCGCATAATGGAAATCAAGCTCTCTGATCGAGCTCTGAGCGTCCTGCTGCTAGAAAAGACAATCGAGCGAAACAAGTTCCTGGTGGCTTCGGCGACTGCGAAGCTTGCTGGGGATATCAAATTGGAGAAAGGGGAGAAAGCGACGCGCCCGGAGGATCTGGTCCACCTTTATAACACCTTGCTTCGAAACTACGAGGAGCTCGCAGAAAGTGGACCGGAGGTTTTGCGTGGGTTAGACGGCGCGGATAAAGTGGAAGAGAGCGTGCGAATGGACTGCATGATGGAGCAAATGCTTCTGCAGGGTCAGCGCGCCGCCTCTTTGGCCGCCGTCCATCTCGGCGCTGGAAGCCACGCTGAAGCCGCTGTCCTATATGCACGGGCTGCAGAGCATGCTGCCAAGGTGCAGGATCGCGCGCCGAAATCGTCTCACATGGCTGCTGCCGCAAGGAAGGTTCAGGATGATTCCAGAAAAGCACGCTGTATCTCGCTGGCTGACGGGACCATCGCGCACGTGGCTCAGCAAAAGGGGCTGCGATTAGGGTTGAACAGCGTGTCTCTTCAGGATGGAGCCTCGGCTGGCGGGATGGAGGCACAGTACCTTCTCGATCACCTTGATGAGTACAAGTCCGCAGTTTCAGGCAAGGGGGCAAACAAGGTACACATGATGCCGATTCCTCCCAAGATGATACCGATTGCTGTCAATCCAATCATTCTGGACGTGGCTGGCGACGAGATTGTCTACCCAGACTTGGAAGAGCGCACCGCGGTGAAAAAGACGTCGACGCTGAGGAATCTGTTTAGCTTTGCTAAGCGCCGGGAAACGTGAGAGGAACCTTTGTATTTCAAATTGACCCTCTCTACTCCTGTTTTGCTATTCTCCGCACTCATTCACCGTTACACGTTTATGGTGAACGCAACGTAAGGATGCGTGTCTTCACCGAGTACCTTGTCTTCGTCAGGATCGGCGTTCCAGTGCGAGGAAGCCCCCCTCCCGAAAGTATTCGTCAACACCGCGCGAAGTTTCTTTTCACACTTGGCATGCGGTTTCATAACGCCTGCTAAGAAGCTCGGAGGAAGACCGTACCTCAAGATACTCTCCACGAAGAGCCTGATGGCGCAAATGTGCACCCAAGCACTGAACACTTCGCCATAGCACGTCTGGCACCACTCGTACATCGCGGCTCTTCTTTCCTCGACTTCCGTTTTCAGATCGTTGCGCTCGGAAGTCTTTGCCTGAATCGCCTCGGCGTCATACGTGAAGTCTCTGACCTGGAATGACTTTTCCCGCGCGGCTGATTTAAACGCATCAACTACGCGACGAAATAACGTCACCGTGTACAGTGCGTAATCCCCATCCTCCTTCAACTTTTTGGATGACCGCGGCACCACAAACTGCGCGAGCGTCTCGTAGCTTTCCAACCAGTCCTTTTGACTGAACCTCGGCACCGCCACACACAACGTGGTGAGGTTTTCGGTATCCACCAAGTCTGAGTCGTTGACAAGCCCACCAAGATCACGCGTCGCTAAACTTCCGTTATCCTTCCTAGAAATTGCGCTGAGCTGACCCTTGACGGTGACGTACTCGCTGGTCCTCACCTTGAACTCATCGTCGACTTTAGCGACGCTTTCTTGCAATTTTTCCACGGTTTCGCGAAGAGGACGGCGCGCCGGATGCTTAGCCTCATCCCACGTGAATGCCGTCAGAAAACGCTCCGCCGAGATACCATCAACGCTAAGCTCCTCAGATGCACCTTCGATAGCCGCGAGGTCGATGACTTGTCTCTGAATCTTTGTCGCAATCGCTTCAACTAGTGTGTTTACTTTCACGAGATCGTCGCTGAGCGCGAGAAGCGAATCTAGGGTTCCAACGCGAAGCTCGGGCACATTGAACTGCGATACACGAGAGAAGGGGGCATATACGGTCAGTTTACGACACTCGAAAGGGACAACCTGTGCACTCCACGGCATCTAACGCTAATGGGAAGGCACATACCTTGTAGCTGACACTCAGATCGTTGTCGTGACAGGTTTTGTCCTGCAAGATGCTCCACGTCCGGTCCGCGCTGCCACCCTCGAGGGGCAGCGAGACGAGCCAGTACTGGGAACTCATCGTTCTGTACAACGTCAGAAGAGAGAGAGACACTCGGCGCTGTGTATCCTCCTCCTCGCCCTGACCGACGCAGTGGCCTTCGCCCACGGCAGCGGCACGAGTTGTGGTCGACCACGAAATGAAATTCAGCTCGAAAACGCAAACGAGGAGAAACCAACTGGAGAAAAAAACAAATAAATCAAAAAGCGAGTTTGAACCCTGGATTGACGGTCTATTTGCCTCAAAACAGAGAAAAAAATTCACCTCCACACTCTTGTGAACCATGAATTGGAAGGCTTTCCGAGACGCGAAAGAACGCCAAAAATGATTCAGAGATAGAAGGCGCGATTATCTAGCGAACGCGAGAAACGAGGCACAAATTTAAGCCCTGAATCATTATAAATTCGGAACCCAAAGTGCCCGTGTTACCCCGAGCCTTGAAACCCGCACGATCCGCGGTTTTGACGTCCTTCTTGAAAGATCTAAAGCAACAAACTACCTTCACTAGGAGTACGGAAACATCCAGAGGAACTGATTCATGCAAAATAGACGGTGGATGCGAGTAAACTGCAATACGTATTGAAAATTGAAAATAACGCTTTATCGGATGATTTAGCCGTGGTATGGTGCCCATATCGAGCATGATGGTACGTATCGTGTTGCCTGTCCATACCTGTAGGATGTATAAAAGAATTCCAATCGTGGGGATCAACTAGACGGATTTCGTATTTCTCCGGTTGAGGCAGTTCTGAAGTGCCCGATCGTGAAACAATCAGGCAGTCATTAACACCGTCGATGTTCAGCGCAAGCACACCATCTACGTGAATTGGACTTCAACGCGTGTCATTGTCGAGCAAATGCTTGCAGAACTTGCGAATACGCGCACGTTATTGTCGGTTTCCGATGCAAAGGTCCATCGACCCAAAACTCAAATGAACAAAATATTCAAGTAAAACGCTCCTGAATTTATCTTACAAGCAGAGAAACACTTCTCTTCTAAGCGCTTTGAATTCTTTTCTCAGACCTTTCCTAGTCTTTCTAATATCATTTTAGTGAGCGTTTTCCATAAGCGCTTATCGAAGTCTTTCGGATGTCCATACACGCATGCGAGTTTGTCGCTAGGTCATGGAGCTCACGGGTGGTTGTCCTTGCAACGTCAACTCATCGCTGTCCATGGATTGCGTTGCAGGCTTCTATCTCGTGGAGCGGGAGAGCTTCCTATTGTCTTGATGATACGGACATTTTTTGTTGTTGATGTCGTCGCGTGATGCCAGCCAGAGCTCTCCGCGCTAGCTAAAGGAATCCCAGCCTACCCTTTATCGATGGCCTTAGTTCAGGGGTCATTGCCACGACATCGCTGAAGCGTGAGTTGCAGGTTCCATGTTGGTCCGCACCACGGTACGTTTGACACACTTGTCAGTCCTTTGAATGCACACGAGAGATTGTGTGTGCTTCTATTTCTTCTGAGGATGATTTTTTATCGACCCTCAAATGTTCCTCGACAGTCCTGAAGAGGTTGTCTCGATTGGCGTTGCTGCTCACAACGCGTGCGAGGACTCGTCCAACCAAATCCAGTTGGATTCGGCTTTTACCGCGCCTTTGCCATCCTCGGTTGTTAAAGCTGATGCTAGCTAGATAGGACGAGTAGCGTTGTTCGCACTCACATCTATCAATGCTTCGCTCGTTTTCGGTGTGATTCCTTTTCATCTTCCCTCTGGTGAGTGAAGGGTGCTTTTGCGTCCCATTCATTTCTTTGGAAAACGCTCGCTGTGAAAGTATTTGTTTTTTTGATGTCGGCCAAAACGAGGTTTTTCGTCCGAGGGTCGTGGAGCGCCCTTTGTTTTTTGGAAACGCGGGATCGATCACCCGCGTCTCTTCAGGGGTCGAGATCAAGCGGCGCAGTGCGGTGGTCACGAGGGTCGAGGCCGGCGTCCGATCCTCGACACAGTCGCGCGCGTCGACGTACGTACCTCCTCGCCGAGCGCACTGGCCTAGGCGTGTCTATCTCGCTGGCTGACGCATGTTAAAGAGCGTGAAAAGCAAGCTCACGGGGGTTGGTGGGCGAAAGAAGGAGGGTGAAAACGGGCGTCCCGCGGTTTCGCAGATGACGAGCAAAAAACCCAGCACGGGCGGTACCACCCGATCGTCCATTCCCCAGATGGAGGTGCTGTACGATACGAACAAGCCGCTGTTCTTGTTCCGCGATGTGGTGGCGTCCGAGCGACAGAATCTGTTCATCAAGAAACTCCATCTTTGCTCGTACACGTTCGATTTCACCGATGCCACTGCCCACGTGCGCGAGAAGGAGATCAAGCGACAGACGCTGTTAGAGTTGGTAGACTACGTCAACCAAGGGCAGGGAAAATTCACGGAGGCGGTGTTTGAGGACATCTCGCACATGCTCGCGCAGAACCTCTTCAGAGGGTTGCCCCCTTCAAACTATGAGATCACTGGGAATGCTGCTGGGGACAACCTTGACCCGGAGGAGGAGGAGCCGACGCTGGAGCCGTCGTGGCCGCATTTGCAAATCATTTACGAGTTCCTGCTGCGTTATGTCGTGTCTAACGAGGTGGATGCGAAGGTTGGGAAGAAATACATCGACAACACGTTTGTGCTCAAGCTCCTCGAGCTGTTTGATTCAGAAGACCCTCGCGAGCGCGATTACCTGAAGACGATCTTGCATCGAATTTACGGAAAGTTCATGGTGCACCGGCCGTTCATCAGGAAAGCGATCAACAACATCTTCTTCAGGTTTATCTATGAGACCGAGAGGCACAACGGCATCGCGGAACTCCTCGAGATTCTCGGGAGCATCATCAACGGCTTTGCACTCCCACTCAAGGAGGAACACAAAGTTTTCCTCCAGCGAGCACTCTTGCCGCTACACAAGCCCAAGTGCGTCGCGATGTACCATCAGCAGCTGTCGTACTGCATCACGCAGTTCGTAGAGAAAGATCCGAGGCTCGCGGATGCGGTGTTGCGCGGTCTGTTGAAATACTGGCCGGTGACGAACAGCCAAAAGGAAGTGTTGTTCCTTGGAGAGCTCGAGGAGGTTCTTGAGCTCACTCAAGCGGCGGAGTTTGTCCAAACGATGCTCCCTTTGTTTCGGAGAATATCCGCTTGCATCAACTCGTCGCATTTCCAAGTGGCCGAGCGCGCGTTGTTCCTGTGGAACAATGACTACATTGTTAACCTCGTCGCGCAGAACAGACGCGTGCTGCTGCCAGTATGCTTCGGGGCGTTTGAGCGTAACGCGCGGAACCATTGGAACGCGGCGGTCGGTGGGTTGACCATCAACGTGCGGAAGATGCTTATGGAAATGGACCAGCAGCTGTTTGAGGAATGCCAAAAGAAATGGGAAGAGGAAGAGAGCAAATCTGAGGAAATGGAGGCGAATCGTCAACAGGTGTGGAGGAAAGTTGAAGAGCTCGCTCAGAGAGCGCATTAGCGATACGCCGTTCTCGCTCGCTGTGCTGCTTGTGATTCACACTAATAATCCAATAATATTTTACAGTTCCTATTCTACACCTCATCGCCGTATCGGCGTCTTTGCCACAGGGGTCCTTGCCTTCGGTATCCCCTCTGTAGGCGGCTGATACGGTTTCATCTTCATCGCCGAGGGAGGATTTACTCCCCAATCTTTGGCACCAAGCAGCGCAAAGTTGGGATCCACCGTAACCACCTGCTGTGCGCTCGCGCGCGCCCTCGGGGTTGTTGTCGTCGACGACGCACGACGAGATACCGACGACTTCGCTGCGACGAGATCCATGTAATCTCCCTTCGACATAACCTGAGTTGATGACAACAGCGGCGGTCCGGCTTTGGCTGACGCTCCGTGGCGAAGTGTCACCCCGCGAGCCATCGTCATCACCTCCAACGCGTTTGCCTGCTGCTGACTCTGTTTGGGGTGAACGTAATCCACCCCACCGAGTCTCTTTGTCGTAAGGCTGTGCAATTTCCTCGTGCTAGCCTCCTCCGCGGTTTCCCTCTGGTCAATCACCTTCACCTTCATCGTCTGAGCAAAACTCGGCATCTTTTCTGGATCGAGTTTTTGAACCACGACCAGCTCACCCGATTCAGCGTACCCCCAATCTTGGCCTCGCATCGATTTTTGAAGCGACTCAAGCTTTCTCAACTCGTACTGGTCTTTTTGCACCTGCAATTTCTGCAACTCCTGCGCAGCTCGTCGTGACCCAATTTCTTCGCGCAAGCGTCGTTCCCTGTTCATTTCCTCTGGTGTCATCTTCTGCTTGCTCCTGAGTGGCTTTGCCTTCGGGGCGTCTATCGCCGCTGGAAAGGATTTTCTCGGCATTGTTGACGACAACCTCGCGCCTCCCGTCTTACGCAATAAAGACCCTCCGCAGACCCCCACACCAACCCTAGGCGCACCCATCGTTGCTGATAGCTTTGCACCCGAACCGACCGCCGCACGAGGGTTTTCTTGCTCAGGAACCCTCGGCCGCCGCCTCGCGCGCACTGTCCCCCTCGCCCAAGCATCAATAGGAGCTGGGATGTGGGCTTCGTCTGGGAACCAGCTTCCGACAGTCTCCTCCGGCTCGGTTGCGGGACCTCGGGTAGAGAAGCTTTCACGCTCCACGAACGTCATGTCCACCACCGCGAGGGCGTCCCGAACTGCCTGGCTAGCGGCGTAAGACACCACCTTACGCTGGAGCTCCGAGGCGTCGAGGTGCGAATTTACACGTTCCAAGATTAGCTCCAGGCAATCTTGCACGCACTCCTCGCGCTCCTCTTCCTCGCGGTCTTCTGCGAGAAGGTCGTCATCCTCAAAAACATCAGGGTCTCCCTCGCTCATCCTGTCGCGAACAACCGAGGCAGCACGCTCGTCGCCGTGCGCGTACCTCTGAGGAACGACCTCAGCCCGTTTGGTGAATTCCATTTCCAGCCCAAAAGGTCAACGGGTGAGAAATCATCGCAAGCCAAATAAAATCGTGCTCGCAGCGGAGACGAGACCTTTCGATGTCGGCGCGCTATAAAAGCCACCGCTTCGCCACCAACGCGCCCTTTCACAACGCTCGACCGTCAGCTGAGGTCGACGCGAGGGCGACAGGCGCTACAAACCGATCCTAACCGATCGTCATGCCGCCTTACGCCGGGACTTTCGCGAAACCGGAGAACGCGCTGAAGCGTGCGGTACGTTTTCCGGCGATGGCCGCCGCCCGGCAAATCCGCTCCAAACCCTGTTCACACAGGGGGTGTTTTTTTCCCTGCGATCGACGCCCGCTCACCCTCGCCCCCACTTCACCGTCTTCGTTTCACAGGAGGAGCTGATCAACGTCGGTCAGCCCAACGCGGCGCTGCAGGCACTCCACGATGTGATCACCTCCAAGCGCCACCGCACGTGGCAGAAGGTGCTTGAGCAGATCATGTTCAAGTACGTCGAGCTGTGCATCCAACTCAAAAAGGGACGGCTCGCGAAAGATGGTCTGATCCAGTACAGGATCGTGTGCCAGCAGGTGAATGTTCAGTCGCTCGAAGAGGTGATCAAACACTTCCTCAAGCTTGCGACGGAGAAGGCTGAATCTGCGCAAGCTGCTGCGGCTGCGTCGGCGAACGATGCCACCCTCGCGGTCAGCGATCTCGAGGCTGAAAACACCCCTGAGAACCTTATGCTCAAATCCGTCTCGGCGGAGAGCGAAAAGGATCGCTCGGACCGCGAAACCGTGACGCCCTGGTTCAAGTTCCTCTGGGAGACGTACCGCACTATTCTCGAAATTTTGCGCAACAACAACAAGCTGGAGCCCCTGTACGCCATGACGGCGAACCGCGCGTTTGCCTTCTGCGTCACCCACAAGCGCACCACCGAGTTCCGCCGCTTGTGTGAGATTCTTCGCAACCACTTGTCGAACCTGATGAAGTACCGCGACCAACGCGACAGGCCCGATTTGACCCTCCCCGAGACCCAGCAGTACTACCTCGAGACTAGGTTTGAACAGCTCAAGGCTGCGGCACAGCTTGAACTGTGGCAAGAGGCGTTCCGCACCATTGAGGACATCCACGGCTTGACGATCATCCTGAAGCGGTCGCCCAACCCCAAGATGATGGCGACGTACTTCGCCAAGCTCACCAAGGTGTTCTGGGTTTCTGAGAACTATCTCTACCACGCGTACGCTTGGTACAAGCTCTTCAACCTGAGCAAAACGTACAACCGCAACCTGACTCCGGAGGACCTCAAGGCGATGGCCTCTACCGTGCTCCTCTCGGCTGTGGCCATCCCGCCCTACGAGTCGCGCACCGCCGCCACGCCCTCCAACCAGGAGCTGGACAACGCAAAGGAACGCGACGTTCGCATGGCGACTCTTCTCGGGTACACTCTGGATCCCAAACGCGATCCCCGCGAAGTGCTCTCGCGCAAGGCGCTGCTAAGCGAGCTCATCTCCAAGGGTATCCTCTCCCTCGTGTCCACGGAGGCGCGCCAAGTGTGGGCGCTCTTTGAGAAGGAGTTCCACCCGCTAGACATGTGCAAGCACGCGCAAAAAGTGTTCGCTACCCTCAGCCCCGAGGCCGTGCAGCTTTCTGCCGCGAGCCCCATCCCCACCATCGAATTCGATCAGTTCCTCCCCCGCATGCGCAGCCTCGCTGTGGTGCGCATGCTGCAGCAGTCGTCTCAGGTGTACCAGACGATGAAGTTGGAGACCCTTCAGCAGGTTGTTCCCTTCCTGGAATTTTCCCAGGTTGAGCGCATCCTCGTAGATGCCACCAAGGGCGGTGCTGTTGCTGTTCGCCTCGACCACCAGAACAAGTGCGTACGATTCGAAGGAGACCAGCTGGAGAGTGATAACATCAAGAACCATCTCGTGGCCATGGCGCAGAAGCTCAAGAAGGGCATGCAGATGATGTACCCTGAAGCTCCCGCCGCGTCTCTGGCGTCGAGGACCAACACTGCTGAGCTCCTTTCCAAGGTTGAGAACGAGCACAAGATGGCCCTGGCGCGCAAGGTCATCATTGAACGCCGCAAGGAAGAGCAGGAGCGCATCTTGCAAGAGCAAGAGCGTGTGCTCGAGGAGGCTCGTGTTGCCGCGCAGCGCTTGCACGAGGAGACCGAAGCGAAGCGACTCGAAGAAGAGCGCCGCACGCGCGAGGCGATGCGCATCCGCCAGGAGATGGAAGAGAAGGAGAAGGAAGAAGCACTCGCTCTTCTTGCCGAGGCTGAGAAGCGCAACCTGGGCAAGGGCAAGAAGGGCTTCAAGATCAAGCTCGAAGATGGCCAGAAGCTTGACAAGCGCACCCTTATGGAAGATGCCATCAAGGAGCAGATCAAGGAGAGGCAAGAGATGGAGCGCAAGCTCGTGCGGCTTGCGAAGAGCATGGATCACCTTGAGCGCGCCAAGCGCGAGGAGGAGGTTCCCCTTATCGAGGCGGCGTACAAGAAAAAAATGGTCGAAGACGAGAAATTCCACAAAGAACTGCAGCAGCAAAACGCCGAGAAGCACCGCAAGGCCTGGGAGACTGCCGTGGAGGAAAAGAAACGTCTCTCCAAGATGACTGCGGAGAAGGATGCCTTCTCCGAGGCTATCGTTTCGCGCCGTTCCGAGGAGTTCGAGGCTCTTCGCGTCGCGCGCGAGGAGAAGATCAACGAGCTTCGTATTGTTCGCAAGAACGAACGCGAAGTTGCTCGTCGCCGCGCCTACGTGCGCCGTCTTCAGCAGATTGAGGAAGAGGTAAAGGCGGCTGCGGAGCAGGCTGAGAAAGACAGACGCGAGGACGAAGAGCGCAAAAAAGCAACCGAAAGGCGCGAAGAGGAGGAAAAACGTCGCGCCGCGGAAAGGGATGACCGTCGCGAACCTCGTCGCGACGACCGCTCCGAACCTCGTCGCGACGACCGTTATGAGTCTCGCGGAGGTGGAGGTGGAGGTGGAGACCGCTACGAGCCTCGACGCGGCGACGATCGTGACCGCGGCGGCGGGGACAGGTACGAGCCTCGACGCGGCGGCGACGACCGCGGCGGCGGCGGCGGGGACAGGTACGAGCCTCGACGCGGCGGCGATGACCGCGGCGGCGGTAGCGGTAGCGGAAGGTACGAGCCTCGACGCGGCGGCGACGATCGCGGTGGCGGTGGCGGCGG
>Ga0209302_10000904_pt1 | contig 17146 bp, 15 predicted proteins | sample ArcOceMetagenome_2_FD_187445 | JGI IMG/M metagenome (GOLD analysis project Ga0209302, IMG submission 187445) | Marine eukaryotic phytoplankton communities from Arctic Ocean - Arctic Ocean ARC135M Metagenome (SPAdes) (version 2) | ecosystem: Environmental > Aquatic > Marine > Oceanic | place... | reverse complement strand
ATACTTACAGTCACTCGCCATGAATCAGAAATCAAAATTAATCTATCAGACGATGGCAGAGGTATAGATATAGAAAAAATTCGTCAAAAAGCTCTTGCTCATAACTTAATTCATTCTGAAAGTATGCCCAGTGATGAGGAAGTACTTCAGTTAATTCTCCACTCCACTTTGATGTCTGCTGATAGCACTCCTGATATAGCATTACTAGGGGTGGGACTTGATGTTACCTACAGTGAAATAAAAGCTTTGAAAGGCGACTTTTCTGTCCAAACAGTCAAGAATAACGGTACCGACTTTAATATTCATCTACCAATAACACTCTCACTTATGAAGGTCTTGCTTGTCAGTTCCGCTAATGAACAATACGCTATTCCTCTATCATCTGTTCAAGCAGTGAAACAGCTTACTGTTGAAGAAAGTAAGACCATAACGGCACAAGGCAATGGTGCGTCTTACACACATGAAGGTGTTGCATACCAATTTATGCCTTTAGCTCTCTTATTAAACCAACACTTTTGCTTGGATGAAGACCCCTCGACACAAATGTCATTATTTCTCTTCAAGTCAGGAGAGCTGCAGCTCGCTATTTTAGTTGACTCAATTAATACTAGCCGTGAAATCTTCCTTCAACCTGTCGGTGACCAACTAGGAAATATAACAGCACTGAATGACGCAACTATTCTCGATAGTGGACAAGTCATTTTTGTTTTAGATATTTCTGTACTTTTCAATGACATCGATAAAACTCTTATCACTAACAATCTATTAGTTACTGCTTCATCGCTAACCACTAGTAGACCATCTGTCGCCATGATAATGATAGATTCCATCACCATGAGAAAAGCTACAGAAAACCTATTAAAGCGCCATAATTTCGAGGTGTTCTCTATTGATGATGGCGCTGATGCTGATCCTTTCACATTATTGAATGAAAAGGCACCGGACGTACTTTTACTTGATTTTGAAATGCCCAAAATGGATAGCTTTGAATTTTCAACTCTCGTGAGGAATGATAAACAGTTTAGTCACCTGCCTATTATCATGTTCTCGACCCTCAGAGGTAACAAGCAACACGAGCAGACGAAAGTTATTGGTATCAGTGTCCTTCTGGCCAAATCTTATCAAGAAGGTGAGATCATAGAGGCCCTACAAAATCTCATGGGTAACAGATACCCCAGTTCTGAATGAGCTAGAATACAACACCCCATGACTAACTTAACCACCGACTTTATTTCATGCCTGCTGATCCCCCTTCGGAAACATTACCTATTGTTACCCAAAGCCAGCATTGCAGAAGTCATACCCATGCCAGACATCATAAAAGAAACACAAAGCCCTACATATTACATCGAACAATATCTCTGGGAAACAGGCCCTTTAACTATTCTCAATTTAGAATACTTAGTTAATAAAAAAGAGCCACTAGGGAAGGTAGCAAGCAAACTGTGTATACTTTACGGCGCCCATAATGACAAGCTTAAAGCCTATGCCTTAGCTTGCTACGGCCCACCGCAACTGCTCCATTTGAATGAAACCGCATTAAAGTTGGTTGACGATGGCATACCAGAATCGGTGTTCTTACACTGCAGAGTACATATTGCCAATAAAGTGGCATACATCCCCAGTCTTGAAAAATTAGAAGAGATAGTTCTCCAACAACTTTAAAGTTACATTCACCATTATCATCTAACATTTTAGTTTATGATGTTGTTATGGTTTTCTCTAAAAAAATATTTCTATTTAGCTTGCTACTCCACCTGCCAACGCACGGCTTGGCAACTAGCGATATTGTATTAGAGCAACAACGTACAATTTTTCAAAAAGCTAAAAAGGCACTTGAAAAAAGAAATATTACGCAGTTTAATCGTCTTAAAAAGCAGCTAGGCGACTACCCATTAAGTAATTACCTTGAATATCGTTATCTACGTTCAAGACTCAACCAGAGCAACTCTAAAAAAATTGAACAATTCTTACATCAGAATAGTAATACTTTTTATGGCTCAAAACTACGTAATGTCTGGTTAGATCACCTCGCTAAAAAGCGACAATGGAAGCTGTTCCTTAAACACTATCAGCTTCCCCAGCCTTCATCTCGGCAGTGCTCTCGTATTAAAGCTTTGATTGCAACGAATCAACATAGTCTAGCCCTATCTGAACTACCCTCGCTCTGGCTTGTAGGAAAATCGCAACATAAAAACTGCGACTTTCCTTTTCAATACTGGCAAACGAAAGGGAAGTTAACTAACACTTTACGTTGGCAGCGGCTTAACCTCGCACTCCAAAACCAGCAGTTTCTCCTTGCCAATTACCTGGCCAAATCTGTAAAAGACAAGACAGCTGCTAAAAGGTTTATTCTTCGTTGGCAAAAAATGCACTACAATCCACACTCCCAACTCAAATTATTGCCTCTAAAAGAGAAAAAAAATACTGCTCTACGCTCCATAAACTTTAATATAAGTGATAGAAACCTCGTACAGTATGGCCTTGCTAGACTATCTAGGAAGTCGACGTCGAAAGCCTTTCGCCAATGGCAACGACTAGCTTCTTTCTACAACTTTAGTCCTCAACAAAAACATAGCATACAAGCTAATATTGCTAACCGCGCTGCATTGAATCGACAAGATAATGCCCTGACTTTTTTTGGCGATCTTAAAAATGAACATTGGCGAGTACGCTCTGCACTCTGGCAACAAGATTGGGCTGCTGTCCAACTGGCTATTCAAAGCTTAAGCCATGAGCAACAAAATACAAATCGCTGGCAATATTGGCTAGCGCGCAGTTATGCTGCTTTAGGCGACCAGCATAAAGCTGATCAAACCTACCATAAGCTTATGCTAGAGCGGGATTATTATAGCTTTCTTGCCGCTGATAAATTAGGCAAAAATTACCACATGAGTCACCACCCTTTTACTTTCAAAAAAGCTCGATTAGACCAGTTTTCTAAACGGCGTGATATTGCATCTTTATACGAGTTTTATGTGCTCAATATGGATCTAGAATCTCGCCAACAAGCATATTATTTAAACCAAAAACTTAACAAATACGAATTGGAAATGCTTGCAACTTTTACTAATCAATGGGGCTGGCATAATCAAACTATAGCCCTGTTAGGTAAGGCTCAATCATGGGATGCTCTCAACCTCCGTTTTCCAGTAGTCTTCGAACAAAATATGATTCAAGCTAGCCGTGATAACAAGCTAGACGCCTCTTGGCTGATGGGTATAGCTAGACAAGAAAGCGCTTTCGACCCGAAAGCACGTTCTCCTGTTGGAGCCCTCGGCCTAATGCAACTGATGCCTTCAACAGCTAAATCTATTGCTAAACGAATAAAGCAACCCTTAAAAGGGCCGTATGAACTTGTTAACCCGAGTCGAAATATTGAACTTGGCAGTGCTTATTTAAAGCACGTATACAAAATCAATCACAATAATCCAGTTCTAGCCACAGCCTCTTATAATGCTGGACCATACCGCGTTTCCCGCTGGTTGCCTAAAAATAAATTGCCTGCCGATATATGGATAGAAAACATTCCCTTCACAGAAACCAGAAGGTATACCCGCAACGTTATCACTTATGCTGCTATTTTTGACTATCAACGTCAACGTACGATTACACCCTTATCGATACGCATGCCTGCAATAAACCCTAAAACACCTTAAACTATCAGTATGGAAACATATCTTGTCGGCGGCAGTGTTCGCGATCAACTTTTAGGCTTACCCATCAGAGATAAAGACTGGGTCGTCGTCGGTGCCTGTCCAGAACAAATGCTCGAGTTGGGCTTCCGTTCTGTCGGTAAAGACTTTCCTGTTTTTCTTCACCCTAAAACCAATGAAGAATATGCTTTAGCCAGGACAGAGAGAAAAGTCGCGCCAGGTTATAAAGGCTTTGCAATACACGCTTCACCAGACGTTACTTTAGAACAAGACCTCGCAAGGCGTGACCTCACTATCAATGCTATTGCACAAAGCCATGACGGCAAACTTATTGACCCATACAACGGACAAGCAGATCTTAAAAATAAATGCTTACGCCATGTTTCACCCGCCTTTACTGAAGATCCTGTTCGTGTACTTCGCATCGCCCGCTTTGCTGCACGCTTCGATTTTTCTATCGCCGATGAAACCAAGATTCTGATTAGGCATATGGTTGATAGCAATGAACTCGACCACCTCGTCCCTGAGCGTGTCTGGCTAGAATTAACTAAAGCCATGTCCACAGAAAAACCCTCCTTATTTTTTACCACATTACGCAATGTCGGTGCGCTGAAAAACCTGTTCCCAGAAGTCGACCGCTTATTCGGCGTCCCTCAAGTCCCAAAATGGCATCCCGAAGTAGATACTGGTATTCATGTCATGATGGTAATCGATCAAGCAGCTAAATTAAGTACTGATATTGCTGTCATCTTTGCCGCACTCTGTCATGACTTAGGTAAGGGTACAACTCCAGCTGAAACACTGCCTGAACATAAAGGCCATGAAGCCCGTAGTATTGAATTAACACAACTGCTATGCGAGCGGCTCCGTGTACCTAAAGATATCCATAACCTTGCTCTAAAAGTCGCTGAGTATCATACCCACATGCACTTATTGACAGAGCTAAAACCTAAGGTAATCCTTGAAGTAATTGATGCCTTAGATGCTTATCGAAGGCCTCATCAGCTTGAACAATACCTCCTTGCAAGTGAAGCTGATTTCAGAGGTCGCCCTGGCTACGAAAATGTTAACATGCCCAATATAAAACTCTTTAAACGCTGCTACCAAGTCAGTAAAGCTGTTGATACCCAACCTATTCTTGAAGCGGGGTTTGAAGGTAAAGCTATTTCTGAAGAGTTAACTCGACAACGGACAAACGCAATTGCCAAACTTCTGAAAAATCTGTAATTAAACCTAAACCTATTCTAACTTAAAGTAAACTTCACACTCGTTAATTCTTTAATCAAAAAAAGACAGGATTCATAGCTATGAGTGATTCTATTTCTACTAACTGGGCCAGTGTTAATAAAGCCAGTCAGTCCCTTGTTGACCAACTAGTTGCCGATGCCAAAGCCTTGCAATTAGAAATCAACACTTTAAGTAATGGAACACGCATTGTAGACGCTGGCGTCAATTGCACCGGTGGATTAGAGGCAGGTCGCCTTATCGGTGAGATATGTATGGGCGGTCTTGGTACAGTCACTTTAGGGACCAATAGTGGCTTCGAGAACTGGCCATGGTCGGTAAATGTCCATGCAAAGACCCCAGTTTTGAGTTGTCTTGGCAGTCAATATGCAGGATGGAGCCTATCCCACAAAAGCGAAGAAGGTAAGTTTTTTGCCCTAGGCTCTGGCCCAGGCAGAGCACTAGCTGCAAAAGAAGAAGTTCTGAAAGAGTTTGCATACAAAGACAGTGCTAAATCAACATGTATTGTGTTAGAAGTTGATAGCTACCCACCTGTTGAAATTGCTGATAAAGTTGCAAAAGACTGCGGCATTAATGCTGATAAGCTTACTTTTATCCTAACACCAACCTCCAGCCTTGCAGGCGTTATGCAGATAGCTATTCGAGTACTAGAAGTAGCTATGCATAAAGCCCATACACTTAACTTTCCCATGGGAAAAATTATTGATGGGTATGGCGTCACCCCTGTAGCACCCCCTGGAGGTGACTTTATGACTGGCATGGGTCGAACTAACGACGCCATCCTTTATGGCGGTATGGTTCAACTTTTTGTTGATTGCAATGATGAGGAAGCGGAAGATTTAGCTAACAAAATGCCCAGTAATACTTCTTCAGATTACGGCCGGCCTTTTGGCGAAATATTCAAGACTTATGAATATGATTTTTTCAAAATTGACCCTATGCTTTTTAGTCCCGCAAAAATCATTATCACCAATGTCAAGACCGGCAAGAATTATACCGCCGGCGAGCTCAATGAAGCCATGTTAAAAACCTCCTTCGGTTTATAGTCTAAATCCTAGATGAAGCCAAAACTAGGGCTACTTTTCAGGAGAGCAATATGAGCAAATCGCCTCATATTGTTATCTTTAATGACACACACGGCTGGCATAGTAAACAACTTGTGGAAGCTTTATCGCCCTATAACATCAAAGTAACTCTCGCTGATCTAGCACAGTGCAGAATCGATCTCGATCAACCAACAGGCCTCTATATTCCAGGTTTGAAAAACAAGCTACCAGATGCCGTCATGGTTAGAGGTATAGCCCCCGGTACCCTAGAGCAAATAACCCTTCGGATGGATGTCTTACACACTCTTGCCGAGCTAGGCATACCTGTCTTTAATAGTGCTAAAGCAATTGAACATACTGTTGACAAGGCAAGAACATCACTTCGCCTTCACCTTGCAGGCCTAGCCACACCCAAAACGTGGGCCTGTGAAAATGAGGTTGTCGCACATCAAATTGCCTCTCAACAGTTATCTCAAGGCTATTCCTTGGTCATCAAACCCTTATTTGGCTGCCAAGGTAAGGGGCTTAAAAAGGTCACTTCACTGGCCGAATTTGAGAATATCAAACCCGTTGGCCAAGCATTCTATCTACAGCATTATATCCCACCTTATCAACCAAAGCAGTGGCAAGACTGGCGTTTGATGGTTGTTGAGGGCAAGGTTTGTGCTGCCATGTCTCGCCGTTCAAAACATTGGATCACCAACTTTTCTCAAGGAGCAGAATGCTTTCCCGCGTCGATCAACAGCGACATGGCCAATCTTGCCATCCAAGCATGCAAAGCAGTCAATGCTGATTATGCTGGTGTCGATATTATTCGAATGAAAAATGGTCAATACACGATATTAGAGGTCAATAGTGTTCCCGCATGGAAGGGCATCTTCCAAGCTACAGGCATTGATGTTGCAAGCCACCTTGCTAAAGCTTTAGCTGCTCTCGCAAAGCAAAACCTAGCTACTGTAAGCCAATATGCTAAACACTAACAGTATTAACAAAGCTATTATTTGGGCTTGCCAGAAAGAAGTGTCCTCACCAAAGCCAGGTAATGTAAATTGTTACAGTGACGCGCATCAAATGTCATTACAAGACTTTCTCAAAAGTGCACAAGCCATTGCGCCTATCCTATCCCAAAAAAATCTTTCTATAGGGAGCATGATCCTCAAATCAGTAATTGCAACCCAAAAAGTCGTAAACTGTAATACCAATCTAGGCATCATCTTATTATTTGCTCCACTCTGTAAAGCAATTCATCACTGTCATACCCGTGAACAATTACCAGAATCATTAAGCCTTCTCCTCAACGATCTTACTATCGACGATGCTAAAAAAACCTATGAGGGTATTCGCTTAGCACGAGCTGGCGGACTGGGAAATAGTGATTTGCATGATATTAATAACGAACCGACAGTAACCCTTCGCCAGGCAATGGCATATGCTAAGGATAAAGATAGCATCGCTGCACAATACCTAAATAATTACCGCGATATTTTCGACTTAGGCCTAACAAATTTGACATTATCGATTAATTGTGGAGAAAGTATTGAATGGGCTAGCGCTTTCGCGTATCTTAATCTCCTATCTGTCATGCCTGATAGCTTGATCATTCGTAAACAAGGGCTGTCATGTGCAAAATCATTGATGAACCAATCTAAGGAGATTCTTCAAAAAATGAATGAAAACAATAAGATAAGTCAAATTGAAAGTGACATTATTTTATTAGATAAGGAATTAAAACAGAAAGCAATCAACCCTGGTACAACTGCGGATATGACCGCTGCAACCTTGCTAGTCTATGCATTTGAACAGGCGCTTTCTTAAACTGAATTTTGGTACTATTACCTTTTTAAAAGAAAAGACAATTGTATTAAGCAGGGCATACGTTCCTTGAATACGTATAAACTCATTGCCTAAGCTGGTAATGTGTAATTTAAGAATTTTAAATTTTAATGATTTATTTGTAACAGGAATAAAATAACATGCCTATTATCGATCGCGTCCTTGTAGGAGAATCTCTCGTCATTGAAGATGGAGATCTAGACAACGTTGCACACATTGACTTAATCATGGGCCCACGTGGTTCAGCGGCTGAAGATGCATTTTGCCGCACCTTAACAGATCAAAAACAAGGTGTTAATGGCCTTTTAGCTGTTGTCGCTCCCAACTTAATGGTAAAACCCGCTACCGTTATGTTTAATAAAGTTACTATCAAAAACATGAAGCAGGCCGTTCAAATGTTTGGCCCTGCCCAACGTGGTGTTGCAATAGCTGTTGCTGAATGTGTTGAAGACGGTACTATTCCTGCAAACGAAGCTGATGACTGCTTCATTTGTGTAGGTGTATTTATTTCTCCTACTGCTGACAGCGACCAAAAAATTCAAGATTGGAACTACCGTGCTACTAAAGAATCAATTAAACGTGCTGTAGCCCGTGAACCAAAAGCTGCTGACGTGCTCGCACAATACAAAACTTCAGAGCACCCATTTGCTCCTAGCTAAGTTTTGATAAATTAATCGTACTGCCTTTAGCATTTAAGGGCAGTGCTTTTTTTGTTATCGCCTCGAGCATTGCTCTGCTAAGCCCACCGTCATGTAATGCACTTGCAACCAATACCTTTGCAACGCCTGCCTCTTTGAGTAACTCTAGGTCTTTACCCCCCCTCACCCCACCAGCCATCACAACATCCACCCTCTTATTTTTGTCCATCACTTTTTTTAATAAATCCATATCTGGCCCTTGCCTAGTGCCGACATAATCAAGTTGCATCAGAATAACTTGATGTGGCCACAGGTTTTTATCTTCCCATAAGCTGTGATCACCCAAAAACTGGCCTTGCCTGAAATCTAAAGATAATATGGTCTCCCCATCACCAGGCAGCAAAGTAATATTATGTAGCGTTTCACTTGCTAGCACAGGCCTAATACCTTCAATATTAAATAATCGTGCAAGGTCATTCTCTTCTCTTATACCCGCATCTAACCAGAATGAAATGTTAGGGAAATCCACTGCTAATTGTTGATACTGCTCAAGAACTAACTCTTTGCCTAATATTGCATCTAAATCAGCAATATAAACTGTATTAAAAGGGAAAAAAATATTTAAATCAGCGACAACTGAGCTTAGGTCTGTAGCGCACGTTAATACCGATTTAATTGGTTCGTAAAAATCACGCAAACCTGCTTTTGCATGTACAACTCTTCCCCCCATTAAATCAATGACCGGTATAATTTCCACTCGTTCTCCTTATACCTATAATAATGAAACTATTCATATACGAACATATCACTAGCGGCGCATTATCAGGCAATAGCTTGCCAGTTAGTCTTGCTAATGAAGGTAATGTAATGCTGATGGCAGTATTACATGACTGCGCCTACCTTAGCGGTATGTTTATAAATACCATGAGAGACCAACGTCTAAAAGCCATAGAGTTCATTGATGACGATCCCCAACATAATTGTCACTTCATCAGCACTCAAACCCAGTACGCTCAGTGTTGGCAACATTGTCTCAACACAGCAGATGCTGTCCTAATAATTGCTCCTGAAACAGGTAGCCTCTTAGTTGAGCTACAACAACAGGCTCTTGCCGCAAATAAGCTCATTATCGGCTGTCAGCCTAATGCAATTAAACTCGCAACTGATAAAAATAAATGCAACAAGCATCTTATCAAACATGGTATTGCCGTTGTAGAAACTACCCTTGCCAATCATTGGCTAACGGCACCATTTACTAGTCCGTCAGGCTATATTCTCAAACCCACTGATGGTGCGGGCTGCATTAATACTTATTACTTTAATGATAGTAAAGAGCTTCAAAAACATCTCTCTTCACAAGAACTAGCAACATTAGGTCGCTTAATTGTTCAACCTTACGTAGAGGGAATATCTGCTAGCTTATCTTTATTGGCATCAAATGATGATATAGAAGTTTTGGCGATTAATCGACAGTATATAAATCAATTTCAACAACAGCTAAAATTAACAGCATGCACAATCAATGACCTTTCTGCTATTCCACTATCTATCGAAGAAGCATGTGAACTAGCACAACAAATACATAAGGCTATCCCTGGACTTTGGGGCCACATTGGCATCGATTTAATAGTCACTGATAGTTCTACATTTGTCATCGACATTAACCCTCGGCTTACATCGAGCTATATTGCACTAAGCTCTTCATTAAATATTAACCCCATGTCTCGGCTCCTCGAAATGAAAAAACATACCTTGTCAGCCTTACCTCCAATTACACAACGTAATAAAATAGAGCTCAAATTATGACAGGACCACAAGCACTCATAACAGGCTGGGATATAGGTGGCGCCCACTTAAAAGTTGCACAATGTAACCGACAAGGCCAGCTCATCCGTACTATCGAAATCCCATGTCCACTTTGGCTGGGAATCGAACACTTGCAACAAGCTATAAAAACTGTGCAACAACAACTCGGCTCACAACAAACACTAGCGGCGGTTACTATGACTGGTGAGCTGGTAGATATCTTTGCTGACCGACAAGCTGGAGTAAATGACATACTCGACTGCATATCTCAATATATACCAACTGAGTGCTGCATCGTTTACGCAGGTGGCCTCAGTTGGCTATCAATCTCAGAAGCTAAAGAGCAATGGCAACAAGTTGCCTCCCGAAATTGGCAAGCAAGTGCTCTATTCACAGCAAAGCAAATAAAACATGGTTTGTTTATCGATGTTGGTAGTACCACCAGCGATATAATTCCTATTCAAAAAAACCAAGTTATTACTCAGGCATTAACCGATTTTGACCGTCAAGCTAACAGTGAGCTTCATTATGCTGGTGCAATTAGAACACCCTTAATTGCTATTGCACATAAGGTACCCTTTGATGGAAAAACACTCCAGCTGGCCGCTGAAGTCTTTGCAACAACAGGTGATTGCTGGTGCTTATTGGGCAAGCTTGATCCCCTATCCATCTCTGACACCAGTGCTGATAGCCAATCCTGGCAACCACAAGACTGTACCCGCCGCATAGCCCGCTTACTTGGTACCGATGCAAACAACTACCCTCCTGAGCAATGGAGGCATCTAGCAAACTGGTTTGCACAACAACAAATTTCTCAACTACTGGGGGCCTGTGAAGCTGTCTTGACTGCAAATGGCTCTATCAGTGCCAAAGCGCCAATTGTTGGTGCTGGAATAGGTCGCTTTATCGTCAAAAAATGTGCGCAGGAGCTAGGTAGAGCCTATATTGACTTTAGTGAGCTAATCAAGCCAGCCTCAGTTCATGCTGCAAATCATGCACCAGCTGTGGCTGTGGCTCTTTTAGCTTGCGACCAGTTAAAGTAATATAATCACTATGTCCCTAATATTCCCTCCACTTTTTAAGCAATTACCCTATCAATCGGATAGTTGCCACTATTTTGAGCTTGTTCGACATCTTCCATGGCCTGTCTTTTTAGACAGTACACAAAATACATCTCAGAATAATCGTTATGATATTATCGCCGCCGATCCTTTTCTAACTCTATACACTAAAGGCGAAAAAACAGTCATAAAACAGAGGTCTGGCCATGAAACAACATCTGATCTCGATCCTTTTCACTTATTACAAGTGCAGCTCAAAAGTTTCCCTGTCCAAAGAACCACCTCCCTTCCTTTTTGTGGTGGTGCCATTGGCCATTTTGGTTATGACTTAGGAAGAAGGATAGAAAAACTACCTAATACCGCCATCGATAATGAAGAAACTGCCGATATGCTTGTCGGTATTTACGATTGGGCCATTGTTACTGACCATCAAAAAAAGAAATCGTATATAGCTAGCTATGGGCTCCACTCTCAAACACAACAACAATGGTCAAGTATATTAGCTCTTATCAACCGTCAGGAAAAGAAGCCCACTGCTATATTGTCAGTCTCAGGGCCTTTACGTAGTCAGCTCGGTTTAAAGCAATATCAAACAGCTTTTAACAAAATTAAGCACTATATTCGTGAAGGTGATTGCTATCAAGTTAACTTAGCAAAGAGATTTGAAGTAAATGCTAAGGGCGATCCATGGCACGCCTATAAATTACTTCGCCAACAAAATGCTGCACCGTTCTCTGCTTTTTTTAGCACACCAGAACTCACTTTACTAAGTTCATCACCAGAACGACTCTTAAAAGTTTATAATCGACAAGTCGAAACTAAACCGATTAAAGGAACAAGGCGTCGCGACTTAACAGATCCTATACGCGACAAGGCTCTGGCTAATGAGCTCCAGCAGAGTATTAAAGATCGTGCTGAAAATTTAATGATCGTCGACTTGTTACGCAATGACTTAGGTAAAGTCTGCAAACTCGGCTCTATTAGCGTCCCAAAACCCTTTGCTCTCGAGTCTTTTGCGACCGTTCATCACTTGGTCAGTACTATCACTGGCTCTTTAGCCGAAAAACAAGATGCAATTGGGCTACTCCGGGCTTGTTTCCCTGGTGGTTCTATTACTGGTGCACCTAAACTCAGAGCGATGGAAATTATTGAGGAGCTAGAGCCTGACCGACGTGGGCCCTATTGTGGCAGCATCGCTTATATCGGATTCGATGGTAATATGGATAGCAACATTTTAATTCGTACGTTGGCATATAATGATAATAAGCTCCGGTTTTGGGCTGGCGGGGGAATAGTCACAGATTCTAATGTATATGATGAATATCAAGAAATCCATGACAAGGCCGCCGCTTTATTAGCCTTAATAGAACAACTTCGCTAATACCATGGTCGTTGTAAAACTCGGAGGCAGCCTATATCAAGCAGCAGAGTTAAGACCCTGGTTAGCTGCATTAAAAGCATTATCACAGCAACAAAATATTATTATCGTTCCCGGTGGAGGGCCTTTTGCAGAGCAAGTTCGTAAAGCCCAACAAATACACGATTTTAACAATATTATTGCCCACCATATGGCAATCCTAGCTATGTCACAATTTGGTGTTTTACTGTCCGGCCTAATGCCGAGTTGCCAACTATTTTCCTTTCCCACTCATCCTCCTGCCACCCCCCCTTTATCTATTTGGCTACCAGATAAACAACTCTTAGAGCAAACTGACCTAGTTCAAAATTGGGGTACTACATCTGATACCCTTGCCCTATGGTTAGCTCAAAAATATCAGGCCAAAAAGCTCACTCTTATCAAGTGCAGTCCACCTGAGCATGTAACATCAATTGACAAACTTAATAAAATGGGAATTCTCGATAATGCTTTTTCTGCAATAGCCTCATCTGACACCATCCCTATAGAAATTACTGCCGCAAACCGGTATAGGCAGTTCACATTAGATTTGCCCATAAATCCACTTCACCAATGATCCCTTTAGATAAAATTCTTAATACGCTCGAGCAGTTAAACCAATTTAAATTCGCAGATGGGAGCCCCTCCTCATTTATAGAGCTGGGGGAGCAAGGTGCAGATCAAGATATCTTAACAGCTCAGATCAACACACTTATCGCCGAGGGTCAATTACATGATCAATTAGCATGGGCGGCCCATATGACAGCTAGTGTGAGTCCTCAAAGCCTTTTTGGTCAGCTCCTATCCAGCTTACACAATGGTAATTTATTATCCCCTGAGCTTTATCCTGTTTTGGCAGCAATAGAACAGCAAATCATTACTTGGTTGTGCCAGTTATTCGACCAACAATATGGTCATTTTACAGCTGGCAGCAGCTACGGTAACTTAGAAGCCCTATGGCAAGCAAAACAAGCCAATCCTCATAGCCGTATTATTTATGCCTCTACTGCCGCACACTACTCCATCAACAAGGCTTGTCAACTACTAGATCTAGATCTAAGAACAGTTCCTTGTAATAGTGAAAGTCAAATCAACATTGAAGATTTACGTTCAGCTTGTCTGGCTGCAGCTCCCATGGCTATCGTTGCTACAGCAGGCACACCTGCAGCAGGTGCCTTCGACTCTTTAGATGACTGCATCCTGCTTGCCCAAAAATATCAGGCCTGGTGCCATATTGATGCGGCATGGGGCGGAAGCTTACGTTTATTACCAGAATGTTCCCAATTATTTGGACAACATTTAGCCAAAGCAGACTCTCTTTGCTTTGATCCTCACAAAAGTTGGGCACAACCAAAACCCGCCAGTATTTTACTGTATAAGCGGCCAATGAAACCAATGATGTCAATTGATGCTAATTATCTTCAACAGCCTCCAGTTGCTAGTCTTAACGGCTCTAGAGGGGGAGAGGCTTTTTTACCCCTGTGGTTTACTATAGCTTCACTCGGTGTTAAAACCTTAAGAGAACAGTCCCGCTTCCCGCTTGCTCAAGCCCAACATTTTGCTGAACAACTTGCCGATAGAACATCTTGGCCAATTTATACATCACCATCAGGTATTGTCTGCTTTGAGGCTCCAAAAGATTTAACTGGCTTGGTCAAAACCGGCATATTATCTCAAGCGAAAATAGCACGTAAATCAGTCTACCGTGCTGTTTTTATCAGCACCTTAGTGCGTTCTGAAGAACTAATATCCCACTTGGAACCATATTTTTAATAAGATCACCAGAGCTACTCTTCCGTGTCTGAATCACCGGTGTAATGAATTAACGTTTCTGACAATAAAGAGGCTCCATAGCTATCACTAATCACAGCATGGCCAATCTCTTTTAATAATACTAAACGTATCACACCATTTTGAACTTTTTTATCAATAGCCATCAATGACATGAAGTCTGTTGCACTCATCTTTGATGGCACTTCCACAGGGAGGCCTGCTGCAATAAAAAGTTGCTCTATTCTTGCTACATCTGTTTCCTCCAACCAGCCTAATCGGAGAGAAAGGTTAGCTGCCATCATCATACCGATAGCTATAGCTTCGCCATGCAAAACTTCGCCATATCCCATTCCGGTCTCTATTGCATGTCCAAAGGTGTGACCAAGATTCAATAAAGCTCTAACCCCCTTCTCCCGTTCATCCTTCGCAACAATATTGGCTTTGTTATTACATGATCGTTCGATTGCCTCAGCTAACAAACTTTCATCTCGAGACCGAAGTCCCGCTATATTTTTCTCTAACCATTCAAAAAAGATAAGGTCGTTAATTAATCCATATTTAATGACCTCCGCTAAGCCCGATGATAATTGGCGCTCATCTAAGGTGTTTAATGTGGTGGTATCAGCAATGACACATTCCGGCTGATAGAAGGCACCAATCATATTCTTGCCCAAGGCATGATTTACAGCTGTTTTACCACCTACTGATGAGTCGACTTGTGACAGTAGTGTCGTTGGTATTTGGATAAAACGGACTCCTCGCTGATAGCACGCCGCGGCAAATCCAGCCATATCGCCTATTACGCCACCACCTAAAGCAATCAATGTCACTTGCCGTGAAAACTGAGAGCGCAATAGTTGGTCAAATATTTGATTTAACTCTGTCAAAGTTTTGTATTGTTCGCCATCGGGTAAAACAACCACTTCACAATGGAAATCATCTGATAAGTTGGCTGTTAAGTTTTTAAGATAAAGCGGAGATACTGTACTATTTGTGACAATACAAACTTCTTTATTTTGAATGTGTTGAACTAGCAATTCAGTTCGTGATAACAATCCCGCACCAATATAAATTGGGTAGGATCGTTCTTCAAGAGTCACTGTCAAGGTTTTCATCATAGCTGCTATTGATCCAGGCTTTCTAATTGCCTTATTAATCCTGAGACAACATATTGTATCGACTGGTCACCTGTCCTTAATTCTATATCTGCGACGTCCATATAGAGTGGCGCACGCTCAGCCATCAAGTCGGTAACTCTGTCTTCTGGTTGACCCGTTTGTAACAGCGGCCTATTTTTGTCTTTATTCGTTCTACGTAACAATTGTTCGACAGATGCAGATAAATAAACAACATAGCCTCTAGAACGCAAAGCTCGCCTATTTTCTTCTGCTAGAACTGCGCCCCCGCCGGTTGCAAGAACAATGTTTTTAAGCTCTGTTAGCTCATCAATTACCTTACGTTCACGTAGCCGGAAACCAGCTTCGCCTTCCATTTCAAAGATCCAGGCAATGGATACGCCCGTTCTTTTCTCGATCTCCTTATCACTGTCATAAAAATCACGGCCAAGCGATTTAGCCAACTGCTTACCCACCGTTGACTTACCTGCCCCCATCGGGCCTACTAGAAAAATATTACTCGCAATCACGTCACTATTCTCTTAATTTCTATCACCAGAAGTAAAAAAGCCGAGATAACACCCGACTTTATTACTATTTTACGCTAAATCAGTGTCGTGAGATATACTAATAACATTTCAGACTGATACTTTCTAAAAGAGCAATAAAAAAACCATATGCTGCGCCACCTTAAGTACATATCCGCTTTCTTTTTTATTGCTTCTTCCTTGGCTATCATAGCTGCAGCTACTTTGTATTACGCTCTTACACCACAGCTAGCACCAGGGGAAACAATTAAAGAAACACAGCTACAAGTGCCACTTAGGGTTTATAGTGCTGAGGGTCTTCTTTTGGCTGAATTTGGCGAAAAACGACGTATACCTGTCAAATACGATGACATCCCACTACGGCTTATTAATGCATTTCTCGCTTCTGAAGATGACCGGTTTTTCGAACACCCAGGTGTAGATTATCAGGGCCTATTAAGAGCCACGTATAGTCTGATAGCTACAGGTGAAAAAGCTCAAGGTGGCAGCACTATTACTATGCAGTTAGCTCGGAATTTCTTTCTCAGCTCCGAAAAAACATATCTACGGAAACTAAAAGAAATCATTCTTGCTCTTCAGATAGAACGAGATCTCACCAAAAAAGAGATTTTAGCTCTTTATCTTAATAAAATTTATCTTGGCAAACGTGCCTATGGCATAGGTGCTGCCGCTAAGGTTTATTATGGAAAGTCATTAAAAGAACTAACTCTAGCTGAAATGGCTATGATTGCTGGCTTACCGAAGGCGCCTTCAAAATACAATCCTATTGCCGACCCTAAACGAGCCCAACAGCGAAGAAATTACGTATTACGCCGCATGTCCGAAGTCGGTTACATCACATCTCAAGCTTATAACAGTGCTATGCAAATGCCTGTTACTGCACGTTATCACAGCCGAGAAATTGAAGTTTACGCACCTTACGTTGCAGAAATAATCCGTACTGAACTGACTGAAAAATTTGGAGGTTCAGCATATAGCATGGGCCTTAGTGTGTTTACTACCATTCAAGCTCAACATCAACAAGCCGCT
>Ga0209302_10000902_pt1 | contig 17180 bp, 3 predicted proteins | sample ArcOceMetagenome_2_FD_187445 | JGI IMG/M metagenome (GOLD analysis project Ga0209302, IMG submission 187445) | Marine eukaryotic phytoplankton communities from Arctic Ocean - Arctic Ocean ARC135M Metagenome (SPAdes) (version 2) | ecosystem: Environmental > Aquatic > Marine > Oceanic | place... | reverse complement strand
CCCCTACCCCTCCCCCTACCCCTACCCCTACCCCTGCCCCTGCCCCTGCCCCTGCCCCTGCCCCTGCCCCTGCCCCTGCCCCTGCCCCTGCCCTACCCTTAACCCTAACCTTGATCCTAACCCAACCCCAGGTATTTCCCAGCGGCGGGAGCAGTGCGGGTGGCACCACCGTGACCATATCGGGCTCCCACCTCAGCGGGTCGGGATCGCACCTGCTGTGCTTCTTCGGAGTGCTCGGAGACAACAGCACAGGAGTGCAGGCGGCGCCACCCACTGCGTTGGGCACCGGAGCCACACCGGGCGGGCGGGAGTGGGCGGCGCGGCCCGACGTGTCAGATGCAACGCACCACGCCGGCACTGCCCCACAAATACCACGCCGGGACCACGAGCACCACGCCGGGACCGCCGCGGAGGAGGCGGGGGAGGCGGAGGAGGAGGAGGGTGCTGGCTTCCTCACGTGCGACACTCCGCCCCTTTCTGCCGCGCTGCTGAACGTGTCCGCGGGTGGCTATGTAGCGGAGGGTGGCGTAGTGATGGCCTCGCTCCGGGTCTCACTCAACGGACAGCAGTTCAGCCCGCCCCTGCCCTTTGCCTACTTTGGCCAGCAGCCCGCCGTGGCCGAGCTCAGCCCCTCGTGCGGCCCGGCTGTGGGGTCAACCCTCGTGGGCCTCAGGGGCTCGCAGCTTGCAAACGGCACGGCATACCGCTGCAAGTTTGGCCACAGCAGCAGTGGCGTCGCGGCGACAGTGCTCGCGTCCTACCGTGCGGGGGTGGGCATGCGCTGCGTCTCTCCCGCCCTGGCGCCCCATGTGCACACGCTCGAGGTCTCACTCAACGCGCAGGACTACACGAGGAGCGGCCAGGCCTTTGAGGTCTACCCCCACGCTGCTGCCACTATGCTCGACCCACGCTCCGGCCCGTCAGCGGGCAACACGATGACCGCCGTAAACCGCAGTGCCGGCAGCGGCTGCGACCATCGCTGCCGCTTCGGAGGCTCGCTGGTCGTCAACGCGTCGTGGCTCACCGATGAGGCGAGTAGATGTGCGACACCGCCGCTCGCCGCGGTCGTCAACGCAACCCTTGCGCTCGGCGTCGCGGCGGCTGCGGACCTGGCTGCAGACCAGGCTACAGACGAGGTTGCGGCCGGCCCTCGCTCAGTGGAGGTGTCGCTCAACGCGCAGCAGTACTCGAGTGACGCGCTGCCCTTCGACTACTTCGCACAGCGCGTCTCCCATCTCGACCCCGCCCACGGCCCGACAGCGGGGGGCACCGCCGTCGTGCTGCACGGCGTCCGCTTCTCGGCCCGGGCCGAGGCAGTCCTCTGCGCCTTCGGTGGGCACGTCGTCAACGCAACCCTCAGCTCGACCACCACCGTCTGGTGCCACGCACCCCCGCACGCCGATCTCGGCGGCGGCGGCGGCGGCGGCGGCGGCGGCGGGGTGGCTCTCGAGCTCTCGCTCAACGGACGCGAGTTCACCACCGACGGGGTGCAGTACGCGTACGCCCCCCTCCCCGTGATCTCCGCAATCTCACCGATGCTCGGCCCCGCGCTCGGCGCAACGCGCGTCGAGGTGAGCGCCGCCGGCCTCAGTGGCGTCGCTGGCGCGCTGCTGTGCCGCTTCGCGCGCGACGGCGCGAGGCACGACGTGGGGGCGACACTCAAGGCAGCCGGCAGCTCGGTGCGGTGCCATGCACCTCCGCTGCACACGCTCCTAACCAGGCTCGACGCCACGGCGACCTACGCGACCGACTTCGGCTCTCTGCCGAACGGCAGCCGGCTGCACGGCGGCGCGAGGCTCGAGGGGGGGCACCTACGGCTGGCCGAGACACGGAAGGCGGAGACCGCCGACGAGACGCTCCGCAACCTCGAGGAGGAGGGGGCGCCTCGGCCGGCTGAGGAGATGGCGGACGACACGACGGAGGCGAGCAGGCGACGGGCGCAGCCCTTGGCGGCGTGGAGCGTCGAGGCGCCGCCCGGCCGCTCCGTGCTGCTCGCGCCGCGCATCTCTCTCATGCTGCTGCTTGATGGTCGCGCGGAGCACGGACTCTGCCTCTCCTACGCGCCGCCACTCGCCGCCTCGCCGCGTGCGGCGTCCCCCTCCACCTCCGGCTGCACAGGCCGCGGGCTGCACGTGCTGCTGCACTCGAGCACCGCCCGGTGCGAGGCGACGCCCAACGCCACCGCAGCGTTGCGAGGCGACGACAAGTGCGCGCGGCGCGGCGTGCGTGTGAGGCTCGACGGGGCGCTGCTGCTTGCGCTCGAACTGGGGAGGCAGCTAGCGGACGCGGCGTGGGCACCCTTCTCGCTGTCTATGCACCCTCGCGCGCGCCCTGCAGAGGCGTGGCGTGGGCGGGGGTTGCGCCCCGAGGCGGCAGGCGGCTCGCAGCTTGAGCTGAGCTACGCGGGCGAGGCGTGGCGCGTCGCGCTGGGCGACAACACGAGCTGGGCGCCGCAGGCCGGCTGGAGCGTGACGCTCCGTGCGTGGCGCGGCACGGATGCGCCGCACGAGCACTCTGCGCTGTGCTGGGTGGATGACTTTGCGCTGCGTGACGCGGCGCTGCTGCCGCGCGTCACCGCATCGCTATCCGTCGTCACCAACCCGCACTCGGCCCGCAACCCCGACGGCGTCTTCGTCAGCGAGCCAGTGGCCTGGGAGGTCTACGCCCGGCATATATTTAGTTAGGGGACCCTGGGAGGTCTACGCCCCGCCCGCCGTGCACACTCACGCCTGGTTAGCTAACCCTAACCCTAGCCCTAGCCCTAGCCCTAGCCCTAGCCCTAGCCCTAGCCCTAGCCCTAGCCCTAACTCTATCCCTAGCCCTAGCCCTAGCCCTAGCCCTAGCCCTAGCCCTAACCCTAACCCTAACCCTAACCCTAACCCTAACCAGGTCTACGCCCCGCCCGCCGTGCACGCACTCACGCCTGCGAGCGGCCCCGCCGCGGGCGCGCCTCTCGTGCTGGTGGATGCGCACGGCCTTGGTGCGGATCGATCGCTTTTTGGCGACTCGTCGAGAAAGGACACACGCTGCCGCTTCGGCGAGCACGTCGTCCCAGCTTCCTACTCGGACTCTCCCGGCAGGGTTGGGTCTCCCGGCAGGGCGCACCTCATGTGCCACGCGCCGCGCTTGCTTAGCCTCGCCGAGTCGATGCTCGCCCCTGTCCACATCTCGCTCAACGGCCAGCAGTTCACGGACGCGGGGTTCGTCGGCCAGGGGGCTGTGATCTTCGCGCTGCATCTGCCCATCGAGCTCGCCGCCGTCTCGCCCGCCGCTGGCCCCGAGGCGGGCGGCACGCGGGTGCGCATCAGCGGTACACAGCTCACGCACGGCGAGCGCACGCAGTACCGCTGCCGCTTCGGCGACTGGAACGGGCCGTCGGTCGCGGCGACACTTGAGCTGGGCGGCGGCGCGGTGCGCTGCACGAGCCCCGCGCAGCCCGCGCTGCTCGCGGCGGCCGTCGCCGCCACGGACGGCGTCTTCGTGGGCGAGAGGTGCAGCCAGCACCGCAACCTGAGCGCGGCGGTGGTGCTGCCGTGGCGGTGGCCCCAAGGTACCTCCGTCTCTGAGTTCAACGCCACACACGTGACCCTCTGTACGCCCGTCCCCAAGGAGGCGCCTCGCGCCGACGTGACTCTGGCCGTGACGCTCAACGACCAGGACTATAGCACGCCTCCCCTCTCCTTCCGATACGTGCCGCACACACGCGTGGCCGCGCTGGTGCCCGCGTCGGGCCCCGCCGTCGCCGGGCGCGAGGTCACCATCCGCGGCAACAACTTCCACCTCGGGGTGACGCACGCGTGCCGCTTCGGCATCGTGGACGTGGGCGCCACACGCGTCCACTCGGGTGAGATCCGCTGCCGCTCGCCGCTCGCGAGCGCGGCGGGTGTGGCGGACGAGGTGGAGGTGGACTTTAGTGACCCGCTGTTGCTCTCGCGCGGCGCGGCGGTGACTAACGTCGTGTCGCCCACGGCCGCCGTCGTGGTGGTGGAGGTGCCCTACACCTACGTGCCGCCTCCGCCCAAGGGACTCAGCAGCTTCCGTATCGACGAGGAGCCGACGCCGCTGGGCTTCGCCGGTGCGCCCTTCGGCGGCAGCTTCCTCGTGCAGCTACTCGACCAGGACGGTGGCGCCTTCCCTGAGAACGGCAGGAAGGTGAGCCTCCAGCTGCGCACCGAGTACTGCCTGCTCGCGGGGCGGGGCGGCGTGGCCACGCACCTGGTGGCCGCCAACAACAGCGCACCCTGTGTCGACGCCAACCCCGGCGTGCTACACATGCTGCCCGATGGCGTGCCGCCCGACGGCGTCTCCAGATGGTGCGGCCAGGGCAAGTGGTGCCCCTCCGCGGCCGCGCGCCTGGAGGGGTCGCTCGCCCTCGGCAGGACGGAGGGCGGCGTGGTTCGCTTCGGCGGGCTGCTGCTCAACACCCTCGGAGGCAAGGTCTACTTCGAGGTGCGCGTCGATGGCCTTGAGGGTGAGCTGCAGCGCTCGGCTGCCACCTACGAGGTGCTGCTCGGCCCACCCACACAGCTGCGATTCGTGTCGGAGCCGCCGCGCGACAACCTGCAGGACGGCTACTTCGAGACGATGCCTTTCCTCGAGGTGACTGACCTGGGCGGCAACCGCATCGAGGGCGGCAAGTCGTACATCATCTCACTCGAGCTCCACCTGGGCGACGGCAGGCTGCGGGGGCCACGGGTTCGCTGGTCGCGCCGCGGCGTCGCACGCTTCGAGCGACTGCGCATCAAGGCCCCCGGCTACGACAAGCAACTGAGCGCCTCGGCGGCGGGGCTGGCGGCGGGGTATAGCGGCGTCTTTGGCGTGGTGCCGCACGGCATACCGCACGCGCTCCGGTGGGTGGAGCAACCGCCGTCCGGCGTACTGAGCGGGTACTCCTTCGCGTCGCTCGCCAACGGCAGCTGGCCCAGGTCGACAGCATGGAAGGGCAGCGCCGGTGCGCCGGCGGTCATCGGCCTCTTCGATGTCTACGGGGAGCTTGTCTCGCGCCCTCCCGCCGAGACCCTCGCGCCCTACGTTGGCGAGGGCTCGCCGCGTCGCCTCGAGGACGTATGTGACATGCTGTGCCGCGCGCACGCCTACCCTCTCACGCTGAGCACCACGCCGCGCGTCGACGAGAACCCGCACCTGCACACGTCGTACGAGGATGTCGAGGCAGTGATTGCTGTCATGGGGGGCGACGCCGTCACCTCGCGCGGCCTCGCCAGCTTCAGGGGAGCGCAGCTAACGCTGGGGGAGCGGAGCGTCTCAACAGGGATAGTCGTTCGTGTCGACGTGCTCGCCTCCGCCAGGGAGGCCGATCTCACCTACCGCCCCCTCGCGCCCGCCTTCTCCGAACCGGTCGCCCTCATGCGCGAAATCGATCGCTACGGTCTCAAGCTGTGCAACTCGGGGCGTGACAAGAGTGGAGGCTGGCCCTTGATGGGTGGAGCCCAGTACAACGCCGACGGCTCCCCCCCCTACGGCTTCACATCGCAGCACAACGCCGGCGAGTGCTCGGCCTACCCAGGCGCGGACCAGCTGGGCTCCACACTGCTGGGCTTCGCCTTCGCGGGCGAAACCTTCTCCGGACCTCTCGTGACGGTGGTGAGCCTTCTGGGTGACGAGCTCATCATGAGGGAAGAGGACGTCGACACGCTCGTCCCAGGCAACCGTGGCGAGGGCGATGCGGAGGCATTCGAGGTGCTGCTGCGGCTGCAGCCGCTCAATGACTGCAGAGGGATGGACCGCTTGGGCGAGGGGGAGCACGAGAAGCTGGGTGTCGACGAGGAGGCGACCACGGACTTCGTCGCGGTGCGAGTGAGCTCGGGTTGCCCCGAGTTACTGCCGACACTCATCGGTGCGTCGCCGCGCCCCCGCGCCCTACCCCCCCCCTCCCTCCCACACGCCCCACACACGCCGCTCACCCCCCGCAGCTCAGCCAGCAGTTGGGCGCGACCTTCACCTTGCCGACTCTGCGCCTCAGGTGTGGACCGACCTGAAGACGGGACGGCATTGCGCAGCGATATACTGTGCTCACCGCCCGATCCCACGTTGACGGCGAGCCTCGCCGCCGCCACCTCGATCTGCCGCCACCTCACCGACTACAATGCATGGCAGCCCGACGCATGGACCATCCGTGTCTCCGGGGTCTACGCGATAGAGGCCAGCTCCGTGGGTCTCGCCACAGGCATCTCACGCCGCTCTCTGACCGTGCTGGGAGGCGCACCGCGCGCCCTCGTCTTCGCCTACCTCCCCTCCGAGCCGCAGCCGTACGCCCACCACCAGAGTGCGCGCAGCGTGCTGCGGCAGCGGCTCGCCGTGCGCATGCTCGACAAATACGGCAACCATAACACGACCAGCGGCGCGGCGGTCGAGCTGGAGCTTCCCGGCGAGAACGCTCTCTTCCTCGAGGCGGGGTGGCTCACGCGCAAGGTGACGCGCCTCACGCTCGAGGGCGTGGCCGACTTCACTGATGCAGTCATCGTGCCGCCGCTCTCCTTCCAACCTGCCCACGGCTCGGTGGTGCAAGCGGTGCACGTATGCCAGGACTTTTCCGACATGGGTAGGGACGGCTGCACGCCCTTCGGTCCCGTGCAGGGCGGCTGGGGCATCGAGCGTGACATCCTATACTCGCAGCAGGGTGCCGAGGTGCGCGTCGTCATCACCCTCAAGGGGGTGAAGCTGCCGGAAGGGGTGGTGTCGGGCCAGGTCGTGCTGATGCCGTCGCGCATCGCGCTTGCAGAAGACCCAGAGAACCCATGCGCGACGGCGGGCGAGGTGACTATGCAGTCGGGCGACTACGCCTACCCACCCGATGAGAAGAAGCCAGCGCTGTGGCCCAAGTACCTCTTCACACTCGGGAGCGTCGAGCGCGACGGCGGCTGGTTTGGCAACTTCACCATACGCGAGCCGCCTCCGGTGATGAGCTACGAGCTCAAGCGACGCGTGCAGGCCAACTGGTACCCAGATGGCGCGACGCCGCTCGAGGACGACGTGTACACTATCTGCATCAACACGAACCCTGAGGGGGCTGAGCCCGAGTTCACCGCGCAGCTCGGCCGGCAGTTGGTGGTGGGCCCCAGTGAGGGGCGGCGCGTGTTGTCCACCTCGCCGGCCGCCATCTACCCAGGCCTCGAGACTGAGATCACTCTGCTACCCGGGCCCATGAAAGGCGGCGGTGTCGGATTACAGCCTGGCGATCGTGTTGCATTCCGCTCGCCCGTACGCTTCGAAGAGCGCAACTGCTCCTCGGTCTTGGACTGGGAGTCGCTCGAGGTCTCGGGAAACATGACGGTGCGCTTCGGCGGGCGCGAGCACTCTGAGAACCTATTGCGCATCGAGTACTGGAGAGCCGGCACGTGGGATGGCCCACCAGTGGGAGTGGGTACAGAGGATTACAACCCCTTCGGCCCGCCAACGTACGTGCCCCCCAAGCTACCGACGCTGGAGAGCCGTTATGTGATGTGCGTCGCCAACTCGAGTCATGACGCCTCGAGAGCATGGGCGAAGCAGGACCTTCCACGCCTCGTGGTGACTTGGGAGCGGAACACCGGCTTCACTTGGCCCACGTTAATCCAAGGCGAGACCGCCAACTCGGCAACCAACCCGACGAGATATACCAACCCGTCACCCTATGATATCGATGGCTTGGCGGGGTGGGTAGACGGCGTCTACCACGGCCAGCGGATCGCCATGCAAGCCAACATCAACCTGCCCGGGGTGGCCTCCGCGCGGGTCGAGGGCACGGCGCTGGGGGGGGCGATGGTCCTCGAGCCTCTTGGGCTGCCAGTGGGGCTCAGGGTGAGCGGGCCGAAGGCTGGGTCGTGCGACCTATGCCGTTCGCCGGAGGCGGCGATCGTGCGCGGTCTGCCGTTTGAGGCGCAGCCCGAGGTGCACGTCGTAGACGTGATGGGCGTGGTGCACACTGGCATCGACGGCCAGGTCAAAGTCTCGGCAGCTGCAACCGAGCTCGGCAGCTGCATCCCAGTGCTGGAGGGTTCGAGCGTTGCGAACTTCCATCTCGGCGTCGCGAGCTTCAGCCAGCTCCAGATCTCCGAGAGGGCTTGCCTCAACAAGGAGGTAACGCTGAAGTTCACGGTCCTGCCGAACATGGGCGACGGAGTCAGGCCTCTCGCTTCCGACAAGCTGACAGCGGGGCCTGACGCGCCTCCCGAGCCGGCGGCGGAGTGGTCGGCCGGACAGCTCATGCGCTGCCAGGCTGCGGCCCAGGGTGCGTGCGTCCCCCCCCAAGTGCCCGGGCTCAAGGCGCTCGACCTGGACCCCTTCCTGGTGGGTGTGGGCGCGGCGCACCGCGTGCAGCTGGAGAAGAGCCTGCTCACAGGCAAGAGCATCCAGCTGCTCCCTCGCGATGCAGACCCGGACGCCACGTGCATGCAGACCTTCGAGGAGGGCTTCGCCACACTCTCGGCTGTGGTGCGCGACGTGCAGGGCAGCCGAGTATCTGACTTCAGCCGCCCCGTCGACCTACGGCTGTGCGAGGCCAACCCGACACCGGGTGGCGAGCCGCGCTGCCCATCGCCGACGGCGACGCTGACGGGCGAAGTGCAGGCGATGCCTAGCAACGGGCGTGTGGTATTCAAAAACTTCAGCGTGACCAACATCTCCTACCACCACGTGCTCGTAGTCTTCGCGAACATGCTGGCCACCGACGCCACCGAATCTTTCAGCGCGTGCGACGCGGGGGTGGCGCAGGTGCTCGCTTTCTTCCGGCAGCCGCAGCTCACCCCCCTCGACGGCTTCGGCTCGGCGGCGCTCCCCTTTGCGGTGCAGCCCATCCTGGTGGTCTACGACGGCTTTGGCAAGCTGTTGCCCGCGGGAGCCTACTCCAAGTTCGAGGCGAGCCTCTCCGTGGTATCAGCTCTCATCGAGCCGGGTGGTGCGGAGGGGCCGCAGCTGAGCGGCGCCACGACCATCTCCTCCGCACTCACCAACCCGCTCGGCCTGAACACGAGTGCCGACGGCGTCTCGCCGTGGGGCCAGCACGCCGTCTTCAGTGGCCTCACCTTCGGCACGGCGGGCACCTACGTGCTTGAGGCGCGTACCCCTGCGGTCGCGCAGCTCGTGCGCTCAGACCCGCTGGTCGTCAGCCCCTCCAGGCCGACTGCGATGCGCTTCACCCGCCTCGACCACGGCCACTCCGCGCCCGGCAGCGCGCGCGCCACGGTGGGCGAGCCCGTGGCTCCGGGCTACGCGCTGCAGATGCTCGACGCGGGCGGCAACAATGTGACGCATGGGATGGCCAACGCCACGGTGAGGTTGTACCTGCCGCCGCCGGAGGAGGCGGCCTCGGTGCTGCGCCACATGGGAAGGGAGAGCGGCGCGGCGGAGGGCGGCGCGGCGGAGGGGCTGGGCGCGGTGGGGCCTTACTCGCGCGGCCCGCTCAACGGTGGCGGTGTGTTCGGGGAGCTGGAGGTGACGGCGCTCAACGGCGTGGCGCGGCTGGATAACGTGAGCTTTGACGAGGCTCGATCTCGCAAGCTCGTGATCGCCACGGCAATGCTCGACGGCCTCAGCCTCGGCAACGCCACCAGCGGACCACTGCGAGTGCTGCCCAGTGCGCCGGCGCAGATGCGTCTCACCCTCGAGCCGCGCTCCATGTGCGCGCCCGCTGTGCTGCCGCCCACACCCGTCAAGGCGGGTTTGGGCATGTACCAGTCCACGTGGAAGGACTCGCTGGAGCTCATGCCGCCGGCCGCTGCGATCGAGGCCATCGACTTGGACGTGGCCATCTTCGATCGCTTCGGTAACCACGCGTGCAACAGCCTCATGGCGGAGGAGGAGTGCGCGTACACGGATCTCGGATGGGAGATCGCCCTCAGCCTCGTGCACTCCGACTTCGTCAACTACACATACGACGAGCGGACGGCGGAGTGGGACTTGGCGAATACACTCCACGCGTACCGCGACACGCGCACCGTCTCGAGCCCGGTCGTCTTCGAGGACGGCAGCCTAAAGGCGACCTTCCGCGGGCTGCGCATCTACCGGGAGGGCACTGGCTTCGCCTTCAACGCCTCCCTCCTCGCGGTCAGCGCACCTGGTGGGTTTGCCCTCGGTCCGGAGGGATCGCCGCACCCCGAGAGCCTGCTGCCGTACGTCACCTCCTCTGCGATCGACACAATGCCGCGTGGTGTGCCCGTCGCTCTCGTCTTCACCAGCCAGCCGCCGCCCATCACCATGGCTGACGTTGCGTGGAGCACCTACAACTACACACAGATCACGGTGGAGATTCATGACATCTATGGCGACCCGTGCCCGAACAATGGCAATCGCTCATCGATGGGGGAGCGGCTGCACCATGAAAACGCGAGTGACTTCCTGCGTGTCGAGACCATCAACGCCACGGGCGATGTGGTGAGCATCTTCGCCGGTTGGGACGGGGACGGCACCCTCACTCTCGAAACGACAGCCGGCAACGCTTCGCTGGGCGTCCTGGTCCCCGTGACAGCGGCCCTCGGGCTGCGGCTGCGCGTCTTCTTGCTCGGCGCGGAGAGCCGCGTGCCTCCGGTGCTCACCCAGCCCTTCGACATCTTCGGTCGGGGCCTACCTTACCTGCTCCGCTTCGACACGCAGCCCACGCCCTTTGTGCTCAGCGGCGGCAGCTTCGAGCGCGTACCCCGCGTCGCGCTCTTCGACGTGAGCGGTGCCGAGGTGCAAGCTGACCCCGTGACAGGCCTCTCTTTATCGCAGGTCACCGTGCAGCTCGCCCTCGAGATCAGCGCCCCGCCCGAGGAGGCAGGGGGTGCGCTCGAGGGGGTCGGGCTCATCGGCGCCCACCACGCCCCTAGCGTGTTTGGTGTTGCCTCCTTCCACGCGCGTGGCGAGCGTGATGGGCTGGGCGTCGCGGAGGGCGTGTGTGCGGCCATAGCGGAGGGCAGGCGCTGCGTGGCGCTGCTCCGTGCGAGTGCGTTCAGCGGGGGGTGGCCGCTGCTGAGCGCGCACAGTGAGGCCTTTGAGATCGTGGGGCGAGGCACCGCGGTGAAGCTCGCCTTTGCACGCCCTGCTGCGGCGGAGGGCGCGGCGGAGGGCGCGGCGGAGGGCGCGGCGGAGGGCGCGGCGGAGGGCGCGGCGGAGGGTGCGGCGGGTGAGGGGCGAAAGGCGGCCGAATGGGTTGCAGACACAGGGGAGGAGGAGGGCTATGCGGTGGTGGCGGAGGTGGTGCAGCTAGATGCGCCTCTGCCCTCGGAGGTGGTCGTCCACATAGTCGACCCCCTCGGTAGCCGCGTCAACACGCCCACCACGCGCGTGCACGTGTGCCTGCTCGGTGGCGGCGGCGGCGAGCCTCCGTGCGCGCCCGGCGCGCCGCACCACCTCGGCTCGGCTGTGGCGTGGCGCGACCTGCCGGGAGGTGAGGCGCGCCTCCGGCTTCGCGTGACACCCGAGGCGCTCGCCGCCGTCGACAGCGGCGGCGAAGGCCTCTCGCTGCTAGCAGTGGTCATCCCCTCGGACTTCGCCTCGACACTGCAGCCGGCGCGCACCAGCCGCACCTTCATTGCCCTCTCGCCGGGCGTGCCAGTGCGCCTCGCCTTCGCGGCCGACGCCTTGGGCGCGGCAGGCGGGGCGGCCACAGCAGGCGGGGCGGCCGCCATGCTGCCTCCCCTTCAAGCAAGTGCGGTGCTGCCATGGTCGCCTGTCGTGCATGCGATTGACGTGCTGGGGGAGCGGGTCCCGACACTCTCGGGTCTCGTCAGCCTTGTTGTGATCCAGCCCCCCCCGCTGGAGGGTGTCAATGCGAGCATCGTGGAGCTCATTGGCAACCTCACCGCGCGCATGGTCGATGGCGCCGCCACTTTCGATGGGCTGAGGCTCGAGCTGTCTGGCGTACCCCGCACCGACTTCTCTCTCCTCGCGCACGGCGCGGGGGTGCGGAACGCCACCTCTGCCTCCTTCGAGGCCGTCGCGCACGGTGAGCCGTATGCGCTGCGCGTGACGCAGCAGCCTAGCGTCTTCGTGGCCTCGGGATCGCCGCTGCCCATTGCCTTGGAGGTGCAGCTCGTTGATCTCGCGGGTGAGGCCGCGCGGGCCGAGCGCCTCATCTCCATCGCGCTTGCCGCACCGCCCGCCGAGCCGGGTGGCGAGGCCGGCGGCGGCGCCACCCCACCGACTCCGCTGCACCCTATCGGCTCTGCCATGAGCGACGTCGGAGGCAACGCGAGCTTCTCGACCGCCATTGACACCGCGGGCACCCATATGCTCGTGGTCACCTCGCCGCACGTGACCGCCACCACCAGCCGCACCCTCCTCGTCCTCCCCGCTCCGGCGCGCCTGCCCTGCGACCCCGCCACCTGCCAGTGGGCCTCGGGCGCGCGCTCGGGAGAGGGGCGGCTGCTGCCATCGACGACGCCCGCCGAGCTGCTCGCGCTTGGAGCGGGCGGCGGCGCGGCGGGGGGCAGTTGGGGCGGGGGGGGCGGGGAGGGGGGCGAGCGGCCCGAGCTGGCCACAGGCCCGCCCGACATGCTCGGCTGCGCGGTCCGCAACGAGGGCCGCGTGTGGGAGCCTCGCGACGGCCGAGCGCGCTGGCTTCTCGTCGGCTTCGCGGCGCCGCAGTACGCGCGCGGCGTCGCCGTGTACGAGAGCGCCGCCTATGGCGCGGTGGCGCGGCTGGTGCTGCTCGATGAGCGGGGCGGCGCGCACATGGTGCTCGACACAGCGCGGGGCGACGAGGACGATGCCGACTGTGTGCACGCACCCCTGCTGCGTACCTTCGCGCCGACGCGCGTGAGGATCGCCGCAGCGTGGCTCCTCGTTGGCGGGGATAACCAGCGGCAAGACGACGAGGCCCCGCACGACGGCGCGCGCCTCGCGCAGATCGATGCGGTGCAGCTGCTCAGAGCGACCTCCCTTATCGCGGCGCACGCGGTGCCGCTACGTGCGGCGGCGGCCACACGCGGCACCGCCGAGCTGACGAGAGGGGAGCTGCGGCTGACGGCGGCGGAGGGCGGGCAGAGCGGCGCCTTCACACTGCACCTGCCTAGGGCGTACGTGCCGCAAGCGTCGGAGGCGGGGGGCGGCGTCAGTCTGCATGCTGCGGCGCAGCTGCAGGTCTCCTTCGACTTGCACATGGGCGAGGGCGTGGGCGACGGCTTCAGCTTCTGCTACGGTGAGTTGCCTGCCTTCGGTCCGATAGGCGAGGCGGGGGTTGGCCATGGGCTCTGCCTCGGCTTCGCCACTGCCGAGGGCGGCGAGGGCGGCGAGGGCGGCGAGGGCGGCGAGGGCGGGGCGGGCGCGGCTCTGCGGGTCGAGGCTCGCTTCGCGGGAGCACTGCTGCTGGCGCGCACCGCGCCCACACCCAACCGCACCGACCACGCCGCCGCGCCAGAGTGCGACGCCGGGCCGCCGCCATGCGTGGCGACACACGACGAGAACGGCACCGCTACCGCCTACACCTGCTCCGCCGCGCCGCCGCTCCTGGCCGAATGTGAGGCCGCCGCCGCGCCCCCGGCCACGCCGCTGCAGATGCTTTCCGCCGCGGCTGGTCGCCAGCCTGGCTCCCAGACTTACCTTGGCTCTCAGCACCTCGGGGGGGGCGGTGCCGATGCGGCCGGCTGGCGGCGCGTGGTGGTGCAGGTGGCGGCGCAGGGCCTGTCGCTATGGATCGATGGCCTGCCTCTCTTCGAGCGAGCCCCGGTGCCCGGGTGGGCGCCCCTTCCCAGCTGGGGCCTCGGCTTCGGCGCGCGCACGGGCATGCGCCGCGCGGCGCACCGCATCGACCGCCTCAAGGTGGAGCGCGGCGGGGCGCTCGAGCATGCGCACGTGCCCCTCTACCTCACCCTCAACGGCCAGCAGTTCGTGGCAGTAGGCGGCTACGACTACCACGCACCGCCCGCGGTCTCGCGCGTCACGCCCGCCAACGGCCCCACCGCGGGTGGGACCGCCCTCACTCTGCACGGCAGCGCGCTCGGCGGTGCGGATCGGTACCTCTGCCGCTTCGGGCTCGGCACCGATCCCCCCATCGAGACCGAGGGGGCATTCGTGCCGGACGATGGCTCTGGGGTGAGCGGTGTGCACTGCCCTTCGCCCACGCGCGATCAGATGACCGACCTCAGCACGGACTGGTCGCCCGAGCAGCAGGCGCTGTACGTGCCTCTGCCGGGGAACCGCACCCGGCTCGAGCTGCGGCTGCGGCTGTGGCGCGACGCCTTCGAGTACCCGCCTCGCGCCATCTCCAACTTTGAGCTGACTCCGCCCCTCGCCATCACCGCGCTCCGCCCCGCCTCGGGCCCCATCCACGGCGGCACTGTGCTCCACGCTACGGGGGAGGACCTACGGGGCGAGACGGGGCTTTGGCACGCCTACACCTGCCGCTTCTCGGCGGCGGCCGCCGCTGGCCTCAGCGGGGCACCGGCCTCCGCGCTGCCGCACGACTGCTCATACGGCGCCCCGCAGCACTGCGGCGAGGGCGGCATCGTGCTGGTGCGCGAGGTGGGTGCTGCCTACGTGGCGTCACCCAGCGCGGCCCTGCGCTGCACCTCTCCGGTGAGCCCGGCCGTGGTGCGCAGCGCATTGCACCAGCGGTACGACACCTACGCGCCCCTCGACGCGCGGCTCGACCTCTCGCTCAACGGCGCGCAGTTCGAGCCCGCGGCGCCCTTTGCGTTCTACGACCCGCCGGGAGGGCTGGTGCTCATCCCCAGCCTCGGGCCCGACCTCGGCGGCACGGAGGTGCGCGTCTCTGGCGCCAACCTCACCCGCGGCACGGACAACCGCTGCCGCTTCACACCGCACCTCTCTGGCTTCGTCATGGAGGAGACACGCGAGGCCGCGCGGAAGGCGACGCGCGAGGTGCCGGCCACGCTTATGCCGGGCTATGGCGCGGCCGCCTGGCTGCGCTGCGTGACGCCCCCGCTGCCGCCCCACGTGGGCCACGTGTCGCTGGAGGTCAGCCTCAACGGTCAGCAGTTCTCAGCGGAAGGCAAGCTCTTCGGCGTCTCGTCGTTTGAGTCCACGCCTGCTTGGTACGTGCCGCGCAGCTACGAGCTGGGCTGACCTCGCGTGCCTTGTACCCGCTCACCCCTCTCCACGGTCCGTTTCATCGTTTCCAAGGACATATGGCATCACCATGTGCACCCCGATGAGAGGTCCTGTGTCGCATGTCGCATGCCATCATACAGTACACATACGTCTCTACTACAAGGAAAAATAGCATACAGGTTATTAACATGTCGAATGTGTCCGCCCAGTGGCCTCCCCTCAGTATGTTTTGAGCGAAGATCGCTCTCGATCTGCGAAATGGTCAACAGCCACGCCCGACTCGTTATTATGATCGCGCTCGCGCTCTTCTCGTCGGGTGAGGCCGCCGTGGTGAAGAAGAGCTCGAAGAGCCTCTCCGGCTGGAAGGACCAGATGCTCTTCAGGGAGAGGCTGATCGCCGGCGCGAGCGCCAGGGGTGTGGCACAGACTATGCTTCACCCCATCGACGTGGCCCGCACGAGGCTGCAGGCCAAGGGCGTGGAGATGACCTTCACGCCGAAGACCTTCGTCAAGGGCGTGATGCCGCAGTTCGTCCTCGCCTTCCCGGCCGGCGCGCTGCAGTTTGCTTCCTACGAGTTCTGCAAGGCCAAGGCCGCCGCGGTGGGAGTGACGGGCGGCCTCGCGGAGGTGCTCTGCGGCGCCTCGGGTGCGCTCGCCGCCTCGGTGGTGCGTGTGCCGCAGGAGGTGCTCAAGCAGCGCGTGCAGGCGGACATCTACCCCAACGCGGCTGTCGGCCTCAAGACGATCCTCTCGGAGCAGGGAGTGGCCGGGCTGTACAAGGGCTACTTCGCGACCATCTCGCGCGACGTGCCGTGGAACGCGCTCTCGTTCATGTTCTTCTCTCAGTTCAAGACCCTCTTCAAGGACGTCACCGGCAAGGCGCCAACCAACGAGCAGAACCTCGCGCTCGGTGCGAGCGCCGGCATGGTGGCCGCCGTGATCATGACACCCGTCGACGTGGTGAAGACGCGGCTGATGACGGGGGGCGCCAACGGCGGCATCGTCGGCGTGATGAAGCAGATCGTCACCGAGGAGGGGGCCGCCACCCTCATGAAGGGCGTGGTGCCGCGCGTGGCATTCCTCGCGCCGCTCGCCGCCATGACCCTCTCGCTCTACGAGGCGTTCGGCAAGGAGCTCGTGGCCAAGCGGACGGGGGTGCTGGCGAGCTCCCTCTGAGCTGACGCTGAGCTCTGAGTGCAGGGCTCGTTCCGTGGATGCCTGGCCGCGCGGTTGTATGGAAGTGTGAGTCGGGGAGGGGAAGGAATTACGCATAAACACAGACAGTGATAAACCAGCGTAACCAGCAGTGCTCCCTTATATTAACCAACGCTCCCTTATTCCAATAAGGGAGCGTTAAGTTTAAGTCTTTGGAGGAATAGGGTTTTTTAATGAGGAAGACTCGACACGCCTTTAGACAGACAGAGATAGATAAGAGATAAGAGATAAGATAAGATTGTTGGGTTCTTCTTATCTTAAGAGATACGAAGATAATATCTTAAGATATAAGAAGCGTCTGAGCGCCCTTAATAAAAGCCCCCCGACCCCGTCGCCGGCACAAAAGGCATGCCTCGCCCGAGACTGCCTCTTGCGGCGTTGGGGGCGTACGTACATCTTGCCAGGAGTGTGCCTGAGCGGGTTGCCTCGCTCGTCGTAGGGCCGCCGCCGGCCGTCGTCCTCGCGAAGCCTCTTGACAAAGCCTAACCTGTGCCCCGCGCACTCGGCAGACTTCAATCATGCCGAAGAAGGAGGAGGAGGACCCGACCATCGACGACGATGAGGACGATGATGATGACGACGACTCGGATGACGACATGCCCGAGCTGGAGAACGCGGAGGGCGGCGACGACCCGTCCAAGGCGAAGCAGTCGCGCAGCGAGAAGAAGTCTCGCAAGGCGATGCAGAAGCTCGGCATGAAGCCGGTGCCGGGCATCATGCGCGTTACGGTCAAGAAGAGCAAGAACATCCTCTTCGTCATCTCCAAGCCCGACGTCTTCAAGTCGCCGGCTTCCGACGTGCGTGCTGCATAGCGCGCGCTCCCTCTCTCCCTCCCTCTCACGCGGCCCCTCTCCATGCCATGTCCACAATGTCCATGTTCCATGTCCATGTCCATGTCCATGTCCATGTTCCATGCCCATGCCCATGCCCATGCCCATGCCCATGCCCATGCCCATGCCCATGCCCATGCCCATGCCCAT
>Ga0209302_10000900_pt1 | contig 17187 bp, 7 predicted proteins | sample ArcOceMetagenome_2_FD_187445 | JGI IMG/M metagenome (GOLD analysis project Ga0209302, IMG submission 187445) | Marine eukaryotic phytoplankton communities from Arctic Ocean - Arctic Ocean ARC135M Metagenome (SPAdes) (version 2) | ecosystem: Environmental > Aquatic > Marine > Oceanic | place... | reverse complement strand
CCGTCCTTGGCAGCGCCTCCCACGGCCGGTACAAGGCCAACGAGTTGGGAATCGGCGCCTGGCTCCGCGACCTGTGAGGACACCTTCCCCCTTTCGCCGCTTCCCGTGTGTTGGCCGAAATCACGGGACGGGCACGGCAGATGGGCGCAGCTGCTTGGCCTTGGGCCCAGCGTTGGCAAAATACTCGTACAGCAGCATTCATACTAGTATAGACAACACAACTAGTATAAACTAGTATTATACTCGAGTCTAACTCTTGTACTACGCATTGGTCAGTTGTACTAGGCCCAAACGCAATTGTACTCCATTACGTTATACTAGGGGTGAAATCTGAAAATCGGAGCGAACGTGTAAAAATTGAACCACGGCCACCCGATGAACTGATCACTTCACAACGAGCGCGTATCCTCAGGTTTCTCACACAAACTCGCTACCAGGGGTTCAAACCAACTGGTCTATCGTGAAACCCGTGCCGACGGGGCGGCGGCCTGACCGGTTCACCCCGCTTGCTGCCGCCTTCGGCTTCGCGGCGTCGTTCACCAAGTCCGAGCAGGACACGCCAGAACATCCCGGAGGCGCAGGACTACAAGCCGACCCCGGACCGGATACACTACTAGCCGGTGTGGTGGGGCGACAAGTAACTGGTTGAGGCGACCATGTACAGACCATTGGGTGTCTCCGTTTGCGACTCGGTTGGTTGTCCTCGCTGTTAGAAGCTCTCTGGACTGGAAATTGAATAAAGGCTCCTATGCGCTCTATCTGTGCCTGTGTCCACGCACACGGCGGCTGCGGTTCACCGCATGCGGTGTACCGTCCCCGCCTCGCCTCACATGCGCTGTAAAGCTGTATGCGCGCCAGCGCCGCCAGTCCGCAGTCGCCAGAGTGCCATATTAGGCCAGTTCAGAGCACTTCCGCGCGCGCGGAAGACAAGTCAGTTGTAGTACTAATACTAACTTTGTTGTACTCTTATTCCCTAGGACAACAGCCCCTGTACAGTATATAGTACTGTACTAGTACAGTACTAGTACGAGTACTTTGCGAGAAAACACTGATCACTCTTCACTGTGTGCATGCGCTTCATGTCGGGGCGGCCACCCAGCGGCTCGCACCCACGACGCGCACAGAGCGGCGGTTTAGAAGTTTCGTTTAGCACCTGCCCTATGGGCCCAGTGCACACAGCATTGTTTATTTGTTCCGTAGAGGTTGTTTATTTCTGTCGTTATCGTTTTGGCTTTTTAACCTTTTTGATTTTGTTTTCCCGGCCCGTCGAGATGACGAGAAACGCTGCGACGCCGACGGAGACGCGGTACTCCGCTCTCCGGAGAGCAGGCGCGGGCATGGGGAAAAGTGGCAGCCCGTGATTGCGTATTGCTGGACGGCGCGCGCGCACTCTGCACCATTCCTCTCTCGCGTGTCCTCATGATGGCAGGACAATACCCTTGCTCGCCGCCTCGGACTGCAGCCTCTGCAGGCACGTGTCGTCTGGCCAGCCGTGGTTGGTCTCGCCGCCGTGCATGGCGGTCTTCTGGTGGATGCCGCCCCACACGACGACGTTGTCGCGCCCCGTCGTTGCTGACGCGCCGATGCGGAAGAGCTGCCCGCGCTCGAAGGCGAGGCGCAGCAGCCTCACGCAGCTCCAGCCGAGCGCCGAGTGCGGGTAGTAGCACGTGCGGCTCGTGCCGCGGTACGGCACGCCCGGCGTGGGGTCACGAGGGCCTTGCATCCCGCTGGGGAAGTCGTACTGGAGGACGAGAGTCGCGCAGCCGGCATGGCCGTCGCAGCTGAGCCGCTCAATGCTCGTCTGCATGGAGCCTGACGGCTGCACGCCAGGCAACGCGAGGGCTTGCGTGCACGTGGGGCAGTGCGGGCTAGCAGCAAGTGCCTGCTCGATGGTCGACAAGTTGAACGTGCAGCTGATCGCGGCCGAGTGGCACGGCAGCCGCACCACGGCCTCGCCGTCCTCGCCCAGCGGCGAGAACATGATCGGGTCATCGGCGCCCTCCTCCCACTCGCCCGGCCGCAGCACGCTCCAGCCCGTCAGGCCGGCGAGCTGCATGGCGTCGAGCGGCTGCGCCCGGAAGTGGAGGGTCTCAAACGACGGGCAGCCGGAGGCGGCGGCGCCCGTGGCGGCGGCGGCGAGGCCCGGGCCTCCGAACCGCCTCCCGGCGTCCGCGCCCCAGCGAATGGGCCGCACCACGCCGGTCGCCACGTTACGCTGCGTGCCGCTGCCTCCATCTGACCACTCGACGCAGTAAGGGTTGGCCTTGCGGTGCGATAGCACGAAGATCGTGGTGGTGCGGCGGTTCGCGGCCTGCGCCGCGCCCAGCTGCCCTGCCGCGCTGGGGTCGTACGACTTCCACGACCCGTCGTTCTCCTGCCACTCCCACACGGCGGCGCCGGAGGGGGCGGACTGCCTGCTGATGGCGCGCCTGAAGCCTGTTTGCACGCTTGTCTGCTCCATCCGCGTCAGGTCGACCCGAAACTGCCGCACCTGGCTGCAGCTGAGCTGCAGCTCTGTGCACGTTGGGTCGGCAAAGGCCGCCTCGATTTCCGAGGATTCGTGTGGACCCATGGGGATCCAGCTGGACGGGTAGGGCTCGTAGAAGGCCCAGAGCGCGGGTGCGGCTGCCATCGGGTTCTTCTAGCAGGTGGCCTATGCGGCGCCTGGTCGAGCGTCGCGGTCACGCCAGGATTTAGCGCGGCGTGCGAAGCCAGCCAGACAGAGGGAAGTTTGACGACGGGCGAAAATCGAGCCAACGGTTCACTCCCTCAAACATAAGATAAGCTAACCCTCTCTAACCCGCGCCCCCTAGCTTGCTGCCTAGCTTGATCAGTCCTTCCTGTACATCGTCCAGCAGCTGCTGCGAGAGCGCGTCGTCGCCGTCGAGGAGGCGCTCGGGTTCGGTCGCGAGACTGAGGAGCTCGCCGTGTTGCTGCCACAGCTGCGCCATGGACTTGCGCCGCGCGATCTGCATGCCGTAGAAGAGGGGCTGCGCGAGTGCCAATCGCGCCCATCGCACCGCCTCTGTCGCCGCGGTCACGCGCCTGCCACGGGGGTGCACAACAAATCACGTGAGTAGCGTGCGCCATGAGGGCAGGCACTAATGCAAACACAACACAGGCAGCAACCAACCCCTGCTGGCGCGCTAGCTGCACTTCGTGGCGGCCAGCGAGCAGCCGCGCCTCCCGGCTGCCACCGCCGCTAACGAAGCCACCACCGCTGCCTGCCGCGCCATCGCCGCCATCGCCACCAGCCATGAGCTCAGCCATGAGCTCAGCCATGAGCTCCTCGACACGCCCACTGCGGAAGGCGAGCAGCAGCCGCAGGTAAGTTGCCGCCTCGTGCGCCAACAGCTCCTTCGCGGCTTGCAATACCTCCCGCGGCGGTGTCGACACGGCACCCATCGCCCCGCCTGTCGCCGCTGCCGCCGCCGCTGCCGCCGCAGTAGCAGCGGCTGCCGCCCCCGCCGCCGTCGCAGCCCCAGGGCTGACCGCTGCATGTATCGTGTGCACATACGCTTCCGCCGCGCCGAGAAGGTCCTTCCGTTGCAGGCGCAGCCGCGCCACGTTGGCCGCGGCGGCTGCACACCGCGGCGTATGCGCGATCGCCGCCTGGTACTGCACGAGCGCTGCTGCTGCGTCTCCGGTGGCCTCGAGGCTGGCACCGAGCTGCAGCAAGCAAGCCAGGTGCAGCTCGCCGATCGACGTGCCGTCGCCTGCCGGCACCTCTGCCGGCGCGGCCGCCGGTGCGGCCGCCGGCGTGGCCGCCGGCGCGGCTGCGGCCGTGTCTGATTCGCGGCTGCTGGCGCGGTCGCGAGGCGTCGTGCCGGTCACTGCACCTCGTCTCCTCATCGCCTCCGTTGTGGGCTCGCTGGAGATGGCGATCGACAGCGCAAGCCTCGCATCGGTCAGGGCCTCCACGCTCATGCCGAGCTTGCCGCGGAGGCGTGAGCGCCAGAGCAACAGGAGCAGCACGACACCGTCGGGTGAGGTTGCTGCGAGCTGCGAGGGCAGCAACTTCTCGAGCGGTGCCAGCGCTTCGACAAGGTGGCCCTCTGCCGCGCCTAGCCGTTGCACCGGGCTGAGGCCAGCGCCAACCGACATGAGAGCTGCCATGTCGCCGATACCTGAGCTGCCGCTCGCATCCGCCTCCTCCTTGGTGGCGAGGGTGAGGGCGCGCCGCACGCGGCCGACCGGCACTGTTGGCGGCAGCCGCGGCGCCAGCGAGGAGTCGGCTGGCTGGGAGCCTCTGCTTAGCCGACGCATCATTGGCGAGTTGGGGCGCGCTGCGGTGTCGGAAGGCGGCTGAGCCTGCTGAGAGGCGGCTTTATAAGGGTTGGCCGGCGCGGCATTTCCAGCGGCGCGAGCCTCCGCTTTGACGGTGCGGATGGCAGCATCGATCAGCCTGGCCTGCCCATCGGTGAGCAGCTGCTTGCCGTCGACCACGCCCTCGGACGCCGCGTCGTACGCACGCGTGACAAGTGGCATCCGGTCGTGCAGCACACCTGCCGCCTCGCGCAGGTCATCCGCCGCCAGCGAGAGACAGTACTGCCACGCTTCACACGCCACGAGCAACCTCGCGAGCGGCGCGCGGACCTGCTCTTCCTCCTCAGCGGCCCCCTCAGCAACTTCGCCGTCGTCGGCCGACAAGAGCTGGCCGTGCAGCTTGCGAAGCAGGCTCAGCCCAGTGGCCCAGTCCTCCGCGAGGAGCAAGCACGCCAGGTTGTACGCGGCGAGCGCCGGCTCCCGCCCCTCGAGCGTGTGCAGCTTGATGGCGCGCTCAAGGTCGTGCTTCGCAGCAGTGAGGGCGCCGAGCCGCTTGTGCGCCGCCGCGCGGTTGCACCGCGCCACCAGATTCGCCGGGTCCGCCTGCAGCGCTGCCGAGAGCCGCTTGAGCGCGCCCTCGGCGTCGCCGTGCACCCGCAGCAGCCACGTGCCCCACGAGGTCTGCGCGGTGGCGCTCGCCGAGTCGAGCTTCGCCGCGGTGTGGTAGCACTGCAGAGACTGCTGCTCTGCAGCAGCGGCAGCCTCGGTGACCAGCGCCTTCGCAGCTTTGCGCTGCTCTTCAGTTTCCGAACCGCGCTTCGGCGGCACCGACGGGGGAGGCGCCGCTGCAAGATTAAACTCGAGCATTGCGCCGAGGTCGCACCACGCCGCCGCCGCCATACGTTCCTTGGTGGTCGCGGGTGCCGCCACCGGTTCGCGCGTCCCAGGCTCGCGCACCGCGGTGGCGGCGAGGGCGAGGGCCCGCCCTCCAGGTCCTCCGCTGGAACGTCCTGCAGCGAGGGCCATAGTGAGACCGAGACGGGCGGAGCCTGGGCGGGCGCCCGCTTCCTCCGCCTGCGGCTGCTGCGGCTGCTGCGGCTGCTGCGGCTGCTGCGACTGCGAGTCCTTGGCCAAGGCGCGGGCGGCGTCCTGCACGTCAGAAGCTGCGTTCTCGCGATCCTTCTGCGCCCAGCGCAACCGGCCGCGGTTGAGGTGCAGCGTGGCCGAGACGAAATGCGCCTGCTCGCCGAGGTGCGACGGCAGGCCGCTTGAGGGCTCCTGTTGCAGCTGTAGCGTGGCGGAGCTTTTGTTGCCCGCCGGTGCGGCGGCGGGCACGCTCGCGCCGGATAAGCTGGCCACATGCGCGCATAGCACGAGGCCGAGCTCGTAGAGGGCGGCGGCGCGCTCGGCCTCCCCCCCCTCGTGCGCGAGGACCCCGAGCGACGTCACGCACTCGGCTAGGCGCAACACTTGGTCGCACCGTGACGCGGGCCACGGCTTGCCAAGCGCCTCCTCCGCAGGCACGGGCGCAGGTGCGGGTGCGGGTGCGGGCGCTGGCGCGGGAGCCGATGACTCGTCGTCGTCTGCCGATGGCTCCTGGTGCGCCTTGGCGACTGGTACTGACGTCTTCTTGGCAGGCCATATCTCGATCGCGAGCTCGGCGCTCGCGCATTTGGCCCGCAGCTCGGGCAGCTGCGCCGCATAGCGCCGCGCCGCCGCTGCAAAGTGCCGTTGCACATCGGCGGGGTCGTGGTCGGATGGTGCTTCGCCAGGCAGCATCAGCAGCAGCGCGTGCGCGTGGAAGTGGTACGGCGCCGCGGCGTCGTCGTCCGCCAGCTTGGCGCGTCGGAAGGAGTCATCAGCCTCGCTGCGCGCTCCGCCCAGCCGGTGCAGCCAACCGGCCGCGCAGTGCGCCTCGGCCTGCCCCCCCGGCTGCTGATCGAGCGAGTTGCGATAGTCGGCGAGGGCGAGCTGGACCTCGGCCGCGCTGCGCCCCGCGGGGCCCTGCAGCCGCAGCCAGCCGCGCAGCTGCAGTGCTTTCGGGTTTGAGGGCTCCTTTTTGAGAACGAGCTCCAAGTTCTCCTTGGCCGCGGCGACGTGCCCCTGCTGGCCTAGCAGGATGGCACGCGCTAGCCGCGCCTCGAGGTGGTCGGGCTGGAGCTCGAGCAGCTTCGCCAGCATTACCTCGGCGCGGCCGATCTCGCCGATCTGCGCGAGGAGGCACGCGTGCGTGAAGAGGAGCGAGTCACTCGCGCCCATCTTCGCCGCCTGCTCACACGCCCCAAGCGCCGCGCGTGGCTCTCCCATCTCTTGCAGGCAGCCCGCGAGTCCCGTGCGGCAGAAGGCCACGGCGCCCTCGGGCTGCGTGTTCGCCTCCATCGCCAGGCACGCGCGGAACTGCTCAGCAGCCGAGGCGGGGTCGCCCGCGCGCTGGTGCAGCACGGCGAGGGCGTAAGAGGCGAGCCAGCGCCGCGTGGCGCTCAGCAGCGACGTGTCGGCCGCTTGAGGCGAGAGGCAGCGCAACAGGCAGCGCTGCGCCTCGAGCCCCGTGCCCACCTTGCCGCTCGGGTCGGGCATCACCGCCGCGGCGAGGGCGTGGCAGAGTAGCCGCCAGCTGTCCTCGGGGGTGCTCTCCTTGCCCTTCTTCTTGCCCGCTGAGCCCGGCCGCGCCGAGTGAGCCGGCGGCGCCTTGGCCGACCGCGCCTTGGCCTTGGCCTCGACCGCCGCCGACGCGCCCAGCTGCGCGTAGGAGGCACGAGAGGGCTCCGCGTCGCCGCTCAGCAGGAACATGTGCGCTGCGCGCTCTAGCTCGCGCTTCTGAGTCACGCTGAGGGCTTCCTTGAGGCGTGCCTTGACCTTGCGAGTCGCCTCGCGAATGTGCGGCTTGTTGGTCGCCGCGAGCGCGCCAGACCAGTCGCCGCGTGCCCCGAGGAGCTCGCACAGTCGCTCATTGACCGCGCTGGTCAGCGCGGGCTCCGCCTCACGAAGTAGCGCCAGGCAGCCGACGCACGCCGCTTCTGCCCCCTTCTGGGCCGGGTACGACGCCCCTTCCTCATCGGGCGGCAGGCTGGCCAGCTTGAAGCAGGCGTGTGCCGTCGCGAGGCGCAGCCTCGGCTCGGCCTCGAGCATTTCGAGCGTGCGGGCCTCGAGCGTGCCGTCATCCGGCACGGCGGGCAGCGTGGCAGCCTGGGTGAATGAGTAAGGGAACTGTCTGTGTGCTGGCCGTGTAGCTCGTGTAGCCGTTCTACGGAACTTACTTACTGACTGGCCGCCTGCACCACGAGGGTCTGGCGCAGCCACTTGGCAGCGGCGGCCGCGTCACCCGCCTCGGCGCACGCGGAGGAGAGCCACCAGCCCAGCTGCAGCTGCAACTGCAGCTCCGGGACGCCCAATGGCGTCTCGGCCGCCGCGTCGTGCGCCGCGTCGTCGAGCAGCTGCGCGGCGCACGCGTACGAGGCGTAGGCCTCGCCGGGCAGCAACGAGGCGTCGAGCCACTCGCCGCGCGCCCGCAGCAGCGCCACCACCTCCACGCGCTGCTCCGGAGGTGGCCACGGAGCAGCCACCTCCACCTCCACCTCCGTGGGCTGCTGAGGCAGGCACGCCGTCCACGGCACCTGCCACTCGCTGTCCTCCTCCGCTGTACGAGAGAGGCATGCCGCTGCGTCGGCGGGCCGCGCCGCCCGCACGCTGGCCAGCGCCATGTCGAGCAGGAGCTGCTTATCATCCAGCATCAGTAGCTGCAGCTCCTGCAGCCGGCCGGCGCGTGGTGGCGCGTCTTCGGCCTCCGCCTTCGCTTCCGCCGCGTGCGCCTCCGCCAGCGCCTCCCATCCCTTGCCCATGAGTCGTATCGCCCACGCTGGCGGTCCCAGCCGCCCTAGCTGCTTGGCTGACGCGAGCAGGCGAGCCACGTTGCCTTGGCCACTGCCTTCGCTACCATCGCCGCAGCACAGCTCAAGCATAAACTCTTGAATCGCAACCGCCGCGCCCGCCTCCTTGGCTAAACGTAGGGTTGGGCGATCGGCACTCGGCTGCGCCAGCGCTCGTAGCGACGCCAGGCGCCGGCGCACCTCCTGCGGCCTCATCAGCAGCCGCGCGCACTCGGCAGCCCCAAACATCGCCTGCCGCTGCTGCGCAAGCAGTTGCGTGCTCAGCTCCGAGGGGTTTGGCAGCAGCTCAACAAAGGCATGGCCATCGCTCCGCATGGCATCGACCTGGGTCTCCAGCCTCTGTGCCGCCGAGTTGATCGAGGCGCGTCGGCTTTTGGGCGGGGCAGATCGCGAGATGCTGTAGTAGAGCTCATCGAGTGCATCGCCCGCATCGACATCAGCAGCTGTGCCGCCGCTTGACTGCAGATCAGTGGCGGCAGCAGTGGCGGCCAGCGACACCGCAGCAGCATCGTAGAGCAGCAGAGCCGCCTCCAGCCGGTATGCTTGTCGCTCCACTAACGCCTCCTCGAGCAGGTTCCCAGTCACTTCTGGCAGGGTGATCCACCTTGTGGGCTCGTCGTCGGCCATCTCTCGTCTGGCCGCCTGCCACTGGACGAGGAGAGGTCTCGACCCTTCAACGACACGCTGCGCCGAGTTCGCAGGGGTGGTATCCAGGGGAGCCTACCGCGCGGAAATTGTGTAGCGTCGCGAGTTTCGTGTAGCGCGTGAAACCTAACCATCCTACGGCATCTGATCTCGTATCATAACAATGGTCTGCTCAAGTACAAAGACACTCTCCAGCACTGCCCCTAAGCCTTATGTCCCACACACACTAACCTACCATTTTGTTGTGCGCTTCACTCTTACGAATGCCGAGAGCTCGGAGCCTCGACGCTCTTGTCGGCTGACCCTGCCTGTCGGGCCTTGGCCGCCTCCATCGCCATAGACTGCGCCTTCGCCTGCGCCTGCCGAGCCTCGAGGTCGGCCTTAGCCGCCGAGGAGCTGTTGCTTGCCACCGGGGAGCTCAGCGCCACCTTGCTGCGCTCGAGGGCCGCCTTCGCCACCGCGACCTTCGTCGAGACAGCGAGTGCGCGCTTCGACTCCTCCTGCGCAGACGTGGCCGACCGGCTTGCCTCCTGCGCCGCGGCATGGCGCTCGGCCGCCTGCACCACGCTCGAGGTCGCCGACTCCTGACGTGCCTTGGCGGACTCGCGCGCCATGGCCACGGCCTTGCTCAGCATCTCCGCCTCGAGCTCGGCCTCCTTGGCCTTGACGCTCGCGTGGAAGGCCGTGCTCTCGTGCGTCTGCAGCTCGTCGCGCGCCTTCAAGACGGCGTCTTTCGTCTCCCTCTGAAGCTTCCGCAGCGGATCGGCCAGGTTGGTGGCCGACTGGGCCCTCTCGGCCTTTTGTACCGCATCCAGGCTCGCCTCGGCTGCAGCAGCAAGCCCCTTCTGCTGCTCCTCAGTGAGCGAGGCCTGGGATGAAAGGACCTCTGCCACGGACGCGGGCGCATCGGCCGAGAGGAGGGTCGCATTCACCAGCGCCTTCGTGCTCATGCTGGTGCTGGCGTTGCTAGAGCTGCTGTTACGGGTGCTGGCCAGCCGGCCGGTCGCTTCGACGGAAGTGGGCTGATGAGGCGCGCCGACGGCGACGGCCTTGGCGCCGGTCTCAGCCTTTTCCTCCAGTAGCTGCAGCTTGGCCTCCGCGGCCTCAGCCTGCTCAGCGAGAGCCGTGGCCTTGCTCTCCGCCTGTTGGCGCTGCGCGTCCGACGCCGACTTAGATTCCCTCAGGAGGCGCACCTCTCTGGCGGCGGCGAGCGCCTGCTCCGCCAGAGACACCGCCGCCTTCACGGCAATTTCTTCGTCGGTGTCTATGTCCATGTTCACTGCCGAGAGCGAGGTGTTCGCTGCCACGGAGGAGATGGTGGTCCTCGCCGATCCCAACGTCTCAACGTCCTCCTTCGCAGAAGCAGCAGCCCTCGCGGCTGCCCAGCCTTCGGCGCTGATCTTCGACTGCTCGACGTTGATCTGGGTGTCATTTCCCGCCGAGTCAGACGAATCCTTTTCCATCGACTTGATTGCGTCGCGCTTGGCGGCCCCAGGCTTGTTCTTCCCATCCTCGGACTCGCTGCTCGAGATCAACGTTTTTGAGTTTCTCGCGTTCCTGTCGGTGATCTTCTTCGCCGCATTCCTCGCCAAGGCAGCAGCGGCCCTGATTCTCTCCTCGGACTCCTTGAAGGCGGTCTCCTTCTCGTAATTGGCCCTCTCCAGAAGCTTCCTGGTCTCCACCTGCATCGCCTCGACTCTGTGCTTTGCCTCGTCCTCAACGGCTTGGACCGCTCCCTGGACCGCCTCAGACTTCTCCAAGGCAACCTTGGCCCTCTCAAGCTGGCGTGCTTTCTCAACCGCAGTCTCAATGATTGTCGCCTGCTGATCCAGCGTCGCCTTCACCGCAGCGTCCTTCAGGGTCATCACCTTGTCCGCATCGGCCTTCACCAGCGCCTTCTGCACCTGGGCCTTCTTTAGCTTCGCGTCGAACTTTTGGGTGCGCGTCATCAGCCTTTGCTTCGTCCTCTTCGCGCGCTGCACCGCGAACTTCAGGGCCTTCGCTTCCTCCTCGGACGAGTTGTCCAGGGCCTGCTTCAGGGCAGCAACAGAGGTGCCCACATCCCTGGTCGCCATCTCCTCATCTGCGGCGGCCATCTCGGCGGCCCTCAGCTTGGCCGCCTTGTCAGCCGCCGCCAAATCCGCCTGCTTCTTGGCCTGCCGTGCGATCTGGGAGAGGTTGATCTCTTGTGCGTGCGCTGCCTGCAGTGCATCGTTCGCGGCGTTCAACTGCTCGTCAACCAGCCTCTTCTGGGCCCTCTTCTCGGCCACTGCCTTTGCACGCTGAACCGCCAGTCCCTCGAAGCTCTTGACGCCCATTGCCATCTCCTCCGCAGGCGTCGGCGCCAGTTCGATTTGCTTCTCCGGTGCGTCGGATGCATTGGCTCCGTGCAGCGCCAGCTTGGTGTCTTGGAGCTGGGCCCCTGTCTTGCTCGAGGCGTGGTACGCACGCTGCTCAGCGGCCTCGGCTTGGGCAAGCGCCTCAGCCGCGACAGCCTCTGCGTTTGTAATGTCCTCGTGCGTTGCGTGCGCGTTCTTCAGCACGCGCAGGTCACGGGCGGTGTTCAGTGCCTCTTCGGCCAGCGAAGCCGCCAAAGCCGCAGCCGTGCTCTCCGGCACCAAGTCGTCCTGGGGCGCCTCCGGCTCAGCCTCCTTATCCAGGCTGGACTCCATCTCGACCTGGGCCATGACCCCACCGAGCTTGTCTGCGGCCGCCTGCGCCAGCCTGGCAGCCTTCTTCTCGGCCTCGTAGGCAAGCTTCTCCTCGGTCTCCGCATGCGCCGCGAGTCCTTCGGCCTTGATTTTCGCCACCTGCCGCTCCTCCTCGGGCAGCTGCAACGTGCTCTCACGTGCCGTCTTGGCTGCCTTGAACGAGGCGGCTGCGACAGCGGCCTGGGCGATCGCTTCGCCCTCCGCGTTGGCCACCGGGTCCGCACCCGAGTTGGGATCGGCCGCGAGCATGGCCTTGACTTTCTCCGCCCTCGCCTCCGCAGCGTAGGCGAGCTGCTCGGCCTCCTCGGCGATCGCAGACATGGTCTTCACCTTCTTGTCCAACTCAATGCGTGCTGCATCCGACGTCGCATGCAGCAGATCCGCCTTGGCCGCGACGGCGCCCTCCAGCGCAGAGCGGGCCACCCCGGCTTGCGCAATCGCCTCAATCCCCGCCGCCTTGAGCTCAGCTGTCGGCGTGGCGCCGAGCGCCGGACCCCAGTTCGCTTCGGTCACGTTGGCCTCGTGGATCACGTTATGAAGATCGTGCATGCTCTCCTCCGCACTGGCCGCCGTCTCCACGAGCGAGTTGCGAAGGCCCCCACCCTGGTGCACGTACTTGCTTCCCCGGCAGATGTCTGGTGGCGCAACGTGGGCGCTGGAGCACTGAGTGGTAGAGCAGAGCGTGTTGTACAGGAGGTGGTCGACCTCGGTGCTGTCACGGATCAGGGCGATGTCTTCCTCGAAGAGCGTGACAGGCGCTTCGGCGGAGGGCGCGCTCAACTGCTGCACGGAGGACTCCGCAAAGCCCAGGGTCTGCTGGAGCGCTTTGAGCGCGGGGCCCATGGCCTCCGTCTGGCCGACGATCGCGAAGTCCTTGATCATAGAGCTTGCGGGTGCGATCAGCTGAATGTCGGCGTTCGCGTCGCCATGCTTGTACGCCGATGGCCAGTTCTCCGCATCATTGAAGAGCAGAGACTTGACCTGAGAGTTCGAGAACGTGGAGACGTGGGACTGAAGCACCGAAGGGGTCATCTTTTGGTTGCCCATCTCGGATGTAACGTGGTCCACTGGGTCCCGCAGCATGGTCGCCATCTGGAAGTCGCACCCCTTGGCCTGCATCTCGCACGCGACCTGCGGCAGGTGGTTGCGCATCATGTACCCACTGCCCTCCGCGCGCGCGTTCCAGTGAACGATCAGCTTCGGCTCCTTCTGACGCATCTCAAGCTGGGCATCGCGCCAGCCGTCGCTCTCGTTCCACTTCCACTGCTTCGGCCCACCGAGAGCGAAGGCCGGCGCGCCGATCTCAGCCGTCTTCCAGTGGTTGGATGCGGCGTTCCGTTTGAGATAGTCCCACGTGGTGGAGCCCCCGTTCTTCGAGATGTGGACAAACCACAGCACGCCGCACTGCATCGGGCGAACGTCTTGCGCCTTGGGCAGGCCGCACCAGTTTTTGCACACGCCGCCCTGGCGCCCCGCACCGCTGCCGCCCGCGTCCAGCGCCTGCGGCAGCAGCGGCGCCATGGCCACCGCCGACGCCGCCGGCAGGGCGTACACGTGGGCAAGAGCGGCCATGGGGTCTTACACGACCGGATGCCTAATTTGGTTAAGGAGAGGAAGGAAAAGAAACAACGCTGACGACACGACACTGAACACGCTGTAGATCAGATAAGAGAAGATACACGCTGTAGTGCACTTTCGGACGGAAATCCACGCGGACGCATCGACACCAGAGTACCACTGTCTACACAGGGCGCAACCCTAAGGTCCGCCCTTAGTCCGCCCCCACCCAGAGAGAGGCCCCACGGGCGCCGACCGCCCCCCGCACCATATTTTCGACGCCCTAATTTGTTGCCCCACCCGCCTTCGTTCGGGGCCAGCCCACGACTAGGCCCATCGCCTCGCCTAGTCCCTCCCTACAGCACGGGCACCCGCGGCGCAACATGTAGTCACGGTCGCAGATGCCACACTTGTGCCTGCCTGTCTGTCTGTAGTCAGGCGAGAGCCCGAGCGCCAGCAAGTAGCTCCTCCTTCGCCACGGCGCCGCCCGGCCGGCCGGCCGGCCGGCCGGGCGGGTCGTCCCAGAGGCTGTGTGAGGAAGAACTCGGCCTGCCTCTCACTCAGGGTATAGATAGGGGGTAGTTAGGGGGTAGTACCACTCTACCCTAGCCCTAACGCCCAAACCCAAACCTGGTTAGGGTTAGGGTTAGGGTTAGGGTTAGGGTTAGGGTTAGGGTTAGAGGCTGTGCTGCAGGCGGATGGGTTAGCTGTCTGTGTTTGGTGAAACGCAAGACGCAGGTCGATAAGCAAGAGCAGGTCAGAGGTGTGCTGACTGAGCGGCGCCGCTGCGAGTCAAGTAAGTATTAAGTCAAGTACGGCCAAACGAAGAGACGCGTCGAGGCTAGTCCACGTCGACGAGGGTTCACTCAGGCTCCAGCCGCCAGCTCCCTCCGGTCGGTGTGCGTTGAGACCGGGTGCACCGTGCATGGTGCATGCATGCAGTTTCTTTCATTCATTCATTCAGCGGGTACCCGTTGACGTTGATCAGGTGAGGTCCTCTGCGAAACGCGCGTTCTGGTTCGTAGGCGCCTCCGTAGTCTCTCACGCTGGCGCCTCCGTAGTCTCTCAGATAGATAATCTCGTAGTCTCTCACGATCACGACACAAACTCGTTGGCTGTTTATCAGCGAGAAGCCGGCGAGTTTTTCGTGGGGTTTTAAGGGCCATACCGCGAACTTACCCGCCGCCCAAGCGCTCACCCGTCGGAGGCCTCTCACCTGCTCCCCCATGGCGGCCTCCCTCGACACGAAGCGGGCAGCCCTGCACGACATCTCCAACAAGGGCGCGTCGCTCGCTGGCGTCGATAAGGTGCGCGAGCCGCGGGCCGCCCGCGCCATGGGCATCAGCTCAGTGCCCTGCGCCAGCACGCCAGTACCAGCCCTGCGTCACATGCCACCAAGTTAGCCAGCCCCTGGCTCACGTCTGCGCCGTGATCGTCTGGCAGGGATCGGCTGCTCTGCTGAGTACCAGTACCGCGCCCCTGCCGCCGAACGTGCGCGTCACTCGCCAGGCTGCCGCGCGTGCACGCCAGGCTGCTGTGCAGCAGCAGCTCGAGCAGCAACTGCAGGGCCCCGCCACGGACAGCATGGAGGTGGACACGACCGAACCGATGGAGACCTCCACGCTCGACCCCACGCACCGCTCAGATCCGCAGGACTGCAACCACTACGTGAACGAGATCTATGCCTACTTGCAAGAGCTGGAAGTCGGCAAGCAGCAAGTCTCCCCACACTTCATGCAGGTGCGCCCGCCCGCCCCCAAGCCGCATCGCATGCGCGCGCCTGCAAGCGACGTCGCACGCCCCGCACTTGCGTTCAGCCGCCTGACCATCCTCTGCGTCGCGCCTGCTTCGCAGAACCAGCGCGACATCAACGCCCAGATGCGAGCGATTCTGATCGACTGGCTGGTGGAGGTGGCGGAGGAGTACAGACTTGTCCCGGAGACGCTGCACCTGGCCGTCAACTACATCGACCGCTTCCTCTCGTACGTACCAGTCGCCCGCAGCAAGCTGCAGCTCGTGGGCGTCACTTGCATGCTGATTGCCTCCAAATACGAGGAAATCCACCCACCGGCCGTCGACGAGTTTGTGTACATCTCGGACAATACGTACAAGCGGGAAGAGATCATGTCCATGGAGGCCATCATCTTGAACCGACTGAACTTCGAGCTGTCCATCGCCACCTCCAAGGGCTTCCTGAACCGCTACATGAAGGCGGCAAAGGCTGGCGAGTGCGACGCCACCACCGAGGCGCTTTGCCAGTACTTGTGCGAGCTGACGCTCCAGGAGTACTCGTTCCTCAAGTACAGACCCTCGCAGATCGCCGCAGCCGCATTCCGCCTCGCGCTGCACACCATGCGGCTGCCGTCGTGGACGCCCCTTCTCGAGCAAATATCCAATTTCAGTGCTCAGCAGCTGAGCGGGTGCGTCACGGAGATGCACGCCGTGTTCCGGAAGGCCGAGGCCAACTCGCTGCAGGCCGTGCGCGAGAAGTACTCTCACACCAAATTCCTTTGCGTCTCTACGCTCAAGCCCCCGGAGACCCTCCCCGTGCCTTGAGCAGAGCGGGTGCTGCGGTTCCGCCTCGTGCATTGCGAGGTGGCATCGGCCTTTTGGTGACTAACGAGCGTGAGCTGATGCGCTCGGCTCTGATGAGGACGGTGGAGCATCGACGATTCCTGCACTGTGGCCAGGCTCGGCATGTAGCCGTGCGTGCGCCACGTCGCTCGGAGTGGTCGCTTGGTGATGGACACCCAGCAACCAGTCCAAGTGCTTGCCTCCTCAGTTATACCGTGTGCTACGTTTACCGTACACACTTTAGTGTGGTCTAGAGTCTTGACTATCTTCTTTTAAAGGGCCGAATTCAGAGTCGCGCGACCCCCGGCCGCGCGCTTTTAGTCCTTAGAGCTTTTAGTCGTTAGTGCTTAGCCTTAGGCCAGTAGACGAGCCGCGCGCGCCGCGCGGGCCGCGCCCGCGGCCCGCGCCGGCCGGCGCGGGGCGCGACACACCGTCACTGAGCGTCACGACCCCGCGCCGCGGGGGAGGACGTAATCCGCACAGACGGTTTTGGGGGTTTTGTGGTTTTCTCGCGGTGGTGTGGAGTATAGCGGCACACACAAGCACAGTCCCCACTGCTACCATACAAACGGCAGCATTGCTTTTCGAGATGCAGGGTAGCCTTCGATCTTTTTCTGATACCACTCGTGATGGGCCTTGGCCCGCGGCGCCAAGTTGCAGAAGGTGAAATAGGCAAATGCGTAGGCTGCTACGTGCCTGGCAGCGAGCGCGTACCCGCACCACTCGACGAGCTCGCCGAAGTAATTGGCAGCGGAAACGTACTCGAACGCGCCACCTGCATGTCAAGAAGGAGCCGTGCTGGCGTCGTCGTGCGGGCGAGATGTGCCTACACTATCTCGCTCACCTCGAGGCACGTAGTAGGCGGTGTCATCGGGGGTCTTGCGCAACCCACGCAGCACCGAGTCTGCGTGTAAGTTGATCGCAAAGCCCGCTACCCATAGTGAGCAGCCGAGGCCAAGGCACGCTGCGTCAGCAGCCGTGGTGGGCACTTCGCGGACTTCAAGGGTGGTCCACAGGCGGCCTTGAAGCCAACCGTTGAAGACGCAGAAAGTCGATGCGAGAAAGCAGATCCCAATGGGCATAGGCTTGCCACCGCGCATCAGGAGCGAGTAGATGAACGAGCGCTGGAAGTAGTGCACCATGAACATGCTCAGCAGGAGCCAGTTCGTCCAGGAGTGAAGGCAGCGTGGCTCACCAACGCGCAAGAGCGCGGCCGGCACGAGGAAGGCGCCACTCTCCTGAACCACCCACGCGACCTTGGCATTGATCAGCGGACCAAACCACGAGGAGCCTGCCTTGCCATGGCGGCCATACGGTGCAACCACGCCACAAAGCTCCGTGATGAGAACAATGGTCCCGACTCCAATCATGAGCCATGCACCCGCGGTGTGCAAGGCGGCCTCGTGTTCAAGGTAGAACGAGGTACCCGGTAGCAGCGGCATGCACACGCACGGCGGCACGCACCACGAGAGCGCGCGAAGACTTCGCATGAGGAGTTAACTTCGCATAAGCGCTGCTACTGAGCGGCTACTGCAGTGGCAGAGGGA
>Ga0209302_10000897_pt1 | contig 17201 bp, 9 predicted proteins | sample ArcOceMetagenome_2_FD_187445 | JGI IMG/M metagenome (GOLD analysis project Ga0209302, IMG submission 187445) | Marine eukaryotic phytoplankton communities from Arctic Ocean - Arctic Ocean ARC135M Metagenome (SPAdes) (version 2) | ecosystem: Environmental > Aquatic > Marine > Oceanic | place... | reverse complement strand
TGAAAGCATGGACCCAGGGTGCCTCCGTGCTTTAAGACAGCTAACCAAGTCCGGCCGTGGCCGCCCTAGGCCGCATTGTGGTTTCCAACTCGCGTCTCAGTGGGACGGACGAATTACCTCTTAAAAACGTAACAATTTAAGAGGATCTGCCCCACCCAGGCGTGCACCAAACCTCCTCTCTGCACTCTGGTCCTGGTGCTCTATCGTCTGGGTTTCTCAACATGTAATCTAAACATCTAAAGTGCACCCTGCGAACAGCGCCACACGCAGGTGCACACAGATAGACACGAGACAGTCACGCCCACGCCTCATCCGAGTCATCGTCGCGCGGACGGCGAAGGCGGCTTGCCGAGCTGCGCACGCAGCGAGCCGAGCTCGGAGGCCATCGCGTGACTCTGCGCCTTGCGCAGCTCGCCGACGAGATCGGAGAACTCGGCGAGCTCCATGAGACCGCTGCCGTGGTATGAGCATAGTGTGAGTCACGTGTATAGTCGTCTCATGGGTCGCAGTGAGTGAGTCAGGTATACTTTGGTGGTCGGTAAAGTGACTCGCCTGCCGTCTCGGTCGTGACGGCCGATGAGCTGCGCGGCCTCGGCGGAGGAAGAGTCGAGCCCCGCCGCGGCGAGGGCGGCGCGCAGCTCGCGGAAATCGAGCTGGCCGTTGCGGTCGGCGTCGAAGCGCTCGAATGTGGCGCGCACCTGGAAGTAGAGCCATGGTAAGTTAGTAGGTTAGAAGAAAGTAAGGAAGTGGAGCCATGGTAAGCATATATAGCTTGAGGGCGGCTCGCACTCAGAAAGTACAGCCATGGTGAGTATTACAGTCATGGAGGTAAGACGGAGGCTATAGTACTCGTAAGTAAGTCGAGGGCGAGGGCGGCGCGCACGTCGTCGGGCACGCGGCGCGACTGGCCGAGCGCGGCGCGTGCAGCCTCTAGCTCCCGCCGCAGCGCCTCCAGCTCGCGATCCTTGGCGCCCAGCTCGCCACGCAGCGCCGCCAGCTCGGCCGTACTGGTCGAGAGCTGCATGGCGCGCAACTGCTCGACGAGGGCCGAGAATGCGCCGAGATCGACGGCGGCGGCGGCGGCGCCCGGCCCGCGCTCGTGCCGTGCGACGAGTGCCGCGGCGCCGCCCGTCGAGGCATCGAGGCCGACCGCCTGCAGCGCGGCGTGCAGCTCGCGCACGTCGAGCCTGCCGGAGCGGCGCGTGTCGAAGCGGCCAAAGGCGAGCTGCACCTGATAAATACAGCGATGCCATAGTAAGTACAGCGAAGCCGTTGTAAGTAAGTACAGCAATAATAAGAAAGTGTGGCGGCCAAAGGCGATGAGTTGCACCTCGTCCGAGACAGAGGAAGTGTTCGCGAGCAGGCCGCGGGATTGCAGCGTGCGTTTGAGCTGCACGATCTCGAGGTCTCGCGCCGCGAGCGCTGCGGTGAGCGCGACCGCCCCCCCCGTACCGGCGGCGGCGGCGGCGCCGGCGCGGCGGAGCTCGCCCACGAGCTGTGCAAACTCAGCCAGATCCACCACGCGGTTGGGGTCGCGGTCACCGCGGTCTGCATGGCGTGAGAGGAGCGCGGCCGCCTCGGTGGTCGAGGCGTCGAGTTGCAAGCTGGCCAGCGCGGCACGCAGCGATCGCGGGTCGAGGCTGCCGCTGCGGTTGGGGTCGAAGCGCGCGAAGGCCGCGCGTACGTCGCCCTCGGCGCCCGAGACTTGCTCACGCCGCATCCTGGTCAGCTCAATTTTGAGCGCCTTGAGCTCATCGACCGCGGCCGCGGCCGCGCCCTGCTTGAGCCGCGCCACCAAGGCGCCGAACTCGCCCAGCTCGAGCAGCCGTGGCGCCCCCGCGCTGCTGCTCGCCTGGCTAATGGCAGCCTCGGCCTGGCCGATGATTGCCGCGGCCTCGGCCGCCTGCGTGTCGACGTGCGCGGCGTGCAGTGCGGAGCGGAGGTCACGCGGGTCGAGCTGGCCGCGCCGGTTGCGGTCGTAACGCTCGAATGCCGCGCGGATCGCGTCGGGCACCTGCTTCGCAGCGGACAGCTCGCGCCGCAGCAGCACTAGCTCGCCCTCCTTCTGGCTGAGCAGGTTGGCCAGCCGCGCCAGCTCCTCGTCCTTGGTGCCCAGTCCCGCACGCAGCGAATCGAGCTCGCCCGATGCGCCCTGGATGCGGGTGCCGCGCATCTCGCTCACGAGCTGCGAGAACTCGGCGAGATCGAGCAGCCCGTTGCGGTCGGCATCGTGACGTTGGAGTAGCCGCTCCACCTCTTGGGCCGACGGCTGCAGCCCCGCCGCCTGCAGCGCGCCACGCAGCTCCTTGCTGTCGAGCATGCCGCTCTGGTTCACGTCGAATCGCTCAAAGGCGGCGCGGATGTCGGCGGGCACGCCGCGGCCTGACGAACCCCCATGCCGCGCCAGCTCGGTGCGCAAATTGGCCAGCTCGGCGTCGCGCGCGGCGAGCGCGGCGCGCAGTGCGGTAGCCTCTTGCGTGGCCTCATCGGCGTGCATGCTGCTGCGCAGGGTGCGGATGAGGTCATGGAACTCGCCCAGCTCCATGGTGCCGCTGCGGTCGCGGTCAAACTCCGCCAGCAAGCTAGCCGCCGCCTTAGCATCCGCATGCAGCCCCGCCGCCTGCAGCGCGCCACGCAGCTCCTTATATTCCAACTTACCGTTCTTGTCGGTATCAAAGCGCTCGAAGGCCGCGCGCACGTCGGCGGGCACCTTACCGCGGGCGGCGCCCAACTGCGCGCGCGCCGCGGCGAGCTCCGTCGTGAGTAGCTCGAGCGGCGTGGCGCGCAGCGCGCCGACGAGCGCGCCAAACTCGGCGGGTTCGGTGAGGCCATTGCCGTTGGCATCGTGCTTCTGCAGCTGCGTGGCGGTGGCCTTGGACGAGAGGTCGAGGCCGAGTGCCTTGAGCGCGGCGCGCAGCTCCTTGGCATCAAGGGTACCGCTGCGGGCGGCGTCGTACCGCTCGAAGGATGCCTGCACGTCCATCGGCACCGAGGAGGTGCCGCGCGCGAGCTGGGCGCGCAGCTTCGCATTTTCAACGCCCAAGCCATCGAGGCGGACGCGGCGGTAGGCGGCGACAAGGGCGGCGAACTCTGGCGGCGTGAGCGTTCCGTTGCCACGCTGGTCGTACTTCTTCAGCAGCGCCGCCGCCTGCTGCTCAGTCGGGTCAAGACCCACTGTCTTGAGCGCGCCCCGCAGCTCCTTGGGGTCGAGGGTGCCGCTCTTGTTGGTGTCGAAGCGCTCGAAGGCCGCGCGCACGTCCGCCGCGCCGAGGGCCTCCCCGATGGCGCGCTCGTACTGAAGCGCGGCAGCACTCGTCTCCCTGTCCGTCGCGTGGCGCATCTGCAGGGCCTTGAGGCTCAGGCCGCGCTGGCTGGCGACGAGCTGCTCGAATTCGTTGAGCTCCATGAGGCCCGAGCCATCGGCATCGTACTCCTGCAGGATGGCGGCGGCACGTTCCTGCCCCACCTCAAGCCCCATGGCCGTGAGCGCCCCTCTCAGTTCCTTGAAATCCAGCTTGCCGCTCTTGTTGGTGTCGAAGCGCTCGAAGGCGGCGCGGATGTCCGCCGCCACGTTACGGCCGCTCTGGCCGTCGCCCTGGCCGTCGCCGTGGCCGCCGCCATGGCCACCGCCGCCGCCGCCGCCGCGGAGGCGGTCGATTTCCCCCCTCAGATTGGCCACCTCGCGCACCGCGCCTTTGAGGGACTCGCGGTGTATCTCGTCGACGAGCTCGGCGAACTCTTCCAGCTCCATCTTGGTGGAGTGGCCGGCATCGAAGCGACGCAGCACCGCCTCGGCATCGTGCGTGGAGGCATCGAGGCCACTCGCCCTTAACGCGTCGCGCAGCTCGCCGCTATCGAGCTTGCCGGTGCGGTTGCGGTCCGAACGCTCGAATGCCTCGCGCACCCGCGGCGGCACGGCGGCGTGCGCCGACCCGCTGCCGCGCCGCCCGCCATCGTAGTCATCGCCGGCGCGCCCCGACCCGCCACCGACGCGCACGATGCTGCCTTCGACCGTGCCGAGGGCAGCGGCCACGCTCGCCCTCGAGGCGCCGGGCCTGGCCGCGCTCGCCGCGCTCGCCGGCGGAGGGCCGAGCGAGATAGACTTTAGGATATGCTCCTTGCCGCGAGATAGCAGCTCGGCCACGCTTGAGGGCAGCTCGATCTCCACGGTGCCGAGATGCTCGCCCTCCTCACCACCGCCGGTGCCAACGCCGCCGATGCCGCTGCCACTGCCGATGCCGCTGATGCCGCTGATGCCGCCGCTGCCGATGCCGCCACCGATCACCTGCTCCTTACCGCCGCTGCCGAAGCTGCCGCCGCCAAACCCAACGCTGCCACTGCCGCCGCCTTGCTGTCCAGCGAGGAACTGCTCCAAAATAGTGCCGCCACCGCTGCTGCCGCCGCCGCCAATGCCGCCACCGCCACCGAAGCCGCCGCCGCTCAAGCCGCCGCCGACGCCGCTGCGGCCGCTGTCGCCGCCGACGACGCCGCCGTCGTAGTGCCGCAGTACGTCGGCCGCCTCGCGCTCCTCCACGTCGGCACCGAGCTGACGCAGCACACCGCGCAGCTCCCGATACCCGAGCAGCTGCACCGCACCCGCACCCGCTCCCGAGCGGCTGGTCACGGCGGCGCGCTGGAAGGCGGTGCGGACCTCGGCGTCGCTCCAGTCGCCGCCCCGATCCCCGCCGCGATCTCCGCCGTAACCGCCGGATCCGGATCCGGCACCGGATCCGGCACCGGCCAGCGCGCGCACGAGCTTGCCAAACTCGGCGAGGGAGAGCAGGCCGTCATTGTTCTTGTCGTACTCCTGCAGCAGCCGCACCGCCTCGCTCGTGTCCGAGGGCACCCCCATCTTCTTGAGCGCCGGCCGCAGCTCCTTGTGGTCGAGCTTGCCGCTCTTGTTAGCGTCGAAGCTCTGAAAGGCGCCCTGGATCTCGGCGTCGCTCCACTTGCGGCCGCCGCCCGACGCTGACAAGGGGCCGGCCTTGCTACCACCCCCCGCACCCGAGCGCCGCAGCTTGCGCACGAGCGAGGCGAACTCCGCCAAGTCCATGACACCGCCGCTACCACCACCACCTCCGCCGCCGCCGCCTCCGCCGTCGCCGTGGCCTGAGTACACGTCGATGCGCAGCTTGCGCGCGCCGTCGAACTTGTGCGCGGCCACATCGACCGCATCCCACCTCGGGCTGCGGCCATCGGAATTGCGGGAGGCCCCCAGCCGCGCCCACCCGATGAAGCCGCCCGCGTCGAGGCCATGCAGCACGTAGTAGTAGGCCTCGCGCTCGCCGGCGCGCCGCCGCTCTCCCCTGCTGCTGCTGCCGCCGCCGATACCGTCGCCGTCGCCGTCGTCGCCGTCGCCGAAGCCGTCGTAGCCGTCGCCGCCGAGGACCTGCTGCAGCGCCTGCTCCTTCCTCGTGGCCTTGCTGTTCTTGTCCGACGGCCGTGCGGGCTTCCCTGCGACCTTGCTGCTCGGCTTGCCCCGTGCCGCAGGACCGCCGCCCCGCTGCTTCGCCTCCTCCCCAAGCCGCAGGTCGCGCGCGCTCAGCGACACGCGCACGTGCTCCGCCCCGCCGTCGTGGCCGTACACGTCGTCGCCGTACACGGCCGACGCGCCGTCCCGCACCCCGCGGTCGTCGTGGCCGTCGCCGTACCTAGCAGGCACGGCGCCGCGCGGCGGAGGGCCGCCGTCAAGCGACTTAGCGTCGAGTCGCGAGCGTAGCTCGTTGAGCTCGCCGCGCAGCCTGCCGATCTCGTCGTCCTTGCCGCCCATCTGGCCGTTGAGCGCGGCAAAGTCGCGGCCGTAGCCGTCGAGCATGTGCCGTGGCAGCTCGCGGCACAGCGCGGCGAACTCGTCCAGCTCGAGCAGCCCATTGCCGTCCCTGTCATACTTGCGCAGCTGCTCCTCCGCATGGCTCACCGAGGGGTCGAGGCCCATCGCACGCAGTGCCTCCTGCAGCTCCGTGTAGTCGAGCTTGCCGCTCGCGTTGGCGTCGAAGCGCTCAAAGGCGGCGCGCACGTCAGGCGGCACGCCCACGGCCTTGGAGGACTCGGGGTGCTTGCCGCCGAGCGCGAGGCGCAGCTGCTCGCGCAGCGCCATCGCCTCCGCCGCGTAGCTGTCGAGCAGCTGTCGCCGCAGGGAGAGCACGAGCTCGGCGAACTCCTCGACGTCCATCAGACCGGCGCGGCCGCGGCCGTACCGCTGCAGCATCGCTGCCGCCTGGTGCTCCGAGATCTCGAGGCCCGCCGCCTGCAGCGCCTTTTGCAGCTCCGAGTAGTCTAGCTTGCCGCTCTTGTTCGCGTCGTAACGATCGAAGGCCGCCTGGATCTCGGCGGGCACCGATGGGCCGCCCCGCCTGGCGTTACGCGAGCCCTTGCTCTCGCCCAGCTCGTCGCGCAGCTCGGCGAGCTCCTCCTCCGCCTTCTTGGCAGAGGCCCGCAGCTTCTTCAACTCGGCCGCCACACCCTGGTACTGCGCGCGGCGCAGCACGTGGACCAGCGTCCAGAACTCGCCCAGCTCCAGCTTGCCCGCACGGTCGGCGTCGTACTTGGCCAGGGCGGCCTCCTTGACCTCCTTGGTCTCCTCGAGCTCCACCCCGGCCTCCTTAAGCGCGCTGCGCACCTCCGTGTACCCCAAGGTGCCACGGGCCAAGGTGCCCGCGCCACCCTCCTCCACCTTGCCGCCCTTGAGCCAGTCGGTTTTGCCGCCGCTCGGCACAGCCCCCTTCTCCTTCTGCTGGAATTGCTCGAAGGCCTCGCGCACGTCGGCGGGGATGAAGCCGCTCACGGGCGGCACACTCGCCATCAAGGCCGTCGCCGCGTCGAGCTTGCTCTTTGTCTTCTTGAGCTCCCCGTCTTGCGCGGCCTTGGCCTTGCGCAGCTCCTTATGGGTCACGGTCAGCTCCTGCAGCTTCTTGAGCCGCAGCGTGGCGACCACGTCAGAGAACTCGCCCAGCTCTAGCAGCCCATTGCCGGAGGCGTCGTGCCGGCGCAGCGCCTGCTCCACCTGCAAGCATGGCCATAGTAAGTTTGGCCACAGCAAACATTGCCATCATAGTGTTGCCATGGTAAGTGTGGCCGTAGCAAGTGTGGCCATAGTAAGTAAGTATGGCCGTAGCAAGTAAGAGCGCAGCGTCTGTCTGCTCCACACCTGCTGCTCCGACATCTCCATACCCATCGACGTAAGCGCGACGCCCAGCTCGGCGTGGTCGAGCTTGCCGCTGCGGTTGACGTCGAACTCCTCAAAGGTGGCGACCACATCCGCCGAGATCGGCGGCCGCCGCTCGATCTCGTCGTGCAGGTCCGATATCTCGCCCTCGCGCCAGGCCACGTCCTCGTGCAGCGCGGCAATCAAGCTGTCCTTGCTCCGCGGCGCCGGCATCTCGACCGCGCCTCCGTCGTCGGAGGTGGGCATCCACACCGACCAGTCCCCGCCGGTCAGGCGACAGCGGACGCGCAGCTCGCGCCGTGCGTTCTGGCTGGGCTGTGGTAGCTGCACCACCAGGCTGTCGTCAGCCGTGGTGGACACGAGCGGCACCGACCAGTGCTCGTCCTGCAGCTCGATCTGCCACTCGTCGCCGTGCGACACGCCAAAGGCGTTCACAACGAGGTCGTCGCCGCTCATCTTGCAACGCCAGCGCACATGAGCCTCCTCGTCCTCACTGGCGGCACGCTCCCGCCGCCTGCCGGTGGGAGACCGGTTCTTTCCAATGGCACGGTGCAGCGGGTCGTCGGGATCACGCTGGTGGTGTCCCGGCCGTTCACGCCTCCAGGCCCACTCGTCAGGGTGCCCTGCTGCCTGGCTGGCTGGCATACGCCGCGAATCCAACCGAAAAAACTCGGCTGCAGGGTGTCACAAACCGGCCCACAATGCGAGAGTGACCACAACCAGACCTGTGGGTCTATATTTACAGTATGTAACTCACTTGCTCGTGGAGTACTCTCACAAGTAGTTTCCAGGATTGCGCGACTCGAGCTCGCCGCGCGGCCTGAGCCCGCGCGGCCTGAGCCCGCTGCCGCCGGCGCCTGCCGACGCGACATGCTGCTGTGCGCACCGCTCCTGCTCGCGCCCCTCGCGTTCACCTTCGAGCCGCGAGGTCCCGTCCGGGCTGCACGATGGCGCGCCACCGCCGCACTGGGCACCACCGCTGCACTGGCTCCGCTGCCGAGAGGCGGCACGCCCGTGGCAATGGCTGGACCACCGCTGGTGCCCAAGGAGATCCGCGACGCCGAGGAGAAGACTCCCGCGGCTGCGGGCCGAGGCCTGCGGTTCGCCGGCTTCGGCGTGCTGGGTGCTCTGGCCGCCGCGACGGGCGTCGTCTACCTGGCGGCTGCCGCCGGCATCGGTGCGGTCGAGGAGTTGGCCGAGGCGCTGGTGCCCTTCGACAACCTGTACCTCGGCATCGCGGTGGACGGCGGCGTGATCGCCACCTGCGTCTGGCTCTGGAAACAGGAGCTGAACACGCGCGAGGAGAACGTGCAGCGCATCTGGGCGGAGGTGCAGCGGCGGCGCAACTCGCCCAAGGCGTCCAAAAAGGAGGAGGGCTTCACCAAGAAGAGGAAGGCGTCGCGAGGCTCGGCAAAGAGGGACGCACCCCCGGCACGAGGCGCCAGCTCCGGCGCCGCCGGCTTTGGCAGCAGCGCCGTGCCGCCGCCAGCACCGCCGCCGCCTGCAGCGCCGCCTGTAGCGCCGACACCCGCGGAGATCGGCCCGCCGCCTGGCGAGCCGACCGGCTCCAACCCTTAGCTCCAACCGTACTAATCTCCTGGTATTGAGCGTGAGCGTGGCCTTGAGCCCGCCACACCCACACCCACACCCACACCCACACACCCACCCACTACACACCTCCCACCCACCCACACGCCCGCACCCGCCACCCACAGGCGGATTTCAGAAGATGTGGAGCGAGCTCTATGACCAGGCCGACTCGATGGGCCGCGCGCAGGCACAACTCTTCCTTGCAACTGCCTTGCAGCCGCCCTGCAGCCGCCCTGCAGCTGCCCTTGCATCTGCCCACCTGTACCGCGCCTGCCCTGCAACCGCCCGGCGCCTGCGCTGCACCCTGCGCTGTACCCTGCGCTGTACCCTGCCGTGCACTCTGCCCTGCACCTGCCCCGTACGAGTGCGCACAGGCGGTCTCCATCAACTCGGCGCTGGAGGAGCGCGGCGTCCTCCCCACCCTCCAGCAGCCCGAGGGCGGCGCCACCGAGGGCGACGCCACCGAGGGCGCGGCAGCAGGCGCAGCATCCGCCGCGCCGCCAACCGCGTCGCCGCCCGCACCCGCTGCTGGCGAGGCCGGCATCGGTGCGGCTGCGGCCACACCGGAGGGCGGACGCGGCGGCCCCAAGGCGGGCAAGAGCAAGAAGAAGAAGAAGAAGAAGCGCTGAGTGGGCGTGTGGGGGGCGCTTTGCGTAGAGCGCAGATAAGATAAGATTGCGCCGGCGTGGTTGGCTGTGTGTCTGTGTCTTTACTTCCAGAGATCTATTTAAGGTTGGGAAGGCTGAATCCACGTGGGGCCTCTGCGGGCGGACACCTTCGGGTTGCGCCCTGATCGATGTCATAGATAGAATTCGACCGGCGCACTGACGCGGCGGAGCACGGGCTTCCAGTGGGCGGCTTGCACGCCCCGGTTTGCCGTCACGGTTCGAGGTCCACTGCTCATCCTCGAGAGAAAGCTGCGGCGTTTGAGCACCACGGCTGAAGACGATCGGCAAGCTTACCGACGGCTAGTTATAGTGCGCCGTGGGATGGCTCGCTGAATGAAGTACCTAACGCGCGAGGATCAGGCGTGCAAGTGGGTCTCAACATGGTCAGAGGTTAGAGGTGCATGGTTCGACATCGTTGGATCTCGCAGGACGGCAAAGCGTGCCTGTTCGGCAAGCGCTCTGGCCTTCCTTAGCTGAGACGTGGCCGGTGCACTCGGGTGTCGGTAGGGCGGCGGCATCAGCCCCGGCACCTCGGTGCTTCAAGTTCCGCAGGAAAACGCGCCCGGGCGACCCTGGAGGCACGACAACCGCCGACGCGACGGTTTGGCAACCCTTGCTCAGCCGCCGGGGGACTCTACGTCGTGCTTGCCGTACCGTACTTTACAACACTGCCAAACAAGGGTCTCCATGGAAGAGCGCCTCTTGGTCCAAACGGCTAGCTAATGTTAACACGGGCGTCTCGCCTTGGAGACAGAGCGAGAGACCTTCGGCTGCTGGGAGATGGTACATCTGCGTGGCGAGACCACCCTCGCGCGCGCGCAACATAATCAGCAACCGACGATGGACACGCCACCCTAGCCGCCCGAACCGCCGGCCGCCGCCTTAGCATCCGCTGATGCTTTCAGCTTGGCAGCAAAACCGCCACCGCTTTTCAGCTTGGCAGCAAACATGACGGCGGTAACGCTCACATCCGCCTGGGTGTGGCCTCCGTCCTTTTTCATCTGCGCGATCCGGGCCTTCTGCTCTTTGTTCTGTGCGTTGATATGAGCATTGATCTCCTCCTTCTGGCGAAGCTTCTCCGCAGCAACGGCCTTGCGCGCCGCTTGCACCTCTGGATCGAGTGCCTTCGCGTCGGCGGCGGGCCTGGCGGCGATCCGCGCCTTCATCGCCTTGTTCTGGGCATCAATGTCCGCCTGCGCCTGCTCCTTCTGACGCTGCTTCTCCTCGGCGGTAGCCTTGCGCGCCGCCTCCACCTCCGGAGAAAGCGCCTTGAAATCAGCCCCCGTAATCAGCTCACGGGACAGCCGCCGCGCCCTATTCTGAGAAGTGATATTTGACTTCAGCTCCTCCTTCTTGCGGGCGCTCTCCTCCGCGGCAGCTTGGCGTGCCGCCCGTACCTCAGGGGAGAGCCCCTTCGAGTCTGCGGAACCTTTGGCGGCGATTCTGACTTTCATGGCTTTGTTTTGTGCTTCAATTTCCGCCTGCGCCATGTCCCTCAGACGCATCTTCTCTGCGGCGGCAGCCAGGCGCGCCGCTTCCACCTCTGGGTCGAGGTCCTTTGCGTCGGCCCCCGAGATCAGCTCGCGGGATTGCCGCCGCTCCTTGTTCGCCGCGTGTATCCTCGACTGTTCTTCCGCCTTCATGCGTGCACTCGCCTCGGCGGTAGCCTTGCGCGCTGCCTCAGTCTCAGTGGAGAGCCCTTTTGAGTCGGCGCCGCCGGTACTCGAGAGCCGGGCCTTCATGGCCTTATTCTGCGCATCAAGATCCGCCTGCAATTTGTCCTTCGCAAGCTGCTTCTGCGCGGCGGTGGCCTGGCGCGCCGCCTCCACCTCCGGAGAGAGCGCCTTCAGGTCCGTGGGCATTGTCCGTTTTGTTTTTTTCGTTTCAAAGTCGTTTCGCGCTGACGTGATTGCCGAAAGCCCCAGGAGTGGGTCGGTCGACGACGGTGGCGGCACGACGACGGTGGCGAGGCGAGAGATGGCCACGGCGACGACGGTGGGAGGTGAGGCGAGCGGCGGTAGCGTTGCAGTTGTAGTGGTGGGTGGCGGTGACGACGAACGAACGAAATAGATAGATAGATAGATAGATAGATAGATAGATAGATAGACGCGACTGCGGACGGACGGACCGCCCGCGCGCGCGCCGCGGGACGGACGGACGGACGGTGGCGCCGCGACCGACCGCGACCGAGCGAAGGAGACGCCCAAGAAGAAAGAAAGAAGAAAGAAGAAGGGCAAGGCCGCAGGTGGCAAGAAGGTGCGGCTCGCGGGCGAACGAATCGCCGATACGAGGACGAGATGCGGAGATAGATAGGGAGGGCCGGGTATGTCCATCCATCCAGTGTTGCCAAATAGGCAGGGGTGGGCCGGCGACGCGACGCGGCGATGGACTTTGAGATGGGCACCAAGAACTCGAACGTCGAACGAAGCTGACAGCCCAAGCCCCCGCCACGCCCCCCCCGCCCGCCCACCTTGCCTCGCCCCCCCCGCCCCCATCCCCGTTACTAGCCGGAGACAGAATGCTCGAGCCAGCACCCAACTCCTGTAGGCCCTGGATCTAAGGTGTGCTCGAGTGTCGGCAAAACAAAGCGTCCAAAACCGTTCAAACTAGTAAACAGGCTCGCTAGATTTTTTTTGCTTTCGGAGCCGTGAGAAAGTCGGGTTTTTTGGCCGACACATCCATATTTGCCGACGTCCGAACCGACGGTGCCCCGCGACCCCGCGCCGCCAAAATGCCACAGCTCTCATATTTTTTTTCGCCCACGATCACACGGCCTACTCACGGCCGGCCGAGACTCACTCAACTCAGAGGTTCAACGACGCAGTCGTTGGCGCATGCACCTCCGGGGACGAATGGAATCGGCTCCTCCGGCCGTCGTCATGGCGCCGTGCCGGTGCATCCTCGCCTACTCACCCGCCGCGCAGAGGGAGCGCCCCGCCCGACAACCGCACGCAGGAGTACTTTGACGTCCTTTGTCTTTCGCCCCCCCCCGCCCGACACGCTCGCATCCGCACGCGTGGCCGCATGAACCCTGAGAAACAGTGGGTCCCGATCGGCAACCTGCACGACGAGGAGGCCTGGGACGACAGCGCGCTGATCCGTGCGTACGACGGTGCCATTGATGCCTACCAGGTCAGCTGCCAAACCTGCGTCCGCCCTCTCTCGCCACTGACCTTGCATGTACGTTGGCAGGAGATGCATGGGCGAACTCCCGGCGGCCACGTGAGGACGGAGCACCGTCAGAAACGGTACGCGCCCTGCCACATCGCGCCGCGCGTGCCTCACACACACACAGCGGCTCACCGATCCCTCTCGTCCCCTCCCAGGCGCCCCGCTGCCGTTGATAGTGAGGTCGGTGCTGGAGGCGAGGGGCTGAGCTCAGCACAGCTGCTGGCGGAGGCGGAGGCGGAGGCCGAGGCGGAGGCGGAGGCCGAAGCCGAGTTGGCGGCGGAGGCGGAGGCCGCCGCCGCGACGGGCCCGGAGGCGGCGGCGAAGGCGAAGGCGGAGGCGGAGCGCTTAGAGGCGTGGAAGCAGTACTATGCACAACAGGCGCAGCAGCAGGCGCAGCAGCAGGCGCAGCAGCAGGCGCAGCAGCAGGCGCAGCAGCAGGCGCAGCAGCAGCAGGCGCAGCAGCAGCACGTGCAGCAGCAGCAGCACGTGCAGCAGCAGCAGCAGCAGCAGCAGCAGCAGCAGCAGCAGCAGCAGCAGCAGCAGCAGCAGCAGCAGCAGCAGCAGCAGCAGCAGCAGCAGCAGCAGCAGGCCCATGCGGGCGGGTGGACGGGCGCAGGCCGCAGCTGCGGCGACGCAGCGGCGGCCGAGGCGGCGTGGGCTGGCGCGGGAGGCGCGTGGCCGCAGGCAGCAGACGGCGGCGCCGCCGCGGGGCACGACGCGGCGCCGCCGCGGGCGGCCCCGCCGCCGTTCGCAGACGGCGCACCCGGCGGCAGCACCTACGGGGGCGGCGGCGGCGGCAGCGGGTTCGGTGGCGGCGCGCCGGCCTTGGGCGTTGGCGGCGCGGCGGCTCCGGGCGTTGGCGGCGGCGAGTACGGCGGTGACCTGAGCAACCTCATCCTGGCATGGCCGCCGCAGCTGGTGGAAAAGGGCCGCATGCATATACATGATGTTGATGCACACTGCGTGCACTTGGACACGGGAGCGCCCTTTGAGCTGGGCGTTGCTGCCCATCAAATCTGCGCGTGGCGTGGCTGATTATCACCCTCTGTACGTGCGCAGGTACCACTGCGGCTTCTTCACTGCGCAATTCCAGGCCAAGCACGGGAGGGGGTGACAAGCCGCGGACATTTCTACGCTACACGGCAGCGTGGGGCTTGTTGCTTGTTGGGGCGCCCGGCGGACAGACAGACAGAAGTCTGTCTGTCTGTCTGTCCGTGTCTGTCCTGTCTCACGTTGGGGTCCAAGATCCGTACGCTACTTCGCTACCTCCACCACACAGTCGAGTTAGACGATCCACATCGTCCTAGTTCTAGACCTGTGCGTGCGTCTTGCAGCAAATATCAATCTATCTATCTAAGCGACCACTAGTCCCGTGTGCCGTGTGCAGCCCTGCGACAAAAGATGCGACTTGCCCTCCCACATCAGAAGGCTGAACTTGCAAAAGTTGCTTTGTGCGCGACGGCGAAAATGTTCCGAGGCGCATTCCGTCGGCATGTGGGCATGGCTGCCACGTTCGCGACCGCTGGCGCGCTCGCGCGCGCCTCGTGCGATTCTGCGCCGCCTGTTGGCCTTGCCGAGCAGCGCCGGGCCACAGTCGTGCACCGGCCTGGCAGTGGTGTGCACACGAGCCCGCTCACGCTCGAATACTTTGCGCTGCGCGGCCTGGGTGAGCTGCCGCGGCTGATTCTCGAGGCGAGCGGGCTTCCCTATGACTGCGTATTCCACTACCTTGAGGGCGATTGGAAGCCGCGTGCCGCCTTCGGTCAGCTGCCGGTGCTGCACGATGGTGATCTGACGATCAGCCAGAGCCGTGCGATCGTGCGGTACCTCGCGCGGAAGGCCTGCATCGACGGGGCGACGGAGGCCGAGAAGGCGCAGGTTGACATGTGGTGCGAGTTCCACCGCGACTTGAACGACAAGAAATCGGCGGTGCACTTCCTCCCCGCTTCGCGACCCTCACGCCGCACGCCGCACGCCGCACGCCGCACGCCGCACGCCGCACGCCGCGCGCTCGCCGCGGCTCGCGCCCCACGCACCACGCACCACGCACCACGCACCACGCACCACGCCTCGCGCCTCGCGCCAGGTGCACAACATGGCAGAGCACGCGGATGCGCCCAAGCTGAAGCAGATGCTGGACGCGGCGGAGCGCCAGCTGGCCGACGGCGACGGCACCCACTTCGTCAGCCGCTCCCTCACTGTCGCCGACGTGCTCATGTTCAGCACCCTGCACCAGGCAGAGGAGACCAAGCCGGGCGTGCTTGGGCCGTGGCCCCGGCTCTCAGCCTTCGTGGCCGCCTTCGCCGCCCAGCCCGCCGTGGCCGCCTACCTCGCGTCCGACGCGCGCGTGCCCCTCACACCCAACGAGATCGGCCAACAGCCGAACGCCGGACTGCCAGGCTACTCCTTCGTGGCACCGATGCGGCCGGGCTCCTTCCGAGAGGAGTGGGCGGGGCTCGGCAAGTGAGAGCATGGGGGGGGCCTAGGCTGAAAAGTGGTGCCTGGAGCGCCATATCCTCAAAAGTCTCAAAAGAGTGTCAAAAACCTCAAAAGCCTGTTTGGCGCAGATATACGATGATGACGGGATCGGATGCGCCCTCGCTCGAAGAACGAAGTACTGCGTCATTCAGCCTTTCTCGAAAGATCACAGTAAGCTTTCAAGCTCTCATATGGCATTACGGCAACCGCTCTGCGCTCACGGCATCCACTAGAAGGTACATTTTTCAATGGGAATTTATTATTTTTCGAAGGATCGTGTACTAAAAAGTACCAACCGCAAACACGCTAGCCCTTTCCCGTCTATGGACTATGCCGCCGACCGACAGCCTTTTCGTCGGACGTTCCGGACTGACACCCCACCCTCCTGGTCCTCAAAATTCATCAAAAGAGAGCTCTCCAAAGGTCCCAAAGCTCAAAACCTCTTTTGAGAGTATTTTGAGAGCACCAGGCCACCAATTAATTGAATATTCTCAAACGCGTCAACAGTTTTCGGAGCCCAGAATCCTTAGGGTCCCCCCATGGTGTCTGAGGAGGCGTGTACGGGTCGGGGCTGGAGCCCGGGCGGCGGTCGCGCAGAGGTGGTGCAGAGACGGTGCTTCATAGGTGCTTCAGAGAGCTGAACTGGGGGAAAGAAAGAATCACACCGTTGTCACACGCTGCGTAACGCGCATCACAGAGAGCGCCGAGAGTGATAAACCAATGAATTGAAGAAAGTACACCGCCTCACCCCTCACCGGGGGGCCGGGCGCTCTTCACGGCGCGGTTCGCGCACGTGTCGGCCATCGCGCGCTTCGCCGGCCCTACTCTTCCCATGGACGCATATCCATGGAGTGATACACGGCGCCACTCACGGCCACATTTTAAGCCGCATCTAAGGTACACGGTAGAAAAGTAAACGCTCTGCAAACGAGAGCGCCAATGGGCCAACGCCACAAAACAGCGCAGGGCGCGTAACAGACACGGCGTACGTGTTAAGGACCTCCCATAGGATGGTTTTGAAACTCTCTAAGAATTGACATTGAGTCGTTGGCTCAAATCCCTCTAAGTATTGCCAATATATTGGAATATTGACGGCACAACAGGCTACAAAAACGGCGTGGGGCCCCCATGGGGGCTGTGGGTGATGCACGGCGCGAGAGCATATTTAGGATTGACTCGTGCTAGGCGTAAGTATTGGAATAGTATTGGCTGATCTGCAGCTCTCTAAGTATTGGTCCAATATATGCCATCCTATGGGAGGTCCGTAGTACTTGAGCCCTGGCCCCGGCAACCCGGCAGCCTAACCCGGCAACGACCCGGCAACACCCCGGCAACCTGACAGCACCCGGCAACCCGGCGGCACCCGGCAACCCGGCAACAACCCGGCAACCCGGCAGCACCCGGCAGCACCCGGCAGCGCTGACCCCATACATGTCCACTGCGGCACGGCGCGCCTAGACCTCGTAGTGCCGAAAATAGAGGGTCCAAAACGGTAACTAAAAATCCGGTCGAACGGCTCGGCGATTTTTAAAATCACTTAGTGATTCGGACTCCTGGCACGGAGTACTATCTGATGATAGACAAAGCGGACCGAAACTCGCAAGTTTTTCCCGATCGATTTTTTTTTCGGCGCTTTTTCCCGATCGGATTCTTTGGGCCAGCGAACCAAAGCGGCTGAGAGAACAGTGCGAGTGCGCTCTGCGCTCTGCGCTCGGCTCTCTGCGCACGTAGGTTCCTGCACAGATGTGTTCTCTCCTCCGCTTGTGTCAGACTGTCCTGGTCTGCCTTGCCACGGCCTGGCCCTCCATGCCTGTGCACTCAGAGCTCAGCGTGCTGCCTCTGCAAGCGCAGGCAATGGAATCGCATGCAGCCACGGCCAGTTCTGCTAATCGCCACACGACCACCGTCTGGTGTGGCCAATCAGGTTTCAGTCGCAGCCTGACTGCCCGACTGCCCCCATGCCCTTATACTGTGCCCTCGCTTGCGTTGCAACCTGACTGAGATGCGCCTCTCGTCTCTGTGCGCAGGGGAGATCCTCTGCCTACATGCTCCTGCCCCTCTCAGCAAGGTGCGGGCCATTGCCCGTGCCTGGATCTCAAGGGTCAACGGCAACTTCATCTCCTCGTTCC
>Ga0209302_10000895_pt1 | contig 17216 bp, 13 predicted proteins | sample ArcOceMetagenome_2_FD_187445 | JGI IMG/M metagenome (GOLD analysis project Ga0209302, IMG submission 187445) | Marine eukaryotic phytoplankton communities from Arctic Ocean - Arctic Ocean ARC135M Metagenome (SPAdes) (version 2) | ecosystem: Environmental > Aquatic > Marine > Oceanic | place... | reverse complement strand
ACTTCTTTTCGGGCACTCTGACAGAGCTCCCTCGGGGGGTAAGGGGTATCTTCCGTGCATCACGTGGCTGGACCATACAGGTCCCCCCTGAGACACGTGCCGTCTCTCCGGGTTTCGTCAAGCCCCTAGGGTTTCGTCACCCCTGGCCGAGATTGCATCTCCACTCAGGGGCCACTCAAGCATGGGTCCCTTGCCTCCTGACTCACGCTAATCTCCGAAAGGAGGGGAGCTCTGCAGGAGTGCCGCTGGCCTGAGCCAGGCCAGGGCAGTGCCCAGGTCTCCGGTAGTGCCAGATATACCTACATGATCAGACCCGTACGTCGCAACGTCGGCGAAGTCAAGGGGCCAAAGAAAGGGGTCTTATTATAGCCCCTTGGCGAAGTTGGTCGTTTCTGGCGGAGACGCAGCATAGCGCCAGCCAGGATGTCGGCTGAGGAGGATCGTGCGGCGGCCAAGGTCCAGTCTATGAAGCGCGGCAACGATGCGCGTCAACAGGTGAAGGAGGGCAAGTCCGCGCGGAAGGTGCAGTCGATGCAGCGCGGCAAGAAGTCGCGGAAGGGCGGAGACGCACTCGTGCATGTGATCGAGACGGCCAACTTCGCGCGCTTCGAGAAGATGATCGAGAGTGGCGCAGAGGCGACGCCCGACGCGCTGCGCGCCGCGCTCAAGTCCCCTATCCGCGCGTTCGGCTCGATGCTCGTCAGCAATCAGAGCACGTGGGGGGTCAACCACAAGATGCTCGACGTGTGGAACAGGGTGCAGAAGGCGCTGAATCCGCCGCCGCCGGGCGAGGATGAGGAGGAGCCGGAGGAGGTGGACGTGTCGAGCGAGGAGTGGCAGGCGGAGCTGGCCACCGCGGTGTACAAGGAGGACCCCGACGGCAAGTTTTTGGTGCAGCAGGTCGTGGCGCTGGGGTGCTACTCGATATCAGGCGGCAGGCAGGTGCACGACGCGACCAAGGAGAAGGAGTTCGACACGGCGGTGACGGCGCGCGAGGGCTACGGCGTCGCGCTCATGCCCAAGGGCGCGGTGTACGCTGGCAGCTTCGTCGCCGACGCGCGCGAGGGCAACGGCGTCTACAAGTACACGGACAGCACGTGCTACTGTGGCGAGTGGAAGGGCAACCAGAAGCACGGCGAGGGGCGGATGGTGTTCAAGGACGGCTCGGTGTACGAGGGCGCGTGGCGGTACAACAAGCGCCACGGCCACGGCGTGTACACGTACACCAACGGCGACATCTACTATGGCATGTGGTTCACGGGCGCGAAGCACGGCAAGGTGCATCCAAGCCCAAGCAGCTTTCCTCCTCCTGAGCCTCGCCTCACCCTCACCCTCACCCTCACCCTCAACCCTCACGCTGATTCTGACCCCAACCCCAACCCTGGCCCCAACCCTCGTCCCAACCCCAACCCTGCCCCCCAACCCCAACCAGGGCAAGTACCTCTCCGCCTCGACGGGCTCGCGATTCACGGGGGAGTGGAAGAGCGGGCAGCTGGTCGCGAGCACGGTGCACGCGAGCGACGGCTCCAAGTTCTTCAGCGGGTTCGAGGGCGGCGTGCCCTCGGGTGCGGGCGCCTTTGTGCTCTCCAACGGCAGCCTGGTGAGGGGCGTGCACAACCTGCCGCCCAAGGAGGAGGGCGAGGAGGAAGAGGAGGGCGCGCCGCCCAAGGCGTCAACGTGGGCGGGCGGCGCGGTGGCCGACGCCGACCACATGAGCGCCGCGCAGCTCGCCGTGCAGTTCGAGGCGGGCCGGCCCCCGCAGAAGAAAGCCCTCGTCATCGGCATCACGTATGGTGAGGGCGGCGCCTTCCCCGAGCCGTACGTTGAGCCGCCGGAGGTCGAGGCGCCCGCCGCCGCCGAGGAGCCCGCTGCCGAGGCGGCGGAGGCGGCCGAGGGCGGCGAGGAGGCGGCCGCAGAGGCCGCAGAGGGCGGCGAGGAGCCCGCTGCGGAGGGCGAGGGTGGCGAGCCCGCCGCCGAGGCTGCGCCGCCGCCGCCGCCGCCGACCTTCTTCGCGGCTGCCGCCGAGACGCTCAAGGGCGTGCTGACGGGCCCGCTCAAGGTGGCGGCTGCGGACGTGACGGTGCTCGCGGCCAAGGATGCCGAGGACGCCTCGCAGCACACCAAGGAGAAGGTGAGCGAGGCCATCGCCGCCATGGCGGCCGGCATGAGCCGCGGCGACGTCGCCTTCGTGGGGCTGCTCTGCCACGGCAAGAAGCTGCTCGACATGGACAGCGACGAGGTCGAGGAGAAGGAGGAGGGCCTCTGCATGCAGGACGAGGTCCTCTCGAGCGACGAGCTCGCCGAGCTCATCGCAAAGTTCACCGACGCCTCCATCCACCTCTGCCTCTACATCGACTCCTGCTTCGATGGCGCCTGCCTGCAGTCGACGCTGCAGAAGGACAAGGAGGGCGAGCCCCTCCCGTCACTCAAGACGCCGCCCGCCAACTTCTGCGCCATCACCTCGACGCTGGACGCCTACGAGAAGCCGCCGGGTCCGCCCGAGGAGCCGCCCGAGGACTACAAGGCGCCGCCGGCGAGCTGGACGGGCTACTTTTCGTCGAACACGACCCAGTTCCTGGAGTCGGCGCTCAACGACGACGACTACTTCAACGGCTTCAAAGGCAGCTACGCCGAGCTGCTGGGGGGGCTCAAGTCGAGCCAGGCCCATTATGACGAGCGGACGGCCAACAAGCAGCTTGCCAAGATCTACTGCAGAGCCAGCGCCGACGCCGTGCTCGCACCGATGGCGTGAGACGCACGCGCGGGCTGCGGGCTGGCATGTGGCATGAGGCGGAACTTAACGGGTGCTCCTGTGTGTGAACCGTGCCATAAGCCGAGCGCAGGTCCAGCTTTCGACAGCTTGGCCTCGGCTCGGACATGCACATGCACTTGCGCGTGTGTAGGGCAGGGCGGAGCGGCGGACCCACTAGGCAAGGGGAGATGGACAACATTTTGTGGATCGTGTTGCGATGATCTATCAATCTCTTTACTCTTTCTTCTTAAGATAAACAGATCTTGTCTGATCTCTTATCTTATCTTATCTTATCTGATCTCTTTCTTCTTCGTTGGTCTAATTCCGTGATACTCAATTACCACCCCGTGTTTCGCTGCTGAGTCCTCAGAGGTGAGGGCGCCTCCTCAGAGGTGGTGGCGCCGGCGCCCGCATGATCACCCTCCTCGCCCTGATAACGTCGTTCATGACGAGGCCCCAGCTTCGCGTGGCCCGCCAGCGGTCGCTCAGGCCTGTGGTCGCCTGCGCCGATGACCGACAAGCCCGTGGCCGGAAGGCGGCGGTCGCCGAGATGCCGCCGCTGAATGTGCAGCGGTACGGCCGGGGCGCCTGCTTGCACGTGGCGCCCACGGGTGTGCGCAGGGTCTGTCGGACAACCGAGCTTCCCGGCCAGCCGAAGCGCAGCGTGCGGCTCGTCATCATTTCCGATACCCACTCGCAGCTCGACGCGGTCACGATTCCAGCGGGCGACATCCTCTGCCACACGGGCGACATCACGTTTTGCGCCAGAGGGGGTCGGACGGCGCTCGCGGACTTCAACGAGCAGCTGCGCTCCTTGCCACACCAGCACAAGCTGGTCATCGCGGGCAACCACGACAAGCGGATCGAGCAGCTCGGCGCGGAGCAGGTGCGCAAGGTGATCACCGCGGCGCACTACCTCGAGAACAGCGGCGTCCGGCTGTGCGGGCTCGACTTCTGGGGCTGCCCCTACTCGCCGTACAAGCGCAAGTCGTCCAACACCGCCTTCCAGTACAACGACGAGAAGCAGCGTGCCGTCATGGGGCGCATACCTGCGGACATCGACGTGCTGCTGACACACGGCGTTAAGGGCAGCGCGCACTTGCGCAAGGCGCTCGAGCGCGTGCGCCCGTCGCTGCACGCGCACGGGCACGACCACGACGAGCATGGTGCCACCGTGCGGCTGCAGAAGCGGGGGGGCGACGCGGCTGCGGAAGGGACTGCGGCGGCGCCTCCGCAGCGGCCGCCACAGAAGCAGCAGAGGGGGGGGGCGATGCGCGTGCGCAGCATCCGCGTCAACGCCGCCATCTGCAACCGCTTCTACAAGCCCGTGCAGCTGCCGGTGGTGGTCGACCTAGTGGTGTCGTCCAAGCCCAAGCCCAAGCCCAAGCCCGCGGCGGCCAGCGCGAAGCCCGCAGCGGCCAACGCGAACGCAAACGCGAACGCGAAGGGGCTGGAACGGCGGCGCAGCTCGAACGCGGCGCGGCCCGAGAAGAGGGAGAGACAAGGGCACACGGGCGCGCGCCCCGCGGGCAAGAATGCCACTCACGGGCTCGAGAGGAGCCACGGGCCGAGGAATGGGGCACGGGCTGGTGGCAAGAATGCCACGCGGCTCGGGGCGAGGCCGGCCGCGAGGCCCGTCGCGAGGCCCGTCGCGAAACGTGGACCGCTGATGGCGCCAAGCTCTTCGCATGTTGTCCCGGCGAAGCGGGCGCCTGGAGTGCACAGGGGCCATGACAGGGGCCGGCAACGAAAGGAGAGCACGAAAGAGGCTGAGGAGGCCGCTATGTGGGACGCAGTCAAGAGCTAGAGCTCTAACAGAAGCCACCGTCAAGTGACGGGGAGGTGACCATATACAGTATTATAGCGAGTACAGAGCTGTGGGGCCTTTGAGTAAATAGAGCCATAAATATGCCAAACCACCAGCTCGCGGAGAAATTCGTGTCGTCAAGAGGCGATTCTCCAATCCATATGCATATATTTTATGATTTTTAAATATGGGACTCTGAGCAAGCGCCAAGCGCCCAAGCCCTTAGCGCTCAGGCCTCAGGACCGCGCTTGAGCGGCTGCATCCGCGCTCCGCGGTACTTTAAACCGCGCCCCGTAACAACGCAACAAGCTCACTTACGACTTAGACTTAAAGTAAAGATCCAAAACACAAAATAGAGGACTGAAAGACCCACACCTCAAAGTCAAAGCTACTCCGCCACCGCGCAAAAGTGGCGCACGAGGCCCCGCGCGTCAACAGCCAAAGGCTGCGCTGCGGCAGTGTCGGCAGCCCTACGGAGCCCACGAACGCGCCGCCACACGGTGTGGGTGAGCGGGCACGAGCGCCGGTGCCACAGCAGCACCTCGACTGCGGCCCAGCCCAGCCACACCACCTCCGCCGTCTCGAGGAGCACCGAGCAGCCTCGCATCTCCTCAGGCGGCAGCGTGGCACAGCGGCGCTGCGTGCTGTGCGCTGTGCTCGCCGCAAAGCGGATGACATCTCCCAGCAGCTCGATCAGCGCGTCCGGGTTGCGCAAGGCGACGACGCGGCGTGAGAACGCGAGGCCGAAGGAGGCGGCGTGCAGCAGCGCCAGGAAGACGTTACGCCGGACCTGGTAGAAAGGAGAAAGGAGATAGGAGTGAGTAGCAGCGCGTGGCTGAGGGAGAGTATGCCGCACCGTCACTCCCGAGTTGAGCTGCGGGTCGAGATACAGCCGGTGCAACTTGGGCCTGAGTGCGCCGCTCATTCGGCGGAGCAGCACGCAGAGCGGCTGCCCTCCGAGCGCGCGCACCCCCGACGCGTGTAGCCTGCCGCGCCGGCGGAGGTCGGGCTGCACCTCGCCGCTCGCCACGTTGAGGAGGGAGCCGCACCACGAGAAGAAGGCACGACCGAAGCCATCATGCACTAGATCGCCGCCACGCGCCTCCTCCCCCCCTGCACCTGCTGGCGCCGCCGCCGCCGCCGTCGCCGCCGCCGCCGCCGGAGCCGCCCCCCGGCCCGCCGCCCCCCGGCCCGCCGCCCCCCGCGCCGCCGCCGCCGCCGCCGCCGTTGCTGCCGCCGTCGCCGCCGCCGCCGCCGCCGCCGCCGCCGCCGCCGTCGCCGCCGCGCGCGTGGGGCGCGCCCCTCGCCACGAGGCGCGGTCCTTGGCCGGGTTGGAGCGGCAGCCGTAGTCCGGGTAGCCCCGCTGCATGGCCGCGAGGAATCCAACTGCGTCGGCCTGGCGCGTGCTCACCGTGAGCGAGTCGTCGACCAGCCGGATGAGCATGCTCACGTCGACGAGCCTGCCTGCGGGCTCGTCCAACTTGTCTATCTCGTCTAACGCCTCGGCGGCGTCGGCGGCGTCGGCATCTTGGGCGTCTTGCCGCCGGGCCTGCTCGAGCCATCGCGGTAGGAAGCGGGCGAGGTGCACCAGGTCGAGGCCGCCGTAGTGCATGCAGCAGAGCAGCGCCTGCTTGGGGTTGGGGTCAGGGTCAGGGCCGGGGCAAGGTTGGGATTAGGGTCAGGGTTAAGGTCAGGGTTAGGGTTAGGGCTCAGGGCTAGAGTTAGGGTTCGGGGCTAGGGTTAGAGGCCGCGGAGCAGCGCCGAGGCGACGGAGCCTTGAGGCACGCCGGCGCGCGGCACGAAGTGCTGGCCGTCTAGGAAGAGTAGACTCTCGCACACGTGCTGCCTGGTTGGGGTTGGGGTTAGAGTTGGGGTTGGGGTCGGGGTTAGGGCTAGGGCTAGGACTAGGGTTGGAGGTTGGGGGTAGGGGTTGGGATTACTTCAGCAGCGCCAGCGCGTGCGACGGCTGCAGGGTCGTGTGGAACTGCCGGTCGACGAGCACCGACGCCAGGCGGCGGCGCGCGAGGCGCGCGAGGGGCGCCACCACGCCGAGACCCTGCTGGCTGATGCACGCGCCGCGCACGGCGAGCCGCTGCTGGCACGGGAGCAGCAGGCTGTACCGCCGCTGGACCGACGCGCCGTGCGCGCGCAGCGCGGCACGCACCGTCTCGAGCAGCCGGCTCTGGTTAGGATTAGGGTTAGGGTTAGGGTTAGGGTTAGGGTCAGTGGTGAGTGGTCGGAGTTAGGGTTAGCGCCGTTAGGGTTAGGGTTAGGGTTCGCTTCGTGGTGAGTGACCTGGTCGATGGTGTCGTAACACTGCGCGATGTCGCTCGAGCAAAAGTGTAGCGGCGCGCCGGGCGCCAGCGCGCGCCAGCTCGCTACAAAGTGGCGCCAACGCGCATGGACCTCGGAGAGACCGAGCACCGAGGCGCCGAGCGCGGCGGGCTGGCGGTCGGCCACGGCGCGCAGCAGGTGGAAGAGCGGCCGCAGGGCCTCGTTAACGCTGCTCACGCCGCCCCTGCCGTTGGTGCACGCGGCGGGCTGCACGGCGCGGTTGAGCATCTGGATGAGCCGGAAGCCGCCGCTCGCCTAGCCGTAGTAAGTAGAGCCGTAGTACGTAGAGCCGTAGTAAGTAGAGCCCCAGTAAGTATATAGCAATAGTCACATAGCCATAGTTGTATAGCCATGGCAATAGAGCCATGGTAAGTACTAAGTGGAGCAGCTCGGCTCGCCTTGGGGAGCACCCGCCCTGCCGAGACTCCGAGCGCGCGCCCAGCCGAGCGCAGCACCTCACGCGCCTCCGCCGCCGGCAGCAAGCGCAGCGCGACAGCCTTGGTCCGGCGCAGTGCCAGGCGGCGCAGGCGCAGCCACACGCCACGCGGCCAGTAGTGCAGCGCGGAGCCGCCACCCTGCGTCGTGCCGCGCACGAAGAGGCGCCTCGAGAGCGGCAGCACGACGCGCTGGTAGAGGAAGAGGAGCAGCCGCCCCAGCAGCCGTCGCTCCGCGCGCAGCGCGCAGGGCGGCGGCCGCGGCGCGTGCCGCGGCGGACCGGGCGTGCTCGTGCTCGTACTCGTGCGCGTGCGCAGCCACGCACACTCAGAGGTGCGTATGCCGTGCAGGAGCTGTGCCGTGAGCGCGTCGCCAGCGAGCGCGTGCGGCTCGCGGAGCAGCAGGCTCAGGTGGCGGCTGAAGGCGGCCCAGTTGTGCTTGCCGCCCACGAGGCCGTGCGGCACGACGCGGCGGCACGCGGCGCGCATGAAGCCGACGAGGACGTGGTGCGGCACCGAGTGTGCGAGCAGCTGCCCGAACTGAGGCTGCGCCGCCCAAGCTGCCTCGCCGCCCAGCCGCGGCGAGGGCGGCGAGGGCGGCGAGGGCGGCGAGGGTGGCGAGGACGGCGAGGGCGGCGGGCCGGCCAGGCCGGCGAGCGGCTGCCCGTCGCCTCCGGCCCCCGTGCTGAACGCGCCTGGAACACGGCATGGCGGAGGCGGCGGCGGCGGCGGCGGCGGCGGTGGCGGCGGCGGCGGCGGCGGCGGCGGCGGCGGCGGCGACGGCGGCGGCGGCGGCGGGTGCGGGTGCGGGTGCGGCGGGTGCAAGACGAGCGAGACAGGCAGGTGGGCGCGAAGCAGCGCGTGGTAGCTGTAGCGGCGATGGCGGCGCAGCAGCTGTGCGAGGAGGAGCACCGCTGCCGGCCGCTTGGCAAAGCCACTCGGGCGCGGCCCACGCCGGCTGCCCCGCCGGCGCCGCTCTCCCTGCTGTACGTCTCCGCTCGTCGCATGGATGTCCCGAATCAGCTGCTTGGCCGCCTTTGAAGCAGGGCAGGCCGACGAGGCGGAGCCGGGGCTGCAGGCCGACGAGGCTGGCGTGGCCGCCTCGCTCGCGGGGGTGGCCGTGCGCCCTCGCTTTCGCGCCGCCGCTGCGGGGGCGGCAGGTGCTGGGTCGCTCGGCGCGAGACCGGTCTCGGCGGCGGCGCGCTTGGCTTTGCGCCGTCGCCAGCTGCTCAGCCGCGGCTGCTTCGTGCGGCTGGCCGAGCTGCCCGCAGCATTGTCGCCGGCAGGCTCGTCGAGCTCTGGAGGCGTGGGCGCTGCCCGCTTCCCAGCCACGCGACAGGGCCGAGAAAGCTGCGGGCCGAGTGACGGGGCTACGCCTTGGCTCAGCTGCGGCCCCGTCAGCTGAAGCATGCAGTCGTTGGGCAGCGGCCAGAAGAGTGTCAGGTGGCGCAGCAGGCGATGCATTGCTGCCTCGCCGACGCGCTCCAGGAGAAGCGCCCAGCCAGGGAGGTGCATGATGTCGACGGTCGAGGGTGCGCCGTCGCATAGCCGCACGCCGCCACGAGCGGCCACGGCCCGCGCCTGCAGGGCGCGTCGCGCGACCGTGGGCTGCCTGCTACCGCTCACAGGAGCGTGTGGCCCCGGCAGTGGCGCACAGAGCGCATCGAGCGCCTCTGGCGTGATGTGGCAGAGCGTGCCCTGCACGACGGTCTTCAAGTCAGGTGGATCGTGCGGTCGGCAGAAAGGCGACCGTGCCGGACCTGCACTTCTAGGGTGTTGCGACATCGCGCGCGCGACCGCCGCGCGCTTGCCGCCCTCGGCGCGCGCCCTTCCTTCGATTGAGAGATAGAATTCTGGTAAAAAAAGGCGCGCTGATAAGATCAGATATGTCTTATCGTATCGAGAGCTGAGGCAAGGTGCTACGTGTGATAACCTGAGCCGTGCATCCCCTTGGAGTATCAAGGTCTTATTTATCTCTATCCTTGGAGTATCACCCTTCGAACCAACCAACGTCCCGTCCAAGCACCCGCGGAGAGGGACGTTGAGCCTTACTTACATTTAAACGCCGGGGTGTGGGCGTGTGGCGAGCGAGCGAGTAGGTGCCCCGGCCCGACACGCTTGCGGGCCGCCTCCGGCGGGCGCCCCTTCCGTCCTCCACCCCCTGGCTCGAGAGCTGAGGCAAGGTGCTAAGAGTGTACTTTATATAGCCTCAGGCGTGTACAGTATCCTCTGCCCCCTTTCGAACCAGCGAGCCGGAAGGGTACGGAGGACGAACAACCTGCACTTCAACACCCGTGTTTTCACACAAGCCGTGTAACCGGTCCAATTCAAATATGTAGCCGGGTCCAACTCCACAGCCTGCCACATGGTCCAACTCGATCGTAACAACAGCAACAGTAATCACAACACCAGCTCAGCACCACGACGCACGGCGGGGGGTTGGGGGGGATCACTGTGACACGGCGAGTGACGCCGAAGCCAACCGGTGAGAAACCGGCGAGGGGCGAAGCCACTGGGCCCCGGCGCTTCCTATACACTCGTCGAACAGCGTATATTCTGAATGTGTGTGCGTGTGCCTCGGGGCCATCTACCCGTGACCTAGTGTAGAGCCAGAGCTCGCCAAAAGAGCTTGTGCATAAAATCGCTTTCGAAGCCGGCGGAAGCAGCACACGCCGGACACCTCGAACGGTAAAGACTAGGTCCTACTGTAAACATGCGATGTGCACATGCACATGCACATGCACATGCACATGCACATGCATATGTGCATGTGCATGTGCATGCATATGCACATGACATGTTGACATGCACATGCACATGCACAACATGCAACATGTGCATGTGCATGTGCATGCACATGTACATGTGCATGTTACATGTGCATGTGCATGTGCATGTGCATGTGCATGTGCATGTGCATCATGATGTGCATGTAACATGCACATGCACATGCACATGCACATGCACATGCACATGCATATGTGTGATATACAGCGCCCAAGGGCACCAAAACTAGGCCTAGAAGGTAGGGAGAAGGTGTACCATCAACCACGTACCGTCGATGCCCGACCTGTCTTTCTTAGGTCTGGATCAACTTGAGTTGCAGCGGCTTTGCATCGCTCGATGCCGTTGCGTCTGGTTTCTGTCTCTGCCCGTTGCTACTGCCGCACGTGCGAGGGCTGCGAGGGCGACGGAGGCGACGAGTGATCAACGAGGGCACACCCAGACGGAAGATGTTGAAAACCTTGATTTTTGTGCCATATACGTTATTACGTGCGTATATGCAGTTCACAGGTGAGTGCGATTGTTGGTTTTGGATCGGTAGTCAAATAAATCGGTAGTCAACTAAAAAAAAGCATTTCTCAGGAAGTCAGGTGCCTCTCAGCACGGCCCAGTCAGGTGCCTCTCAACCTCGATTTCCGACGGCTTCGAAACGGCGCAGCAGCTCTACTTTGTCAATGGCCGCGCGGGCGCGGCTACCGGTAGGGTCGGGCTGTGCTCTTCTCGGACGGCGAGCAGAGTGAGACGTTCCACGACGCCCTGGCAAGAACGCGTCGTAGACGGCCATCGACGCGGCGGCGTTCGTCAAGGCACAAGGTGCCACCGTGTTCGCGTGGGGCGTCGGGAATGTGAGCCTCAGCACGCTGCGGGGCCTGCGGCAGATCGCCACCAAACCATACGGTATCGGGAGCAATCCTCGCACGAAATCTTACCGAGCTCGCGACGTATCTCGAGAGCCTTGAGACCGCCATCAACCAGGTTGATGTTAGAAACTTAGAAACTGCTGACTGCGCGCCAAGATTAGAGAAACTAGATGGCTGGGCTGAACCGCAGTTTCTAACACGTAAAGTACTGTATTGTCGTTGTGCCAAATGGTTCACCGCCTTTCGCTAGTCCAAATCCAGATCGACCCGGGCGAATGCTCGAGTCCGCGCGGGGGCGCGCGTCCCCGCCGCCCCTGCCAAGACTCCATCCCCAGCACTCTGCTCAAGCGGAGCAGCAGCATCCCCGGGCGCCGGGGCTCGCACCAGCTGCTTTGCCTTGGGTGGGAGTAGGATGAGCCCGCCCCGACCTCGGGGCGGGGGCGCCTCGTCTGCTTGTTCAGGTCGACTCAACTGGTCGGTCTCCGCCACGGCCATCGACGACAGAGCGATGCCGGGTGCGTCATCGACGTGGACGCACGCATCGCTCCGCTTGCTTGATGCGGTGCTCAAAAGCTTGACGGCGCTACCCGCCTGCTTCTTGCTCCTCAAGCGCCGCGTCGATGAAAGCGAATCCCCCGGTGCGAACACAGCCGGCTCCTCGTGCACAGGGCCGGTTTTGCTGCGAGCTCTAGACGCGGCTTTTCGCAAGCGATTGCGGCCCAGGCAGCACAGGAGCAGCAGCGCGCCGAGGGAGACAAAGCTGCACAGCCCGATCGTGACGGCTCTGGTGTCCGCTCCTATCGACGCCAGCGTCCAGGGTGCGGAGCTAGGAAGGCGCGGTGACGGCGACGGGGCGGCGGCGGCAGCAGCGGCGGCTGCGGCGGTGGCGGTGGCGGCGGTGGTGGCGGCAACGGCGGCGGTTGACACTGACGGTGGCATTGGCAGCGCCGAGGAGGGTGGAGCAGAGGGCAGCACCACAGGCGGTGGGGCGAACCGCACGACCTCCCAGAGGTCCCATGCGGAATTTGCAGTTGCGTCTTGCTCCCCTCCCGGCGCACAGCATCGGCAGCCCACTTTGCTATTCAACGAGAGCGACCACATGATAAAGTCGCCGCAGGCTTGGGTCGATGCAGCAACCGCCGCGCAGCTCATGGGGCTTTCGTGCGAATCGCCCAGGTACTCGGCCTGTACTCGGCACATTTTGCCGGTGCTGAACTGTAGCGCTCTCGGCGGCGGGGATGGGGGCGCCGAGGGAGGACTCGGCGGCGGTGGATACGAAGGAGGCGGCGGTGAGGGCGAGGGAGGCGGCGGAGGAGGCGGGGGAGGTGGAGGGCTCGGGGGTGGCGAGGGAGGCGGCGGTGAGGGCGAGGGAGGTGGCGGCGAGGGCGAGGGCGGGGGCGGCGACGGCAAGGGAGGCGGTGGTGAGGGTGGTGGTGGTGTGGGCAGTGGTGGCGAAGGAGGATTAGGCGGCAAGTTTGGGGGCGCCGATGGTGGAGCCTGGGGTGGTGCTTGAGGTGGCGGCAGTGCTGGAGGAACTGCCGGGGGGAGAGGTGGATGCAAGGGTGGACACGGGGATGGCGGAGGCTGTGATGGAGGCGTGGACGGGGGAGTCGGAGGCTGCGCCGGGGGCGACTTCGGAGGCGGACGTGGCGGTGGCGGAGCTGGAGCAGGGGAATCGGGCGACGGGGGAGACGTAGGTGGATGCGGAGGCAGTGCGGGGGGGTACGGAGGTGGTGGCGCAGGAGGAGACTTTGGTGGACAATCTGGTGGAGGCACCGAGGGCGGCAATATGGTCGGCGGCGGCTGCGGGGATGCAGGGGCCCACGCTTCTTGAAGGTCCTCGATTATTGTCACCGGCGAGTCGCCAAGCATGCGCCATTTTGGTTCGTTGACTCCATTGAACAGGGAGCCTGTTTTGAAGCTGTTGTCATTCAGCGTCCAGTAGAAGAACCCGATGCTATTTTCCTCCAGATAGTCCCGCAGCATCCGCTGCCAGACCTTGGTTGACGGGATGAAGCGATTATGGAACTCCGTGTCCTCCCACACGCCTCCCCACTCCCCTACCAAGATGGGCGTGCCGGTGGCTTCGGGTACGTGTCCAAAGTGGGCATCCCATACAGCCGGCATGTTGTCGGGGAAGTTTGTCGCGTACATGTAGTCCTGTGTGCCGTGCCCGTACACGTGAGGAGAGAGGACGAGCTTGCTCGGGTCGGAAAGCTGCACCGGATGTGCCGCCTGCGGGATCAAATTCTCGCCCCACCAGCAGAAGTCGTGCGAGGCCGACGCTCTGCACTGCCCATTATTGTTCGCCACGCCCTCAACCAAAATGAGCCACCGAGAGCAGTGGCTCAGCACGTGGTTGCCCAAGCGTCCGGCGGCGAGGCCCCAGTCCGTCCCGGAACTGCCAAGCCCCCAAGTGGCGCTGTGCGGCTCGTTGAACAAATCGGCACCAACAACGTTTGGCGACGAGCAGTACCGCGCTGCGAGAACCTCCCATGCTTCCCTGATTGGAGCCTCTTCGTTAGCGGTGCACTCGCCTTGGCTGTTCGCGTAACACCACAGCCCTTGGTTGCCATCTATCTCGAGCGTGTGCATGTCCAACACCACAAAGATACCTGCCTGCTCCAGCCGGATGACGAGGTCGTCGAGAATGTCTAGCGTCGCCCAGCCCTCGTACTCTCCGCAGAGCCCATTCGTCTCGTCATTCGTCAGAATCCACTGAACCGACAAGGGCAGCCGCACCGAGTTGAATTCGTGCTCCACGAGGAAGGCAATGTACTGCTCCACCGTGTCCTCCCACAGTCGATGCACGCAGCCCGAGGCTTGGAAGCCGGCCTGCACACGCGGCACACAGCGGGCTTAAGAGCGCTCGCCGGCTTGGCTAATGGCGAGTGCGCACCCAGTTGGCCCCTTTGAAGTAGAAGACCTCCCTCTGGCCGTCTGAAGCATTGGCCGGTGCGATCCAGATACGGCCTTCCGAAGCTGAGAGCTCGAAGGGTGTGGAGAAGGGTGCACCAGGGTCGCTTGCCCACAGCACCGCTTCGGGCACGGATGCTGCCCTGATTGCACGCGGCGCCGCTTGGCGCGCTGGGGACGACTGCGTCAGGCCCATATAGCGCCGCCCGCGCGCGCCCTCTTGGCGACCAAACTTGAGCCGCGTCCGGCTCAAGCAGCCGCCGCTCAACCTGACGCGCGGCGTCCGCGGAACATCTCGGAGAAACTCAACAACGAGGGTCGTCGGGGGGGGGGGAGCATCCACCGCCGAACTTGAAGTAAAGGCTCGGTTGTTGCATGCAGACCGAGGAGCGCGGGCCGCACGGGTACGCCGTGCCGTTCAACGGCGGGCGGAGCTCCACGGTGGCATCCCACCATCCTGCACGGCGACAGCAGCTCAATATGGCTCCCTACAATGCGGTGCTGGAATACCGAGGAGCCCCACACGGGTCCTCACCTGCCCAGGGACGTGCTCCCACACCGCACGGATCCTCACGGCCTCCGAAAGCTGGAGGCGGCGGTGACTCGTCTCTCCCCATCCTGGCTCAGAATCCTAGGCTGAAGAGCCCGGGTCCATACGAGCAGAGTGGTGGTGCGCACCACACCTGCCAACTCCCCACACAGCTCCTCTCGCCGGCTCCCATGGCTGCTGACACATGGCTCGCTCCTTGTGCAGGCTCTGCAGGCAGGTTACACCCTTCCGGATTGCTCGAGCAGTGGTCGGACGGAATAGGCCGGTCGCAACCGCAGTCGACGGACCTGGCGTGCACGGCCCGACTGGAGGACGTTCGGCCGTGGACGCTCCGACAGTGGTCTCAGAAGTCGTTGTGGCCACAACCGCCGAGCGCTGGCGAGTTGAGGGCGACGTCGCCCCTGAGGGGGGTGACGCCGCCGCCCGGCGCGAACGAGTTCATCCGAGCCGAGCAGCTGCTGCCAGATGCGCACGAGCTCACCGATGAGGCGCGCCGCCGCCCACCCCTCTGCCCACTCCTCCCATGTCCATGTTCCCATGTTGCCGCAGTCCCTTCGCAGCAGCCCCTCGCGGCAGTCCCTCGCAGCCGCCCCACTCATCAGCACGCCGCGCTCACCACTAGGTGGAAGACGCGGACCCTAACCCTAACCCTAACCCTAACCCTAACCCGGACCCTAGCCCTAACCAGGTGGACGACGCTGGTGTGTGGAACCCTAACCAGGGCGTGTGGGCCCTGCCTGGCGACCATGCTGCTGCAGAGATGGATGAGCGTAGCTCGCCTGGGCCGCCTTCACGGGGGTGGCGCGGCGAGCTCTTCACCCCCCCCGAGGCGCGCCTCATCCTAACCCTAACCCTAACCCCAACCGCAACCCTAACCCCAACCGCAACCCTAACCCCAACCGCAACCCAAACCCCAACCCCAACCCCAACCACAACCGCAACCCCAACCCTAACCCCAACCGCAACCCCAACCCTAACCAGGCGCGGGGCAGCAGCTCGCGCGTGTGTGGGCGGATGCGCTCCAACCTGCAGGGCATCAATGTAGGCGGGAGCAGCGAGGGTATAGGCGCGCTCGAGGGCGCGACTAAGGCGGTAGTAGGCGCGACGGAGCCGCGCGGCGCGGCCTTCGTCGGCGGCGCGGCGGCCTCGCTGCGGATGCTTGTTGTCTCCGGATCGGTGCGCCATAGTAACCCCAACCCTGATCCTCACCCCAACCCTGGTCCTGATCCTGATCCTGACCCTGGCCCGAACCCTGGCCCGAACCAGATACTGCAGTGTCTCGTCCAGCCGGCTTAGGGCTAACCCTAACTCCAACCCTAACCCCCACCCTAACCCCAACCCTAACCCCAACCCCAACCCTAACCAGGCACCCCGCGTCGCTCTGCGTGGCCGGCCTGGCTTGCGCGTCGCGGGCACCGGCAGCCTCGCACGCGCTGCGGCCAACAGTCCGGGACGCAGCCCGCTTCCGGGACGCGGCGCCGCGGCGAATAGCTGCTGGCCAATAGGCAGCAGTTCGAGCCGGCCGAGCAGTCCTCGCGGCGGTGGTGGTGGGAGCTACCAAGGGGCGACGCTCGAGCAGTACGATGCGGTACTGGACGAGACGGCGCCTGCGACGGACGCTGTGCTCAGTGGCTCGCTCTTCCTGCGCAGCACCTCGCGCAGCAGGCTGCACACCAAGCCGAGCGGCGCAGTCTCCCCTCACCATGTGCACTCACCGGGCGGGCCGGGCGGGCCGGGCGGGCTGGGCGGCAGCATGGCAGCGGTGCTCCAGCCCGGGGCCGGCGGGGCAGCGCGGCAGGTGGGCGTCGCCTCGTTTGGTTTCCCACCGGCCGGCAGCTTCGGCGTGCGCGACGCGCCCAGCACGCCGCCGCATGCCATGCCGAATGCCAGCGCCGCCTCTGCAGACCCCAGCCTGGGCAGGGTGCTGCTCGTCACACCCTCGCACGTGCAGACGCACGCGGCGGCACAGCTCGCGGCGCACAGCGCGGCACAGCTCGCTCAGGTCGCCGCGGCGGCACAGGCGCTGCCGATGCAGCCAGGCATGCTGAGCCCACGGCTAACCAGGGCGCGGCAGCTGCCGGCGGAGGCGTATGAGCGATCAGCCAAGTCGGGTAGGGCTGAGATGCTGGTCGTCGGAGCTGGGCAGGCCCCACCGCCCGGCGTGCCCTTAGACGAGTGGCTCGAGGGGCTGGGACTGCGCGCGGCGCATGAGCTGCTCGAGCAGCAGAGGCTCGAGTTGCAGCGCGCCGGGACGCCCTCGCTCAGCGACGACAACCCTGAGCAGCCCCTCGACGAGATGCTCGCCTCGCTGCAGCTCAGTGCCATCAGCCAGTGGCAAGCGCAGCGACTACAGGAGAGCATCGGCGGCGCCGGCTGAAGCTGTGGAGCGCGCCTGTTATCTCGGAGGTTTGCGCGGCTATAATATATTCACCTATAGCGGTACTGGATAGTGGTTTTCGACAACACGCTTGTTTTTAATTTGGTGCTGCGCTGTGTGGTTTCGAGAACTCGCGCTTCGTCTCTCGATTAAAATCGTGCACAGCATGCGGTTTTTAAATTTTAGGTTTAAAATATCATGGGCAATGGGCTGCATGCACATGCGACGGCTCTGTTGCTCTGTAAATATAAATTCACAGCCGCTGTAAATATAAATTCAACGGCGCCTCCAACATCGTGCAGGCGGGCGCGCTCGCGGCGCTCGAGCCCGAGGGTCTCGCGGAGATCGAGAAGCTCATCGACTACTACATGGGCAACGCGAAGATGCTGCTCGACACCATGC
>Ga0209302_10000894_pt1 | contig 17225 bp, 16 predicted proteins | sample ArcOceMetagenome_2_FD_187445 | JGI IMG/M metagenome (GOLD analysis project Ga0209302, IMG submission 187445) | Marine eukaryotic phytoplankton communities from Arctic Ocean - Arctic Ocean ARC135M Metagenome (SPAdes) (version 2) | ecosystem: Environmental > Aquatic > Marine > Oceanic | place... | reverse complement strand
TCATCTGCCGATGGCTCTTCTTCTTCATCTGCCGATGGCTCTTCTTCTTCATCTGCCGATGGCTCTTCTTCTTCATCTGCCTCTTCTTCATCTGCCTCTTCTTCATCTGCCTCTTCTTCATCTGCCGATGGCTCTTCTTCTTCATCTGCCGATGGCTCTTCTTCTTCATCTGCCGATGGCTCTTCTTCTTCATCTGCCGATGGCTCTTCTTCTTCATCTGCCTCTGCCTCTTCTTCATCTGCCTCTGCCTCTTCTTCATCTGCCTGTTCTTCATCTGCCTGTTCTTCATCTACCGGTTCTTCATCTCCCTCTTCTTCATCTGCCTCTGCCTCTTCTTCATCTACCGGTTCTTCATCTGCCGATGACTCTTTTTCATCTGCCGATGGCTGTTCCTCCTCTTCTTCATCTGTCGATGACTCTTCCTTAACCTTATTTAAGTCCAAACATCTGTTACATACCCAATATTCATGTTCACCATAATCTCCACCATCACCTTCACAGTGTTCACATATATTTTCTCGTTCACATAAGTGGCATAAATTCGGTATACTTTCTTCATTGCATAAAGAGCATGTCCAAAACTCATTTTCACACGAATCATTCTCTGTTTTATTGCAGACAACGTCAAGAGAAATTGTCTTTGTAGATGGAAATGTAGGACTATTATTACTATCGATATCAATGTCACTATCACTAGATACAATATTGCAATTATTTTCATATTTTTCACTAATCTTTAGATTAATATTATTTTCATTCGAAATGTTAGTATTGTTCATTAAAAGGTTCATATTTAATTCTAGTCTATTATATTTTTCTGTTAAATTATTAACAGCAGTTTGCTGTTGTACTAATAATTCTGAATGAATATTAGTACAATGGATTTTTTTTAATTCATTTAATTCGTTAGTTGTTTCTTCTAACATAGTAAACAACTTTTGCACATATGGATGGTTACAAATATATTTGTGTGATTCAATTAATATATCGTTGTCGAATTGATCATCTAATTGTTCAGTCATTGGAGATTCTGAGTTTTTTTGGAAAAATTGTAAGATAGATTTAGAAGTTTTTTCATTCATTTGGTTGTTACTAGTTGTTTTAGTAATATTATTCATAATATAATAATCAATAACATATGTTTTTAACTTCATTTTTTTTCTATAGGTTTCGTTCGAATATTGTGAAATATGTATAGTGGTAATACATATGGAAGATATTAGTAATAATAGAATCGTAACCGACACAAGTATGAATGTTATGCTTCAATTTCAAAGACAACAAAAAATTAATAATTTGAAATTGGAAATGATAAATATGGTGTGTAGACAAAGTACATTAGATTATAAAGAAGCAGAACGACAACTACAAGAATGTAACTATAGTTATATGACAGTATTGAATAATTATTATGGTATTTCTATAAATAAGGAAGATAAACCTAAGACTGCAAATCAAGAAGTATTTAGTCAAATAAGAGATTTAATGGATACAGGTTCATCAAATTACAGAAAACAACAGGAGCTGAATGAAATGAGAGAAAAAATGCAAGCAAAAATGGAAATGCAAAAGCAAAAAACAGATGCAAATAATGATATGGAAAAGACGGAAGTGGATACAAGTACAAAATAATGTTATCAAATTACATGTATACACATACACCTTTGAATATTTAAAATTTTATATGTTAAATATTCAAAGGTGTAAATATATAATTTTAAAATCTTAATATTATATATTTATGAAAGTAAAAATGTTAAAAAAGAAAAAAACAGAAGGTGTAAAAAAAAACGCTAAAAAAAAGAGAACTTATAAAAAAAAGAGAACTTATAAAAAAAAGAGAACTTATAAAAAAGGGGGTGGTAGTAATAAATTATCAGGTATTATTGTTCCAACTGATGATGAAAGTATATTTGAATCTTATTTAACTATATTAGTAAATTTATTAGGTGTGCAAGATATATATAAAATTATAGCACAACCAATAAAAGTAATATCAATTCCTGAAATATATTGTAATACACCATGGTTTTACAAGAATATTCCAGATAAACCTGAAAAGTTTATCTATTATTGTTGTAAAGATGAAGACATTAATGAATCAGAATGTGAACCTATATCCACACATTATAAACTTATCGATTATGAAACTTTTGGAAGAAGTAACACACTAAAAGCAAGAATAACAGACCCATATCATTTTTATCAAATACCAGGTTCTCATGGTTTTTGTCAAATGTTTGCAAAATTTATAGCAGATAATAATATAAAAGATTTTAATGAAGATAAAACAAAAAAAGGTTATCAAGAAAATACCTTTATTTGTTTACAAAAAACATTAAAACTGATACAAGAAAATCAAGATATATACAATGCAATGAAAGAAGGATTTAATGAAGATTTAACCAACGAACATTTTAGAAAAGAGAACGGAATAACAAAAGACATTACGTTTGAACGATTTATGGAAGATTTATATATATTTAAATTAGAAGATGTAAAAGAATACATAGATTATTGGTTAAAAAAAAATGCTCAAGACGAAATGTAATATATTACACATTCAACTGTGTATATTCAAGTAAATAATGATATCAAACGTGAATAGGTTTCCATAAGAAAACAATAACATTACTTTATTCGAATGTTATTGTTCAAAAGTGTATATGAGAACCATATTTCTTCCAAAATTATTTATTTTGTGTAAATTCGTCTAAGATCGTATTTTTTTTAACAATATTTGACTTTCTAGTTAATTTTAAATTCGTATTGCTAGGAATGGTACGTTGATTCAATATAAATTCATTATTATCTTCATACAATTCAGGAAAAACGTGAGTAACCGGTTTATCAACAACCATTAATAATTGTTGGCTAGATAAAAAGTGTCTGTATTCATTAATATTTAGATTACCATAATATTTATCTAATATATAAAATGGACTAGGTGCAGGTTTGATATTTTGCTTATAATTAAAAATTTTACCATATAATTGATTTGCTAATTGGTAACGTTCAAATTTAACAGACGTGTCTATTTTTTCGTTCATTAAATATCCAATGCTACATTCAGGTGTACAGAAACATCCATATACATGATACGATTTATCATTTTCAAATTTAGGCAAATATATGGGTGGGTTATCAAATGGATATGTACACCAGAAGCACGCAGAGTGTTTATCAGTAACAAGATTATTATGCAAACTTAATTTTAATGCGTGTAGTTTGTTCCAGATTGTTTTAATATTAATATTATTCGTAGCAGAGTTATCTACTTCTTTCTGATCACACGATTTATCAATAGTATTATCCATTTCGTCATCATTGTATTTACCAGAACAATTACCACCAGAACAAGTACCAATACCAGTACCAGTACCAGTACCAGTACCAGTATCAATAATATTGTTATCAATAATATTGTCATCGTCTTGCAACTCAGATATATTGTTGGTATTAAACGCATATGATTGTACATTCTCTATATTTGGATTGTAATTAAACGTGTCGGTAATTGTATTTGTTATATCTGATATAGAACATTTTAAATGAAGAATAATATTAGGTTCGGTTGGTTTATTATCTTTATTAGTAGTAACCTCTTGAACAATCTTTCCCCCCTTTGGTTTTCGTCCTCTTTTTTTGGGGGGTGGTTTATCAATAATTTCTGGTGTATTATTTGTATCTGAAATTACTGACAACTTCTTTCGTCCTCGTTTTTTCTTCTCTGGTTCAGTTGTAATAATGTTATCACTATTATTTGTCATATATCATATTCTATGGTGTGTAATTTAAATTGTTTTCAAATATACTATTTTCTTTTAGGCTGGTGTATTGAATAGACATTGTCGACACAAGGGGATATATTTATCTTCTGAACCAATTAATACTTGTTCTATACTATTCGTGGTTCTGTGACTAAATATTGCTTGTTTTTTACACGTATGACACGAAGAATGTAATTTTTGTATTTTATCACAATATGGTATAATATCAAATACTTGTCCGAATCGTTGTTGTTTGAAATCTCCATCTAAACCATATACGTATACATTTTTATGTAATTTATTTACAAAGAATAATACATAATGTTGTAAATCGTTGAAGAATTGTGATTCGTCTATAAGTATAAAATCTATATCTTTTATATTATCCTTACAACTTTCATTGAATTCCGCAAGCGAATTACATTTAAAACAATCAATCATACTTTTATCGTGTGAAGATAGTTTATCGATAGAATAACGTATATCATCATTGTGAGTAATGACTGCGCATTTATAATTATTTTTAATAATATTTGTATAATTATTAATCAACGATGTTGTTTTACCCGAAAACATTGGACCAATGACGATTTCTAAATAACCACACATCATTGTATTTGTATTGAATACGGGAAACATTATACTATTATATAAAATCAATTTTTTATATAAAGATTTACGCATATTAATGATAAGAATATGAATGATAAGAATAATAATAAATATACTCCTTGGGTAGAAAAATATAGACCGGTGACAATAAATGACATTGTACTAGACCCATTAAACAAACAGATAATGTCAAATATCATAAAAACTCAATATTTCCCGAATTTATTGTTTTATGGTCCACCTGGAACTGGTAAAACAACCAGTGTTATTAATTTAATAAACGCGTATCAAGAAACATATAACATTAAAAATAAAATATCGAATAAACCATGTTTAATACATTTAAATGCATCAGATGATCGTGGTATTGATATTATCAGGAATCAAATAAATAATTTTGTTAATGCAAGGAGTCTGTTTAATAACAACATGAAGTTTGTAATTTTGGATGAAATCGACTATATGACAAAGACTGCACAAGTCGCATTGCGGTATTTATTACAAGATTATACAAATGTTAGGTTTTGTCTAATTTGTAATTATATTAGTAGGGTTGATGAATCGTTGCAAACTGAATTTGTAAGGTTGCGATTTAACCAATTACCACGCCATGATATACACGTCTTTTTAAAAAAAATTAATGAATATGAAAACTTAAATTATAACGACGATGTATTACATTCTATACATCAGTTATTTAACTCTGACATGAGAAGTATGATTAATTATATGCAATCAAACGAAACAAATATCAACAATAACAGCATAATAACACACGAACTATGGGAACGCTTAATTAATGACATTCAACATCATGATATTGATTATATAATCAATAACATACATAAAATTTCAATTGAATATAATTGTGAAAAAAAGGACATTATAAAAAAAATAATAAATCACATAATTCGTAATAGATATGAAATTATAACTAACGAATTGTTAAAAACAATAGAGTCTATAATGCATTCTAATGTTGTCGCAAATAATATTAATTATACATTGATGTTTTTAGTATTGAAACTAAAAGAAACACTTGTTTTGGGTTCATGAAGTGTGTAATATTTATCCATGCGCTTTTGTAATTTATCCATAAAAAAATTAGGGGGGGACATTTTACTTGGATCTATAGTTGTTTCATTTAAACTACGCTGACTACTATAATTAGATTGGTTAATTTTAATTGGGTAAGAACGTTCTACTTTATTTATTTGATCCATAATACTATAATATTATATAGTTAGAAAAGAATTGAAGTTATTATCCATAAATAAATCAATATAATTATAGTATTATGAAAAATATTGATGACGAATGGGATAGTTTTTTACAAACGGACGTATACGGAGATTTAAATGACAATGTATCATCTGATAGAAACGAATACCCTGATATTATTGATGTTAAGCCGAGTAGTCTAGGTAAAATTCCTAAATGTACTGACTTATATATCTCTACAAAAACCAAAATAACATATTTGAATGTAAATAATATTAATATATTTGAGGTATTTTGGAAAATACCAATTATTGACTATTCTACGCCAACTGACGGTGTATTAAAGAAACAAATTAAATTTTCGTCGACTTCAATGAAGGAAGTTGACGAAATATGTGAAAACCTAAAATTTGTTAAATTCTACGATAATCAAATAATCGAACATATAGATAATCCAGATGGTCGAATTAAATTTAAAGACCAGCGAAAAGTTAGCATAGGTGTATGTAAGAAAGATATAACCACGCACCGAGGTAAGAAAAAACGTGCATTCTTTAATTGTTTTGTAGTTATATTTCGTATAAAGCATAATGATATATTCCGTGAAATGCACGTTAAAGTATTTAATACTGGAAAATTAGAGATACCTGGTATTCAAGACGATTTATTGTTTAAAAAGGTATTAAATATGTTAGTATCTTTATTATCACCGTTAATTGGTGAAGAAGTGACTTATAATATGTCTAAAAATGAAACCGTTTTAATAAATTCAAATTTTAGTTGCAAATATTTTATTAATAGAGATAAACTCTACGAAATATTAAAATACAAATATAGAATTAATAGTAATTATGATGCCTGTTCGTATCCTGGTATACAGAGTAAGTTTTATTATAATATGAATTCAGAAATACAAACCGGACAACAAATTGAAGAAAAGGACAATATATGTGAAGTATCATTCATGATATTTCGCACAGGTAGCGTATTGATTGTCGGAAAATGTTCAGAAACAATTTTATATCAAATTTACGATTTTATAAAGAATATTTTAGAAACTGAATATTATGAAATACGTGTAAATGACAACGTAATTGATGATGCCATAGTAAAGGCACCTGCTAATAAAAAGATAAAAAAAAAATATATTATTGTTGAATAAACCCAGTGTATTTTACACCATTGAATGGGTAGACGAAACATTATACGCATAACAGTTTTTTTGTAAATTTTAACGGAGAAAGTGTGTTTAGTTGGTCAGATATAGTGCTTTTTTCAAAAGCACCTACAACATTACTCATACTTATCGTATTATTCCGTTTATATAATTCTTTTATAAATGTAGTAACAAATACTATATATTTAGATACAGACAGATGATAATTATTATTTTGCAAGATATTCGTGTAATAAAATATAATATCGACCTGTGAATTATTTGTTTTTAACAATGATACTTGTAATAATTCTTGTACAACTGAATAGACTGAAGAAAACATTGTTTTGGGTAACTCTTTTGTAAAAATATCTATATCTATATCTATATCATATGAATTTATAACATAATATACAATCGATGTATATATTTTTGCGTATTCGTCAAATTTATTCAAAACGTTTTTCGTATCTTCATTTTCCGAATATTTTTGTGTATGGTCATTATTAATTTCATATAAGGTTTTTTTCAGAGAAAATAACGACGCATCTTTTACAGATAAATTTAAAAAACTATGCGAATCGTTATTAATTTGTTGTATAAATTCTGTATAATAGATTATTGATTTTTGTGTATAGTGAACAGTCAAATCTAAATTCAGCGTGTATACAAATAATATTCTATATATGTGTAAAACGTGTTTTAATCCATTTATTAATACGTATTTAAAATACGGTAACGATTTAATAGTTATATTTTGAATAGATACTTCTATTAATTCATGAAATAGTCCGACAAGTTTTAAAAATATGGTATTTTCGTTATCGACTATATTGGTATTATAGTTATTTAAATTGTTAATATAGTTATATTTCATTACAATAGAATAATATAATATTTTGTAATGAAATACACGAAAATTCTGTAAAAATAGAATATTAACGATAAAATATTTAAAGGACATTGCTATTATATATATATATAAAATGAGTAGTGAAGAATCAAGTTACCGCATGCCTACAAATACGTGTATGCAACATGCTGCTAAATTAGCGGTAGTTGAAGATAAACCAATCATGTTTGATTACTGGACTGCATCATTAGATAAGACAGTAATTATTGGTGTTAAGTCAAATCAAGAAAAATTATTGGTTAAAAGTGAGGATGAATATACCAGTCCTATTAGTAAAATATATAAGGTAGAAACAGAATATATTATCATGACTGAAAATTCTATATATTTGGCTTCATCTGATATAGATTCTAGCCGAATTTCTTAAGTATTGTTTGTAAAATCATACAGACAATTACAAAACAAATTGTAATATTATATTACAATTTGTTTTTCCCAACCATCTTCAAGGGTTTATAGTATTTTTTCTAACTGTTCAATTTGTTCAGAAGATAAATTGCTTGGATAATCAATCGTAAATTTTATATTTAAGTTACCCTTATAATTATCGCGTTCCATACCATGGTTTGGTATACTTTTGATTAGATTATCCTTAATAATATTTCCGGTGTCACTATTAAAACGTAATTGTTTTCCACTAATATGATTAATTATAAATGTAAATCCACATAGTGACTCTTTTAATGTAATTGTCTTATTGAATATTAAATTTAATCCTTCTCGTTTAAAATTACTAGCATTTTCAATTGTTATTATGATTTTAATATCACCCTTTGTATTATTATCTATTACATTGCCTGAATCACGTAAAATTATAATTTCTTTGTTATCAATTCCTTTAGGTATTGGCAAATATACTGTCTCATTTTCACATTTTCGCACACCATCTTCAATTAACCATCTATCAATTTGAATCGGAATATTTGCTCCATTATAAGATTGTTCCATAGAAATACTTACATTTTTAATTATGGGAGGTGGTTTATTCAAATTGTTGATATTTACAGATTGTCCGTTTTTAAATATTCTGATATTTCCTGGCATTCCCTGCATTCCTGGAGGCATTCCCTGCATTCCTGGAGGCATTCCATGCATTCCTGGAGGCATTCCCTGCATTCCTGGAGGCATTCCCTGCATTCCGGGTATTCCTGACATTCCTGAACCAAAAAACATTTTAAAAATATTATCTACGTTTTCTGGATGTGAAACATTCGGATTATTATTCATTTTAAAAAAAGGATTGTTCTGTTTCATATCGTATTGTTTTCTTTCATCTATATCTCCTAAAGTTTGGTATGCTTCATTGATTATTTTAAATTTTAATTCTGCGTCAGAATTACCCATATTTTTGTCAGGATGGTATAACAATGACAACTTTCTGTACGATTTTTTTATTTCATCTTGTGATGCATTCTCAGATACTTCTAATGTTTTGTAGAAATTAGACATATGATATTTATATTATATAGATAGATTTACTTAAATGTTAATTAACGAATATAGGTATTATGGAATTACCATTTATCTACAAATATAAACCAACTAAATTTGATGAATTTGAAATAGATTCAGAAATTATTGAAATATTAAAAACCTTAATAACAATGGAACAATTAAACATTTTGTTTTTAGGTGACCCTGGTTGTGGTAAGTCGTCGTTAATATATACCTTGGTGAAAGAATATTACAAAAATACGTACAGATCTGAAAATATCTTAACGATTAATAATCTGAAAGAACAAGGTATTCAATACTATAGAAACGAAGTGAAGATTTTTTGTCAATCAAAATCATCTATCTATGGAAAAAAACGAATTGTTATCCTAGATGACATAGATAATATAAACGAACAAAGCCAACAAGTATTTCGAAATTGTATAGATAAATATAGTAATAATGTTCATTTTATATCATCTTGTTCCAATATCCAAAAGGTAATAGACAGCTTACAATCCCGACAAATTATTATTAAATTAAAACCGTTAAACAATTCTTATTTTCATAAGATTATAGATAAAATCTGTAGAATCGAAAATATAGAAATGACACCAGAGGCAAAAAACTTTATAATATCTGTTTCTAACACGTCTATCAGAATTTTGATAAACTATTTAGAAAAATTCAAATTATTAGAATGTGTTATAGATTTAGATACTGCAAAACAAAACTGCACAAATATAAGTTTTCATTTTTTTGATAAATATACCACCTATGCGTTAAATGCTAATCGAACAGATAGTATAAAATTAATATATGAATTGTTTGATAAAGGATATTCTGTGATGGATATTTATGACAACTATTTTCTATACATAAAGAATACCGTATTAGTATCAGAAACTATCAAATATGAAACAATTAAATTACTTTGCAAATACATTACCATATTTTATAATATTCATGAAGACGAACTTGAATTAGCATTATTCACAAATAATTTAATCGAAATATTTTCTAATTACCCCGTTTTACACCCTTGAATATTTAATTTCTCAAGAGAGTATAGAGGGTTAATTGCGATATGCAAGTTTTTAAACGTGTTGTGCCTTACTCGATAGTAATAAATATAATACATGAGATATGTATTAGAAATAATAATAATTATTTATTTACATATCTCCAATACAAAAAAGCAGAATATAATAATCATATAGCACATGTGTGTGATTCCTTATATGAATATTATATAGATTCAAAAAAACATTATGTTACAAGAATACATACTTATAATTCATTTAATACGATTATAAGACAATTGTGTAAATTGCATAATATACTATTCACTATTTCAGTCAAGTATAATATATCGCGTTCATATAGTGAATATACAATTTACCTAGAAGATAATACACCGAGCGAAAAGAAAAATGAGACAAACTAATTTGAAAATATAATAAAAAGATATAAATATTTTTTATTATATATAGTATCGTAATGGATAATGAAGAAAAAATAAAGGAATTAGAAGAAAAATGCCGGATTGATAGGCAAGAACGTCACGTCCTGCGTGTTTTCAAATTTCGTCTTTCACCTCTTCAAAAATCCAAAAGGAAGAGGAAAAAGTTAGACCATCGTAGGTGAAATTCCTACTATTGATTTTACATCACCGTATTTTTAGATGAGATTTTGTCTCATTTTTCTTTTCGGTCGGTGTAATTGTATTCATATATCTAATACTGTAATTGAACTATGAACAATATATTTCACGAATCGTGAACATTTGTATTTTTTGGAAAATGATATGAAACACATATCATTTTCTTCTGCTTTCTAAGAGTACGTGTAAATATTCAAATATGTAATCATCTTATGTAGATAATAACAAATATTTTCCAATCATAGTATTTGATTCTAATACTTGTTCGGGTGATTGACGAGCAAACCACTGAAAATTCGTTCTTCGTAATATTTCATTCTGGGGAATATATACTCCGTATGCCGACTTATCAATATCTATTTCAGAATCACTAATTAATTCATCTATTATTACTGGTTCTTTATTATTTTTTTTAATACCAAGTTTCATGCCATCTATTACGAAAATATTTTTATCTAATATTTCCTTGTATAACCATTTATCAGTTTCTCCTGTAAAATCCATTTCATTTGTATAATCATTTGATACTAATTGTTCAAGATATAATGTATATTCATTCATAAAACTACATTCTTTTTTACACCCCATAATTAAATTACTTGGGAAAAAATCGGTTAATTGTGCTACAATGCTTTTTGATGGCATTTCACTCACAAACATGCATCCGGTATTTATACATTCGTTATAAAGTGGTTTTAAATCATTAAAACATATAAATGACGACGGTATTGTCATGCCACCATAATTATATAATAGTTTCGTCATTGCTAATTGTCTTAAATGAGGACGTAATGGATCTGGTAAATTTTGAATTTTTGTTGTCCAATTTGGTATAATGTTGTTGAATGACTTATCGTCTAATAAACATACATTAAAAGAGTCGCCACATTTTTCTATTATACTTTTAATTGTTAAATATTGATATGGTTGATTTAAGCATGTACTATTTCTAGATGCGAAGTGACCCCACCATCTTGCGTTTGTTTCTAATGTAACATGAATCCATAGTATTGGCTTATCACTCTTGGCTAAAGTAGATTCATTTAATAAATATTTTTCTATTAAATCGTAGTTATTCACCATATCTTCCTTTTCAATACCTTTTTTATATTTCTCATATATTGCACCCATTACAAACAATATTAATAATATGAATATATATTTCGCATAGTAAATCATTGTATATTATATTATGTGAAATTATTTTTTATTTTTTTATTTTTTTATTACACTAATTTTGTATTCTAGGATTTTCTAATTGGCGAAAATCCACAAGTTATACAGTAGGATAACTGGCCTGCATTAGCATACCACATTGTCCACTTCCATTATTAAATGTATCACCACGACCTAAATAAATATATCCTTTATCACCCCATGTAGTTCCCCAAGAATTTTTGACACGGTAATAGTTATCTCCATCTAAGCTTCCATATCCAACAACCAACACTCCGTGATCTAACTGGGTGCCACACGAACCTGTAAATACACCCGAGTTGTATAATTGGAAATCTTTTTGGTCTGCTTGAATCGCGATTGAAACTGGTTGTTGTGCTAGTGCAGTCATCATATCGCTATCAGAATTAGCCTTTACATCAGTGTAACTAATAATTTCACTGCCACTAACGATACTACAACTAGTATCACATGAACCTGCTGTTTTTGTAGTTCCTGAAGTATATGCGTAATCTTCCTCTGTGCATAAGCCACCATTCTTTTCAATCCAAGAAAATGCACTGTCCATTAATCCTCCGTTACAGCCCATGTCTTTTCCTCCATTCTTACGTGTATCACAGTCAACTAATTGTTGCTCTGAGAATGAATCTAACACACCATTTTTAATATAATATGCACCTTCTAAAGCACCAGTAGTTGAAAAAGACCAACATGAACCACATTGACCTTGATTCTTGACAGGTGTAACAGCACCATTCTTTTCCCAATCAATTGCATCTGGGATGCTTCTAGCGAGAGTAGATAAGTCATTTTTTGCAGTTTGAATACACCCAGTTACACAGGATACTGTATCTAATTTGTTACTAGTGTCGTAATCGTCGACACAATCTTTTAAACATTTGATCTCATGAATCTTGATTTTAATGTTGTGAACCTTGGATTCGATTTTGGAAGAATCTATTTTCTCTAAAGTAAATTGAAAACCCATATTATTATTAAATTCGTCCGACGACATGCCAGAGAATTGATTGTGTCCAAGTGTATATGTCAAATTACGACTATTCACATCGTCAATATATTTGTCGTTTGTTGTCCATGTATTTAATGTTTTGAGTCTATGGTCGTCGTCTTTGTGAATAATACTATGATCTTTAACCCAATCTTCGAATCGTTCTAATAAACTAGCGGAAGTTGTTGAAAAGTAAACAGCGGCTAATAGAAATGTTGTGATTTGTCTAAACATTTTATATTTGTAATAGAAAATATTTATATTGTTTCGTTATATATATTTTCTACTACATACCTATTTTCTTTAAGTCAGACCAAAATTTATTGTATGATGATGTTATCTGCTCATCTTGTTTCATTAACTTGTAGGCTCTATGTATATTCTCGGTTTCTTCATTTTGCTTATTTGACGATAACTGTTGGTTGTGATTTGCTAAATGTTTTGTGCTATCTAACATTGTTGTTGTTCTATCGCGGTTTAATTCATCTATACTATTGTATTTTGTCTTGTTTGTATAATCTTCATGGGTTACAGGAACTACAGACTCAGTATGTGCTTTTTTTACGTCTTCAAACTGTAATTTATCAAATAATGATGAACCGTAATTTTCAGGTTGGTCGCGTAATAAATTAAAATGATTACCTTGTATCGTGTCATTAAAATCATTGTAAACAACCAGACCACGTAGATCGCGTTTTTTATTATTGATCATTTCATTCATTTCAGAAATTGACTTGGCTTCTTTCCCAATATACCCGTCTTCTGATTTTAACCAATCTCCATAACCTGTTTCCTCATCGTCATCACTAACTTTCATATTATTAAATGCATCGTTAAACCATTTGTTGTATTCACTTTGTGATAAATTACTAATTTTATTATTTATTAAAATTTTGTTTTCTTCTTCCCATGTGTCTTGATTATCATATTCCGTATTGGTAATGTTACTCCCCTTTCGTAACTGAAATATTTTTAATAAGTATTTGTATGCTTTTGAAAAAAATAAAAAAAATTTTTTGTCTAATCTCGATTTATCAGGGTGGGTTTTTAAGACAGTTTTTTTGGCTTCCTTTAGATGTGTCTCCGTAAAATGAAACGGTATTTGAAATAATCCAATTAAGTCGCGTAAATCATAATTGTCTATATTTAAATCTACGGATTCCATTTATCTAAAAATACTATATACTCTTTACATAGTATTTTTTGTTTACTTTTAGGTTATACATACCCTAATTTTGTTTTACTTCCTACATTGAGTAAAAAAATGTTTGATTTCATTTTCATCAGCACCTGAAATACTATAGTCCGGTGCTATACTAGTATTCCCCTTTTTCCAACACATGATAACTGGAATTCCTTTTGCCATTTTTTTAGATTTCATATACGCATATAAATCAAATGCTTCATCCACGTCTACAGTAAAACAAATGGTATTTTCAGACATTTTTGAAAATTCTTCAAATACTAGGTCCTTTATAGTATTGCATGGTTTACACCATTCTGCTCCAAATTTAGCAATAATCATTCCAGGGTTCTTTTCTAAATTTGCCATAAAATCTTTTCTATTTCCGTCAAATTCGTAAATCATGTAGATATGATTATTGCGATATGTTTATATTATATTACACCCTTGAATATTTTGTGCGAAATTAAATGTCCAAACTTTTATTTTATTTTAGTATAGTATAACGATGTCCGTATACACTGACTCTACAGGACTGTGGAACTACACTTTAAGCGGTGGTAATGCAACAATTGGTACGGGTGGTAATTGGCAAAATCGTGGTAATGCCACAACTGACGGAACAGGTTTAAGTGGAGCAATTACGATTCCTTCCACCGTAGACGGATATACTGTTACTGGTATTGGCCAATATGCCTTTTCTCGATGTTCCAGTTTAACTTCAATTGATTTATCTGGAACACAGGTTGAAACCATTGGCTTAAGTGCCTTCTATTTTTGTACCAGTTTAACTTCAATTGATTTACCTAATTCGCTTACAACCATTAATAATAGTGCCTTCGCAAGAACCGGTTTAACTTCAATTGATTTAGGTAATTCTCTTACAAGCATTGGCGAACGTCTCTTCGAATATTGTACCAATTTACATTCAATTGATTTATCTGGAACACAGGTTACAACCATTGACCAATATACCTTCTTTTATTGTACCAGTTTAGCTTCAATTGATTTAGGTGATTCGGTTACAACCATTGGCTATTCTGCCTTCAATTCATGTTCCAATTTACCTTCAATCATTATTCCTGATTCGGTTACAACTATTGGTGACTCTGTCTTCTATAGTTGTTCCAGTTTAGAAACAATTGATTTATCTGGAACACAGGTTACAACCATTGGCTCAAATGCCTTCTCTAATTGTACCAGTTTAACTTCAATTGATTTAGGTAATTCGGTTACAACCATTAGTAACAGTGCCTTCTATTATTGTACCGGTTTAACTTCGTTTACCATTCCTGATTCGGTTACAACCATTGGCTCAAATGCCTTCTCTAATTGTACCAGTTTAACTTCAATTGATTTAGGTAATTCGGTTACAACCATTAGTAACAGTGCCTTCTATTTTTGTTCCAATTTAACTTCAATTACGATTCCGAATTCGGTTACAACCATTGGCCAACAGGCCTTCCGTCAGACCGGTTTAACTTCAATTGATTTACCTAATTCGCTTACAAGCATTGCCAATCAAGCCTTCTATCAATGTTCCAGTTTAACTTCAATTCATATTCCTGATTCGGTTACAACCATTGGTACAAATGCCTTCTATAATATCGCTTCTTCTTCCACTGTTTATGTCAGAGACGTTGACCCTACCAAAACAATGATCGAAGGTTTAGAGTATATTGGTGGTCCTGGAAGGGATCATGGCTCAGACGGTGGCCTAATGGATGGTAAAATTACTGGAACAGTTGCTTATGTAAGTCTCACCAGCACACCAATAGCACCTTATTTATCTAATGTATCATTCGCATATGATGGTACTACAAAATATAGTGCTACGGTTGTTTCAAATGATTTAGAAGGTGATAATTTTACTTTTTCTTTAAGCGGTGCAGATGCGGCCAGTTTTAACCTAACCACATATGACCCGTGTAATAACGCATTATTAGAATCAGTTAATCCATGGGACTTAAATGCCCCTTTTACATATTCCGTCACTATTAAAGCAACAGATTCTACTGATTTATCTGCAATTTCTCTTGTTTCTATTGCAAAAATATTTACTGCAACCGAATTATTTACCAACAATATATCTGGGTCAACTTTGAAAACTCTTGCCGACCAATCTTCTGTATCTCCCAAAGATTTATATGATGTTGGATACACAGATGATCAATTAGTTGCTGCAGGATTTTCATACTGGAACTACACGTTAGATGCAAGTAATAATGCAACAATTGGTACGGGTGGTGGTTGGCAAGAACCAGGTAATGCCACAACTTTAGGAACAAGTTTAAGTGGAGCAATTACGATTCCTTCTACAATAGACGGATATACTGTTACAAGCATTGGCGAATATGCCTTCTATAAATGTTCCAATTTAACTTCAATTGATTTATCTGGAATTACAACCATTGCCACTGCTGCCTTCCAGTATTGTACCAGTTTAACTTCAATCACCATTCCTGATTCGGTTACAACCATTGGCAGGCAGGTCTTCAATAATTGTACCAGTTTAACTTCAATCACCATTCCTGATTCGGTTACAACCATTGGCAATGCTGCCTTCGGTGTTTCTTGGAGTCCTATCGGTTCTCCTTCCACTGTTTATGTGAAAAACGTTGACCCTACCAAAACAGTGGTCGAAGGTTTAGAGTATATTCGTGGCCTAATGGATGGTAATATTACTGGAACAGTTGCTTATCAGCATTATTTGACAAGCACACCGTTTGCACCTTATTTATCTAATGTATCATTCGCATATGATGGTACTACAAAATATAGTGCTACGGTTGTTTCAAATGATTTAGAAGGTGATAATTTTACATTTTCTTTAAGCGGTGCAGATGCGGCCAGTTTTAACCTAATCAACTATGATGCGTGTAATAACGCATTATTAGAATCAGTTAATCCATGGGACTTAAATGCCCCCTTTTCATATTCAGTGACTATTAAAGCAACAGATTCTACTGATTTATCTGCAACTTCTCTTGTTTCTATTGCAAAAATATTTACTGCAACCGAATTATTTACCAACAATATATCTGGGTCAACTTTGAAAACTCTTGCCGACCAATCTTCTGTATCTCCA
>Ga0209302_10000891_pt1 | contig 17270 bp, 19 predicted proteins | sample ArcOceMetagenome_2_FD_187445 | JGI IMG/M metagenome (GOLD analysis project Ga0209302, IMG submission 187445) | Marine eukaryotic phytoplankton communities from Arctic Ocean - Arctic Ocean ARC135M Metagenome (SPAdes) (version 2) | ecosystem: Environmental > Aquatic > Marine > Oceanic | place... | reverse complement strand
CAAACATTAATTAATAATGTTTTAAAAAGTGTTATAAGTAAAACCTTAAAACATAATTTAAAGGCACTTGAAAAAGTTAGTATTTAATGAATAATTAAATAAGAATTTAATACATTGACAGTAATTCCTATTTTGGTATACAATTCAATTTAATATAGGGCTTGTAGCTCAGTGGACTAGAGCGCGTGGCTACGAACCACGGTGTCGGGGGTTCGATTCCCTCCTAGCCCAATAATTTTTAAAGTACTTTTCCTGGAGTATCCTATTTTTTTTTGTGGATGACAACCGTTATGGGGTATTCCTTTTAATATTAAATTTTTTAAATAAATAATTCATAATTTGCCGATATGTTAATCTGGAATTAACGCGAATTTTTCTTTATTTAGCACCTATATAATAAATATAAGTTAATTTTATTTTCATAATTAACTATAAATACAATAAATTCCTTACTAATTTACAAATCAATCTAATTTTTACAGCATAATTCAAAAATTTAAATTTTGAATTATGCTAAGAAAGTCTAAACGTCAACAACACTTGGTGTTGATGGTTCGCTGTTTTGAGTTGGAGCTGTTAAACTACTGGTTAATTCGTTTATTTTTTGAGTTGATTTATTTATTAAGCTTACATCTTCCCTTTTAACTAATTCACGTAAACTTTCAATTTCAGATTCTATGTTAGAAATAAGTTTACTTTGATCTTTCTTAGTTTCTTCATCGACCTCTTCGATTCGGGTAAGTGTTTCATAAATTAATGTATCCGCCTCATTTTTCACTTGCGTTACTTCACGACGTTTTTTATCTTCGGCCGCAAATTGCTCGGCATCTGCAATCATACGTTCAATATCACTATCGGATAGTTTTGAAGAGCCTTCAATTGTAATTGATTGTTCGGCTCCGGTTGAATTATCTTTTGCACGTACCATTAAAATTCCATTAACATCAATATCGAAGCTTACTTCAATTTTTGGTACATTTCTTGGTGCTGCGGGAATACCTGCCAATTGAAATTCACCTAAACTTTTATTATCATTAGCAAATTCTCTTTCACCCTGAAGAACATGAATTTCAACACTTGGTTGATTATCTTGAGCTGTTGAGAAAAATTCTGATTTTTTAGTTGGTATTGTCGTGTTACGCCCAATAATTTTTGTCATAACTCCACCAAGTGTTTCAACTCCTAATGATAACGGCGTTACATCAAGTAATAGAATATCTTTTACTTCACCAGATAAAACCCCACCTTGAACTGCTGCCCCAATTGCAACAACTTCATCAGGGTTAACACTTTTATTTGGTGCTTTACCGGTTATTTTTTGAACTAAATTTTGTATCCCTGGAATTCGTGTTGAGCCGCCAACTAAAACAACTTCTTCTAATTTATTTTTATCTAAACGTGCATCTTGTAATGCTTGTTCCACAGGTTTTCGACACCCTTCAATTAATGGTTCGCAAAGTTCTTCAAAAAATGTACGGGTTATTTTAGCGTCAATATGTTTAGGCCCCGTTTCCGTTGCTGTAATAAAAGGTAAATTTATACTAGTTTCTTCTAGTGTTGATAATTCAATTTTTGCTTTTTCAGCAGCTTCTGTTAATCGTTGGATAGCTTGACTATCTTTACTAAGATCAATTTTTTCTTCTTTTTGAAATCTATTCATTAAGTAATCAACAATTTTTTTATCAAAATTATCTCCACCTAAACGTGTATCACCTGATGTTGATAAGACTTCAAAAATTCCATCGCCAACTTCTAAAACGGAAACATCAAATGTTCCACCCCCAAGATCAAACACTAAAATACGTTCATTGTCTTTTTTATCTAAACCATAAGCTAAAGATGCTGCCGTTGGCTCATTTATAATTCGTAATATTTCTAAACCTGCTATTTTTCCAGCATCTTTAGTGGCTTGACGTTGCGTATCATTAAAATATGCTGGAACTGTAACAACAGCTTGTTGAATATTTTGGCCTAAATATATTGTAGCATCATTTGTTAATTTTCTTAAAATTTGAGCTGAAATTTCTTCTGGGCTAAAATCTTTTTCTAGATTTGTACATTTAATTTTAAAGCACTCATTTTCTTCTATTATCGGGTAAGCTACTTCTTTTAAGCTCTTACTTAATTCTTTTGGATTAGTGCCAATGAATCGTTTAACTGAATAAAAAGTATTTTGGGGGTTAATAACTGCTTGACGTTTAGCAATTTGACCAACTAATAAGTCACCTTTTTTTGTATAAGCCACAACAGATGGTGTTGTTCTTAAACCATCTGGGTTAGGTATAACTACTGGTTGACTTCCTTCAATGACTGCTACAACTGAGTTCGTTGTACCTAAATCGATTCCTAAAATTTTTTGCATAATTTACTAAACAGCCTCTTTTTTATGTTTCTATCTTATAGAGTGAAATAAAATTGAATTTAGAAATTATTGATTAAAACTAAATTTAATTTTTAAATCTATTCTGCAATACTATAGAACGTTTTTAGAAAATATGCTTTTTCAGCACCATTAACATAGAAATTATTTTAAAAAATTTTATTATTTCCTAAGTTATGTCATAACAAAAGCTAATATAGTAATAATAAACACTTATAAATTAAATTCATGGATTATAGTTAATTTTGTTTTATCTTCAAATGTTTAAAAGGCTCTATTGAGAAGACGTTTAAATTTAATTTAAATGGTTTTTAACTCTATTTGTTATTTTAAACATATTAACTTTTCACCATCTTTTTTTTTAATTCGTTTTTGGTAAATTAATATTGTATTTTATTAAAAAGTGCATCTGACTGGGTTTGAACCAGTGTAAAACGGATTATGAGTCCGGTGCCTAACCACTCGGCCACAGATGCTTTTGGAGCTGGTGGGACTTGAACCCACGTCCAATTACATAATTTTTATGAATCATTCACAAGTTTAGCTATATAAATAGCAAATTAAATAATTAGGGTCTTAACTTTATTTCTAAAGAGCAGCGTATTTGTTAGTCGAAAAGGTTACGCGTGATTTTGACTTTCAAAGTTTTATGCAAATGCTAAAGTTCTTTGAGTAGTAAATAAATTTTTAATAGCAATTATTATTATTTTTCGATTATACGGATCGAAGAATCCGACTTGCTTCATAAAGTTATTTAATCATCGATACCAATTCAGCCCCAGATGTGAATGTTGATCTAGTGTTGATTTTGATTTTGATTTTTATCTTGTTATGTTCTCTTTATTATTTATAAGAGTAATCGTATGTGTTTTTTCTTAAAAAAATAATATGTAACAAAATATAGAATTTTAGATCTTTATTATAATTGATTTGTATAATACCCAGTATTTACTAACTATCTTTATCTTTCCTTATGATAGAATGATGCTATCATAATATCATTTAAAATGTAAAACAATAAGTGTAAATTTTTATAAAAGTCTTTATTAATTTTTTATAATTTTTAAAATTAGGTAGCTCAGGGGATAAATTTTTTGATGTTACTATATTAAAAAGTTTAACTTCTATTTTGTTTTTGTTTTTTGGTTTCTACTATTTATAAAATTCCTTATAAGACTTAAAAATTATTATTATTTAAATCTTTATTCTATTCTATTATATTTTTAACTCTGTACTATAATATATTTATAAATATACGAACATAGTGTTTACGAATACGTAGTTCGAAAACCTATTATTTTTTCCATTATCGAAAATATTACCTCATATCATTGGGTAATTTTATTTTAATTACTAATTTTTTTAATCTAATATTATGAATTTTGATGTTGAAATTGAAAAATTTGTCAATCAACCTTATAAATATGGTTTCAAAACAACTATTGAAACAGAAACTATACAGAAAGGTTTAAATACCGAGATTGTTAAATTAATTTCCAAAAAGAAAGCTGAGCCAGATTTTATGTTACAATTCCGTTTAAATGCCTTTAAGAAATGGAAAAAACTCAAAGAACCCGAATGGTCTTATTTAAACTATAAAAAGTCTGATTACCAAGCAATACGTTATTATTCTGCGCCAAAAAAAAAGAAAAAATTAAATAGTTTAAGTGAAGTTGACCCTGAACTAATTCATGCTTTTGAAAAATTAGGTATTTCACTTTTAGAGCAAAAAAAATTAGCAAATGTTGCTGTTGATGTTGTTTTTGATAGTGTTTCTATTGGCACAACTTATAAAGCAGAGTTAGCAAAATTTGGTGTAATTTTCTGTTCAATTACTGAAGCCATCAATTTATACCCAGAATTAATAAAAACATATCTTGGGACTGTTGTATCTTCAAATGATAATTTTTTTGCAGCTTTAAATTCCGCTGTTTTTACAGATGGTTCATTTTGTTATATTCCTAAAAACATTCAATGTCCGTTAGAATTATCAACGTATTTTCGTATGAATGATGAAGAAAGCGGTCAATTTGAACGAACGCTCATTATTGCAGAAGAGAATAGTCACGTAAGTTATTTAGAAGGTTGCACAGCCCCAAAATATGACAGTAATCAATTACATGCGGCAATCGTTGAATTAATCGCACTTGATAATGCCATTATAAAATATTCAACCGTCCAAAATTGGTATGCAGGTGATGAAGAAGGCAAAGGTGGGATTTATAATTTTGTTACAAAACGGGGTTTATGTGCAGGTGTGAATTCAAAAATTTCTTGGACTCAAGTAGAAACCGGGTCTGCTGTAACATGGAAATATCCAAGCTGCATTTTGGCTGGTTCCTTTTCAAAAGGGGAATTTTATTCGGTTGCTTTAACGACAAATTACCAACAGGCGGATACAGGTACAAAAATGATTCATGTTTCAAACGAAACAAGAAGTAGAATTATTTCAAAAGGAATTTCTAGTGGTCAATCAAAAAATAGTTATCGTGGTTTAGTTAAAATTGGAGTTAAGGCTAATCGTGCACGTAATTTTTCTCAATGTGATTCATTATTGATGGGAGATAATTCTTCAGCCAATACTTTTCCTTATATTCATGTTCAAAACTCTACTTCTAAAGTTGAGCATGAAGCTTCAACTTCAAAAATTGGAGAAGAGCAGGTTTTCTATTTCCAACAAAGAGGAATTGATGTTGAGCAAGCGGTCAGTCTTATTATAAGTGGTTTTTGTCGAGAAGTATTTACTGAGTTACCCATGGAATTTGCACTTGAAGCCGATCGTCTATTAAATTTAAAACTAGAAGGAACCGTAGGATAATGCTTAATATTGATAATATTCACGCTTCAATCAACAATAAACCAATTTTAAATGGTCTTACACTTAATGTAAAATGTGGTGAAATTCATGCCATTATGGGAACAAATGGTTCTGGCAAGAGTACGTTGTCTAAAGTTTTAACAGGTCATCCTTCTTATGAACTCAACAAAGGTACAATTTTTTTTGAAAATAAGGATATTTCTCTTTTATCCCCAGAAGAACGTGCACAATTAGGTATCTTTTTAGCGTTTCAATATCCTGTAGAAATTCCTGGTGTTAGTAACGAAGAATTTTTAAGAATTGCTTATAACTTGAAACAAAAAAGTCAAAACTTAAAACAATTAAACCCGATTGAATTTTTTGAAATTGTAAATTCAAAATTAGGTACGTCGACTATAAGCGGAGATTTTTTGAATCGTAATGTTAACGAAGGTTTTTCTGGTGGTGAGAAAAAGCGAAATGAAATCTTACAAATGACAATTTTGGATCCAAAACTTGCAATTTTAGACGAAACAGATTCAGGTTTGGATATTGATGCATTAAGGAATTTATCAACGGGTATTAATAATTTTATGTCAAAAGAAAAAAGTTTAATTCTAATAACTCATTACCAGCGATTGTTAGATTATATAAAGCCTGATTTTGTTCATATTATGCATAAAGGAAAAATTATTAAAACTGGGGATGCAACTTTGGCCTTAAAATTAGAACGGGAAGGTTACGAGTGGTTAATTAATAAAAATATTTTATAATGTTTTTTTCGTTAACAAAATTTCAATAAAAAATAAACGAATATTACGTCGTTTATTTTTTATTTAAAAACTTTTTAAAGTAAATTATTTAGTTGCACGAATTCGAGCAAGTTGTTGTAACGCTAAACGTCCAATGTTATATAGTGCCCATGATGCAGCGACTAAAACTGGAAAAAATACAAAAATAAGACGACTATCCATAGGATATTTCCTTTAAAATTAAAAAATTAGTTAATTTATATACTGTAAATAGCTTAATTTCGAGCAATAAAAAATTTAATAAGCTAAGCCTAAACTTCTTGTTGTTTCAGCCCCTAGGTATACACGAACACTTAAAAAATCCGTTGGACAAGCTGTTTCACAACGTTTACATCCTACACAATCTTCTGTTCTTGGTGCCGATGCAATCTGCCCGGCTCGGCATCCATCCCACGGAACCATTTCTAAAACATCTGTTGGACATGCGCGTACACATTGTGTGCACCCAATACACGTATCATAGATTTTAACTGAATGAGCCATACACTTTTTTATTTAACTTTGATAACTTGTTTTGTATTATATAAAGTAATTATTCTTATATATTGAATTGTAGTTGATATTTTTTAAATTTCTACTAAAATAATGTTATACAAATTATATCTTATCAAAATTTATAATTTATGTTAGAATAGATTGCAGATAAAAAAATAATACGTTAATATGAAATACGCCATTGTTGAAATCGGTGGACATCAAGTTTGGGTTGAAGAAGGACAGCATTTTATTACAAATCGAATTTCAATTGAACCTGGAACGAAGATCTCCATTAACCGAGTTTTACTAGTTAATACAGAAGAAAATTTACAATTTGGTCATCCTTACTTATCGAATAGTAAAGTTGAAGGTCAAATTATGGAACATTTACGAGGTTCAAAAGTTATTGTTTATAAAATGAAATCAAAGAAAAAATATCGTCGTAAAAAAGGACATCGTCAGGAAATGACAAAATTATTAATTAATAGTATCAAAATTTAATTTATGGCTCATAAAAAAGGTGCAGGTAGTACAAAGAATGGTCGTGACTCCAATTCTAATCGTTTAGGGGTAAAAATTTATGGTGGTGCAAATGCATTAGCTGGAAATATTATTGTTCGTCAACGAGGTTTAGTTTTTAAACCTGGCGAAAATGTCGGTTGTGGTAAAGATTACACACTTTACGCTTTAAATAGTGGTAAAGTTGAATTTCAGTCGATTACACATGGGGTGAAGAAAATTAATATTATTACAAATTAACCTAATAATATTAGAACTTTAACATTATTTTTAATATTTTTCTTGATTTTAACCTTGTCTTATTTGTTTTTATAATATAATGTAAGATGAGGTAGAATTATGTAATTCATAATTAGTTTCATTATGCGTCCTTAGTTCAGTTGGTAGAACGTTGGTCTCCAAAACCAAATGTCGAGGGTTCAAGTCCTTCAGGGCGTGTTATTATAGAGTATTTATTTTTGTTTAAGTCTATATTTTAATTTTAAATTCGTACCTCATGATATATTGATTGTAAAGTACTTGCAAAATTAATCGTAAAATGATAAATTTTTATCGCTAATCGAGAATTCGATTAGATATTGAATTTTTAAATATTACGATCATTCCTATTTTTAAAGTGATAAATTTATATGGCTAAAAAAGTCGTCGCTATTATTAAACTTGCCTTACCTGCAGGAAAAGCAACACCGGCACCACCAGTTGGTCCTGCTTTAGGACAACATGGGGCAAATATTGCGGCATTTTGTAAAGAATATAATGCAAAAACTTCCGACAAGGATGGCCTAATCATTCCTGTTGAAATTTCGGTATATGAAGATAGAAGTTATTCCTTTATTTTAAAAACGCCTCCCGCGTCGGTTTTATTAATTAAAGCCGCTAAGGTAACAAAAGGAGCTTCTGAGCCTAATAAATCAAAAGTTGGTTCGATAACGCGTGCCCAACTAGAAGATATTGCAAAGATTAAGCTTCCAGATTTAAATACCCAAAATCTTGAAAGTGCAATGCGAATCGTCCAGGGTACTGCTAAAAATATGGGAATTACGATTCAAACAGATTAAAACAATTTTTGTTTTATGAATATTTTATTAGCACTTATTATATGAAAACATTCTCAAAACGATTACAAGAAGAAAAGACTAAAATTGATAAAACACATTTATATGAAATAGATAAAGCGATTAATTTAGTTAAAACCACTGCATCAGCAAAGTTTAATGAATCTATTGAAGCTCATATTTCGTTAAATATAGATCCAAAATATGCTGATCAACAACTTCGAACAACTGTTATATTACCCCATGGTACTGGTAATTCTTTACGTATCGCGGCTTTAGTAACCCCTGAAAATCTTTCTGAAGCGAAAGATGCAGGTGCTGATATCTTTGGAAGTGAAGATTTAATTGAAGATATTAGTAGAGGTATTTTAAATTTTGATCTTTTAATTGCTACAGCTGATATGATGCCCAAACTTGCTAAATTAGGTCGTGTTTTAGGTCCTAAAGGTTTAATGCCTTCACCGAAAGCAGGTACTGTTACATCTAATTTGAGCGCAACAATTGAGGAATTTAAAAAGGGAAAATTAGAGTATCGTGCTGACAAAACAGGTATTGTACACATTAGTTTTGGTAAAGCAAGTTTTTCAGAATTGGAATTACTTGAAAATCTAAAGGCATTTTATAATTCGGTTGAAACAAATAAACCTATAGGTGTTAAAGGAAAATATCTTAAAAAGCTTACTCTTTGTTCAACAATGGGTCCGGCAATTTATGTAGATTTCTCTTCTTTTTCGTAATTTTTAAAAAATTATGTGTTTAGTCTATTCAACAAAAAATAATATATATAAATATGAGTAAAATTGAAACAATAATGGAACAGTTACAAGCTTTAACTTTACTTGAAGCGGCAGAATTAGTTGAAAAAATTGAAGAAACTTTTGGTGTTGATGCTTCCGCTGGAGGTGGTATGATGATGATGGCTGCTACCCCAGGTGGTGCTGATGGTGGTAGTGCTGCGGAAGAAAAAACAGAATTTGATTTATTTTTAGCAGAGGTACCAGCAGATAAGAAAATTGCAATTTTAAAAGTTGTTCGTGGTATAACAGGTCTTGGTCTTAAAGAGGCAAAAGAAATGGTCGAAGCAGCGCCAAAAGTAATTCAAGAAGCGATGGCAAAAGATGCTGCTGAAACAGCTAAAAAACAATTAGAAGAGGCAGGAGCAAAAGTTGAGTTAAAATAATTTAACTTTTTAGTAGTCAAAATTGTTAAAAATCCCTGAATTAATAAAGATTAATTCAGGGATTTTTTATTTAATATTTTTTAAAATAATCCTAACGTTACTGCTTGGCTAATTGGTAAGCATGCGCCAATACCAAACCAAATAGCAAATGCCGTTCCAAATAGAAATACAGCCATTGCTAAAGGACGACGGAATGGATTTTGAAACTTATTTACATTCTCAATAAATGGTACCGTTAATAACCCAGCAGGTACAGCAGCCATTGCTAAAACACCTAATAATTTATTTGGTAATACACGTAATAAATTAAAAGTTGGGAAGAAATACCATTCTGGTAAAATTTCTAATGGCGTTGCAAAAGGATCCGCTTTTTCTCCAAGTGCTGAAGGTTCTAGAACTCCCAAACCAATTAAAATTGAAAATGTTCCTAAAATTACTACGGGAAATATGTAAAGTAAATCATTTGGCCATGCAGGTTCACCGTAGTAATTATGCCCCATACCTTTAGCTAATTTTGCACGTAATTTAGGATCTGTTAAATCAGGTTTTTTAATAACACTCATATATATATTTAGTTTTAATTGATTTATATTTTATAGTGGTCCGGAGATTCCTTGTTTACGAATCATTAAGAAATGAGCAAGCATTAATCCAGCTGCAACAACAGGTAATAAAAATGTATGGGCACTATAAAAACGTGTTAAAGTTCCTTGACCAACACTAACACCGCCACGTAATAAATAAAGTAAAGGTGTACCAACAACTGGAATTGCTTCTGGTACTCCAGTTACAATTTTACACGCCCAGTACCCAACTTGATCCCATGGTAAGGAATACCCAGTTACTCCAAATGATACAGTAACAACAGCTAAAATAACTCCTGTCATCCATGTTAATTCGCGGGGTTTTTTAAATCCGCCCGTTAAGTACACACGAAAAACGTGTAAAACCATCATAAGAACCATCATACTTGCTGACCAACGATGAATTGAGCGAATTAGCCATCCAAAATTAACTTGGGTCATAATGTACTCTACTGAAGCAAAGGCTTCGGTAACGGTAGGTCGATAATAAAACGTCATTGCGAATCCAGTTGCAACTTGTACTAAAAAACATGTTAATACAATTCCGCCAAAACAATAAAATATATTTACATGCGGTGGAACATATTTACTTGTTATATCATCTGCAATTGCTTGAACTTCTAAACGTTCTTCGAACCAATCGTAAACTTTACTCATAAAAGTTTTCTTTACTAACTATATATCTTCATGATTAGACAAAATACATTAATGTATCAACTAATATTATAATTGAAAATAAACCATTTACAATAAGATTTTATTTCTGATAGACTTAAAACATATTTATGTTAAATTTTAAATTATTATCATGAAACAACTTAATAGTACAAATAATTATGAAGCAATGGTCATTATTTCTTCTCATTGCAACGAAGCCGAGTTAAAAATGATTGCTTTTGGTTATGCGCAACAGTTAAAAAAATTAGGTGCTTCCGATATTTCTGTTGTTTCACGAGGTCGTCGTGACTTTGCTTATACATCCAAAGGTGCAAAAATAGGATATTTTGTAGAAATGCATTTTACTTCTTCTCCACAAGTTTTACCACTTTATGAGAATAAGTTAAAATTAGATAAGAATGTTATTCGTGCATTAATTACAAATGTAAATATGAGTTAAGCAAAAATTTTTAAGTAGGTGGGTAGCGAAATGGATAGGCGCATTATATTTAATAAAAAATATAAAAGTTTTAAGGGTTCGAATCCCTTTCTACCTAATTACTTTTTGAACAGTCAATTTTGTTAAATTGTGTTATTTTAAAGTTAGTTAAAATAAAATCAAAAATTATGACCATATTAATTGTTGGTGCGACTGGAACATTAGGGAGACAAATTGTAAAACAAATGCTTGACTCTGGTTATTCAACACGTTGTCTTGTTCGTAATATGAGAAAAGCAATATTTCTACAAGAATGGGGAGCTGAGTTAGTTTATGGCGATTTATCTTTACCAGAAACGATCCCAAATGCATTGAAAGGGATAACTATTATTATTGATGTTGCTACATTACGTCCAGAAGATGAAATTGCAACATTACAGGGTGTTGACCTTATAGGTAAAATTGCTCTTATAAAAGCGGCTAAAAAAGCAAAAATTAAAAAATTTCTCTTTTTTTCAATTACAGAAAATGAAAAATTTCAATCTATCTCTTTAATGCGGTTAAAGAAAAAAATTGAAGATGTTTTAAAAAATTCGGGAATTCCCTTTACTATCTTTCAAATTTCAGGTTTTTACCAAGGTTTGATTAGTCAATATGCTATTCCAATTTTAGAACAACAAACGATTTTTACTACTGAAGATTCCGCGTCTATCTCATATTTAGATACACGCGATATTGCAAAAATTTGCACTAAATTTTTAATTTCTAATGATATATTAGAAAGAGAAAATAACACTATCCAACTTAATGGACCAAAAAATTGGAATTCACTTGCCATAATTAAACTTTGTGAAGAACTCTCAGGACAATCAGCAAAAATAACTTTCATACCGTTATTTATTTTAGGTTTTATTAAAAAAATTACGGCATTATCAAAATGGAGTTGGGATATTCAAGATCGTCTATCATTTAGTGAAGTTCTTTTAATAAAAAAAGATAATGAAGCTTCTTCTTCACCGAATCTTTTTTATTCTAATTTAGATTTACAGGAAGATAATTTGATAGCTCTTGAAATTTATTTTCAAGATTATTTTGAAAATATGTTACGAAAATTACGAGATTTAAATTATGATCAAAATCAATTTGCAAAACGTAAAGATTTAACATTTTAAAACTAATTGTGGGGGTTAATTTAAGATCAAATAAATAATTCTTTACATCAACTTAGCTATCAATTTTATTATCTTTTTCTTTAAATTTTATAAATAATTCGTAAAGTGTTTTTATTCTAGCTAAGATGTTCTATACTTAAAAAAAACTTAATGATTAATTAAAGAAAAATGGGTAGAGTTCAAAAAAATGATAATTTTATTGATAAAACGTTTACGATTGTTGCCGATATTTTATTAAAAATTTTTCCGGCAAGTAAACAAGAAAAGCAAGCCTTTTCATATTACCGTGATGGTATGTCGGCACAATCGGAAGGAGAATATGCGGAAGCATTAGAAAATTATTATGAAGCGCTACAAATTGAGGAAGATCCATATGACAGAAGCTATATACTTTACAATGTTGGAATCATTTATTCTAGTAATGGTAAATATCTAAAAGCTTTAGAATATTATCACCAAGCGCTTGAACTTAATTCAAATTTACCCCAAGGTTTAAATAATATTGCTGTTATTTATCATTATCAAGGGGTAAAAGCTTCCGAAGCTGAAAATTTAGAAGTTGCGAAAAGTTTATTTGATAAAGCTGGTGAATATTGGCGACAAGCGATTCGCCTGGCACCAAATAATTATATTGAAGCTCAAAATTGGTTAAAAACAACTGGTCGAAATTAAGGATTTACGTTATAATTACTATAATGTAATAAAAAATTATTTGACATAAGAAATACTTTTAGGAACTTTTTCTTAAGTATTGAAACCATATTTATTATCTGAATAGTAGGAAGAAAAGAAAATGCTTGAAACAAGTACAAAAACTGGATATATTACACAAATTATTGGACCTGTATTAGATGTTGTTTTCCCGTCGGGTGAACTTCCAAAAATTTATAATGCAATTGTCGTAACTACTCCAGAAAAAACTGTAACATGTGAAGTACAGCAATTACTTGGTGATAATAAAGTACGTGCCGTATCAATGAGTGCAACAGATGGACTACAACGTGGGACAGAAGTATTCGATACAGGTGCTCCGATTTCTGTACCTGTTGGTGCTTCAACTTTAGGTCGTATTTTCAATATCTTAGGTGTTCCAGTTGATAATGGAATTGATATTGAAGAAAACGTTACACGTTCACCAATTCATAGACCGGCGCCAGACTTTACTGACCTTGAGACAAAGCCTGCTATTTTTGAAACAGGGATTAAAGTAGTAGATTTATTAGCCCCTTACCGTCGTGGCGGTAAAATTGGTTTATTCGGTGGTGCCGGTGTTGGTAAAACAGTGTTAATTATGGAATTAATTAATAATATTGCCAAAGCACATGGTGGAGTATCAGTTTTTGGTGGTGTAGGAGAACGTACCCGTGAAGGGAACGATTTATATATGGAAATGAAAGAATCCGGTGTAATTAATGAAAATAAATTAACAGATTCAAAAGTTGCTTTAGTTTATGGTCAAATGAATGAACCACCAGGAGCACGAATGCGTGTAGGTTTATCAGCTTTAACAATGGCAGAATATTTCCGTGATGTTAATAAGCAAGATGTATTATTATTTATTGATAACATTTTCCGTTTCGTGCAGGCTGGTTCAGAAGTTTCTGCACTTCTTGGCCGTATGCCATCTGCGGTAGGTTACCAACCAACTTTAGCCACAGAAATGGGTGGATTACAGGAGCGTATTACGTCGACAACTTTAGGATCAATTACATCAATTCAAGCAGTTTATGTACCAGCAGATGATTTAACAGACCCAGCTCCGGCTACTACATTTGCACATTTAGATGCTACAACTGTATTATCACGTGGTTTAGCTTCGAAAGGGATTTATCCAGCTGTAGATCCTCTAGATTCAACATCAACAATGTTACAACCTAATATTGTTGGTGCAGCACATTATCAAGTTGCGCAAAATATTAAAGAAACTCTTCAGCGTTATAAAGAGTTACAAGATATTATTGCAATTTTAGGTATTGAAGAATTATCAGAAGAAGATCGTCTAGTTGTAGCTCGTGCACGTAAAGTTGAACGTTTCCTTTCACAGCCTTTCTTTGTTGCTGAAGTATTTACTGGTTCACCGGGTAAATATGTATCATTAGAGGATGCAATGAAAGGTTTTAATATGATTCTAAATGGCGAACTTGATGACTTACCAGAACAAGCGTTCTACTTAGTTGGGAATATTGATGAAGCTATTGAAAAGGCTGAAGGTCTAAAAGCATAAATAAATTTTTAGGAATAAAATGAGCGTAAAAATTCGTGTTATAACTCCCGACAGAATTGTCTGGAATACATCTGCCGATGAAGTAGTATTACCAAGTACCTCAGGACAAATTGGTATTTTACCTAATCATGCCCCATTAATAACGACGTTAGAGATTGGTGTTTTAAGGTTAAAATTTGAAGGTAATTGGAAACCTATTATTGTTCTTGGAGGATTTGCCGAGATTGAAGATGATGAAATAATTATTCTAGTTAACGGGGTTGAAGAAATAATATCTAGTGATTTAGGTGAAGTAAAATCCGCTCTAGAAAAAGCTTCAGAAAATTTGTCAAATGCCCAGACAGATAAAGAAAAAATTGAAGGGTCTCAAAATCTAAAAAAAGCTGCGGCACGTCTTCAAGCCATATCTTTTTTATAACTACTTAACATTATGCAATTAAAAAATTATTTTTAATAAGTAATTTTTTAATTGTATAAATATTATTTTCTAAGGTAATCATTCATTTTTTAAGGAATTAAAAATCAAGTAAATGTTAAATACTAACAATAATTTTTCTTTTAATTTTCGTTCAAATTATCAAAATGAAAAATTAAATTTAGAATTACCCTTTACGGAGCATGTTGAAGAATTACGCCAAAGAAGTTTACACGTTGTTATTTTATTAATGACTATTTCTTTTTTTGCTTTTCTTGAAATAAAACCAATTGTCGAGTTATTAGAAATTCCTGTTACTAATATCCGTTTTTTTCAATTATCGCCAGGTGAATATTTTATTGAAACCGTTAAAATTGCATTTTACACAGGTATCACATTAACAAGTCCGCTTTTTATAAGTCAAATATTATTTTTTATTGTACCAGGGTTGACCTCAAATGAAAAAAAATTAATTTTTCCTTTATTAATTGGTTCAACGATGTTATTTTTTTTAAGCTTAGTATTTTCATACTTTTGCCTTATTCCTGCGGCTTTGCAATTTTTTATTTCTTACAGTTCAGATGTTATTGAACCGTTATGGTCGTTTAGTCAATATTGCGACTTTATTTTAGTACTATTTTCCACGACCGGTTTAGCTTTTCAAATTCCTATTGTTCAAATAATTTTAGGTATTTTAGGTGTTATTTCGGGAAATACAATGTTGAAATTATGGAAATACGTTATTTTAGTTGCTGTGATTGTAGGTGCAATTTTAACACCGTCAACCGATCCTATTACTCAAATTTTATTATCTAGTGCGATAATAATTCTTTATTGCCTAGGCGCTGGTATTTTAATTCTCCTTAAACGCTAATAGCCTAGTGTAACATTTATTAAATTAGATTTATCTTTTCAAGATTATATAATAAATTTGAAAAATTAAAAATGAAGATTTTTAATTATAAACTTAATTTAAACTATTTAGGATTTCTATTCTCTTTAAGTAGTTTTGCTGTCATAAACCAACCTGTTTTTGCTTTTCCTATTTATGCTCAACAGGCTTATGCAAATCCTCGTGAAGCAAATGGTCGTATTGCTTGTGCAAATTGTCATTTAGCTCAAAAACCTGTTGAAATTGAAACACCTCAAGCGGTTCTACCGAATTCAATTTTTGAAGCCGTTGTTAAAATCCCTTATGATTTAAGTAGTAAACAAGTTGTAGGAAGTGGAGCTAAGGGTCCTTTAAATGTTGGTGCAGTGGTCATCTTACCAGAAGGTTTTAAATTAGCCCCTCCGAATAAATTAACGCCTGAAATTAAAGAGAAAAATAAAGGTGTTTACATTTCTCCGTATAGTTCAACTGCTGAAAATATTCTTGTTGTTGGTCCAATTGCAGGTGATAAACACCAAGAAATTATTTTCCCAGTAATTTCACCAGACCCCGCTACAAATAAAGAAGTTAATTTTTTAAAGTACCCAATTTATGTTGGTGCAAATCGTGGACGTGGACAAGTAAATCCCACAGGTGAAAAAACAAATAATAATATTATCTTGGCTTCTGTAAGTGGACAAGTTACAAATATTGTAGCTAAAGAAACTGGCAATTCTGAATTAACAATTAAAACAAACGAAGGTAATACTGTTACACAAACAATTCCTAAAGGTTTAGATATCGTTGTAACAAATGGTAAATTTATTAATATTGATCAACCATTAACAAAAGATCCAAATGTCGGTGGTTTTGGACAAACTGAAACGGAGATCGTCTTACAAAGTCCGTCGCGTATTTATGGTTATATTGCTTTATGTTTAGCTATTACTTTAACACAAATCTTTTTAGTAATTAAAAAGAAACAATTTGAAAAAGTACAAGCGGCTGAGATGAATTTTTAATTTGATACGAATTTAACAATCTTTTTTCGTATGTAGTTATAGTATTTTTAGGCTACATGCGAAGAAGATGTTCATATTTATAAATTTTAAACTCTTCTTTATGGGTAAGAACTTGAACAAATATTTAGTGAATTACGGTTAAATAGGAAACAGAAAGCTTCACCCCCGGAATTTTTTCTTGATTTGAAAGAAGCCTACAGCTTAAACAGTAAAAATAAATTTGATAAAAAAAATAGTTTAATAAAGGGATTAGACAAAACTAGAAAGAATTATTCAGTGCAGTATATGGAACAAGTGATATAGATCAAACATATACACCATAAAACAAATGCCTCGTGTATTTGTTTGTTGTCAAATAAATTTTTTACGCTTTATGTTATCAAAAATAAAAACCAAAAAGTAGCTTAAGTAGCATTTTGGTAAACTAAAGTATTATTTTAAAAGAAGAAAGTTATCAAATTGTCATTGCGATAGATAAAATTTAAATTTGTTTTATATTATTTATAATAGGTTTGTATTTAAATAAAAAAAGTTAAAATAACTAAAATACTTTTACATTTAAAACCTTGTCAAATTTGTCATATAATTCTATCGAAAGCTAAAAAACGGTTTTCTAGAAAAGCTAAAATATCTGGTATGAGTACCGCGTCACTAATATTCAAACAG
>Ga0209302_10000888_pt1 | contig 17302 bp, 19 predicted proteins | sample ArcOceMetagenome_2_FD_187445 | JGI IMG/M metagenome (GOLD analysis project Ga0209302, IMG submission 187445) | Marine eukaryotic phytoplankton communities from Arctic Ocean - Arctic Ocean ARC135M Metagenome (SPAdes) (version 2) | ecosystem: Environmental > Aquatic > Marine > Oceanic | place... | reverse complement strand
GACACCTTGGTGTTGTCTCGTTTGTTTGATCCACAACGTAAGGGAGGACACAGCCTCAAGGCATGGGGTGAGAGACTAGGAGACTTCAAGGACGACTACACTGGTGGCTTTGAAGTATACACTGAGGAGATGAAAGAGTACTGCAAGCAAGACGTTAAGGTAACTGAGTTACTTTACCTACACCTTATGAAAGAGGGTGAGGCTTTCAGCCAGACATGTATCAACATCGAACACAAGGTTCACGACATCATGTGTGAGCAACAACGTCATGGCTTTGAGCTTGACATTGATATTGCACAGGAAATCTACACTGTCTGTCTTAACGAGACACTACGTATTGAGTCAGACATCAAAGAGTTCATGGTTCCTCTTGCTGTACCTGTCAAAGAGGTTAACCTCAAGTACAAGAAAGACGGATCAATCTTTGCCAACCAACTAATAGAAGGATGTAACATACAAGGAGACTACACTAAGATTCGTTGGGAAGAGTTCAACCTTGGCTCCCCTACTCAAGTTAACAAACGTCTGGACAGACTAGGCTGGAAGCCGACAGTTAAAACCAAGTCAGGTGACAGCTATAAAATTTGTCCAGAAAATTTAGCAACCATACCCGACAGTGCACCTCAGGCAGTACTAGGGCTGAAGGCATGGAAGGTACTAGAAACACGTTGGAAGCTTGCACAAGAATGGTTAGCCCTAGCTCAACAAGACGGACGGGTGCATGGGCAAGTGATTACAACGGGTGCTGTGACCCACAGGGCTGCACACCGTGGCCCTAACATGGCTAACATCCCATCAGTACCTCACGGTAAGTCAGGTGTCTTGTGGAAGATGGAAGGTATGTACGCAGCTGAGTGTCGTCAGGCATTCAAGGTACCAGAGGGTAAGTTATTAGTAGGTACGGATGCAGCAGGGATTCAGTTACGAATACTTGCACACTACATGAACGATCCTGTCTACTCAGATCAGGTCGTCGATGGTGACATCCATACCTTCAACATGAATGCGTTGGGTAAGTTCTGTAAGGACAGACCAACAGCTAAGACTTTTATCTACGCCTTCCTACTAGGGGCAGGTGTCGGTAAGATAGCAGAGATACTAGGTTGCAATGCGAAACAGGCTAATATTGCTATGAAGAATTTCTATGAGGCTCTACCTGCACTCAAGGAATTAAAAAGCAAAGCCTCTCGTGCTGCAAGCATGGGCTGGATGAAGGGTTTAGATGGTCGTGTACTACGTATCGGTAGTGACCACCTAGCTCTGTCTGTTTACCTACAGGGTGGAGAGACTGTTGTCATGCGAATGGCTAACATCCTCTGGCACAGACAGGCCAAGGCCGAAGGTATCTCGTTTAAACAATGCGTCTGGGTGCACGACGAATGGCAAACAGAAGTAGACGAACACCAAGCACAAAGACTAGGAGAAATACAAGTCCAGTCTATCATTGATGCGGGTAAGTTCTTCAAGCTAAACTGTCCTATGGATGGCGAAGCAAAGATTGGTAAGTCATGGTTAGAAACCCATTGACACCACCACTAGACTATACTACAATACTTATACAGCATAACCCACTAGGAGAATAACGTGGCTCAAGATAAAAAAATCGTACTAGACAATGTAGAAGTTTCTTGGTTCAAGGTTCAAGAGCCTTCACTCAAGTACAAGTCAGAGAATGAATACGAATACTCAGTAGCTGTTAAGGCTAACGATCAGATCCGTAACCTTCTAACAGACTACAAGATCAACAAGACACTGAAGTCTAAGGACTCTACCTTCGAGGGTGAAGAGTTCATCACACTGTCACTGGACACACAAACACAGTCGGGTTGGAAACGATACGGTGAGATCTACGACATGACAGGTGAGCCTATACAGGACTTGGTTGGCAATGGTTCAATCGTACGTCTGTTCGTAGCTATCGGTAACAGTTCTTACGGTAACCTAATCAAGCTTGGACACCTCGACAACATGGATCAGGACCGTAAGGAAATGTTCTTCCACTTCGGACAGGTACGTAAACTGGTACAGTACGAGGCTTCTAACGCAATCATCAAGGAAGCTACTGCCTCCCATAAGTCTGACGCAGTTGACGAAGAAGTAACCTACGCAATCGAGGATTAAAACTTATGCCCGACCAACCCAAAAGCATTGATACTCTTATCGACGACATCTACTCAGTCTTTACTGACGGTGTAGAAGGTAACCAAGATGAGATCATTGATGCCTTTGGGGAGGGTATGAAAACTCTCCTCAAGACACGGTTAGTACCCCGTGACAATACATCTAAGGGTTACCTTCGCCTCTCTGGTATAGGTAAACCTTCTCGACAACTGTGGTATGATTGTCACGGTTATGAAAAACCTGAGCTAGAAGGTAAGAAACTTCTTATGTTCATGTACGGTGACGTGATCGAAGAACTACTGCTTACCCTATCACAACTTGCTGGTCACACTGTGACTAATATGCAACAGACTGTTAGGGTTAACGGTATCAAGGGTCACATAGATGCTAAGATTGACGGACATGTTATCGACATTAAGTCAGCCTCTCCCTACTCCTTTAAGAAGTTTGCCAACGGAGGTCTAGCCTTCGACGATCCCTTCGGGTACATGCACCAGATCGCATCGTACAAGGAAGGCATTGAGAACGAGGGTGTCGGGTTCTTAGCTATGAATAAGGTGGACGGTAGCCTTGCTATGTACCAACCATCTGAAGACATACTACCTGACCCAGTGGCACGGGTCGATGAACTACAGGAGATGTTGAAAGTTGATACACCTCCCGAACGATGCTACCCTGACATCCTTGATGCAAAGACAGGCAACCGTAAGTTAGATATAGGCTGTGTGTTTTGTGACTTTAAGAAAGAGTGTTGGAAAGATGCTAACAACGGCCAAGGTTTAAAGGGTTACAAGTACGCAGCAATGCCGTTCCCTTTGTACTTAACTGACACCGTGAAGGTGCCGCAGGTAAATGAGATAGACATTGCCTAGGAAATTAACTGTAAGAGAAAGGGCAATCAAAGCTGGCTACCGATCTGGCCTTGAAGAACAGACTGCTATCTACCTCAAGAAGAAAGGTGTTACCTTTACTTACGAGGAACAAAAGATTAAGTGGGATGACTTCAAGGTCAGGACATACACGCCTGACTTCGTGTTAGCCAACGGTATCATCATTGAAACAAAGGGACGGTTCACTGGTACAGATCGAATGAAACATCTGAGTATCCGAAAACAGTACGGAACAGAGCATGACATTAGGTTTGTATTCAGTAACAGTCGATCAAAGTTATACAAGGGAGCTAAGAGTAGCTACGGGGATTGGTGTAAGAAGCACGGGTTCAAGTACGCAGACAAAGAGATCCCAAAAGAATGGTTAGAGGAATGAATGAAGACTTAATGTTAAGGATGGCTGAGAGATTCAGTCTTGAAGAGATGGCAGAGGCAGCACTGATAACACCCTTCATGTTTATCCAAGCCTTTGAAGATGAAATACTTGACAACCTAGGTCGTTTGTCCGACATAGACCACGGGTTTACAATAGAAGAGAAAGATACCGATGGACTTTAAACAATACCAAACCAAGGCAGTAAGCTTTGCAGTCTACCCTGCTACCCATAAGGTTCTATATCCTACACTGGGTCTGTGTGGTGAGGCTGGTGAGGTAGCTGAGAAGGTTAAGAAGCAAGTACGGGACGGTGTGTTCAGTCGTCACGAGACAGCTAAAGAACTAGGTGATGTACTGTGGTACCTTGCTAACCTAGCTAATGATCTGGGCTACAGCCTACATGAGATTGCTGAGAACAATATTGAGAAGTTACAGAGCCGTAAGGAACGTAACGTAATCCAAGGAAGTGGAGACAATAGATGAGTTGGATACGCAGGTACTGGAACTTCTTAGCTACATGGCGGGAACATCGTAATGCCATCAAACAACTTAACATGTTGACAACACGAGAGTTGAATGACATTGGTCTTAGTAGAGCAGACATTGATCGACTAGTCTGGCTTAAAGAAGATAAAGATAACCGAGGAAGAGAACTTAAATGAGCAATCAACTACCAACAGACTACCAATCATTCATCCACAAGTCACGGTATGCTAAGTACCATGAGGGTTTTGGACGTGAGTCATGGGATGACACAGTTACACGGTTCTCTGTTAACGTGATCCGAGACATGGTAGATCCAAAGACTAAGTATGACCTAGAGCAAGCCATCCTTGGCCTTGAGGTGATGCCTTCTATGAGATCATTGATGACAGCAGGTTTAGCCGCAGAAAGAGACAATACGTGCATGTATAATTGCTCTTACCTAGCAGTGGATGACCTCAAGTCTTTTGATGAGGCTATGTTTATCCTACTGTGTGGTACAGGTGTTGGCTTCAGTGTCGAACGTCAGTCAATCTCTAAGCTACCAGAAGTACCAGAGAAAATGTTCACGAGTGAGACTACAATCGTTGTCAAGGACAGCAAGGAAGGTTGGGCTAAATCTCTACGTCAACTGATTGCACTGCTCTACAGTGGTGAGGTTCCAAAGTGGGATGTAAGCCTAGTACGTCCATCTGGTGCACCACTCAAGACATTCGGTGGTCGTGCCTCTGGTCCAGCACCATTGGTTGACCTGTTCAACTTCACCATCAACACCTTTAAGAAGGCAGCTGGTCGTAAGCTATCCTCTGTTGAGTGTCACGACATCATGTGTAAGATCGGTGAAGTAGTGGTCGTCGGTGGAGTTCGGCGTTCGGCTATGATCAGTTTGTCAAATTTGTCAGACGAACGTATGCGTTCAGCTAAGTCAGGCTCATGGTGGGAGAACAATCCACAACGTGCTTTGGCTAACAACTCTGTATCGTACACAGAAAAGCCAGACAACCTGTCCTTCATGAAAGAATGGTTGGCATTGGTTGAGTCAGGCTCAGGTGAACGTGGTATCTTTAACCGTGAGGCATCTAAGAAACAGGCTGGACTTAACGGACGCCGTGATGTAAACTATGAGTTCGGAACTAATCCATGTTCGGAAATAATTTTACGTCCAAGCCAGTTTTGCAACCTAACCGAGTGTGTAGTACGTGCTACCGATACCATTGAGACACTATCAGAGAAGGTACGCCTAGCTACTATCCTAGGTACTATCCAATCTACCTTCACTAAGTTCCCCTACCTACGTAAGCAGTGGACAGACAACACAGCAGAAGAACGTCTACTAGGCGTGTCACTAACTGGCATCATGGACAACCCACTGATGACCCTCAAGAACAAAGGACTAGATAAAACTCTTGCTCACCTTAAAGAAGTTGCTGTGGCTACCAATGCAGAATGGGCTGACCGTCTCGGTATCCCTGTTGCTACTGCTATCAGTTGTGTTAAGCCTAGCGGGACCGTTTCGCAGCTGGTTGATAGTGCCAGTGGAATCCACGCCCGTCACAGCCCCTACTATATCCGTACCGTCAGAGGTGACAACAAAGATCCTCTCACCCAGTTCATGAAGGACCAAGGTATCCCTAACGAACCTGATGCGTTCAAGCCAGACCAGACTACAGTGTTTAGCTTCCCGCAGAAGGCACCAGTGGGGGCTGTATGTACCAAGGACATGTCTGCTATCGAACAGCTAGAGATGTGGCTCATGTATCAACGTAACTGGTGTGAGCATAAACCATCTGTAACTATCAATGTTAAGTCAGAGGAATGGTTAGAGGTTGGTGCCTTTGTTTACAAACACTTCGATGAGATGTCTGGTGTGTCGTTCCTACCGTTCAACGAACACACATACCAACAGGCACCTTACCAAGACTGTGGTAAGTCAGACTACGACATGCTGAAGTCAGTCATGCCTAAGAAGATTGACTGGGCTAAACTGTCAGAGTATGAGAGTGAAGACAACACATCTGGTAGCCAGACCTTAGCTTGTTCTGGTGACAGCTGTGAGATCGTAGATCTTGTCTAATGTGGAGAATCTGGGCTAAGAGCTTAGGTGAGAAAGTAGGTGAAACGGATGCGCAAGCAGACTTAGTAGCCATCATTCGTACATTCTGGTGGGTGGTCCATGTGGCCACCTGCTTTATGATTATAATCCACAACGGTGCAAAGCTGGGGTGGTGGCTTTAAGAAGGAACTGATTATGTACACTATGATTACCCGTAACAACTGCAAGTACTGTGACAAAGCTAAGACTATGCTGAAGAACAAAGGTATCAACTTTACTACATACAATGTTGAAGAGGCGTCTAGTCGTTGGGTGTTATCCTTAATGAAGGAGGCAAGTATCAAGACAGTCCCTCAAATCTTCTCTACTGATGGGGCTTTGATTGGAGGATACCGTGAATTGGAATCTTTAGTAGAGTTCATTGGAGGTACTGAGTATTGAAACCTGTACGTAAAGCATTTAACCGCAGCCTGTACGAAGCCTATGATGCACCAGCAAGGGATGCACTGGTAGGTTACCTCGAAGGCAAGGGACACACCATCGTTAACAACGAAGAGAACTTTAATGTTGATGTGGTATCACAGAAGAATGGCTTCACCTACTTCAATGAGGTAGAGGTCAAGACAGCATGGAAGGGAGACTGGAACACTAACTGGACAGAGATACGACTACCTCACCGTAAGCAACGACTGGTCGAGAAGTATGCCAATGAGAACGGGGCACTTAACTTCTATATCTTTCGACCTGACTTCAAACAGGCATGGCGTATCAAAGACACACAGCTTACAGAGGAAGGTCTCAAGGTAGCAGTAGGACGATACATAGCTAAAGGCGAGAAGTTCTTTCACATCCCTTACACAGAAGCAGAATTGGTTAAGCTCTAATGGTACAACAACAGCCTAAGAAGAAACAAGATCCTCGACGTAGCACCACGTACAAGGGTGCAACCAAGAAACCTCCCGTAGTGCTGTTACCCCGTACACCCAAGCAGAAAGACTTCATTGATGCACTCACTAAGAGTACTCAGATCTTTGTGCTAGGCCCAGCTGGTACAGGTAAGACGTACGTCACTGCCACCTTTGCGGCCAAGCAGTATGCAGCTAAACAGATTGATAAGATTGTTATCACCCGACCACACGTAGCTGTAGGTAAGGAGTTAGGGTTCCTCAAGGGTGACTTGGCAGAGAAGACAATGCCGTGGGCCTTACCCGTCCTTGACGTACTTGAGAAACATCTAGGCAAGGGTACGGTAGAGACAGCCATCAAGTTGGGTAACATTGAGATGGCACCACTGGCATTGATGAGGGGTCGTTCGTTTGAGCAAGCCTTTATCATTGTCGATGAGACACAGAACATCACTACTCACGAACTCAAGATGCTGTTGACAAGAGTAGGAGAAGGGTCTACCATTGTCCTTAATGGTGACGTACAGCAGTCAGACTTGAAGGAAGCAGACGGTCTGTCTAAAGTTATTCACCTAGCTAAGAAACATCTACTACCTGTACCGATCATTGAGTTTGGTGTTGATGACATTGTACGTAGTGACATATGTGCCCAGTGGGTACGAGTATTTATGAAGGAGAAACTATAATGGCTAAGTGGACAATCGACGGAGTAACTAAGCAACACGAGTATGACGACTACCATGAGGAAGTTGACAACGTGAACGAGCCACCCCACTATGGGAACGGGGAGATCGAATGTATCGACTACATGAAGGACAACATGGACCCTCTAATGTTCATGGGATACTTGGAGGGCAATGCTAAGAAGTATCTACATCGTTACCGATACAAAGACACACCACTGCAAGACTTACGTAAAGCACAGTGGTACCTAGACCGTCTCATTCAAGAGATGGAAGGAGAGTAAAAGTTAAGCCCCAAGGAGAAATCCAAGGGGCTTTTTCTTTGTTCTTAGTAACCAGACTTCTTCTTAGTCTTCTTTGCTGGGTGTTTGTCACCCTTCATTAGCTTTCCATTGGGCATGTAGTGTGATCCCTTTGGTGCTTTCTTCTTAGTTGTTTTCTTAGCCATTACCATTTCACCTTATTAGACCAGTAAGCTGCACTCATCTTACCCTTTTTAATGTTCTCTGCATGACGTGCCTTGAATGCTTTATTCCTAGCAGAGCCGTCAGGACTACCACTCACACCCTGTTGACCAAACCTGATAGTCTTAACTTCACTACCAACCTTAGCTACAACAACATGTGATTTAGTCTTATGGTCAGGGGTAGCCTTAGGCTTATTGAAACCTGATACCCCTGCTCGTTTCAGTCGTGGATCTTTCTCTTTAGCCATTAAAACTTTCCTTGTTGTTTACCTATGTAGAAGAGTACTAGAAACAGCCCTGCTACCCCTGCGAGACATAGTAGGATACCCAACGTCACGTTAACACACTTGTCGAAGAACTCTTGTTTCTTATAGACAAGCTCTCGTTGTTCCTTACGCATCTTAGCCTCAGTACGTACTATCTCATCCCATGCTGATGGGCCGTGTACAAAACTGATGTAGCTACGTAACTCCTCCCTCATTTCCTTAGCCTGTTGCTTACAGGACCAAGCTTCCAAGGCCTGACTTTGTGTGTCAGAGAACATCTTATACATAGGTGGCTTAGAGGCTTGTTCGTGGGCATAGTCCAAGTCTGACAAGGCTCTAGACCACTGGTTAAGTTGAGATCCCATAGAAGAGATTTCCTTACCTACCTCGAAGCCTTTCTTTATAGCTTTGTAGGCTGTACTGGCGGCTGCTATGCAAGTAAGTGGGTCCATTACCTAGGGTCATCCCTGTTAGCACTTCTCTCCATCATGACTCTGATAGACTTTATGTTCTCATCTATCCTAGCTAGTGTAAGAGCCTGTGTTTGTACGACACCTTCTAGTGTCTCTATTCGTACCTCTTGTCTTAGTAGGTCTCTTGCATTGTTCTGTACACTGTTGTCCAGTGAACTAACGTACCACACTAGGGCTACTGTCTGACAGAATATAGCCAGTACAAACGTGATAGGTACTGACTTACTTAAATGCCACTCTGTTGATTTATCCACGGTATTTCCCCAGTGTTATTGTTTTTAAGAACCCTCTCCACATCTCTTGAGGAGATGGAAGTACCCAGCCTAAGATTAGTAGTAGCACCACCCACATGGGGATGTCTTCGTTTGTTACGTTTAGAGATTCGATAGAGCCACTGGGAGTGACACCAGTGTTGACTGTATCGGCCTTGATGATGTCACCTACCTGAGCACCTGTCTGGTTGTTCTCAGCACCTGCCTGTACGTTAGCTGCTACGTTAGGCCCACCACCACCAGTGAGCAAGGACATGGGGTTAAGACACCCACCTAAAGAAAGAGAAAGAAGCAGAAGGATTACAAGTCTCATTAAAGTTTTCCTAAGTTGATACGGACCTTACGGCCTACATCTTTATCGTTGTCAGTGCCTTCATAGTCTCGACTACCCATCAAGAAAGCTATGTTGTGAGCCTTCTCAAAGATAGAAGCATCAGATGTGACTGTCTTCCAAAACTCCTTACCTGTGGACAGTCCCTCTTCAAACTCTTCTGTTTTGTAAACCTTACCCTCTGGTCTGCCCGTCTTAGGGTTAATTTTCTTATCGGTGTAGTCTACGTAAACATTCCAGTCGTACTGGTCTTCTATGTAGTACTCACCTGTCTCTTCATCTTTAAAGACATTAGCTTCACTAAGGGTGTTGAACAGTCTATCAGCCATAGTTAAGCCGCCTGTTAGTACACTCTTTTTGTTGCCACCTCTGACATCCCCAATCGTTACATTACCGTAGTCTTCCTTGACAAGTTTACCTACGCCTTTTCTTCGTACTATCTCACGTAAAGTTTCTATCTCGTCCTCTTGGAAGTAGCCCTCATCAATAATAAAGAAACCTTTTGCAACATCAGGTATAAGTATGTCTTGTAAAAATACTTTAGCAGGGGTGGATGTCACTGTATCAAACAAGTTGCCAGCAGTCTCACCAAAAGACTTACCTTCAACACCCTCTGGTACCTCACCTTGGATGGGGGCAGTGTCTGATGTTCCTATACTAGATATAAAGTCACCAGCCATCTCAGCAGCTGTAGAAAAACCCTCTGAGAAATCCTCTGCTAAGTCGATGGCACCTCTCTTTACATCTTGAAAGGCTGTACCTCTACTAAGACTGCTCTTTACACCCTTAACAACTTGGTTAGGTCCAAGGTTACCGAATGCTGAAAAGTCTAATGCCTTATCCGCCATTTTCTTCTCCTTCTACAAGCTTGAGGAAACTAGCAACACGAGGAGTTACGTTAGCTCGGCCAATAGCTAGACCACCATACTTCAAGGATGGACCATCGTGGTGGTAAGCATAAACATATTCCCTACCTCTACCGTTTTTCTCAGCTCTCTCTATGTTGTCTTGAGTGTGTGCTACTAAGGCACGGGCCTGTTCATTTACATCCCAACGGTTTTCATCTGTTAGTCCGTAACCTTCACCTGTCTGGTCTACAAACTGTCCTAAGCCGTGGGCAGAGGTAGTACCTGCGGCTGCGTCTGGATTAAACCCTGACTCAACACGGGCAATGGCTAGGGTTAAAGCAATGTCAGCATTGTTCATACCAGCTTTTTTACCTTCAGCAATGATAGTCTCAATCGCAGTCTTCTGAACATCTTTAGGGGCATCCCCGTGTACTCTTGAAGAACCTCGTGGGCCAGTACCTTTGATGGTGTCGTTGTAGTAAGAGTAGGCTTTGATCTCTGAATCTTTATAAGCTTTACCTTTAGATGCGTACAGCCCACCAATACTTTCTTCACTAACCGTAGCTGGTTTGGGCTTTTGGTTAGGTCCAAGTGTACCGAATGAGGAGAAGTCCAAAGGTGCTGCGACTTCTTCACCACCAAGTAAAGCTGTCTTTGTCTGTACGTCTAGCACACCAGTACGGGGTAACCCAACTGTTCCTTGAAACTCTTGGATACCTGCCTCAGTGTTGATTCCAAATGCTCCGTCTACTTGCTTTACAGAAGAGATACCTAGGTCTACAAGGGCTTCCTGTACTTTAGAAACCTCAGGACCAACGTCACCTCTCTTGATAGTACCTCCGTACTGTTCAAGGTTTCGTTCGTCAGAGGTAATAGTTACAGATTTAGTATCAAGGTCCATTAACTCTTGCATATTCTCACTCGCCTCCAGATTTCTTCTGGTAGGCCAATCCATCAGCAGGATTAATAAACCAATCATCAACAGATAAGTTGTTAAACTCTTCTTGGCTTGTAATTGTGTAAGGTGTTTCTTCAGTCTGCCCAAGTTTTCCTCCTAAAGAAGTCTCAGTAATCGTAGGTTCTGGTTTAGGTGCTTCTACAACTGGCTCAGGTGTAGCATCAGGGGTTAAACCAAGCTTCTTACCAACATCTTTAAACTTCCTAGTCATTGCTGGGAAGTCTGACACTGTTGCATATTCAGCACGTAGGTTACGGAAGGTTGGACCAGTCAACACTTTTAGTGCTTCACGAGTAACTTCTAAATCGTTAGAGGTGTCACGTTCACCTCCAAACCTCTTGAGGAATCGGCTGTAGAAGCTGTTCTTAATCGGAGCACGTTCGTTACGAGCCAACACAATGTTAGCTGTCGAGCCTTTCTTAAGCAACTCATTGATGTCACCATCAAAGTACATGCTAGCAACAGCCTCAATATCTTGAAACTCATCGTCAGGGCTGGTAATGGTGAAATCACCAGTAGCCTTATCGAAACCTAGACCGTTGATGGCGTTAATCTTACCCAAAGTTAGGATACTATAGGAAGCCTCTTGTGCATCTAGTGCTGTCTTCATCTGGTTACGTAGAATGTTTGCAGTCTTAGCACCTTCGGCACCCTGACCTTCTAATGTAGCTAAGTCTTTGAAGGTTGCATCATTGAACAAGTTGTTAAAGCTTTTAGTGGAAGGTGATTTCATGTTAGCAATCATGTAAGAACGAGTGCTGATACTTGTTGCGTAGGCATCACGTCCTTGTTTAGTAGATAGGCCGTCACCGCCAGCAATCATGGCTGATTTTTCTTCGATAGCTATAGACGACAAGAACTGTTTGTCTGAGTAGTCTTTGTACGTTTCTTCCATTGCAGGGAAGGCTTGCTCAACAGTCAAAGGTGTTTCAGCATCCAGACCCATAAGAGATAGAACGTCAGGGCTAAAGTTTAAGTCTGCGTATGTCTTTTTAGGCAGATCTTTAACTGCTTTAATCTGGTCTACTAGATCGACAGTACTTAGGTTACCTAACTTTGATAAGAACTGTGGGTTCTCAAGAGCAAGTTGGGCAAGCTCTGCGTTCTCACCACCAGCTAGGACAATCTGTGCAACCATTTGCTTAGTCCGAGCATCTACGTTCTTAGAATCGTAGTCTACTAGCTTTTCAAACAGGGTATCAATAGTGGCGAACTCAGTCTGCATCTGTTTGAACAACTCTTTACCAGCTGCGTCTGTAGGTTCTGAGAAACCTTTCTGTGCTTTCATAATTAGGAAACCGTCCTGTAAACGACGAAGGGTTTCTAGGTCTAGGTCTTTATTACCTTGCTCTACACCCAAGCCTTGAAGTACAGCATCCTTAAAGTTACGGATAGTTTTAAGGTTACCTTCAAAGCCAGCTGTAAAGTCTATAGCACCTTGGGCAGCTGCGATAGCTGAAGCTTGGGTACCTAAAGCATGATTAGCAATAGCAAGTTGTGCAGCCTGTGCTTCAGTGATAGGTTTACCAGCAGCCTTAGCATTGTTCATTTCAATAGCAATCTGTCCCTGTTGTAGGACAATCTCTTGTGATGTGAAAGAGGTTATTGCTAAGTCTTGAGGACTAGGTGGGGTAGAGAATATATTCCGACCAAGCTTCTGAGAGACAAGAGCCTCTTGGTTTTCATTAAGATCCATCTCAGCTAGACTTGCCCCATACTTTTCAGCAATAGCATCTGGGGTTAGACCCGTAGTGTTTACATCATAGTCGATCTGCTTCATTGTAGTAGAAAAGACAGTCTTAGCTGCTGCTGTTGCTGCTGCTTTATTTGCGGCTGCACCTTCACGTTGCTTTATGTCGTTAATTTGAAAAAGGTTCTGACCAATGCTAGACAATGCGGCCAGAGGTGAGGGTGCGTTTACAGATTGTTCAAAGGCTGCGGCCCCTGATACGTCCTGTTGTGGTGTGAAGGCCATTATTGTTCTCCTTGTGCGGCACGGGCAGTTGCTTTGGAAGCAATGGACTGGCCTTGTGATTTCTTAATTAGGTCAACTAGACGTTCTGCTGAAGCAACAGAGGAGTGTAGTTTAAATTGATTTTCTACAGAGAACCCACCGTCTTCGATAAGGTTCATAACGTCATTGAAGTATTCTTTACCTTGTTCAACCTTAGCAGGGTCTCCTGTTTGAATCAAGGCAATACCTTTGTCAGCCCAAGTTGTGATACGACGACGAGCATCCTTAAACTTAGTGTCGTCTTTGTAAGATATGTCCTTAGCATCGTAATGGTTGAGAACTCGCATAGGTGTGGCACCAGAAACAAGAGCAATCTTTAAACCAAAGCTTACTTCACTGTCTGAGAATGTTCCAGCCAATCCTCTACGTTTACTACGGTACTCACCAGTTTCGATCAACTCTACGATCTTAGAGTACATGTCTGCCGACTTGACATTTCGTGTTAGTACTTTGAAAGTGTCAGCTGTGAGGCGATTGTGACCACCAGTTAGGGTTTGTGTTAGAACTTTAGCTGTTTCAAGAATGTCGGTAGCAATCGTACCTGATGGGCCAGCTACTGCACCAATCACGTCACCTTGCAAGATGTCTGAGTACGTCTGAACCAGACCAGCTGCGGGTGCTAAACGTACACCAAGAGATACATCTGTTCCAGCTAGTTGAGAGAGACCGTAGTCGAACAAACCAAACTTTAACAAGTTAAGGCGTTCGATTGTTGCACCGTCCTCTGGATCTTGACCAAGGTTAGCTAATGCTGCTGACATACGAGGTGTTAAACCCATGCCCCGTGTACCAAACATGAGTGTGTTTGCAGCAAATAGGCGTCTACGTTCCTTACCTGTCAAGTCACGACCAATAAGTACGTTGTCTAGGTAACGGACAGTGTAAGACATCCACTGTGTAGCTAGTCCAGCCAAAGCATTCTCTTGGTACTGACCCTTTTGTCCAGAAGTCATACGGAAAGTAAGGATTTGCTCACGGTTGGAGACAGCCTCACGACCAGCATCAGAGAATACGTCATCCCCTGCTGTTTTAGCCTTCTGTTCAAGGATTGCAGTAGCAGTTGCGGCAATACGTCCCATTAAATCGCCGTATTTGTATGGAGTTAGACCAGCTTCGAGGCCAGCTTCCATAGCTCTTGCTGCACGAGAGTGGCGTTGCTTCTTAAATGCCTCACCTTGACGTTCCAAAGTGTTACTACCTACTACATCACGGCCTGTCTCACGCATGAAACGAATTGTGTCTAGTATTTCTTCCCTTGACATACCAGAAAAGCCGTTCTTGAACAGACGATCAAGGTCTTTCTTAATACCAGCATCTGATTTCTGCAACAACATGGCAATAATAGGTGTGGCACCAGCTGCTTTTGCTCCGTTGAAACCAGACATAGCTATAACTTGACCAACATGAGATGCGTTAAGCACAAATTGGCTAGGTTCAAAGAAACCCATCTTGAGTTGGAAAGCCAAAGCACGGGCCTTACCTGCACCCTTGTCGATCCAGTCTTCACTCTTGATTGTGTCACCTTTAATCAAGGGACCAACGATAGGGGTTTTAGAAAGTTTATCAATTACTTTGGTGTCGTAGATGAATTGGTTAAACTGGTCTGCAAAGAAAGCTAACCGATCACCACGTTCTTGTAGGTTTAGACGACGAAGAAGAACTGCCTGTTGTGCAGACATGTCAGCATCTACGTTGTCAGCTTGTGTTACTTTAGCCTGACGGAGATACGCAGCTGGGTCGTTAGGTTCTACACCACTGGCGAACGTAGCATTTCGTCTGCCTTTAGCTTTCTTAACCCAGCCTAGGAGTGCTGCCTGTGTCACCTTGTGGTGTGAGTAGCTGTAAATATCAGAAGACATTTGCTCCATAATGTTGTCAATAGGTGATGCGTTAGAAACTCGTGCTCCACCGTACGTCATAAGAGGAGTGTCACCACGTTTACGGGCTACCTTAGCAGACTGAGAATCCCCAACCTTCATACCCAACATAGACGGGTCGAAATCCGTATCCGTTTCAGCCTTAGGCTTACGAACTTCCTCATCCCGTAGTTTGGAGACGAACTTCTGTTTGAAAGGCATCTTATGTTTAGCAGCAATATCTTTTAGGTCTTTAAACGTAGTGATGCTCAAATTCCAGTCGTTGTTCTTAGCTAGGACTTCTGCAAACTCATAAGCCTCTGCTTTAGAAAGGTTTAGGTCTGCTATGTTAGTCTTACCGTACTTAAGCATCAAAGGTTCGAGGGTGTCTATTAGGGTGTTCAGTTCTTTAACAGCCCTTGCTCCCTCTTTCTTGCTGTACGCACCGATGAATGTTCGGAAGTTCTCACCAAAAGCTTTACCACCAACCAATGTTACTTCATCCAAGGTACCAATAAAGTTTGTGACAGTCTCGTTGTTACGTGAGCCACCTACATTGTAACCTAGTACGTCAGACTTCTGAGCCGTACGAACGTCAGCAACGTCAGTCACATAGATGTACTTGTCACCATTAGCTGCTGTGAAAGGTTCGTCTAGTTTGTAGACAGTACGTTCACCAACTACAACTGGTTTAACCTTACCTGTCAGTGGGCTGAACACAAAGTCAGTTGTCGTCAAGGTGTCAGTAGCAACCTCTACACCGATAGCTTCGAAGCCGTCGATAACTTCTACACTCCAACCGCCACGGCTGATAACATTCTTAAGCAACTCTGTTGCCTTGATGTTCCATGATGTGTTGTTGAAGTCAGTGATTGCACGGTAAGCTTCTAGCTCTTTGTCAGAAGGTAGTGTTCCGTTTAACCGTTTGTAATCAAAGGAAAACTCTGCGTCACTAGGTGCTGCACGAGCCACTGCTAGGTTAGATTGGTTGTCACCAATAGGGCTATCACGGTAGTTAAGAAGAACTTTGTTTACGTTACCAAACTCTTCTTTGCTCAACTGACGAACAGACTTATTCATGTTGTCTGAGATCTTGCTCACACGGTTGATAAGAGATTCAGCATTGTTAAACATGAAGCCTAACTTGCTACCCAGAGTGGACTGACCTGCTGAGACAATACCAGCAATGGCACGTTTAAGAAAGTTTTCCTCAACAGTAACGTCAGCAATCTCATCTGCAAGTTTGCTTGTGTCGATAGCTTCAACGTACTTCAAATACCAACCACGTTTACCTTCATTCAGACCGAAGGTGTCTACTGCATCCTCACCATCCCGTTTGACTGGGGTGTACCGAGGATCATTACGTGCAGCCTTAAGTGCCTCTGCTTTGGTAGCAAAAGGGGTACCAGTCTCTGACTTACCTAGTAGGGCTGTAAAGTCTGCAAGGTCTGAACCTTTGGTGACGATACGTGCAATCTTAACAAAGGCTGCATTCTTGTTAGTAGCTAGACGTTTAGCAATCTCACCAGCCTCTTTTGCCAAGGCTTCTCTGGAGAATGTACGACCTAGTACACCAGTCTCAGCAATCTTTTCAATCTTGTTAAACAGCATAGAGGCTGTAGTGCCTTGCTCAACCGTGCTCAAGTGTGGAACAAGATCAGACGGTACTTCAACAGGGTCTAAGGAAGAAGGACCAGCCTTACCAGCCGTAGGCGTAGAGGGGGCTTTGTTGTTCATCTGTGCTACGACTACCTTAGCACCCTCAACCTCACCCTTAACGGCTGTGACAGCCTCTGAGGGGGTCTTAGCCTTCATAACCTTCTTTAGTATCTCAAGGTCTGTAGCAATCTCAATACCTTTGTCGATACCTTTACCTGCAAGACGACCAACACCCTTAGCTACGAGCTTAGTTGAACCAAGTGTAGCTAACTCTGCTAATCCTAGGAACATGTTGAAGTCTGCGTTAGGATCAGTACCAAAGTTATCTAGGTAAGTCTCTGCATCTTTGTTACCTTCAAACTCACGAAGGTTAAACAAACCTCTGTTTTCTAGATCGTCAAACTTCTCATTGAAAGCAGCAGCTGCATCCTCAGCAGGTAGACGTAGGAAGGAAGCATACTCAGCACTAGCCTTTTGGTCGGCCTTAAAGATACCAGCAAACAAACCGTATGTAACTTCACGGGCAAACTCACCAGTACCAGCTACTACCCACTTAAAGTAGGACGGGTCGTTCTTTTCCATACGTTTAGCAAGCATCTGCTTTGCCATCTCATAGTTGGAGAACATACGTAGGGCTACTGGGTTAGT
>Ga0209302_10000887_pt1 | contig 17315 bp, 14 predicted proteins | sample ArcOceMetagenome_2_FD_187445 | JGI IMG/M metagenome (GOLD analysis project Ga0209302, IMG submission 187445) | Marine eukaryotic phytoplankton communities from Arctic Ocean - Arctic Ocean ARC135M Metagenome (SPAdes) (version 2) | ecosystem: Environmental > Aquatic > Marine > Oceanic | place... | reverse complement strand
AGGTTGCACACATCGAATGAAGAACAGCTGCAACAGCAGGGTGTGGTAGCTATGCAGCCAACCAGGGGAAGAGATAGGGAGAGAGAGTATACTCCGACCGCCCCTCTTCGTTCCAGACGAAACTTCCCCAGTTACGCGGGTAGCTCCACTCTACAAGTTTCCAACATCGATTGGAATTCTACTGTACATCCTTATCGCGCGGTAGGGGCGGCACGAGCAGGAGGGCGCGCCCACACGGATAAGATAAGAGAGATAAATTATCTCTCTTATCGCCCACACGGCACACACACAAACAAGTGGGACGGCCTACCATGGTACACACGAGGCACCTACTCGAGAGTACACACACTGCGATTACTACCTCCATTTCCGAATTGTAGCAGCTCCCGCTTCCTCTCGCTAAATTACACCCTTGGATTGTACCGCATCATGATTTACGGCAGCGCCAAGCGTGGCCTGCCCACGGACGACCCCTTCGACAAGGACACCCACCGGCCAGGGCTTCGTGCCGCAGCGGCATGGCCACTACCGATGAGTCCGATGCTCTCTCGCGCGGCAAGAAGGTCATCGCGCTCATCGCCGGCGAGGTCTTCGTTCGGCGGGGGACTTAGCCCGTCCCGCCCGCTTCCTGCGTGCGGCAGCTCGCGCGCGTGGCCGCCAAGCACACCACCCGCGACAGCACCAAGCGTACATCCACTGCGCCCGCTAATTCAGACAGTACCACGGGCAGCGCATCTCGCACGCCATCGTCATGACGGACGACGCCCTCAACATCCATGAGGGAACTCCCTGAAGCTCAAGAAGATGCTTCTCCAGCGCCACGCGGCCTAGACACGCGGCGCCGATGTGGAGGCCCTCGCCCGCACGGGGTGCTGACTGTTTGTGCTAGTTTCTTCGAGATGCATTGTGTTGGCTGTCTTCACTCCCACGCTCCCATTCAGAAGTTTGGGTCGATTTTGGTTGGGTCGCGATGGCGGCCGCAGCCCGTGGCGGAGAGCCGCAAGCCGCGGTCGATGTGCTGATGGCCGACATCGAGGAGCGGCTACGAACGCAGCTGCGGCTCGAGCGCACCAACCTGCTAAGTGCGATGTCGGACTCAGCTTCCACTCGTGCGGATGCACCGCCTCCTCCTATCGTCTTCCTTGTCAAGGGCGACGAGGCGCCCACGAGCTGTCCCACCTGCGGGCGTGTCTTCGCGCTAGAGCGCATGGCCATCCACGCGCGCTGCTGTGGTCGTCTCCAAGCGCAGCCTGCGGCTGCCTTGCTGCAGGCGCAGGAGCAGGCGAATGCTATCCGTGCGCGCGCACGCGCGAGGCTCGCGGGGGCGCCGGCTGTGGTGGATGGCTTGGTGCTCACCAAGCTGTCGCCTCGTCGAGCGACCAATCGCCCGCTTGGTTCCAACCCGGAGCGTGCCGCCACCGCCACCGCGGAGCTGCGGCCCGGCGCGCCAGAGGCCGCCCGGCGCGCCGCCGCCTCGTGCGAACACGGTGGTTCCCGCGTCGCGCCGCTGCTAATAATGGACCCGCGTACGTCGGCTGGGGCTGGGTGGGAGGAGGAGGAGGAGCAGCAGCAGCAGCAGGAGGAAGAGGCGGCGGCGGAGGAAGAGCAGGAGGCGGCGGCGGAGGCGGCGGCCGCAGAGGGAGGCGGCGGCGTGGGCAGGTCGGCGCACCAGAGGGCGCGGGCGGAGGTCCCCGAGCTCGCTCGCAGCCGTGAGCTCGTACCGCCCTCGCTCAATCTCCACGCGAGCTGGGACGCGAGCTGGGCGCTCGAGGAGGGCGAGGGGGACGAGGCAGAGATGCAGGGGCTCATACCGTGCGAGACGTGCGGGCGGCGCTTCAACCGCACGGCCCTCGCCAAGCATGCGCCGATCTGTGCTACCTCAAAGAGCCCCGCAGCGAGCAGGGGCTCCTTTGGCGTCATGCAGCGGGGTGCGGGCTCGCCCTCGCGCCTCGAGAGGCTGCGCAGACAGACAGAACGCGACCTGAACGGGGCCTCGGCGGCGGCGGTGAGCGCAAGCCCTGTGAAGATGCGTAAGGCCTCGAGCAACGAGCGCAAGCCTATCGCGACGAATCTAGCTGGGGGGTCAGTGGGCCGGGGAGGCAGTGGCATCTCGCGCGACGAGATGGCGCGGAGCTCGACGGTGCCTGCGAAGAGGAGCCCCGAGAAGATGCGCTCGGGCCTCCTGCCCAATGCGGCAACTAGCCCGGGCACCGATGGCGCTCCCGCGGCGGCGGTGAGCTCAGATCAGCCGAGCTCTGTGGGAAAGGTGGAGGGAAAGGTGCCCAAGGAAACGGAGCCGGAGCTCACCTGTGCTGCTGCTGCTGCTGCTGCTCCTGCTGCTGCTGCTCCTGCTGCTGCTGCTGCTGCTCCTCCTCCTGCTCCTGCTCCTGTTTCTGCTGCTCTTGCTCCTGCTCCTGCGGTGGCGAGTGCGGGGGTGACCCAAGGCTCGCGCCAAGGCTCGCGCCGCCCCTCGTATGAGGCCTCCACCGTCGCACCCGCCGCAACGCCCACCGCCGCGCCCACCGCCGCGCCCACCGCAACGCCCGCTGTGACGCCCGCCGCCGCGCCCGCCGCCGCGCCCGCCGCAACGCCCGCCACCGCGCCCGCTACCACCTCCGCCGCACTCGCACCCGCACCCGCACCCGCACTCGCGCCCGTCGCCACGCCCACCGCCGCACCCACCGCCGCGCCCACCGCCGCCCTTACCGCCGCCGGGCCTGGTCCCAGCCAGAGCCAAGGCAGTGGCGGCCAGGTGGGGGTCAGGCAGGCGGGCAGCCGTGGCCAGTCGCCGCGCGCCACGCCGCTCGCTCCGCCCGCCAACCAGGCGGAGCAACCCGCCGCCCGAGCTGGCTCGGTCTCGAGGGATGGAGCGGCCCAGCAGCGAGCTGGCTCGACCTCGGGAGGAGGCTCGAATTCTCGGGAGATCTCGGGAGGCCCGAGATCTCGCTCGAGCTCCCGGGATATCTCCCAGCCGAGCTCCCAACCGAGCTCCGCCTCCAGCGGCGCTGTGCCCAAGGGTAAAGGCCGCGCGCCCTCGAGTACGAGTACCTCAATCAGTACCTCTACGCAGCCGCAGCAGCGCCGCAGCAGCGCCCCACCGCCGCCGGACGGCGCCGACGTTGTGGTCGTCCCATTGCCTGGCTCCTCTAAGGAGCGCGCCGCCGCGCGCGCCACCGCCGCCGCCAGCGCCTCACCTCCGCCGGGTGCCACCGACGCCGTGAGTCGCCCCGAAAAGGGAAGCTCGAAGGACCGCGCCGTCGCGCGCACCGCCGCCACCGCCAAGCCCCTCGCCGCCACCGCCCCAGCGCCCGCCCCGCCGCCGTCCGCCGAAGCGCGCCGCCAACCCCGCGTGCCGCCGCCAGCCGCCAGCAGCAGCACCACGGTTGCAGCGATGGTGGCAGCGATTGAGCCGCCTCCGGACGCCCAGCCGGCGTCGCTGCCACCCGCGCCGCGCCAGCGAAGAGGCTCCGGAGGCGAGGCGAGCCGCGGCGGCCGCGGCGGCCGTGGTGGCGGCGCCGGAAAGTCTGCCACCGCCGCCACCGCCGCCACCGCCGCCGCCGCGCAGACGGCGGCGCCCGCAAACGCACGGCATTCTCCGGCTGCTGATTCTTCGTCCGTCGGCAGCCGACCCGCATCAGCGGCGGGCGGAGGCGACAGACCACCACGCTCGCCGCCAAAGGGCAGCGGAGGACCCTCTCCGGGCAAGAAGCCGACGCCGGCTAGCCGAGAGAAGGGTGAGAGCGCCAGCGGCCGCGGCAGCGCCTCGCTTGCGCCGCGGCAGCGCCGCGCCTCGGGCTCATTGGGCTCGGCCGCCGATTCGTCAGGCTCAGGGGCGGGCGCCGCTTCAAAGAAACGCGCGGCGTAAAAAGCACGAGAGGACGGGTTGACGAAAGATCCCAGGCTGGTTGTTATCTTTCGTCGCAGCGCACAAACCCGGTTGGCCATGGCCGGTTGGATGATCTTCCGTCCGGTTTGCTGACTGCGGGCTCACTGATAGACCCCTGCCACAGCGAGCACGAGGGGTTTTCGTAGTTTGGGCTACTTTTGCTAATTGTAGATAAGATGAGATCAGATTGTTGGGTTTCACGACGCTACACGACTCGCGACGCTACAGCAACACATGGCTCACCAAATATTCACCCCCTTCGCGCTGTCTGTCTCCTGATCGGCCGCCACAAGCCGGCTGGGCGGCAGGCAAGGTGGGACGCTGCCAGGCCCGCGACGATGGACGCTGCTAACACTGGGCATGATGCCAGCAGCGAAGACGCGCCAGGAACGGATGCCATGAGCCTGGTGCTCGACTTCCTCAGGTCGAAGAACTTCATGGCAGCCGAGACGGCCCTCCGAGCCCAACTTGAGCAGGAGGTCCTCAGCGGCGCCGCACCCGACGCCGCCGAGCTTGGGTTCCCAGGAACGGCGATGTCGCACCTCGAGTCGCTGCTACTCAAGCCAGTCCCTGCACCTGCGAGCGGTCGCCACACCAGTGCCGGACCACCTGCTGACAGCGCGCCAACGAAACATGCAAAGCATGGGCCGCCGGTCGCCCCGCCGGTTTCGCAGGCGCCGGTCGCGTTCTACGAGTCGGCCCTGAACCCTGGGGATGACGAGTGGACGGATGACGAGGACCTGGGCTACCGGCGCGTACCGAGTACCGAGGAGGCGCTCTGGTCCTGCGTGGCGTCGCCCCACCGCCCCCCGCCCGCGCCGCCGGACGGCGCGTCGTCCCCCGCCGCGTCGTCCGCCGCCGCGCCGCCGCCGCAGCCCACGTCACGTGACAGACCCGGTCGCGACAAAGCCGAGCGCGACTCGCGCTCTTCGCCGCTCGAGATCTTCCCCAACCTCAACGCAAGGCCCCTGGGGGAGAGGGATCTCGGCTCGGTGGCGGGCGGCGCAGCGCGGGCCGAGTGGCCGACCGCCCATGGGGCGCCGCCCTCGAGGGGCCGCGCCCCCACTGGTGGGCTGGATCGACCCACGCCGCCGGCAGCCGAGAAGGCAGACAGCGGCGGCGGCGGCGGTGGCAGCAGTGGTGGCGCCACGGCGGCGGACGGGAGCGTGGAGCCGCCTCTCAACGCGCTGCTCGCCAGCCTGGACTCGGGTGAGACCAGCGGCGGCGTCGCCGATGGGGCCGGCGGCGGCAGCGGCCGCGGCGGCGAGGGCGGCGGCAGCGGCCGCGGCGGCGAGGGCGGCGGCAGCGGCAGCGGCAGCGGCGAGGGCGGCGCGGGCGGCGGCGGCGGCGGGGCGGCGAGCCTGCTGCCCACTGACTCGTCTGCCAACGAGACGTCTGCCAACGAGGCCGATGACGAAGCGGAGAGCGAGATGGAGGGAGCGCCGCGAGGGCGGCCTGGCGCGGCGGCGGGCGCCGCTGCGCCGCCAACGCTGCCGCCAACGCCGGCCGAGGGGGCGGCGAGCGGGGAGGAGGTTATCGCGGCGCTGGCGAGCAGAGTGGTCATGGGGGCGGAGAGGGTGGTGAGGGGAGAGGAGGCGGCGGATAGCGAGGAGGCGGCGGCGGAGGAGGAGGCACTGTGGACCATGTCGGGCGGCGGTGGGGCCGAGGGGGGTGACGAGGAGGAGGGTGACGGGGAGGAGAGCGAGGGAGACTCTTCGGCGGCGTCGGAAGAGGAGGCGCTCGAGGCGATCTCCCCTCGCGACCCCATGGCTAGGCCCCGGGAGCGGGGTCGCCAGCAGTACCAGCAGCACGATGAGCGCGGCGACGAGGGCGACAAAGGCGACGAGGTTGACCTTGGTGGCCTGGGTGAGGAGGGCGAGGAGGGCGAGGAGGGCGAGGAGGGTGAGGAGGAGAGCGAGGGCGAGGGCGAGGAGGTGGTGCTGGAGTCCGACCCGGATATCGACCCGTACGAGCGATCAGCGGCAGAGGAAGCAAAGTACGAGACGCTCCACCTCAAGGTAGTGCACGAGCGCGGGCGGACGGGCTTCGAAGAGCATAAGGACTTCCCGATCCGGATCAACTCGCTCATCGCCGCGCGCTACCAGGTGCGCGAGTACCTCGGCAGCGCGGCCTTCTCCAAGGCAGTGCAGTGCGTCGACCTGCACTCTGGCGAGCTCGTGTGCATCAAGATTATCAAGAACAATAAGGACTTCTTCGACCAGGTGAGCTCGCCGTAGCAGCACGGTAGCCGTAGCAGCACGGTAGCCCTGGTAGCATTCTTACCACCAGAGCCTCGACGAGACCAACTAACTTAACCCTGACCCTGACCCTGACCCTGACCACTAACCCTGACCAGAGCCTCGACGAGATCAAGCTGCTGCAGTACATCAAGCACCACGACCCGGAGGACAAGTACAACGTGCTGCACATCTACGACTACTTCTACCACAAGGCGCGCACCCCTACGTACTCTGACTGTGCGTACTATGGCTACTCACTATGGCTCTACTTACCCTGACTCTGCTTTTTATGGCTGCTTACTTTGGCTACTAACTACGGCTACCCCCCTACCAGGAGCACCTCTTCATCGTGTGCGAGCTGCTGCGCGACAACCTCTACGAGTTCTCCCGCTACAACCGCGAGGCGCGCTGTGAGGCGTACTTCACCCTCCCCCGCTTGCGACGCATCGCCACGCAGTGCCTCGACGCCCTGCGCTTCGTGCACGGCCTCGACCTGATCCACTGCGATCTCAAGCCCGAGAATATCCTCATCAAGTCCTACTCTCGCTGCGAGATCAAGGTCATCGACTTCGGCTCCTCGTGCTTCACGCGAGACCACCTCTCATCGTACGTGCAGGTCTGGCACCTCCGCACCTCGGGAACCCCCCCTCCCCCCCGCCCCCCCCCTTCCTGCTTCTCTCACCACCACCCCCCTCCCTCCCGTACGTGCAGTCGCGCTCCTACCGCGCGCCCGAGGTCATCCTCGGCCTGCCGTACGATCAGAAGATCGACCTCTGGTCCCTGGGTGCCATCCTCGCCGAGCTGCTCACCGGCTACGTCCTCTTCCAGAACGACAGTGTCCCCAGCATGCTCGCGCGCATCGTGAGGCCTCGGCCTCTAACCCGAACCCGCCCGAACCCGAACCCGAACCCGAACCCTGACCCTGACCCTGACCACTGACCCTGGCCCTAACCCTCACCCTCACCCTCACCCTCACCCTCACCAGGTGGGCATCTTCGGCCCTTTCCCTGAGGACATGCTCACGCGCGGCCGCCACGCGCACAAGTACTTTGCAAACGGCGTCGTCTTCGAGCGCGACCGCGCGGGGCGCGTCGAGCTGCTACAGCCCAAGCCGAGCCCGCTGCGCCATCGGCTGCACACGGTGCGCAACTTCGACGCGTGTTCCCATGCACTTCCTATGCACTTCCTATGCGCGTACTGTCCACTCGCTGTCTACTCACTGTCTACTTACTATGTACAGGACGACGAGCTCTTCATCTCCTTCATCGGCACCCTGCTCCGCCTGCACCCCGACGACCGACCGACGGCCGAGCAGGCGCTGCAGCACCCCTTCATCACGCAGGGCGATGCCGCCGTCGGACAGTTCAGCGACACGCCCTCGGTTGCGCCGCCCACAAAGTGAGCGACAGCCAGTGAGCCAGAGGGAGGTGGCCGTGGGTGAGAGGGGGTGTTCGGCGAGGGCGCGCGCGCGCGCGTTGATGTCTCCTCCTCTGCCTCAGTGTGTTAACAGTATAACCGCAGCGGAGGAACAACCACCGTCGTATGCGAGTACGCGCGTTGCCACACGGATACTGGGTGAATCCTCCTTTTCCCCAGTTATGGGGCAGAATAGGCTGTGCAGGTATCACCCTGCTCCCCAAGTTCCACAGGTCAAAAACATGGTGCTCACAACGCGCAAGCTCTGCAAGCTTGGTCCACCACTCGTGGTGCAGCACGGTGACATATGTTTGGGGATGGTCGGCAAAACCGGCACGTGGTGGCCGCTCCGTGTCCACGGCTCTGGTCACGACCCGTCGGTCGACGTCATCTTTTTCGGCGACTCCAAGACCGGCCGTTTGGCGCGCAACAAGCTGCGGCCCTTCTCTGACCTCGAGGAGATCCCAAGTCGCTCCATTCCCAAGAGGTGCGCCGTGCTCTCTGGGTTCCCTCGCATGCGTACGTGACGTGTCCCATGCTATGTCCGCCCCACCGCACGGCAGCACGGCATACCAAAATGCCATAAAGGAGGCGAACGAGTGGATGGAGACGGCCCAGTCTTCGGACGAGCCGACATCGTATGGTCTCGAGCCGGCTGCCACGCTGCCGCGACTCGAGTTCGTGAGCGAGGCGCAACTCGCCGCTGCCTCCAAGCTGTTGGACATGGGAGGCACTGGTGCGGCATGTGGTGCGGGCGGCGCGGCTACCCACGCGCGCTTGGCGTCGCTCCCACAGCCGTCCTTCCGGCTCGCCCGCGTTGCGCTAAGGACTCCAGGGCACGGAAGAGCGACAGCCCCACCATGGCTGCCCGGCCCGATGGCAATGGATTGCGGCAAGCCGAGAGGGTTGGGGCGGCCGCGGTGGTGCTTCACTTTATAAGCGCGCGGCCACACCTGTCCTGTGTGGACGCTGTGTCTTGGCAGGTTCGTCACAGCAGAGGGCACCACTGCGGCCGCAGAGCCCGAGTGCAGTGTCTCTTCGCCTGCGGCAGTTGTTTGACAGCTGGTCGGAAACAGTTCTGAGCCCTGTGTGCCCTCGCGCCCGGCCCGTGGACTCTGCCTCAGATCAGCCTCAAGACTACGGAGGCCTCAGCGTTTGCAACCACCCAGGAGCAGACTGACGACCTGAGCTTCGCGGCACGACACGCCCCGTATGAGCTGCTCGAGCGGCGCGGCTTCGCGGCCCACCCCTGCGCCGCCAGGCGGCTCTAGTTAACTTCATCTCGAGGCACCCGGGTCTGACTCGAACCCGCCCCAGCCCTCTCCCTCTATCTTTCAGGGAGCTCGAGCAGAGACAGACGAGCTCGGGCGGGGACACGAAGAAAGCGTCCTCGCTGGCGTCGGCCGAGGAACTGCGCAGGCGCCAGGTAGAGGTGGCGCGATTGCCTGACGGCGGCAAGCAGCTAGGCAGCGCTGTCGCAGCGCAGCTGGTGGCCGAGCAGGTTGACAGTCCGATGTAATAGCCCCTTGAAGGCGGCACGTGACCCCTCTCGGCTCTCTGCCTTGCAGGCTCAGCTTAGGCTCAGCTCACGCTCCTGGCATGTGCACCCCAGAGATTGAGCGCCGAGAGACTCACACAGCCGCACGCTTGGTAACCTCCAAGCATGTGCTCTCCGCGCGCTTTGGCTGTCAGGTGGGGCAGCGACTGCTGGTGCCTACGCACGTGTTCGGCGATGCAGCTGCAGCTAGTTGCGATAGACAAAAGCAAGGCCGTGCTGGGCATGTGGGCAGCGGTAGCGCTGCAGCCCGTCTGGTCTCCCAGGGCGGAACTCGGCTCAGGGCGCCAGTTCGGCCCTACAGAGGTTGCGTTTGGTCATGTGCTATAACCATCCATAGCACACTAAATGTTCTCACCAGGCGCCTTCCAACTTCGTCTTCGACGGCATCGTGAGGCGGCGCACTCGCGGCCGTGCTGGCCGCGTGGACGCAAGAGCTTGAGTCAAAAAGCCATAGATTTTAATAGCTATGGCACGCCCTGGGGCTGAGGCTTGAGGTGGGTGGCCCTGCTCGAGTTCAGTTGAGGCGGTGGGCCGTTCATCTTGGCTATATAGTGGCACGATGCCCTAATATATGCAGAGAGGGAGATTCGGTCCAGTTGTTTTGCTTTCAATGCGAAGGTGACCTTCTGGGTGGATGGCAAGACGGAGTCTTTCGAGGCAATCCAGGCCACGCGAAGCTTTAGACCTCCTGTCCCTCATATGTCCCTCATATGTGTTTGTCCCTCAAGCAGGACAGTTGAGAGCTCATACTTCCCTTTGTAGAGAAGTGGCCTTGTGGAGGCTGCTAGTGCTACCCTACGCCTTGCCTTTGATTTCAAAGGCACTCGAGTGGGTCGACTTGGGTGCGGCGGTACTCGAGCGGGGCCCCTCGACCGGACCGGTGTCGCTGTGGCCTCCGCCATCGCAACCTCTGGTCGCCGGCCTAGGGGCGCGGCCGAAGACGAGCGGCAGGAAGACGTGGCTGGAGACGCCACGGCACGACAAGTGGCTCGCGTAGCGAAAGGGGGGGGGCGCACAAGCGACGCACGTACCCGAGGACATGCGAATATAGGAAGGCCCGGAACTCTCTGGGTGCAATACAAGCAAAAGATACAAACAAAGCGGACGCAGCAAAAAATAGAGAAGTGAGAACAAAGCGGCCACTTCGCTTCGTTTAAATATGTATGCCTTACTGTGTATGGGAGATCCCTCTGTGTACGTTAGGCAACCCAGACTCCGCACGCTCCGGCTACGCCAGCACGTGAACAGGTGCGGATTGAGCTGGCTAGGCTGGAGCGGGGGCGGCTGCGGGGGTGCCCACGTAGGAGCCGAGCGAGAGGTCCCCTCTGCGCTCGGCGGCGAGGACGCGGGGCAGGTCGAAGAGCGCCTCGCGGATGAGCCTCTCGCTGTACTCGTCTCCGAATAGGCGCTGCAGCATCGCGCGCGCCGGGTCCTTCTCGATGCGGTAGTCGGCATACTCAAGCTGGCGTGTGTGCACGCGGGCGAGGGTCGCCGCATCCGCAGCTGGCTGCGCCTCCTCAGCGCTTTGTAGGTAGCTGCGCAGGTAGCTCTCGAAGGCGGGGAGCACGAGCGCCTGGAGCTCGGCCGTGCTGCAGCTGAGCGGCAGCCGCGACCACAGGAAGTTATCAGAGAAGAAGCGCGCCGTCTCGTCTGCCACCGGGCCGCCGTCGGGAAGCCGCTGTCTGTGCTCGGTATAGAGGCGAGCCAGCCTGTCGCTGTCGGTATCGGGCGGAGCGCTCGGGTCGTTGGGCTGGCAGTCGATGGCGATCAGGTGGCCGCCGGGAAGCGTGACGAGGTCGGCCGAGAAGGTGGGCAGCGCGAACTCGAGGTGCGGGAAGAGGCAGATGTTGAGCACCTGCAGCCCGTCACCGCCCTGGATGTGCGCCGCGCGGATGTGCCGCAGCTTGGCCGAGCGGTGCGCTTGCAGGCTCAGCTCCACATTTCTCGGCTTCGCTGCGCTGCCGCTCGTCACGCTGCGCTGCCGGAGCTCCTCTGCCACCGGGTAGGGCTCGAGCTCGATGCCGTACTCGGTAAAGATGGCAAACATGCTCTCAAGGAAGGGCGTGTACACGGTCGGCATGTCCTCCGTCGGAGAGCACGCGCGCACGGCGCCGCAGCGCGGAGCGCCGGGCGGTGCAGGCGAAGGCCACCGCACACAGCCGCCCAGAGTGAAGAGCATGAGCTCGCTGATGGCGGCGGTGGGGGGTATTTAGTGGATGATCGCGCGTGGAACCTTGAATTGAACCTTCAGCACCCAACCGTCCGGTAGGAACGCGCCGCGCGACGGGGCCAATGGCGACGACGGGCAGCCACGAGGAAGTGGCGCGGCTCACTTACGAGCTCGAGCGCGTCGAGGAGGGCCGGCGCCGATTGCGCGCTGCGCTGGCCGAGCAGCGCGCCGCTGCAGACGCGTATGCGGACAGGGCCGAGGCAGATGCCATTGCAGCGGCTGGCGGCTCAACCGGCGATGTGGTTGTGGCCCACGGTGAGCTCTGCCAATCACTGCGCTCCCGGCTCGATGCCACGTCGGCGGAAGAGGACGCACGTGCACACGACTTGCGCGCGGCGTGTGCTGCATTGCAGCTGTCGGCTGCACTGGCGTCTACAGAGTACAGGTGCGGGTTGCTGCCGCTGCCTGCGCCCACGCCTACGCCCGTGCCCGCAAGCGATTTGGGCCTGTTGGGAAGTTGGACGTCATGGATGGGAGAACCGCCGGAGGCCAAACTGGCCGCTGAGATAACCGACGTCCAACAGCGGCTGTCTCACGTGAAGTCATTGGTCCAGGAGACCTCCCTCAGTTCGCTGTTGGCGCTTGCGTTCACTCTGCTGCAGCGCCAGAACGCGCCGGCACTCGAGGCTGTCGGAGCGCTGCAGGAACACGCGACCATGGCCGCGGGGCACGCCGACGCACTTCCCGAAGGGGAGTCCCAACCAAAAGACGACGTGCCGCCGGAGCGCGCCGTGCAGCCACTCTTGGCTTTAGTAGGGAGCGCTGGGGCACTCCTGGAGCAGGTGGCGGGCCACCGTGCGGAGGCCGCACAAGAAATGAGAGACCTCGCGTGGCAGTTTCGGACGCTACCTTTGTATCAGTCGGCCAATGCGGCCCCGTCTGCGGCGCAAGCGGAGCTGGAAGCGCAGGCTCGCGAAGCCGTACTCTCGTCCGAGCTCCTGGCCGTTGAGCAGCAGCTGCTCTTCTGTGCGGCGCCGATGTCTGATCAGCTCGCGGCCAACGCGACGGCCGAGCAAAACGCCGGCCTGTACCGCTCACGGTCCATCAACGTGCAGCGGCAGCTCGCCGACGCGCAGGCCGGGATGGCCGCTGCGCAGCAGGATGCCGCTAGGAAGGAGGCGCGCGCAGTCGCAGCCGAGGAGCGCGCACTGATGGCGGAGGCCTTTCTCACTCGGGCCAAGAAGGCGGAAGCAGAGTACGCAGCCCTGCAGCAGACGCTCAACGAGGCGCCACTACCAGCGTGGTGGCGACGCGAGCACGCGAAAGCACGGGCAGAGGCGACGGAGGTGGACGACCCCGATGCGGCAGAGACGCCTGCCGCTGCACCACCTCCAGCAGACCGCAGGGGGCCAAAGTCGAGGCCGCGGTTGGAAGAGCCACCGCCACGACAGGAGGAGCCTCCGACCAATGGGCGGTCGGACGATGCCCCACTGCAGCGAGATCCACCACCACCGCAGCGATTGGACGACGCAGCAAGGCAGCGGATGAAGGAGATGGCCAGCGCTCCCGTGAAGCAGCACTCAGCGGCGGAGCCGCGGAAGGCCCGGCCTGTGTCCAAGGCGCCAGCGGTCGCACCCACGGCGCCTGCTGCGCAGCCGGGGAAGAAGCAGGTTGCGCAGAAGGCGGGCGGGACCTCGCCACCGCAAAGGGAAGTGGCCCGCGGCAGCGCACAGGCGCTAATTGACGACGCCATGGCCGCAGCGCAGGCCGACAGTGCACGGGATATCCTACGCGCACCCGAGGTGGGGGGTCGGGAACTGCCCAGTTATCAGTCGGAGGCCCAGCTGCCGAGAAAACCAAACCCCGCATCGGACATGGACTGAGTGAGAGCTCTCCTGTGCTCGCCTGCCGACGGCTGTGGTCTGTGTTTAGCCCCGCTCGCGGTCGCCCCAGTGGCTCGCGCTCTGCAGCTGCACTCTTCATACCTAAGCTCATGGTAAGACCACAAGGGTTCCGGGCGGGCCGCACCGTCTGATATGCGGCCAGTGCCCCCCCCCCGCCCCCCAGACGCCCCCCGGCTCGCCCCTGCACGGTGTGCACCACCACCAGCGGACTCCGCGTGCGTCTCAAATGTTAGTCTCGTGTCTCGGCTGGCGGCGGCCCGCCGGCCGTCGTGCGTCGAGCCACGAGCTAAGGGGTAGTAGAGACGAGCGCCCCGCCCCGGCCCCGGCCGCGCAGCCAGACGCAGACCGCCCCCAGGACTCTCTCTCCCCGCGCGTCTCATGTTAGGTGTGTCATGTGTGTCTCGACTGGTTCATGTTATAGTCTCATGTCTCGACTGGTGGCGGGTGCGGGGTCTGCGGCCGCGCGTAGGGCGTGGCCCGGCCCCGCCCCGCGGGCGCGGCGGCCGCCCGCCGCCGCCGACTTCCTGCAGCTGACTTCCTGGCGCGGCGGGCCGGGGGCGCGGAGGAGCCGGAGCGAGGCCCGCGCCGTGTGCGGTGTGCCGGGGCTTAGTTACATTTACTTCTTCGTGCCGAGCCACCTACGACCCACGCGTCTCACCGCTCACCATGCGGCTCAGACACGCGCGTGTCCCACAGCGCACAGCCACACGGTGAGGGGTGAGTGGCACACGGAGTGCTGATGTCGTACGTGCACATATACGGATACGCGCGCGCCGCCCGCACAGCGCCCGCAAGTGCGGCGTGGGGCTTCGTTGACCGCTCCCTCGCCACTTGCAGACATCGTATTTTTGTAGACCGGGAGACCATGACTCAACTCTACTACCCGTGCGCAATTGAGACCCGACCCCAACATGTACTAGTCCGTTCTCGAAGCGTACTAGTACGGCACAACCCGGAAATGGCTGCCGGGTCGTAGCGCTCCGGGCGTAGGAGTGGTTGTCAAGGGAGTAGCAGCGGTTGGGACAGCGCCGTTCTTCACCAGCCAGGGAAGTAGCGTGCACTGCTGCGGCACTGGCTGCAGATGCTGCTGCAGCAGCTGCTGCTGCTGCATCGCCCACATATTCTGGTGCAGCTGGTGCATCTGGTGCATCTGGTGCTGCTGTACCTGCCAGCTCCCAAAGTCGGTTGCCGGGTCAAGCTGGGGGCCGAACGGGTAGTACGCTGCGGGCTGCTCGGCAGCCGCCCCCAGGGGGTCGTTGCGCGCGGAGAGGGGGTCGCGCCCGATTTGGCCCGCGTGAGCGCTTGGCTTGACCATGAGAACGCGGGTTATCGGTCCGTCGCAGATCCTCGACCAGCGGTTGCGCACCGACGAGTCGGAGCGCCCGGGAAGCTTGGCCGCGATCCGGCGCCACTTGCAGCCGAAGGCCTCCATGCACTCGCAGATAATGCGGTCCTCCTCCGCCGTCCACACGGAGCGGCCGTGGGCGCTGCCAGTCTTGCGGTCCTCCGTCGAACCGTCCGAACACAAGCTCAACCTTTGCAGCCGGTGACAATGGTTCCGCACTGCGTCGGCCGTCCGGCCCGGAAGCTGGGCGGCTACCAAATCCCACTGGGTGCCGTGTCTCTGGACGTTGGACAAAATGATGCGGTTCTCCTCCTCAGTCCAGTTCCACTTCCGCGGCATGTCCGGGAGCGGGGGGGGCGCGGTAGCAAACTTGTCCACGTCAAAGCAGGGGGCGCGCACGCACATCGGGGTTGATTCGCGGGGCGTGCGGACAACTCGTGGCCAGAACATGGATTGCGGCGAGCAAAGTCAACACGTGGGTTTCTCGTCTGGTCGCCGCAAAAACGGCGTCTTTGCCGGGCTGGACTAAGTGGATTCAGCGCGAGGCGTGAAACGGCGCCAATAGGGAAACGATTTGCAGTCATATCGGCGAGTCGCACGGCGGTCCGTATTTCCGCCACAGCGCGACTTATTTATTGTTACAGATAAGATAAGATATCTTATCTTATCTTATCATTATTGTTACACCAAATTTCGGTTCGGTTGGCCCCCCCCCCGAGGCTAGGCTAGCTAGGCTAGCTAGGCTAGGCTCCCGGCGATTTCTTTGAGCTTCGAAGCGCGCGCGAGCGTGGGGGACGCGGTGGTGATTTTCCTGGTTACGGCGCGTCGCATAGCCGCCCTGCAGCGCACCGAATGCCCCCGGCAGCCGTGTGCACCGCGGTGTGGCCGCTGGCCGGCGCGGGAGCACTCGGGTATAAAATGTGTGCACACCCCACCAAGCAATCTGCAGTTGCTCCTGAACAGATGGAACAGACGCATGGAAACGTGCTACAGTATTACCGCGACTCTCTAGTAACTAACTTAAACCGATACAGGGGCGCATTGCATCTCAGACAACTACGGGAAGGCTGTGAAGCTTTTCAGCCAGGCTCGCGCGCGACGAATCGGCCGACCCTGCTCCTGGCCCTGGCCTCAGTCCCTGCTCCAGGCTGTCGACAAAGAGGCGCATCAGCGGCGCCACGTCGCCCTCGGGCACCACGACGTCGCCCTCGGGCAGCTCGTCGCCATCGGGCACTGCGGCTGGCGGGGCGCGCGAGGCAGAGGTCATCTCTGACGAGAAGAGGCAGCGCGCCGAGTCGGTGGAGCTCAGGCCGTCGAACTCGTGCAGAGGCAGCACCTCCGCCGCCGCCACGTCCGCGTCCGCGAGCAGGCTCACCGCCGACGCGACACCGAGCATGTCTGCGGCCGCGGTGGGTGCCATCAATTGCGCCGCCCTCGACGGCGCCATGCCAAGCATGTCGACCACCCGCCTCTTCCCTCGCTTGGCAGGCAAGTCATCCCTCGGGTCCTCGGTGGGTGCCAGCCGGTACTGCGGCCGCCATCCCCCGGGGTGCGCCTGCGCCTGCGGACCCATGGGCACAGTGAGGCGAGGCGCAGGGCGCACCGTGTCGACGGGGTGCGCTCCTGGGCCGCTTTCTGCCCACTTACAATCCCGGCCGACGGGCGAGGGCGAGCGGGTCCTCTGCTCGCCAAAGCCCGAGGTGCGCGGCGTCGGCGAGGGCGAGGGGAGCGGAGGTTCTGACGGCGGCCGCCGCGAGTCGTCTTCCTCCTCTTGCGGCGACTCGGGCTGCAGCTCCTCAAGGGGCACCGGCTGCTGCGAAGCCTGCGGTGGCGGCACCTTCAGCGGTCGCGGTCGCCGCTGCGGCAGTGGCTGCGACCGCTTCGAAACCGGCGGCAGCAGCTGCATTTGCTGCAACTGCTGCAGTTGCCAGTTCCCAAAGTCGGTTGGTGACATGAGCAGCAGGTGCGGGTAGAGCGCGGCCGCAGCGGTGGCGGCACGCGCATCACACCCTGTAAGTACGCTGCACGCAGGCTGCGGTGGTATGGGCTGCGCGGCGGGAGCTGCACGGGAGCCGCTTGCAGTGGCCGAGTCGGGACCGGTTTCGCTCACGGGTATACTTGGCTTGGTAGTGGCGGGTACGCTCGGTCCGTCGCAGATCCTCGACCAGCGGTTGCGCACCGACGAGTCGGAGCGCCCGGGAAGCTTGGCCGCGATCCGGCGCCACTTGCAGCCGAAGGCCTCCATACCCTCGCAGATAATGCGGTCCTCCTCCGCCGTCCACACAGAGCGGCCGTGGGCGCTGCCCGTCTTGCGGTCCTCCGACGAGCCATCCGAATGGCCGTCGTCGAAGCCTGGCACACCCGGGTACATCTCCGTGGTCTTCTGCAGTCGGTGGCATTGGTTTCGCACCGCGTCGGCCGTCCGGCTGGGCAGCTGGGCGGCCACCAGATCCCACTGCGTCCCGAGCCTTCGCACACCGGATAAAATGATGCGGTTCTCCTCCTCTGTCCAGGTTAGGCGCGGCCGCTTCCGCGGCAAGTCGGCGAGCAAGGCGAACGGGGTCTCCTCACCTATGGCCATCGCTACCGCGGATGCCATGCTTGCCATGGGTTGGCCAAGCCACACGACGGGCAAAAAATCGCCCGCTTGGGTTCGGGTTGCCAGGTTCACCGATTGCCTCGATCCTTCGCGGAGCAATTGGCTCGAATTGCCTTTTCGAGGGTGGGTGGTCGGCTTCGGGGGGTGTTCCATCGTGAATCGGGGTCGGCATGTTCCATTGTGAATCGATAAGATAA
>Ga0209302_10000884_pt1 | contig 17346 bp, 16 predicted proteins | sample ArcOceMetagenome_2_FD_187445 | JGI IMG/M metagenome (GOLD analysis project Ga0209302, IMG submission 187445) | Marine eukaryotic phytoplankton communities from Arctic Ocean - Arctic Ocean ARC135M Metagenome (SPAdes) (version 2) | ecosystem: Environmental > Aquatic > Marine > Oceanic | place... | reverse complement strand
CTATTACAAGAAGAATCATTGATAAGAAAATACGAGATCTTAGAGATCTATTTAAAAAGCTCATTTTTTTATTTTAAAATTGATTATATCAATAATCAAACCAATTAGTGTGCTAATTAGTATTCCCCTCGGTAAATAAATAGTTTAAGTGTAATGAATTAAATTCTGCGTTAAAAGTCTTAATCTGATTTGAAACAAGCATATTAAATTTCTCTAATTCTAAATTAATTTTTTGAGTTAATTCATCTTTAACAGCTATATCTTGTTCTGTTGGAGGAAAATCTCCCATACCAACTAAACTGTTTAAATGAGCCAGTTTATTGGTTAGTTTAATTGGAAAATTTAAAGGATCTTGTCCACTTTTGTTTTGAGTTTGATATAAAGATTTTTCAATTTTTGAAAATTCTTCACTTAAGTTTTTAGCCTTTTCTTTTAATTCCTCTACCCGTTCATCATCTTTATATTGTTCTTGAAATGTAGTTAATTGCTTATTAATGGCTCTGATTTTTTTTATAGATTTATGAGCATTATCTACCGTTTCATTAATGTTTGTAATAAAATCAAACTGTTTTTGCATACCTGCAATATCTGTTTCAGAATTTGGATTTGAAACTATGTCGAAACTTTGGGTATAAATTTTATCCTCAACACTTAAAACCACTTTATAATTTCCTGGTACCGCTTTAGGAGCATTTAAACTTGCCCACCAAAATATCATCCCATCAAACATTTCTGCTGAATTACCTCGAGTATTCCATACATAATAATTGGAGCCTTCCTTCACATTAAAATTATCTTTTTTGTTTTTTGTGCTAACCGTTTTTATAGTATCGTTTTTTGAGTTTAAATAAGTCAATTTTATTTCTTTTTCTTCCGGATTTTTTACATAAAAATACGTAATAACTCCTGACGGGTGATTAGTGCCAGTTGTTAACGATTTGTCATTTGAAGATCCTCTCATTCGGTAGGTCTCTTTAGGTTTAAATAATATATTTTCTTCATTATCGACATCTAAAGCCTGATGTAATAGACTTAAATCATCTAAAACCCAAAGACTCCTTCCTTGTGTAGCTACTATTAAATTATTATTCTTAACTGCTAAATCTGTTATTGGAACAATCGGTAAGTTTAATTGAAGAGGTTGCCAGTAAGCTCCTTCATTGTGTGAATAATAAATTCCTGTTTCAGTACCAGCGTACAAAAAACCTTCTTTTGTAGGATCTTCTCTTAATACTCTTGTAAAATGCTCATTAGCTATACCATTGGTGATTTTTTTCCAAGATTTTCCATAATCAGTTGTTTTGTATAAATAAGGTTCAAAATCTCCTGTTTTATACTTTGTCCCAGCAACATAACAGGTCCCCTCATTATAAACAGAAGGCTCTATACTATTAATCATCATCCATTCTGGCATGCCTTTAGGAGTAACATTTTCCCAAGTATTCCCATCATTTCTTGAAATATGAATCAATCCATCATCAGATCCTGTCCAAAGAAGCCCTTCTTTAATTGGGGATTCTGCTGCTGCAAAAATGGTGCAATAATATTCAACTGAGGTATTATCTTGTGTAATAGGACCTCCTGATGATTTTAATTTAGTTGAATCATTTCTCGTTAAATCTGGACTTAATACGTTCCAACTTTCACCTTCATTAGTGCTTACATGAACGTGATTAGAAAATGTATATAATTTTTTAGTATTGTGTTTTGAAAAAAACAGTGGAAAGTTCCATTGGAAACGATATTTCATATCTTCTGCTCCATGCCCCATTGGATTATCTGGCCATACACTTACACTTCTTGTGGTTTTAGTTTTATGATTGTATCTAGTTAAAAAACCATCATAACTGCCTCCATAAACAATATCATTATTTTCAGGATCAATGGTGATATGTGCACTTTCTCCACCAGCTGTTTCATCCCAGTCATCTTCATCAATATTCCATCCTTCGTTTCTATGAGATATTCGGATGGTTGAATTATCTTGTTGTGCAGCATAGATTCGATATGGAAAAGAATCATCTGTAGTAACTCTATAAAATTGAGCTGTTGGCTGATTATGATAAGTACTCCATGTTTCGCCACCATCATAGGTTATTTGAGCACCGCCATCATCACCCATTACCATTCGTTTTGGGTTTTCAGGAGCGATCCATAAATCATGATGATCTCCATGAGGAGCGTTAAAAGTGCTATATGTTTTTCCGCCATCTGTGCTTTTATGATACCTTACATTTAATACATAAACAACTTCTGTATCTTGAGGATCGGCATAAATACGAGAATAATACCAAGCACGTTGTCTTAATTTTCTTTCGCTATTAATGAGTTTCCAGGTTTCGCCTCCATCAGTACTTTTATATACACCACCTTTATCTTTGTTTTCGACTATTGCCCAAACTATATTGTTATTTACAGGCGAAACAGTAACTCCAATATTTCCTAAAATTCCTTTAGCAAATCCTTCATTTTTTGATATTTCTTCCCAAGTTTCTCCACTATCAATACTCTTCCAAAGTGCAGAACCATCACCACCACTACTCAAACTATATGGCGTTCTTCTTAAATTCCAAGTAGATGCGTATAGAATACGTGGATTGGTAGCATCCATAATTAAATCGACTGCTCCAGCATTTTCATTTACAAAAAGCTTTTTCTCCCAAGTTTTTCCTCCATCGGTACTTTTATAAATACCTCTATCTACCGTAGGTTTGTATATATTTCCTAAAACAGCTGCAAATACCGTATTATGATCTCTTGGATGAATTACAATTCTAGGAATGTGACGGCTTTTTTTCAATCCAATGTGTTTCCAAGATTGTCCGGCATTTTCTGTTTTCCAAACTCCATAACCTGACGAAACGTTTCCTCTCACAGTAGATTCACCACCTCCAACATACATTACATTAGGGTCGTCTGTACTTACTGCAATAGCACCTATAGAACCACCAAAATATCCATCTGAAATGTTTTCCCATTTTCTACCTCCATCTACCGTTTTCCAAACACCTCCACCAGTGGCTCCAAAATAAAATAAGTTTGGTTTATTAGGTACACCGGCAACTGCAGCACTTCTTCCTCCACGAAATGGACCAAGAAGTCTATAAGCTAAAGCATCATAATACGGTTCTTTTTGGGACTGCGAATAAGTGGTTTCAGATTGAATTCCGAAGAGAAAAAGGAATGCAATTCCTAATAATTTAAAATTTGTTGGTTTCATAATTGCGAGAAATTTATTAAAGGTATGAAATTTTATACCTACCATATAATTAGAAACTTGATAACTATTATCTAATCTTCAAAATACACATGTTTTAATACTTTTAAGTCCTTGTCATCATAAGGAATACTTGTTAAAACATGCTCTATAGCTTCTATCCTAGCCTTTGTTTTTCTATTGGCTTTAATTACTTTCCAAGGAGCAATTATAGTATTAGTTTTAGAAAACATTTTATCTTTATAATCTGTATAATCGTCCCAAAGTTCTAATGCTTTTTTATCTAAAGCACTAAACTTCCATTTTTTTATAGGGCTATCAATAATATCTTGGAATCGCTTTTCTTGTTCGCCTTTAGAAATTGAAAAATAAAATTTAATGAGTCGAACTCCAGATTCAGTTATCATTCTTTCAAAATCATTTACTTGATTCATAAAAATATCATATTCCTCATCGCTACAAAAACCATTCACAGGTTCTAAAATTGCCCTGTTATACCAACTTCTATCAAAAAAGACCATAGTTCCTTTCATAGGTAACAAATTAATATATCTTTGAAAATACCATTGCCCAATTTCTTCATCAGAAGGTTTTGATAAAGCTACTAATTTAAATTCTCTTGGATTTAAATGTTCTGTGATTCTTCTTATAGCGCCCCCTTTTCCGGCTGCATCTCGCCCTTCAAAAACAAAAACTATTTTTTCGTTATTATTTTTAACCCACTTTTGAAGTTTAATTAATTCTTCTTGTAATTGAATCAATCTGTTTTCGTAACGCAAATATCTAAGTGTTCTAGAGATGCTAATATTTTCTCTAGATAAGAAAAGTTTTAAACCTTTTTTTTTATTTAGTAGTTTAAGATTTTTTTCGGTGATTTTATCCTTCATTGGTGTCTGTTTTCTTTAAAGTTCTATGATAACGTTGCACAATATTTGGATCTGTTAATAAGGTGGCCCCAGCATTTCCTTTCCCTTCATACTCAAATCTAGAAAGTAAATATCGCAAACTTTCCAAGCGCGCTTCCTTTTTGTTGTTTGTTTTAATTATAATCCAAGGACTAAATGCAGTGTGGGTTTTAGCAAACATTTGGTCTTTATAATGAGTGTAAATATCCCATTTATTTTGTCCTTCTTGGTCTACAGGACTAAATTTCCAGCGTTTTAGTGGACTTGCTAATCGAGATTCAAATCTTTTTAATTGCTCCTCTTTTGTTACGGAAAACCAAAACTTAATTAATAGAATTCCGTCTTCATAAAGCATGTTTTCGAATTCAGGAACATGAATCATAAACTTGTTATATTGTTCTTTAGTGCAAAACCCCATAACAGGTTCTACTACCGCTCTATTATACCAGCTTCTATCAAAAAACACAAGTTCTCCAGGATTAGGCATTTCTTTAATATACCTTCTAAAATACCACTGTCCTTGTTCTACCTCTGTGGGTTTGGAAAGTGCCACTACTCTTCTAGCTCTCGGATTTAAATGTTCTGTCATTCTTCTTATAGAACCTCCTTTACCAGAGGCATCCCTTCCTTCAAATATAATACAAACTCTTTTTTTGTTTTTAGTTACCCATTTTTGAAGATTAACCAACTCGGCTTGTAACTTATAAAGCTGTTCTTGATAGTCTAAATCATATAAAATTTCTTCTAATTTTGCAGGAGAAATATCTGATTTAATGAGCTTTAAAAATTCTTGTTTATTTATTTCTCCATTCTCAAGAGATTTAAAACTTTCTAATGTTAACATGCGTTTATATTGTTATTTATAAAGGTCTTAATTTTTAATAAATTTATTGTTTCTTTATTAAAACAAAAAGAATGAACAAAATAGGGCTTTTAGTTTTACTAATTGTAATAAATTCTTCTAAAGTTATCGCGCAACAAATAACTCCAAAAATAGCTTTTTTGGAAAAATGAGAAAACTCAAAAAGTTATCTTATTGCTATTGCCGAAAAAATGCCTAAAGAAAATTACGATTTTAAACCTACCGAAAGACAAATGAGCTTTAAGGAACAATTAATACACATTAATGAAAATATGGAATGGCTCAGCACCACTTATTTTACGAATATTGAATATAAAAAAGAGAAAAAAGAACTGTCAGAAACTAAAAAGGAAACAATTTTAGTCTTAGAAAATACTTTTGATGGTGTGCTTGAAATTATTACAAATACTCCTGAAGAAGAGTTAAATGAGCCAGTTGATTTTTTTGCAGGAGCCAAAAGTAAATTACAAATATTAAATCTACTGCAAGATCATGTAACACACCATAGAGGACAGCTTATTGTTTACCTAAATTTAAACGAAATAAACCCTCCAAAATACAGTGGTTGGTGATTTATTGAAATAGCCTACTTACAGGTTCCTATTGGGACCGTCGAAATTAAAGGTTTATCCCGGTGGTTTACATCGAAAAAACATCTTTTAGATCACGAATCTCCTTATAAACAACAATTTCTTTTTTAATTTTACTATCTTTATAGTTACTCTCCGATTGCAATAACTAAATTATGTTGAAAAGAATCAAACTAGAAAATGTGTTATTTCTAGATATCGAAACAGTTCCATTATATGCTAATTTTTCTGAATTAGACGACACCTCTAAGCTACTTTGGAAACAAAAAACCAAGTACCAAAGAAAAGATGAATTCACTCCAGAAGAGTTTTACGACAGAGCCGGGATTTGGGCAGAATTTGGAAAAATTGTATGCATTTCAGTAGGATATTTTGTGTTTAAAGAAGCAATACGAAATTTTAGAGTAACCACTTTTCAAGGAGAAGAAGATTCAATTTTAAAAGAGTTTAAAATACTACTTGAGACTCATTATAACAAACCTTATCATTTATTATGTGCTCATAATGGTAAGGAGTTTGACTTTCCATATATAGCAAGAAGAATGATTATCCATAAAATTGACATCCCTTTTAAATTGAATTTGTTTGGGAAAAAACCTTGGGAAGTACCTCATCTCGACACCTTAGAATTATGGAAGTTTGGGGATTATAAAACGTATACTTCTTTAAAGTTAATGACTCACGTTTTAGGCATCCCTTCTCCAAAAGATGATATTGATGGAAGTGAAGTTTGCGATGTTTATTATAAAGAAAAAGATATAGATCGAATTATTCGCTATTGTGAAAAAGATACCATAGCAGTTGCACAAATAATTCTAAGATTAAGAAATGAAGAACTACTAGAAGAAGATGAAATTATTACGCTTTAAGGTCTTTTAATTTTAACTGAAGGTTTTTATTCCCGTTCCATTCATTTTCATCGATAGTATAAGCAGCTTTAAATGGTTTTTTGTTTTTAATAAGCTCAATTTGATCACCCATACCAAAACCAATCCCTACTATTTTTCCTTTCCCATTTTGAGAGGCAGTAAATCGTAAATGAGATTTGTCTTCCCCTACTTGTTTTCCATAACCTATATCCTGCATATCTTCAGTCATAAAAACAGGTGTCATATTATTTGGCCCAAAAGGCGCAAACTGACTTAAAATCCTGTAAAATTTAGGAGTGATATCTGATAAATTTATTTGAGCATCAATTTTAATTTCAGGAATTAATAATTTTGGATCTATGGTATTTGAAACTACTTCTTCAAATTTTGCTTTAAAGTTTTTATAGTTTTCTGGTTTTAGGGTTAAACCAGCTGCGTATTTATGACCTCCAAATTGTTCTATAAATTCTGAACATTGTTCCAAAGCATTATAAACATCAAACCCTTTTACACTTCTTGCCGAAGCTGCTAATACCTCGCCGCTTTTAGTAAAAACTAAGGTTGGTCGGTAATAGGTTTCGATTAACCTAGAGGCTACAATTCCAATTACACCCTTGTGCCAATTTTCATCGTAAACAACAGTTGTAAATCCTTCTTGTTCTTTATGTTCTTCTATTTGATCTAAAGCTTCAATAGTGATTCGCTTGTCGGTATCACGCCTATCGGTATTATAAGTATCGATTTCATTAGCATAATGGGCAGCTAAATCGGGATCGGTTTCGCAAAGCAGTGTAACGGCATGATTTCCATGTTTCATTCTACCTGCCGCATTGATTCGAGGTGCGATTATAAAAACCACATCAGTAATGGTTAATATTTCCTTTTTAATTTGCTTTATGATTGCCTTAAAACCAGGTCTAGGATTTTGGTTGATTACTTGTAATCCATGGTATGCCAAAATTCTGTTTTCACCAATAATAGGAACTATATCTGCTCCAATTGCCGTTGCGACCAAATCTAAATACAATACTAAATCATCGATAGTTTCTCCTTTTTTGGATGCCAATGCTTGGATTAATTTAAAACCAACTCCACAACCACACAATTCTTTAAAAGGATAATCACAATCATCGCGTTTTGGATCTAAAACTGCTTTGGCCTTGGGTATTTCATCCCCCGGTCGATGGTGATCACAAATAATAAAATCAATTCCTTTTTTGGCAGCATATGCTACTTTATCCATGGCTTTAATTCCGCAATCCAAAGCAATAATTAATGAAAAGCTATTGTCTTCAGCATAATCAATTCCTTTATAGGAAATCCCATAACCTTCTCCATATCGATCTGGAATATAAGCAGCAATATTAGGATAATAGGAACGTAAATAAGAAGATAGTAAAGCTACACTAGTGGTGCCATCTACATCGTAATCACCATAGATTAAAATGTTTTCTTGATTGAGAATAGCTTGTTCTATTCTTGAAACCGCTTTGTCCATATCCTTCATTAAAAAGGGGTTATGGAGGTCTTTTAATTCGGGTCTAAAAAAGCTTTTTGCTTCCTCATAAGTTTCAATTCCCCGCTGGACTAATAGAAAACCTGTAGTAATGTCAACTCCCAATTCCTTAGATAATTGATTTACTAATTTCGTTTCTGGTTTTGGTTTTAGGGTCCAACGCATAAAGGCATGAGTTTAATAAATTACTGCTTAAACTTAAATGTGAGAAGTCATAAGTAAAAGTAACCAGAAAAATAGAATTCTCTATATGATATTAAAAATTAAAGCTTATTCATTAATATGAATTGCAATAGTAACCTCAGCAAAGGCCCTAAACATTTTAATTACGCCACAATAACGCTCTTCGGATAAAGAAACTACTTTTTTAATTTTTTCTTCGTTTAAGTCTGTTCCTGTAAAGTAATAATCAATACTTACTTTATCATAATACTTTGGATGCTCTTCTGTCAATTCACCATTTACAATCACTTTAAAATCCTCGATTTCAACACGTATTTTTTTTAATAAAGATAATACATCCAATCCTGTACAACCCCCAAGAGAAGACAACATTAAAGCTTTGGGACTCAATCCTTGATTGCTTCCTCCAAAATCGGGACCTGATTCCATTAACAGATTTTTTCCGAGAGGATTATCAGATTCTAAAAGCATCTTATTTTTCCATGTAGTCGTTACTTTATGTGCCATCTTTTATTAAGTTTTATACTTTACAAGTTTACGAAAATGAAAGCTGATAAAGAACTATTGCATTTTGTATTTTAAATGATAATTATCTGAAAAGATAATTATTTCTTGCCACCAACTACCAAGACTAGCTCACCTTTAGGAGGTTTTACTGTATAATAAGCTAATACTTCAGTGGCTGTGCCACGAATGGTTTCTTCGTGTAATTTGGTAATTTCTCTAGACACCGAAACCGCCCTGTAAGAACCAAAAAATTCTACAATATGGCCTAGCGTTTTAAGGAGTTTATGAGGAGATTCATAAAAAATTATAGTTCGGGTTTCTTCTGCTAAAATCAATAGTCTAGTTTGCCTTCCTTTTTTAACTGGGAGAAATCCTTCAAAAACAAATTTATCGTTAGGTAAACCACTATTTACTAAAGCAGGCACAAAAGCCGTAGCTCCTGGCAAACAATCTACTTCTATTTCAGCTTCCACACAAGCGCGGGTTAATAAAAATCCTGGATCACTAATTGCAGGGGTGCCTGCATCACTTATTAACGCGATCGTTTCTCCATTAATAATTCTTCTTACTACATGATCAACCGTCTTGTGTTCATTATGCATGTGATGAGATTGCATGTGGGTAGAAACATCATAATACTTTAATAATTTCCCACTAGTACGAGTGTCCTCGGCGAGTATTAAATCTACTTCTTTTAAAACTTCAATAGCTCTAAAAGTAATGTCCTTTAGATTACCGATTGGAGTAGGTACTAAATAAAGTTTACCCATCATACTAGTTAAATCGGTTTTTAATTATTGATAAAAAACGATCGGCATATTCTTCTTTGCCTTCCCAATTATTATAATCTGGCTTAATATTATTTTCAACAAATGAAGAGGCTTCTTTAAAACTAGTCATCGAATTTATCTGTGATAAAACCCTGGCATAATCATCTGTATTATTTTCAAAAAGATTTTTTATAAAAGCGATGCGATCGTTAAGTCCTATATTAAGACCTTGGTTTAATTTGTCGTTTATAGATTTAGGTTTGTTTTGAATTGATTCTGTTTCTTTTTCAATATCAATTTCTTGTTTTCTTTCAAATACTAAGTTTTCTTGATAGGAAGCTGCAAATTCTTCTAAATCATTTTTAAAAGTTTCTTTCTTAGGAAGTATTTCTTTTAATAAATCTTCCACTGCCGAACCATCAGGATCATTTTGACTAGGCATTTGAGCTACTAAATCTTTTATTTTTTCCATTAGAGGTTCTACCAAAGCATCTTCATGAGATGGTTGTGGAACAGGATCTGGATCCTGAAACCAATTTTGTTCTCGATAAGTTTTGGAATCGGTTGCGGATCTTTTTGGTTTCTCAAATTTGGTTTCTTCACTTGATTTTAAAAATTCTAAGACCGTTAACCTTTCATAAAGCTGAATTAATGTGTGTTTAGTTTTAATAATATCGATGTCGTTTTCTGAAGCAATAATGCTCTTAGCAAGTGCGTTTATCTGGGATAGGACTTTCTTCTTCATAACTTATTAAAATAAAGCAAATTTTCTGTTTTGTTTTTATAAATTTACACAACCTTTATGTAAACGTCAAGTAATTCTGTTTTAGTTTAAATTAATTTTATGTTTCTCGAAAATACCGTTAATCAAAAAGAACAATTTGGATGGATTGAAGTCATCGCAGGCTCTATGTTTTCAGGCAAGACAGAGGAATTGATCCGAAGATTAAAACGCGCAAAATTTGCCAAACAAAAAGTAGAGATTTTTAAACCAATGATCGATACTCGATATGATGATAAGTCGGTAATTTCTCATGATAGCAACGAAATTCATTCAACTCCGGTTCCTGCCGCAGCAAATATTCCCATTTTAGCAGACGATTGTGATGTCGTTGGTATTGATGAAGCTCAATTTTTCGATGATGAAATTGTAAAAGTTTGCAATGATTTAGCCAATAGAGGCGTGCGGGTAATTGTTGCTGGATTGGATATGGACTTTAAAGGAAACCCCTTTGGCCCTATGCCTGCGTTAATGGCAACTGCTGAGTATGTCACTAAGGTACATGCAGTGTGTACCCGAACCGGAAATTTAGCAAATTACAGTTACCGTAAAGCTAAAGGTGATGAATTGGTGCTTTTAGGAGAAGTAGATGAATACGAACCTTTAAGTAGAGCGGCATACTATAAATTAATGATTCGAGAAAAAATTCGGAAAATGAATGTGCAAGAGCCTGAAGATATTTCTAAAAAAAAGGAAAACTAAGGGATGCCAAAAACCACTGAAACTGTTTTAGAAATAGATCTTACCGCATTAGGTGAAAATTATCATTATTTAAAATCTAGAATAAAAGATACCACAAGGCTATTGGGAGTTGTAAAAGCTTTTGCCTATGGAAGCGATGCTTTAGTTATTGCAAAAGAATTGGAAGCTTTAGGAGTAGATTATTTAGCCGTAGCATATGTGAATGAAGGGGTTGCCTTAAGAGATGTTGGCGTTAAAACACCTATTTTAGTGCTACACCCTCAGCCTGAAAATTTTGAAACTCTTATACATCGATGTTTAGAACCTAGTTTGTATAATGAAAATGTACTAAAACAATTTATAAAAATAGCTTCTGAAAAAAAACAACTCAACTACCCTGTTCACCTTAAATTTAATACGGGTTTAAATCGATTGGGATTTAATGAATCCGAGGTGGATAAGATTGTTTCAGAGTTAAATGCGACAAGAAATATAAAGGTTACTTCGCTTTTTTCACACCTAGCGGCTAGTGAGGATCTCAAAGAAAAATGTTTTTCAGAATCTCAAATAAGTACCTTCAGAAATATTGCAAAAAATATCTCAAGTAAATTAAGCTACCAACCCAAATTACATATGTCTAATACTTCAGGAATTTTAAATTATCCTGATGCCCAATTCGACATGGTTAGAACTGGAATTGGCCTTTATGGTTTTAGTAACATTCCCGAAGAACAAAAAAACTTTACACCAATTGCTACGTTAAAGTCGGTGATTTCACAAATTCATACTATTAAAAAGGGAGATACTGTAGGGTATAATAGGGCTTTTAAAAGTGATGGAACTATCGTAACAGCTACAATTCCAATTGGTCATGCAGATGGTATTAGTAGAGCATATGGAAACGGTAAAGGCTGGGTAATGGTTCGCGGAATAAAAGCTCCAATAATAGGAAATGTTTGTATGGATATGATAATGATAAACGTCACAGGAATTATTTGTGAAGAAGGGGATGAGGTAGTTTTATTTGGGAATGATAATAAAGCAGATTTACTTGCAGAAACGATTGATTCCATTTCTTACGAATTATTGACAGCAATATCACAAAGAGTAAAGCGTGTCTTTTACCGGAAATAAAACTTAGTTTAAACAATCAAACAATTAGTTTTTTATAAGTTGTATTTAACAATAACCTAATTAATTGATTATGTTTAAAGAATTCAAAAAATTTATCAAGATAAACTATTCTTGAAAAGCGAGTATTTTTTAATCATATATCGTAAAAGATTAGAACACTATGCCTTATTTTTGTCTTTTAATTTTATAACCATTTAAATCACCTAGTTATTTACTAAATATTCATATGAGATTAGCAGTTGTTGGAGCTACCGGAATGGTAGGAGCTATTATGATTAAATTATTAGAAGAACGTAATTTTCCTGTTTCAGAAATATTATTAGTAGCTTCTGAAAAATCAATAGGAAATGAATTATATTTTAATGGAAAGACGATAAAAGTAATTGGCTTAAAAGATGCTTTATTTAAAAAACCTGAGATTGCTATATTTTCTGCTGGTAGTGCCATATCTTTAGAATGGGCTCCTAAATTTGCGGAAGCTGGTACAACTGTAATTGATAATTCATCAGCTTGGAGGATGGATTTAACAAAGAAATTAGTGGTGCCAGAAATTAATGCTTCTACATTAACTGCCAATGATAAAATTATTGCCAATCCTAACTGTTCTACTATTCAATTGGTCATGGCATTAGCGCCTCTTCATGAAAAATACAGAATGAAACGGGTGATTATTTCAACATATCAATCGGTTTCTGGTACTGGAAAGAAAGCAGTTAATCAATTAGAAAATGAGATCAGTGGAGTTCAGTCCGAAATGGCTTATCCATATCCAATTCATAAAAATGCGCTTCCTCATTGTGATGATTTTGAAGAAAATGGTTATACAAAAGAAGAAATGAAATTGGCTCGTGAGCCTCAAAAAATATTAAACGATCGAAGCTTTTCAATTTCTGCAACTGCTGTTCGAATTCCTACTACAGGGGGTCATAGCGAATCTGTAAATGTTGAGTTTAAAAAAGACTTTGAGATTAACACTGTTAGAAAGATTCTTCATGAAACCCCGGGGGTAACTGTTCAAGATAATCCAGATACAAATACCTATCCAATGCCAATTTATGCCAATGGTAAAGATGAAGTTTTTGTTGGTAGAATTCGAAGAGATGAAACACTAGAAAAAACCTTAAATATGTGGATTGTTAGTGATAATTTAAGAAAAGGAGCCGCAACAAATGCCATCCAAATTGCTGAATATATAATTGATAAAAAGTTTATTTAAAAATAGCTTAAATTATATTTTCTGTTTCTGTTAGATATAAATAAGCAAAACAAGGGGTTTATAAGATACATTAGATTAAACATATTATTGGTTGAAATCAAGCATGCTAAACATAATTAGATTAGCCAAGTAATTACTTTGTTTTCATTTTCTTATTTTTGAAATCTTCTCTATTTTATATTGCTGATATAAAAGAATTAAACCTATAATTGGTATAAAAACATCACTCCAAAAAATAATCCCTGCATTACCTGGATTAAAATTATGTTCAGTAATCATTTGATAAATATGTCCTCCAGCAGCGCCCCACAAAAAACAAGCTGGACCAATAATACCGGCAGTTCTAAAGCTAATATTTGATTTAAAAGCTATAAAACCAATAACTGCAAAACCCAAGCTAGCAAAACCTACCTCTAATTGAAAAGGGCTATTTTCCCAACCTATAAAAGAAGCGGACTTCGCTGAAAAAAATACATGCATAATAAAATTATACAAAAAACTTATTCCAATATTAAATAGAAAGTAATATGAAAATAAAGCTTCAATTATATGTTTTTTTGTTAATGATTGCTTTTTTATAATTAGGCTTACAACAGAAAAAATAAATCCCAAAATTAAAAAAGTAAGAGTGAAGTTATAAATAAAATAAGTTATAAATTTTTCCATGACATTAATTGTAGGTTAAAGATAGCAAATTATTTTAAATAGATTTTTTTCTATGAATTAAACCATTAAAGCTTAGGCTATTAAAAGTACTTTATAGACTTTCCTATTAAAATTGAATTGATCTCCTTTTGTTTTTCCTAATAAGCACATACCAATAGGTGAATTAGGTGCGACGCCTAAGTAAAGTAAATTATTCGTTTCTAATTTACCAACAGATATGCTCATAAAAAAAGTGGCTTGATTGGTTTCAACAATACTCCCTAATCGAATTGTTTCTGAAGCTAAGCTAATATCAACTTTGCTTAATTGATATATCACTTTTTCAATTTCCCTTAATTGATTCCCCGCATTTTCACGTTCTATTTGAAGCATCGCTCTTCCGGTGTGATGCTTGTCTCCACTAGTGCTTTTAGATTCTTCTTTTAAAGAATACTCGATATCAGAAATCGTTTTATTAATGCTATCATGCCTTAGTTTTATAAGGTCCTTACATTGCTGTTGTAATTCAAATTTTAATTCCAGCGTGTTCATGTAGTTTATTTTAATTTGAATTAGCTATCATTTTAATTTCTCTTTTAATCCAAAGTTAACATATATAAAAACTCCGAACTTGTTAAGTTCGGAGTTTAAAATTTTTATTCTTCCTCTTCTATTTCGCTCATTTCAAAGCTGTCCATAAAAGCGGTGGTAAAATCACCTGCAACATAATCTGGATGATCCATCAGTTGTCGATGGAATGGAATTGTGGTTTTAATACCTTCAATCACAAACTCATCCAATGCTCTTCGCATCTTACTAATGGCCTCTTCACGGGTCTGAGCAGTAGTAATTAATTTAGCAATCATTGAATCGTAATTAGGCGGAATGGTATATCCAGCATACACATGAGTGTCTAACCGAACTCCATGTCCTCCTGGAGAATTTAATTCTATGATTTTTCCTGGACAAGGTCTAAAATTGTTAAAAGGATCTTCAGCATTAATCCTACACTCGATTGAATGAAGTTTTGGGAAATAATTTTTCCCAATAATCGGTATGCCTGCAGCTACTTTAATCTGTTCTCTAATTAAATCGAAATCTATAATTACTTGTTCCGTAATTGGATGTTCTACTTGAATCCGAGTATTCATTTCCATAAAGTAGAAGTTTCGATGCTTATCTACTAAAAACTCAACAGTTCCAGCCCCTTCATACTTAATATATTCCGCAGCTCTTACTGCAGCTAATCCCATTTCTTCTCTTAATTTATCCGTCATAAATGGACTTGGAGTTTCCTCTGTAAGTTTTTGATGACGCCTTTGAATGGAACAATCTCTTTCACTTAAATGGCAAGCATTTCCTTTACTATCTCCTATAATTTGAATTTCAATATGTCTAGGTTCTTCAATTAATTTTTCTATATACATGTCGTCATTTCCAAAAGCAGCTTTACTTTCATGACGAGCAGAATCCCAAGCATTTTTCAAATCTTCTTCTTTCCAAACAGCTCTCATCCCTTTTCCACCACCTCCAGCACTAGCCTTAAGCATAACTGGGTAACCGGTTTTTTTTGCAACTTTAATACATGTTTCAAAATTTGGTATAGTGCCTTCACTTCCAGGAACACATGGTACTCCTGCTTCAATCATAGTGGTTTTGGCCATTGCTTTATCTCCCATTCGATTAATCATGTCTTCAGAAGCTCCAATAAATTTAATATTATGTTCTTCACATAATTTTGAAAATTTAGCATTTTCAGATAAGAACCCGTAACCAGGATGAATAGCATCAGCATTTGTTATCTCTGCAGCAGCAATAATATTAGGTATTTTTAAATAGCTCTCGCTGCTTGATGGCGGTCCGATACAAACCGCTTCATCAGCAAAACGAACATGAAGACTTTCGGCATCTGCTGTAGAATAAACTGCAACGGATTTAATACCCATTTCCTTACAGGTCCGAATGATACGTAATGCAATTTCTCCTCTATTGGCAATCAATATTTTTTTAAACATAATTTCAATAAATTTCAAAATGTTCAATTATAAACCTAAATCTATTAGGAATTCTATAAGTGACAATTTTAGATTTGATTAATTAAGATGGGTCTACCAAAAATAAAGGTTGATCAAACTCTACTGGAGTTGCGTCATCAATTAAAACTTTTACTATTTTACCTGTAATTTCACTTTCTATTTCATTAAAAAGTTTCATCGCTTCAATAATACATAAAACGTCACCGTCTTTAATTGAATCTCCGACCTCAACAAAAGAAGGCGTATCTGGAGAAGATTTTCTGTAAAATGTACCAATAATTGGTGAGTTTACCGTGATGTATTTTGAATCTTCAGCTTCTACTGGGGGTTTAGTATCTTCTTGTGTTGCGGTGTTTTTTATAACAGGTGGCATAGCTCCACCTTGAGGTGCCATTGGTGGCATTTGTTGAATATAAGTTGTTTCACCCTTAGCATGATCATCAACAGTTTTTATCGTGATTTTTACATCATTCATTTCAAGTTTAACTTCAGTAGCTCCAGATTTTGCTACAAACTTGATTAAATTTTGAATCTCTTTTAAATCCATAGTATCAGTTTTAGTTTGTTCTATTAATTAAGAGTCGTATGACCAAGTAAGGTACATAGCTCCCCAAGTAAATCCTCCTCCAAAAGCAGCGAAAACTAGTTTGTCGCCTTTTTTAAGTTTTTTTTCATATTCGAAAAGACATAAAGGTAATGTTGCCGATGTTGTATTTCCATATTTGTGAATATTTTTCATCACTTTTTCATCAGGTAATTTCATTCGTTTTGAAGTAGCTTCAATAATTCGATTGTTAGCTTGATGAGGAACCAACCATTGAATGTCGTCTCCAGTTAAATTATTGCGTTTTAAAATTTTTTCTGATACATCAGCCATTCTTGTAACTGCAAATTTAAAAACTGTTTTTCCATCTTGAAAAACAACATGCTGGTTGTTATTTACAGTTTCTATTGACGGTGGAAGTAATGATCCACCAGCATCAATTTTTAAAGAATCTCTTCCGTTACCGTCTGTTCTTAAATATTCATCTTGAACTCCTAATCCTTCAAAATTTGGCTCAAAAAGAGCTGCTCCTGCGCCATCTCCAAAAATAATACAAGTGGTGCGGTCCTTATAATCTATAATAGATGACATTTTATCTGCACCCACCAAAAGTACTTTTTTATAACTTCCAGACTCAATATATTTTGCCGCTATAGACATTCCAAAAAGAAAACTAGAACAGGCTGCCATTAAATCATAGGAAAATGCATTATCCGCTCCAATTTGAGTAGCTACATAAGCTCCAGTAACGGCAACTGGCATATCAGGTGTCGCTGTCGCCATGATAACCATATCGATTTCTTTGGGATCTGTATTGTTTTTTTGAAGAAGATTTTTTGCAGCTTCTATAGCAAGGAATGAAGTTCCTTTATCTTTATCTTTTAAGATTC
>Ga0209302_10000883_pt1 | contig 17355 bp, 8 predicted proteins | sample ArcOceMetagenome_2_FD_187445 | JGI IMG/M metagenome (GOLD analysis project Ga0209302, IMG submission 187445) | Marine eukaryotic phytoplankton communities from Arctic Ocean - Arctic Ocean ARC135M Metagenome (SPAdes) (version 2) | ecosystem: Environmental > Aquatic > Marine > Oceanic | place... | reverse complement strand
CAACTCCCCCCCCCCCCCGCCCTCGTGCACCAACGCGCAGGCTGCGGCTGCAGCCCACGCACAGCGACGCGGCCTCTGCGCTCGGCGGGCTGCTCGCGGCCAGGCCAGCACCACCGCGAGGCGTGAGGCAAACGCGAGGCGGCCCACCGCAAGCAGTCCCGCGCCCTGGCCCGAGCACGGGGCCGCGCCCCGCGCCGCAGCCGGAGGTCGCCGGGACTTCAGCTCCGGGGCGCATGCCGCAGCGCTGGCAGGCGCGCCTCGCATCACGCACAGCGCAGCCCTATGAGTCCTGAGTGGCGTGTGGAGTTGTGGCTGTGACGCTGTGCGCTCTTAATGTTTGAGCCTCTTATCTTTTAGTTTTACTTTTATTACTAATACACTCTTTACACGTTTGTATTTAGTATTTTCAAGGCTAGGGCCTAATTCCCCCGCCGCGCGCACCGCGGGTAACAAGTTAGGCTTAGGGTAGGTCCACGAGTGGTTAGAGGCGTAGAGCCGTAACGGCCACAACACGTTCAGACAGTCGTCCATAACGCTCGAGACGAGGGCGTGCCGCCGCCGTGCACTTGTGGAGTACACAAACGGGAGACTGCTCGAGAACATGGAGACCACCCGGGGCCGTGTTATTTATTGCCGCATCGGCGAGATCAGGAGGCCAGGCGCTCAAACAGGAGAGCGTCCCTCATCTCGGTTCCAGTGACGTCTCAGCGTGGTGCGCGCAAGAGGCTGCTGACCAAGCTGCGCGTACCTACACCATGGCCTCCTGGTCGCCAACATGGTCGAGGACCATCATGAAGGTGTTCTCGGTGTGCTCCATGCTGCTTGCGGCCGTATGCGTTAGCGCGCCCCGGGTGTGATGACCACCACTCTATGCGCTAACGCTCAATAGCTGCAGGATGGTGAGCACTAACTACGGTCGAGGAGAACGCGCGCGATGCCGGCCAGCTTGGAGCAGCAGGGCCGGATCGTCCCCGCCAACAATCGCTACCGTGCTTGAGAAGCTTCAATCCGCTCTTCAGAAGAGCAGGATCGATCGCGCCACCACTCGGCCCACCCCGGGGAGGGGGCTGCCTGGAGAGTTGAGCACTGGGTCGGTGCTGTACGGTGCGTGTCGGTCGACCCAGTGTTGTCTGGCTGTGTGGTCTATGTGTGGTCTTCTCTAGATGGGTGGAGTCCAGTACGCGCCTAGGTGGCTTTAGAGCGCTCAAAAGAAGGCCCCAAAGGCGCCCTACACTACCATTTTTGAAGATGAAGTGAACCTCATCGCAAGATTTGAACCACTCGTGACGTCCTGACTGACCCAGTTTTCTGAAAAACCTAACCTGTAACCAGTTAATGGTAAGTAAGAGGCGTAAGCCCTTGCCTTGTAGTGCGTTTAGATATCAACACGTTCAAATACCGTGCAAATTCGCTCTTAGCCCCTATACTAATAATCACGCCTCATCCGTCATCGTACACGCTACCGAAGCAACTCTACTTTTCACCGGCACACGCAGAGTTGATCAACGTCTCAGCCATAATCAACGTCTCAGCCATAATCCTTTGGCAGGCGAAGCTGGGCATTGGGCAGGGCTTCGTTTAGCTCCTGCACCCCGCTGGAGGTGATCGTCAGGGCCTCATTTTGGTGAAGCTGAAGCACCTCCAAGGCGGTCAGCGCTGCGAGCTCGGTGACAGGCACCACTCCCTTGAGCTGGTTCTTGAACAGCAAGAGCTCCTTGAGCTTGGCGCACTTGCCAAGGCTCGCCGGCATGCCGCCCGTCAGCTGGTTCATGGCCAGCTCGAGGACCTCCAGCTCGACGCACTGGCCGAGCTCGTCAGGGATGGGGCCATCGAGCTGGTTCTTGAACAGCGAAAGCCTCTTGAGCTTAGTGCACTTACCGAGGCTCGCCGGCACACCGCCCGTCAGATTGTTCATGGCCAGGTTAAGCGCCTCCAGCTCGCAACACTGGCCGAGCTCCTCGGGGATGGGGCCCTCGAGCTGGTTCTTAAACAGCGCGAGCGTCTTGAGCTTGGCACACTTGCCGAGGCTCGCCGGCACGCCGCCTGCCAGCTGGTTCGTCTGCAGCTGGAGCATCTCCAGCTCGCCGCACTGGCCAAGCTCGTCAGGGATGACCCCCTGGAGCTGGTTCGTGAACAGTTGGAGCCACTTGAGCTTGGCACACTTACCGAGGCTCGCCGGCACGCCGCCCGTCAGCTTGTTCATGGCCAGGCCTAGCGACTCCAGCTCGCCGCACTGACCGAGCTCGTCGGGGATTGGACCGTCGAACTCATTCTTGTATAGCTGGAGTGTCTTGAGCTTCGCGCACTTGCCGAGGCTCGCCGGCACGCTGCCCGCCAGCTGGTTCATCTGCAGCTGGAGCATCTCCAGCTCGCCGCACTGGCCAAGCTCGTCGGGGATGGGGCCGTTGAGCTGGTTCGCGTGCAGGTAGAGCGACTTGAGCTTGGTGCACTTGCCGAGGCTTGCCGGCATGCCGCCCGTCAGCCCCAGGCTATCCAGGTCCACATACACCGCATCCGTGCACTTGTCGCCCAACGCCTCGGGCAGCGTGCCCCCCACCTGCATGTCGGTGATCTCCAGGTGCCTGAGCCCGCGCGCTGGCAGCGCCTCGACAAGCTCGGATAACGTGCGCCCCTCGGGCCAGTCGCACTCGACGAGCTGCAGCTCGCGCAGCCCACAGGCGGGGGAGCGCAGCGACACCAGCAGGCTGTCAAAGTGCGCCGCGAGCCCACTCGCCTTGCCGTTGAACACCAGCTCCCGCACCACGCCGCAGCGCACGCCCTCGAGCACCGCGGCGCCGAGCGCACCCTCGTAATGGCAGGTCTCGCGCTCGAAGAGGCGGTGCATGCGCGCGACGGCGTAGCTGGCGTAGCCGCCCGCCTTGATGTCGATGAGTTTTTTGAGTGTGATCTGCAGCTCGACGATGTGCCCCGTGGCGAGGCAGCGCAGGTTGAGCAGCAGGTCGCGGTAGCCGCCGCTCACGCTGGCGTCGAAGGCGAGCATGAGCCGGTTCTTGATGAGCAGCACCTCGAAGCCCGTGTGCGAGCCGAGCATCTTGAGCACGTCCTTGACGTCCTTGAGCGTACCGCACTGGACCGTCCTGCCAAGTACACAGCCACAGTCAGGTGAGGAGGGGCAAGTGTATAGGTGTGGGCGGGGGACAGGGGGGGGTCGGGCACGGAGCGAGCAGCGGGCAACGCGGCTCACATGCGGGCGAGGTCGGTGAGCCGGCTGTAGTCGCCATCGTACTTGTCGAGGGTCTTGACGGCAGCGCGCGTCCCGGCCTTGAGCGGCGCCACCATCAGCTCGACAGAGGGCTGTTGGGTCTTGATCTCCACCCCCAGGTCGTGCAGCAGGGGCAGCGTGCGCTCTGCGTCCGAGTAGAGCAGCGCCAGGTACGCGGGAGTGGTCTCGGCCGCTGCACCGCTGGCGCCCTTGGCCTCGGCGGCGGTCCGGCCCGCCGCGAGGGCGCACGCCTCCTTGGAGAGCGCCTGCTTGTGCTTGGTGTTGGCGTGGATGTCGCGGCGGGGCAGCGTCACCAGCTTGGGTTCCGAGGTGTCGAAGCCGGCCTCGTACTTTTGCCCGTCGGTGCTCACCGCGGTCCACAGCGAGAGCTCGTAGGTGCCCCCGGCCTGGTCGACGACGCGCCGCACCTTGGCGCGCTGCATCGCCCCGCCTTCCACCGCCTGCACCTCGTCGCCCACCTTGAGCGTGCCGACGTTGACCATCGCCGCCGCCTCGGCGTTCACCTCGTCCAGCACGCCCGGCTCGTCGGCCACCAGCTTGGTGAGCGCCTCGGTGTACCTTTCGCCGTCGCGCGCAAGGCCGGGGCTGATGGCCTCGGCCGACGCGAGCTTGACGGCTTCGATGCGAGCGACCGGCTCCGCCAGCTTAGCGTCCACCTTCTTCTTGCGCTCCTTGGCCTCCGCCAGCTGGTACTCGACGCGGGTGCGATTCATGATGTCCGCATCCTTGAGCGCCTCCACCGCTTCTGTGAGCTCGTCGACCTGCTTTTGCTCGAGCTGCTGCTGCAGGAACGCCGGACCGATGGCCTGGATGGCGGCCATGTTGGCCTGCAGCAGCACCGCCGTCGGCAGCAGCTGCTGCGGGTCGCGCGCCCACGCCGCCATCTCCTCGACGAAGTTGTACTTGTCGAGTCGATTGCCCACGGCCACCGCGCCGGCAGCGACCGCGGGCTGGGTGGGGTGCTGCTGCTCGAGCAAGGCTTTGGCGACATTCACGAGTTGCTCGAGGCCCTTTGAGAACTCGGCGAGGTCGAGTGAGCTGTCACCGTCCTCGTCGAGGGCGCCCAGCAGCATCTCGGTGCGCTTGGGACTCCACGACCACTCGAAGCCCGTGTTCTGCAGCATCGCGCCAAACTCCTGCGCCGAGAGTCTGCCGTCCTTGTCAGTGTCGGCCGCAGTGAATACCTCGCCGGCAACCGCCGCTTCATCCTGCACACGCCTCTTCATATGGGCCAGCTCCATCTCCAGCGCCTGGTTGCTCGAACTGAGCTCGGACACCTGGGATTCGAGCGCGGCAATCTTGGCTGCGTACTGGCCGCCGTCCGCGGCCGGCTGGACCTTGGAGCCGCCGCCGCCCATACCAAATTGGTGATGAGCCGTTGGCCGCGCGCCGCGCGGTGTTGGCCAAAACCAGATAAGATCGAACCGAGCGCAATGATATCGAGACAACAGAACCACGTCCGTTGGTGCCGACCCGTGCTCCGTAGTCTCCCCCCCCCTGCTGGCCCCTCGCCTGTGTCGTTGCGCTCCTGGCGCGGGCATGACGAGCGGAGGCGAGCTGCCGGACGACTTCTTCTACGACCTGAAGTCGTTCGAGCGCGAGACGCCGACGTCGGAGCTGCCCTCCTCCTTCGCCGCGCCGTACCACTCCTTCGCCTTCGAGAGCGCCAAGCGCTCCAACTTGCACTACCTCGATGAGGGCGCCACGCTGCTGTACGCGGCAGGCGACTCCCCCCCGCCCCCCCCGCCCCCAGGCGCATGCGCATATCCGCGCACGCACACCACCCGGCAGCGCTCACCGCCAGCGCTCACCGCCGCGCGCCGCGTGGTACCGCGGTGCTCACCTTCACACGCCACCGCCGAGCGCCCCGCCCCGCCCCGCAGGCAACTATCTGCACTTCATCGACCTGGCGACGATGAAGCAGTCGTACCTGCCGTCCGTCGGCGGCCGCGGCATCGGCGCCGTCGCAGTCCACCCCAGCAAGCAGTACATCTGCGTGGCCGAGGTCGGTGCGGAGGGCGCGCCGCCCTCGGCCTACCTGTACGAGTACCCGTCGCTGCGACTCTACCGCGTGCTGCGGCACGGCACGGAGCGTGCGTACACGGCAGTCTGCTTCAACGTCCTTGGCGACAAGGTCGCCTCCGTCGGCGCCTTCCCCGACTTCATGCTGACCGTGTGGAACTGGAAGCAGGAGCTGATCACGCTGCGCAGCAAGGCCTTCGCCCAGGAGGTCTTCAACGTGGCCTTCTCGCCGCGCACCGACGGGCTGCTCGTGACCTCGGGCATGGTGCACATCCGCTTCTGGAAGATGGCGCACACTTTCACCGGTCTCAAGCTGCAGGGCGAGATGGGCAAGTTCGGCACCGTCGATCTCTCCGACATCTCGGGCTACATCGAGCTGCCCGACGGCAAGGTGAGCTCGACTCGTACTCACCCCAGCCAGCCCCCGGCCCGAGCCGTAGCCCCAGGCCAAGCCCCAACCCTCACCTCAACTCCTACCCTGGGCCCTCACTCTCACCCAGGTGATCTCGACGACGGAGACCGGCCGGCTGCTCGTGTGGGAGGGCGGCCTCATCAAGACTGAGGTGCAGCGCCCCGGCGGCGTGCCCATCCACGCGGGCACCATCGACTCGATCGTCATCGACGAGGAGAGCCAGCAGATCATCACGGGCGGCGATGATGGCTTCGTGCGCACGTGGGACCTCGCTGTCTTCGCCGACGCCGACCGCTCGGACGAGGCTCCGATCTTCGAGGTCGAGCCGCTGTCCGAGGTCTCGCTCGCCGGCGCCGAGGCGGGGCGCGACAAGGCGCGCGTGCAGACCATGCTCAAGGGCGACGGGCACTGGCTCGTGCAGGACGCTCAGGGCTCGCTCTACAAGCTCGCGGCCGAGACCAAGGAGGTGCGGCCGCTGCTGGGCTTCCACGCGGGCGCTGTCTACGGCGTCGACACCTGCCCAACCTCGCACTCAGCAGTCACGTGCGGGCAGGACGGCTCCGTCCGCCTGTGGGACTACGTGGGCAAGGCGCTGCTCTACTCGCGCCGCTTCGGCGCCGCCTCCACCTGCGTCACTTGGGCGGGGCAGGCGCTCGACAAGCAGGCGCGCACCATCGCCGCTGGCTTCGCCGACGGCGTGCTGCGCGTCTTCAAGCGCGCAAAGGACGACCTCGTGCTGCAGGTGGCCGTCAAGCCGCACGCCAGCCGCGTCTCCTGCCTGGGCTACGCGCCTGACGCCGCCACCATCGCGACGGGCGGCGACGACGGCTGCGTCTTCTTCGTCGCTGTCGACGCCGCGACCAGCGGCTATGAGCCCGTTGGGTTCATGGCGCACCCGGCGGCCTCGCCCGTCAGCTGCATGTCGTGGGCGGCCGACTCCTCGGTTCTGTACGTCGGCTACCAGAACGGCGACCTCTACGAGCTCAAGCCGCCGTCCCTCGCCAAGGTCGACACCTCCGTGACCTTTCAGCTGAAGTTCGTAGGCGAGCTGGTCGACACCTCGACCTGCCGCCCGCCCAAGCCCTACGTGGCGCCGCCGCCCGAGCCGACGGAGGAGGAGGCCGAGGAGGCGGCGCTGGCGGCGCTGGCCGACCCGGCGGCGGCGGCCGAGGCGGCCGCGGCGATCGCGGAGGCGGAGGCGGCGGCCGCGGCGGCGGAGGCGGCGGTGCTCCCACCGGCGGTGCTCTCCGTGCACTGCCTCCAGGAGGGGGGCGGCCTCCTGCTGGCGCTCGACGGGCAGGAGGGGCTGCTGTGGGAGTGCGACGGTGCGCTGCCGCCCGTGAAGCACTGCCGCGGCGAGGCGCCGCTGTGCTTCGTCGCGGCGTCGCGCAGCGGCAGGTACGCGCTCACCGCCTCCGTCGACGGCTCGGTGGCCACCTCCGAGGCCAGCTCCGCGAAGCTCGGCAGCGTGTGGCGCGGCTACCTGCACGGCGCGGCGCCGTCGATCGTGGCGTGCCTCTCGTTCGACGACGCCTTCCTGCTGACCGTCGGCGCCGATGGGCTGTACTGCTCCAAGATTGCGCCCAACCAGCCGCACGACGCCGTGCTGAGCGAGGCCACGCTGCCCCTCGCGGCGGAGGAGGGCGCGCCCGCGGCGGACATCACCTCGGACACGGCCTACTCGATCGAGGAGGAGAAGCAGAAGGCCGAGAGCGACGCGCGCGAGGCGGCGGCGGCCGAGAAGAAGCTGGGCGTGGGCGGGCAGATCGACCGGCTGCGGGCCGAGTTCACGGCGCTGCTTCGCGAGAACGCCGCACTCGGCGCGGCCGAGCAGATTGCGCGCGAGGAGCTGACCATCGACCCGGGGCTCAAGGAGAGCATCGGGCTGGAGACGGACGCGCGCGTCGAGGAGACAAAGGCCGAGCTCGCGTGGGCGTCGGAGAAGGCGGAGCTCGCCCTCACCAAGCTCAAGCAGACCTTCCTCGAGCAGGTGGCGGTGCACCACCTCGAGCTGCACGGCTTCGAGTCGGGCACCTCCGTCTCCACCTTCCGCTCGACGCGCCTCGCCGAGTGGCAGCAGGCCTCCATCGAGGAGGTGCACGCGCTCATCAGCACGGAGGCGGAGCAGCGCGCGCGGCTGCACGGCGGCGCGGAGGGGGCGAATGGCGGCGGCGCGGATGGGGGGGACGAGGAGGGGCAGGCGGAGGTGGACGCCGACGCGGTGGCGTTGGCGGAGCTGGCGACCGCGGAGCCCATGGATAATATGAAGGACGAGAAGCTCCGCCGCGCGGCGGTGAAGGCGGCGGCGCGTGCGGCGCGCGCCAAGGAGTGGGCGGACTTCGCCGCGCGGCGGCCCGACGAAAAGTACGAGGCGCCCGAGGACGTGGCCGCGATCGAGGTCGCCGAGACGCGCATGGGCAACTTCTCGCTGAAGACGGACGACGACTACGTCGTGCCCGAGGCGCAGCGCGTCAACGCGCAGAAGAAGCGGCGGCAGCTGGTGCTGCTCGACGAGTCGATCCACGCGATCAAGCTTGGCTTCAACGAGCGCGTCCTCGCGCTGCGCGACCTCAAGAAGCGGATGCTCGCGCACATGGCCGACGAGGAGGCGCGGCTGCACGAGCTGCACGACGAGCTGCAGCTGCCACCGCCCGTGCCGCCGCCGACGGAGCTGCGCCCCGAGGAGGAGCCCGAGCGGCGGCGACTCTTCAGCGAGGCTGAGCTCGCCGCCTACGGCGAGCAGAAAGCGGCGGCCAAGGCCAAGGCCGCCGGCGGCGGCGGCATGGGCGCCATGGGCGGCGCTGCGGGCGCGGGCGCGCCGGCATCACCCACCAAGGCCGCCGTTAGGCTGAACTTGGGCGCGGCGGGCGGCGCGGCGGGCGGCGGCGCGTCGAGCGCGCTGGCGCGGGGCGAGGAGGCGCTGCGCAGAGCCAAGCTCGAGCACGAGCGGTCGCGGCTGGTGGAGAAGAGGCGGCGAGCGGTGACGTCGTTCAACGGCGCGCTGGAGGAGCTGCGCGGCGAGCGGCTCAAGCTGGAGGCCGACCTGAAGACGACCGACTTGCGCAAGCTCGTGCTGGTGCAGGAGCTGCGGCTGCTCAAGGAGTTTGAGAAGAACGACATCGCGCTGGCGAGCCGCCTCGAGAAGAAGCACGGCGAGAAGTCGGAGATCGTCGCAAAGGTGGCCGAGTGCCAGGAGCGGCTCGCCGTCAAGAAGGTGGAGATCGAGCGGCTCCTCGAGAAGGACAAGCTCATCATGGCCGAAATGACGCAGGCGCTCGGCGAGGGCAACAAGTACTCCGAGGTGCTCCTGACCATCTTCAAGAAGAAGGTCAAGCGCAGCAAGCACCGCGACGACGGCGACGATGACGACGAGGAGGACGAGGACGAGGAGGATGAGGAGGAGGAGTTCGACTCGGACGAGGAGGAGGAGGAGGAGGAGGAGGTATGCCCTCCCGGCTGCGACCCGGCGCTGTACGAGAAGGTGTGCGAGCTGCGCGAGAAGCGGCTCGAGCAGGAGGAGCTCTACGCCGAGTTCCAGAAGAGCGTCGAGGGCCTCAAGAAGGAGAACGACGCGCTCATCCGCAAGGAGAAGGTCATCGACAAGGCGCTCAAGGACACCGAGGCCGACATCCAGGCCTTCCAGACGGACAAGCAAGGCAAGCTCAACCAGCTGCTCGTCGTCGTCACGCTGCAGATGCGACAGGTGCAGCACCTCGAGCGGCCCGCGGGCGAGGGCGAGGGCGGCGACTCCGAGGGGGGCGGTCCTTTGCCCGTGCTGCCGGCGGACACGAGCGAGTCGCTGGTCTTCGCCTCCTCCGAGCTTGCCAGGCTGCGCCGCCGCATCAGCGAGCTCGCGCAGGAGAAGCTCGAGGCGCGGCAGGTGCTCAGGGCGCTGCGGGCCGAGAACGGCGTGCTGCAGCGCCAGCAGGGCGGCAAGTCCGAGAAGCTGCGCGAACTCGAGGCGCGCGCCTACGACGTGCAGATGCTCAAGTTTGGGCAAGTGATCAACCTCGAGGCGATTGAGTCGGTCTCGGTCAACAAGGGCGCCGAGGAGCTCAAGGACCGCGTGCAGCTGCTCGAGGCGCAGCAGCAGAGGCAGCTGAAGCAGCTGCAGGCCAAGCTGCGCCAGGCCAAGCTCGAGCTCAAGGCGGCAACCGAGGCGAGCACGGCGTCGCTCAACTCGGTGGCGTCTCTCTTCCAGCGGCAGCAGAAGCTCGAGAGCGACCTCAACTCGAAGACGCCGATGGCCGGGCGCGAGGAGGCCTCGGAGAAGCGCGAGCGGCAGCACCTGGTGCAGCTCGTCAAGATCCAGGCCAAGGAGGTCGAGGCGCTCAAGCTCGAGATCAAGATGCTGCGCAGGAAGGGAGGGCACGTCTACTCGGCGCCCGTACCCGCGTGACGTCCACTCCTCCCACAGCGGCCGGCGTTCAGCTGAGCCTGGGCCCGTATGGGCCCGGGGGTAGTCGAGTCAAACATGCGTCCGTTTGCGTAGAGCTCGCACCAGGTCGTCGTAGCATTGCCTCCTTTTGTGGTGTGTGAAGACGCTGTGAGCTGTGAAGGTCGTTTGTTTCGGCTGCACACGGAGTCCGAAATCAGGCGTCGAGGATGTCCCGCCCCAATCCGTATCCGAAAAAAACTCCTCCGACCGTCCAGCCGTGTTTGTAAATGGAACATGCTATAGAAACATGGTAGAGCACACCATGGCCACTCAACACGCTAAAATCACAATTTGACCATACTACGTGCCCCCCATGGCATGCAGCAAGGTGAAAAGCGCGACTTTGCGACCGTGCAGCACAAACTGCCACCGGTGTCGCGCAGCTTCCCGCCACGCAGCACGCTGCCTGCACTTGGTCCAGGCGGTGTTTCTGTGTGGGCACGGCCGAACGTCGAGACCTTGCAATCCTGTAAGCGCACGGCGCGCCCAAACGCGTCACCAGAATCGCAGGAATCGCGACTTTTCCACCACCGCATGCGGCTTCCTGTGCCTCGCCGCCGCCCCAACAAGCTGCCGTCGCTCGCCCCACAGGGTGCGTAGGGCACGGACCGCAACCCCTTAGCACGGACTGACGTCAGCACGAGCCAAACCTGCGCACACGCGGCGCGCATGGGGGCTGGAAACACGCCAAAATCACCGCAGGTGGAGGTACGGTAGTGGGTGGTGAGGGCCGATCAGGGTGAGCTCACCAAGTTGCCCAGAATCGCTGCGTTCAGCTCGGCCATGTGGCTGGGAGTGGTGCACGACAGGTGCACGATCAACAACGAGCTCCATACGACGTCGGATCGTAGAGTTCTGGGTGGATGCTCACGCTAATCGCCGGGTCCTTGAGATACCGGCTACTGGGCGTCGCCAACGGCCTCTCGCCTGTGGGCACAAACGTCGGCAGAAGGTCTTGGCGCACCTAAGGAAGGATGCCAGACGGTGCGTATAGTTTTGCACCCTCTATCTGGAGTGGCTCGGCCTGCCTGCTAAACCGTGAGCGGCGGTTTGCCAGACCCTGAGCACTGCTCGTACACCCGGTGGTGCAAATGAAAACTATACGCACCGTCTGACATCCTTCCCTAGGTGCGGCAAGACCTTCTGCCACAGCGCGCTGACACAAAGAGCCCTCCAGGCGAGAGCAAAGGGGTGCGGGCCGAGCGATGCGTCGGTCGGACTCTTATAGTACAAGTCTGCCTGCCGTGCGACAGTAAAGGTAGGGGGGGCCATAAAACCGCGGACCAATTTCAAAGCCTTGGCCCCCGTCCTCGCGTCCTGGGACCCCTATGGACCGTTAGGAGCGGCTAGGGGGCGCCCGGGAGTTACTTCCGGAATGTTCGACGGCTGATTTTGGACTGCGTGGCATATGCACATGCACCATGCATTCTAAACATCGAAAATAAAGCTGTGGTACGGCTTTACCCTCGGTCGCTCGGACCAACGAGAGTATAAAGTTATAGCTCTCACTGATCGATGCCCCGCCGCCCCTCCGCCTCGCGCAACCACCTGCCCGCGCTGCCTCGTGCTGGAGAAGGATCCTCGACGAGGGAGGTAGCTCCGGGAGGATCCTTCGCCCGTGCTGCAGCGTCGGAGGCAGCGCTGGGCGGCGGCAGCGTCACGGACACGGACGGCGCGGAGAAGCGGCCGACATTTTGCCGCACCACCCCCGCCTGCACGGCCGCTCGGCCGTCGCTGACTTCGCTGCCACATGCGCCGCCGTCGCCGCCCGGCCCTCCGCCCCGCCGGCCACCCAGCGCCTCGACCGTTTCGAGCAGCGCGCCCAGCTTCGCGTCGAGCCGCTGCTCGCGCACGTGCCCTTCCCGCTGCCCATCTCGCAGCATCTCGAGCTGCAGCGCCACGCTCGCACCCAGCCGGCCCACGGCCTCCTGCGAGGCCTGTAGCCGTGTGTCGGTGCTGCCTGCGTCGGCGGCCGCCGTCTCGGTGAGGTACGCATCGGTGCACACCTTCTCGGCGACGATGAGCACGAGCGCGGTGCCCTCCGCGCGTAGCTTGACCATCGACGAGGGCCTGTACCGGTGCTCCTCGCCGCTGTCGAAGAGTATGCGCGTGCGGCCGTCGGGCATGATCTCCAGCACGCTGCCCGCGCCGCGGTGGCGGTGCACGACGCGCGCGCCGACTCCGAAGGAGTGCAGCTCACCGTCACTCCCCGCCATCCTGCTCAGCTCCTCCTTACCGAGTAGCCCACTCGGCTTCCGCGCCCCCCCGGCAGCTGCGGAAGAGCGCTGAGACCGCCGGAAAAGGCCTGCGATACCACCGCCACCGCCGCTGTCACCACCGCCTGTGTGCGATGCGCCGTGCGCACAGCACCACGTGCCGAGGCGGGCCGCGAGTCGACGCAGCGCGGAGGGGAGGAGGAGCGGCAGGTTGAAGGGCGGAGGCACCGTGTGCATCGCGTGCTGGTGCTGGAAGATGCGCACCGCCTTCTGGTAGCGGTGCTCCACCTCCGAGGAGGCGAGCACGCGCGCGTAGGTGTCGGCGAACATGGCGACGAGCAGGTTGGTCAGCACGATCGATGAGATCAGCGTGTACACCCAGAGGAACGGCGAGGCCCACGGCAGCGACTCCTCGAGCGCGTCGAGCTCGCCGAACTCGCCGAAGACGGCCCACAGCGGGCGCATCAGATCGGAGCTCGGCGCGTACCATTCTTCCTGCAACCACTCGCCGAGGGATCCATGGTTCTTGTGGCTGTGGAGGGAGCCCGTGGAGTGCGCGAGGCCTTTGAAGGCAAGGCAGACGCCCGCCGTGCAGAGGGCGAAGATCTCGAGCCACGAGGTAATGTCCACCACCTGGTTAGGGTTGGGGTTAGGGTTGGGGTCAGGGTTGGGGTTAGGGTTGGGGTCAGGGTTGGGTTAGGGTTAGGGGTTAGGGTTGGGGTTCGAGCAATGTCCAGCACCATGGCCTCGAGCGTGATGATGAGGATGCCGAGGTGCGTGGCCACGGAGCGGTACTGCGTGAGGCGGAACACGACGAAGATGACATTGATGCAGATGTGCCACGAGTACGCGATGTACAGCGGCACGACCGCCGCCGCAGGGAGGAGGAGGTTGCTTGAGAGGCCGCCGAGCGCGTTGGCGGACGCGCCACGCATCGCAAACGCGAGGACGACCGAACGGCTGGAGATGCGGAGCGACCTGCCGAAGGGCGTCTCCAGCTTTGAGCCCATGGCATACAGCCGGGCCTCTTGCCGCAAGTCATCGCACAGCAGTCCAACGCTCCAGATCACCAGCAGGACCTCGGCCAGTGTGATCTCCAGCGCCGCTCGCAGCCGCGCCGCGCTACCGTCAATGCAGCCGCCCGCCCCTGCCCCCTCTGCCGCCTGCCCCAGCTCACGCCAGACCGCACCGAGATCACGCACATGGTCGCCGCCGCCGCCGCCGCCGCCGCCGCCGCTGCCGCCGCCGCCGCCGCCGCCAAGACCCACGGCGTAGCTGGAACCGGAACCCGCAGCGGCGGACTCGGCGACGGGCGGCAGGCCACACGCGCTGTCCTGGCGCTGCATCTCGCGCAGCTCGGCGAGGTTGTACATCTGGCCCTGCACGACCACGTAGAGGCCGATGAGGCAGCAGTAGGAGGCGAAGCGCAGCACGAACTTGGTCATCGGCACGGAGTAGAAGGCGAGGCGCAGCCGCACGCCCGTCAGCCGCGTGCAGCACGGGTCGCTCACGCCCACCGCCTGCTGCGGCCCGTCAGCGCCCGCCTCCGCCCGCGCGCGCGAGGCCCGCTCGTCCTCGAGCATCTGCTGCTGCGCCTCGCGTAGCTCGTCCCGCAGCAGTTGCTTCGACTCGTCGCCGAGCAGCCGCACCCCGTCCATGCCCGCCCCGCGCGTGAAGAGGGCCACCAGTCCCAGTCGTGAGGAACTCCCCAGTATCGCCGCCTTGCTCGTGACCCACCGGCGGCGCGCCTCCTTCTGCGCCGCGCCCTCCTCCTGCGGCGCAGGCGGCCCGCCGCCGCTGCTGCGGCGGCGCCCCGCGGGTGAGCTCTGCAGCGACATCGGCTCCATCATGCTCATCCGCCGTAGCTTGATGGCGAGCGACATGGCGGCGCTCCAGGCGTTGATGCTCACCAGCTCCTGCGCCGCGTTATCGCCGTCGCGCTCCTCGGCCTCCTTGCTAGTGCCACGGCCCACCACGCTCAGAACAAACGGGTTGAAGCTGGGCAGCGGCACCAGCGCCTGGCAGAGCAGCAGCGGGTAGGACGTGTCCTCGGGCAGCGAGCAGCGCGGGTTGCTCGGGCGGTCGACCCGCCACCAGCCGTCGAGCATCGCCTGGCAGTGGCGGTGCGAGAGGAAGGCCTTCATCTCGAGCAACGTCGCCAGCCCAAGCAGGGTCAGGCTCGCGCCCGGCCCAGTGGGCAGCACCTGGCCGAGGATGGTGCGCGCTGTCTCGTCCCGCTCGACTTGCTCGAAGACGCCGTGGGCCCACAACTCGCTCTCGACCGCCGCCTGCTGTGCGGCGCTGCGTCCCCACGAGACGAGGCGCGCCTTGCGCCGCATCGTGTACGCACACAGCAGCGCCAGGGCCACCTGGTTGGACGGTGCATGCGCCCAGAAGAGGCGCATCAGCCCGACGTTGCCGATGACGGCAGCCCAGAGCAGCAGGTCGGCGTAAGACGTCGACTCCCCCGCGTGGATGTAGGCGGTGACGGCGGGGTGCACGTGCGCAGTGAAGAAGTCCGCGGTGAGGCACTGGTAGAGCAGGTGGTTGTGCTCGTTGTCGAGGTTGTGCTCGATCTCGCGCGCGAGCTCGCGCAGCTTCGCCTGCAGCTCGCGGCTTGAGCGGAGGAGCGCACAGCCCGCATGGTCGCGGTAGAGCTGCGCCATTGCGATGCCTGGCCAGAGTTGACGTTAGGGTCAGGGTTCGGATTGAGGATAGGGTTGAGTTTGGGGGGGGGGTGGAGTCAGGGTTGGGGCTTGGGCTTAGGGTTGGGGTTGGGATTCGGGGTAGAGCTGCGTCAAGGCGATGCCTGGCAGGCCGAAGACCTCGAAGCCGGGGTACGCGACGAAGAGGCGCAGCAGCTCGAGCCGCTCGAGCGAGATGGCCGCCTGCAGCGCGCGCTGCATCGTGCCCTTGGAGAAGCCCATGCCGCGCGCCTCGATCTGGGCGAGGATGGGCTTGGCGATCTCGGGCCGATCCCAGCGCACCGCGAGAAGCAGCGCCTTGGCGAACGAGTCGGGGCCGTCCTCGCCAAGCGTAGACCGTCGGCTGAGCAGCTCCGGCGCGTCGCCGGTCGACGACCGTGAGGAGCACGGCGAGACGTCCGTGCTCTTCTGCACCGCTCCTCCCGCCTCCCCGTGCGCATGCACATGCCCGCCCGCCACCGGCCGCATTGGCACCTTGGGCGGCGAGGCGGTGAGGTTGGCCACGATGGCCTGCAGCATGGACGTGGACATCGACTCGGCCCCAACGTTGAAGAAGGAGAGCAGCTTGCCGCCGCTCGCTTCGTGCATCCTGCGGATCTGCTCGAGCTGCTCGAGGGGCGTCGGCTTGATGAAGGGCGCGTCGATGGCCTCGTCGAGGCGGCCGTCCTGCACGAAGCGGCTCACGGCCGAGGCGGCGCCGCCCGAGTTGGAGAGGAGCACGACGGGGCAGCCCAGCTTGGCGTTAGCCAGCACCGTGGCCAGCGTGCCCGGGCCGCCCTGAACGACGAGGAGCACCATCGGGCACGCGCGGCTCTTCATCATGTGCTGCTCGATCTCGGCCCGCACCACGATCTCTGAGCCCCACGCCTCGCGCTTCTCGCGCCCCGAATCGATGAAGAGGAAGTGGCTATGGTGCGGCGAGATAGGCGCGCCGTCGACCGAGGGCTTGTCGGGGTCCTGGTAGACGGCGCGGCCAAACTTGAGCGAGTCGAACTTGTCGCGATTGTTGACCGCGCCGTGCGCGCTGATGCCGAGCAGCGGCACCTGTTAGGGTCAGGGTTAGGGGTGGGGTCAGGGTCAGGGCCAGGGTCAGAGTTAGGGTTAGGGTTAGGGTTAGGGTTAGGGTTAGGGTTAGGGTTAGGGTTAGGGTTGGGGTTGGGGTTAGGGTTGGAGTTGGGGTTAGGGTTGGGGTTGGGGTTGGGGTTAGGGTTAGGGCCAGGGTTACCTTGCCGTCCACGCCCGCGTCGTGCATCGCCTTACCCACAAGGTGCATCACGCCGGTGTCAGTGCCGCCGGTGATCACCCATGCGTGGGCGGCCGTAGCGGCGGAGACGAGGCCCTTCTCGAACTCCTCCTGCAGCGGCGCGGGCAGCGTGAGCGCCTGCGCGCCGCCCGTGACCGAGATGATTATCTCCGGCGGCGGCAGCTTCCACACCTTGATCAGGAAGGGCACGATCAGGGATGCGGGCGTCGTGTCGGCGATGGTCAAGAACTGCGCCTCGGTGCCGTGCGCGGGGAACTGGAGGATGCCGTGGTCGGAAGAACGCCCGTTCTTGCGCGCGAAGATAACGCGCGCGAAATGGCCGAAGATCATGTTGTGGATCCGCATCGCACGCTGCACGTAGGTTGCCGCGCGCTCGTACCGCAGCCGTAGCACGGCCTCGGCACTCAGCTGCGTGCCCTCGCCTTCCTCCTCCTCCTCGTGCAGAGAGGCAAAGCCGAGCGGCGAGGCGTTCTGGAAGCCTGCGCTGCTCAGCACGCCGTGTCGCTTGGGCATTCTCCCGAGAGGTCCCGGCCGGGGGGGATTGCACTTGCGCCAAAACTCGGCGCCACGAGGCCGCGTCGAGCTTTTGTAAACCAACAATCATACAACTAGTGAACCACATACGCACGTAATGTCTAACGAAAATAAATTCCCATTGAAAAACCCTATTCCTCCAAATTACAAACCCTCCCTTGCGTCTTCCTTATTAAAAAGGAAGAAGTCTTCCTTATTTTGGCGCAAGTGCTCGAGTCTTCCTTATTAAAAACCCTATTCCTCCAAATTAGGCTTTTTTTCGTGTTCGTAAAATGGTGCGCGCGCGCGCGCAGGTAGCGCGCAGGGCGCGCACGCACGAGTCGGCCCCGGACGGAGATCGATAGATAGATAGATAGATTCGTCTGGAAGAAAAGACGCACGCATCTCATCTACAACGCTACAATTGCAACGTCTCACCTCCGAAGAGGCACCTCCGAAGAGGCTGAGGCCCCTCGCCACCTCACCCACCATTTGTTGCCCCATCCACCTTCGGGGCCCGCGCCATCTCGCGCAGCCAGCC
>Ga0209302_10000880_pt1 | contig 17385 bp, 16 predicted proteins | sample ArcOceMetagenome_2_FD_187445 | JGI IMG/M metagenome (GOLD analysis project Ga0209302, IMG submission 187445) | Marine eukaryotic phytoplankton communities from Arctic Ocean - Arctic Ocean ARC135M Metagenome (SPAdes) (version 2) | ecosystem: Environmental > Aquatic > Marine > Oceanic | place... | reverse complement strand
GAGAAGGTCGCAGAAAGTGGGTAACTTTATCGCGCTTGCCAAGCTCTTTTTTTACAAAAAAGACTCTTTTATTTAACCACATCGCAACTCGCTAAATACTAGCTACTTACGGTTCAATAAATTCGAGACGACAACCCATTGCCCCCAGATTAATGCGTGAATTTAGGGCCGGAAGGCAACAATACACAGAACTACCCCAACAAATCCGCCCGTTTTAAGCTCTCGAGAAACACATCGCGCCAATAATAATCGGCCAACAACGCATCATCGCGTTCTCCTAGAAGTAGCTTCGCAAGAAACAAGGCCTCGACCGAAGCCAGGCCTCCCATCGGATCCTCCGCGATCTTACTAATGCGCGGATAGGCCGTCGGCACCGCCGGTAGCGTGCGCCGCACGCCCCGCCCATATAAGCAGGCCTCAATCTGCGGCAACAAGCGCCACGTGCTATCGAGCACTAATAGCGGGCGCCCTGCATCCTCGGGCGACAACTCGGGCGCCCCCAGGGCTAGCACCGTAAAGCCAGTCATATCGAAACTCCAATTTGGACGAGCACGAAAGAAATCAATATCCGCGCGCCCTTCGAGTGGCGTCAGACTACACTTGCTGCGACGTTCTTTCGGATGACGGATGACAGAGATAGGAACCATACTAAAATAAAATTGAGAAACACACTACAGGAGGCAAAAGTCCAGCGCTTCGACAAAGACCGCTTCAATCGCCGCATAATCCTCCGCGCCGACCGAAATACGAATCAACTCAGGATCCAACCCGACGCTAGCGAGAAAGGCACGCCCCTGCGCAGTCGTGACCAAATCGTAGTGTGCGAGATACATAAACGGGCAGAGCAGCGTAAACCGTACGCCAAAACTCGGCCCCTTCATCAAACGAATCGTATCGTAAAATTTTTCCATGTCGCCATACAGCTCGATCGAGATGACGGCGCCCACCGATACATCACCCTTGGAAACTTCCTCAATATGATCCGAACAACCCGCACAGTAGACCCGCTTAACGGCGGGGTGCCTCTTTAAAAACACGCACAGTCGCGCGGCATTGGCGTTCATCTGCGCGACGACGGCAGGGGCATCCTGTAATTCATGCGCAAATCGCTGTAAGTCACGCACATAAGGCGGCACGTGATAGCGCGAAGTTCGGCCAATCAAATCAGCATAATAAGGCGAATCCGGATTCACCGCCAGCGCACCAATCATAATATCCCCCTCAATCGAGGCATACTTGGTCAGACTCGTCACCAGCAGATCAGCGCACGGCAAGACATCCACATTCAATACCGAAGCAATCGTCGGATCGATCACCATCACCCCGCCCTGCTCACGCACCGCCTCAGCAATACGACGTACTTCACACACACGGATCAGCGGATTCGTGGGGCACTCCACCACCACCGCAGCCAGCGATTCCCCATACGAACGAATCGTTGCAATGATCGCATCCACATCCAACACGTCGTAGGAATAATCCAAAGTCTCGCCGTCCCCCAAGAACTCCTGCAATACGCAACCTGAATCCAAGTACAACCAGCCGAGCTGAAGCCATGCGCTACGACCACGCGTGCGTTGAAACTCCTGCACTGCACGAAAGCCCGCATAAAACGCATTCATCCCACAGGAAGCGAGTAGCACGTCCGAAGCACGACATCCGATTTGATCGGCAAGCGCCCGCTCAACATCTGCCAGCACATTGCCCGCAACATGCGCTTCTTCGTAAACGCGCGGCAGGAGGCCATGCTTGACCAATAAATCCTCCGCCTGGCGCGAATAGATCCCACAGCCCAGATGCTGCACATATTTGCGCAGACGCTTCGCCAAATCCACCGCAGTCACATCGCAACAAACTAGATAAATCCCCTCTTCGACTTGCAGCTTGCCAACCTGCTCGCCTAACTCCGCCAACAAGTCATCCGCCGCACGACGCCCATCGACCAACACTGACGCTTGCCCCACCAAGCCCTCGCGCTGCTGGTAAAACTCCATCAACTTCTGCACAAATCCATGCACCACGAAGCGCGGATAGCCGGACTTCATTGCATTCATGACCCGCGGATCATGCTCTTCGTAGCCGCGCACATCCTCCATCGTAGGTAGACTACTAATGACTGCATGCGGGCTGACCGGAAACGGCTCACCCAAAGAAAAATGACGAAGGGAATTCATAGTGTACACAAACTGAAAAGGCATAATTCCGATTTGGCGAGCTTCGAGACAGTGCCACCAGTATTTGTAACCCCGAAAATATCAGCCACGTCGTTCAGCAAACAGCTAGTAGCCGCAGCCGGGAGCTTCTTATTCGCCCGACGCTTGCAAATCTGAAGCTCCGCGCCAGAGCACTTACTGCCTACCCCGATCAAACACTGCGCACGGAGCCGAATCGCACGCCACACGGCCTGACTAGTCAGGCTGGTGCCGCCTTTAGGAGGCTGGAAACGCGGAATCCGATGTTATTGTTCTCGTTCGTCGGATGGTTGTTCCGGTTCGAGGACTGCAGGTTGTTATAGTTGCTGTTGAACGCCCCACCCCGAAGACCGCGGTTATTCATGTCCTGATGCCTCAAATCAATGTCTCGAATAAATCCTGCCGCAGGCCATCGCTCTGCGCGTGCGAGTCTCCAAATCCGCCAGTCCCATCCGCCCCGGTCGCACTGCCCATGCCTGCTGTTTAAACCGCCGCACATTGGCATCACGCATCCACACACGCCCGTCGGGATACATAACAAAACTGACAAAATTCACTCCTCACTCCGTCGCCCTGAAACGATACTTATCCGTATGCATCCGCAAGGGCAGCGACTGCAGAGTCTCCTCAACTGCCCACCCTTGCGCTTTTAGCGCAGCCCAATCATCGCCAAACAGCAATAAATTATCCACACAGCAATTGAGGCAATAATCTGAAAAGAGGCCGATTGCCTCAAATTAAGGACACAGCACACAACAAGAGAAAAAACCATCAATATACTGATCGCAAACGATGTATTCCATCGCCGAATTAAAGACCCCAACCGACGGCACCATCAAATAGACGGTATTTAGTAAATACCACTACATTAGCAGCATGCCGATCCTCCTTCACATGGAAACCGTCGTAAGCAACAAACTGGAAAGTCGCATCACTCTCGATAAAGCCACACTTAATACTAGTGTGCAGTCTAAATTATTTGAGGTGCCGGAATCACGACTCAAAAAGTAAGAGATCCTTTACAGCATCGGCACAACACGGCAATTTCGCGGTCTACACTCTAAAGACTCTATCCATGCAGCCCACACGTAGACAATTCACCAAAAAAGCACTCCTTGCCGCGGCAGGCTGCACCGCACTCGCTCAGCAGCTATTCGCACAAGCGAGCAGCACCGGCTACACGGTACGAAAAGGCGACACCCTCGGGCACATTGCCCAACGCCACGGAGTCAGTACCGCAGAACTGCGCCGTGCTAATAGGCTTTCCGGCGACCTGATCGGCGTCGGGCAAAAGTTAAACATCCCCGGCCAAGGCGCCGCAACAACAGCCATCGCTTCAGCTCGCAATCCCTACCTCGTCCAATCGGGCGACACCCTCGGAGGCATCGCGCGTGCCCACGGCATCAGCGTCGGTGAGCTAAAACGCGCCAACAATCTTTCCAGCGACGTGATCCGTATCGGACAAACGCTGCACACACCAGCGATCGTCAACACCACAGATCTCTTAACGCACGTCCGCGCGGCCACCGCCAAGATTGCGGTGCGTCGCGACAACTGGCAGCGCATCGTCGTCCACCATAGCGCGATCAAATACGGCAATGCCAAAAAATACGACGCCGCCCATCGCCGGCGCGGCATGCAAAACGGCCTTGCCTACCATTTTTTAATCGGCAACGGCATCGACTCCGGCGACGGCGAGATCGAAATCGGCCCGCGCTGGACCAAGCAATTACTCGGCGGCCACCTCAAGAGTTATCAGCTCAACCTCAGCGCGATTGGCATTTGCCTAGTCGGCAATTTTGAACAGACCCAGCCGAGCAAAAAGCAACTAGCCGCCTTCACCCAACTAATGGAATGGCTGCAAGGCGATGTACTCAAAAAGAAAATTCAATTCGCCGGCCACCGCGAACTCAAGGGCGAGCAAACCATCTGCCCAGGCAAAAAATTTCCACTAGCAGCGATGCACGCACGTTACGACTAGCGGACATTACCAGGCAGACCATAAGTCGTCTAACTCCTCGCCACTTGTAAATTCGCGATCTTACCCAAGTTCCAACTCTGCCTCGATAACATTCCTAGTAATACGCTCCCATAGGGTCTTGGAAGACCTCGTGAAGACGTTTTTTCACGCGCGATTCTCCAATACCAGTACATAGCCGCCATATCGGTAGCCACCATAATCAGGATCATAGCTACACTTAAAAGGCTTACCCGCCCAATGTACCTCTTAAGACGCAGGTATATTCAGCTAAAATTCATGGCGCTTAAGCACGACATACTCGCCTTTCCTTAGATAGCCTTGCCCGATCATCACCAGCAAACTCTGCACCTGCGTAAATGTGCGGTCTTTTCGTCGCTATCGATAATCACCCGCGGCTCAAGCTGCACCACATGGTCATTAATATCTCGATAGTCATTAAAGTCATCATCTCACTGTTAATGAAGACCGAGGTCAAACGTATCAACCGTCACTACAGCGCGCTCGACATCGAAGCCGCCCGCCCGCAGACACAAGGCGAGTCGTTCATTCCACAGTTTCAAAAAACAAAGAGCGCGGCCGAACAGCCGCGCTTTTTGCGTCGAATCGCTCTGCAGTAAAATACGCTCCACTTTTAAATTGATGCGAACGCGACTAAGCTCAAATTACCGATGATGCGACGATCCCCCAGTGCAAGACCACGAAAAGCCACTGGCCGCGCATCCACAAACAGCTCGACCTCACTGATCGCCACCGAACTAGCACCGGCACTGGAAAGAGCACTCTCCAAGTGCCAACGTCTTCGCGAAGAGCTCAGCACGAAGCAGGCACAGCTACGCAAATTCGAAGAACTGGACCACGCCAGCTTCAAGCGATGGCTCGTCGTGAAGCACGGCAGATTACTATCCCAAATACGTGGCCTAGAAGAAGAGCTACGCGAACACACATTCATACTCAAAATACTAAGCAAATGCGCCATGGTCTGCCCGGGACAAACCAGAGCAGTGCATGCTGAACTCCTCGACCATAAAAAAAGAGGCATTCTGTTTACCTTTGTGCTATCGATTCCCAAAGAAACCAACGCCTCCTCTGCCGAAAATTCAGCCACACAAAACAGCCGCTCACCTCAAAGCGACTTTGAAGACTGCAGTTCTCTCCCGCAAAAACACGAAAAAGCCCCGAAGCTTAAAACCTGTTATCGAAACTTGGCCAAACGCCTCCACCCGGACCATTCGACCCTCGAAGAATCACTCCGAGCGCAGCGTTGGCATGAGATACAAACTGCCTACGCCTGCGACGACCTCGAGACACTGCAACACATCGAAGCAGTCTGCGACATCGACCAAACGGGTCTCAGTACCCAGGTCGGCCTAGCTCGCCTAAACGATCTCGCTGAATACCACCGAGCCCACCTACGCCCGATCCGACGGGCACTCAAGACTGCAGAAACTCATATCGCCTACCGCTTTCACAGATACGGCCCGGCCAGCTTACGGTATGACATGAAACAAAAGCTAAAGCAGACGATTTCAAACCTACGCACCGAGATCGAACGATTGAAGCAAGCCGCAGACGCACTGCTTTAGAGCCTAAAATAGGAACATCACCGTCCACACCCGCTCCGAACAGAAACGCTCAAGCTGAAGCTCCCAGAGCCTGCTCAGCAAAAAACGGCAGCCTAATCTAACCAGCGGATGTCCACCATCAAGTCTTGAGCAATCGCTTCCAGATTCGCCTGAATCGCATCGCGCTGCACTTCAGGACCACAAGCCAAGCGTGCCCGCGCTTCAAATAGCAACCCCCCGGACTCTGGAGCACTGACCGTCTTGGTGCTGAGTTCTTCCACATTCGCACCCGCCGCGGCCAGCGCTTTAAAGACGTCCCGCACAATGCCCTGATGGTCACTACCGACGACTTCTAGATCAAAATGTCCCTGCGCCTCTGGTTCAGTCAACTCACCCAGTGCAATCATCACATTCAGATCGGAGATCGTGCGCAAAGCCGCCTCCAGCTCTTGTTGGTTGTTCGCCGAGACGCTCACTTCCAGCAGGCCGACAAAACGCCCCGCTAGATGGGCCATCCGACAATGCTCCCAGTTGCCACCATGTGCCGCAACTACCTCCGCCAGCTGCTCGACCAATCCGGCGCGGTCCTTACCACTAATCGTCAAAACTAATACAGTTTCCATCACTCAGATGCTACACATCGAGCGAGGAACTGCAAGCGCAAGCACAAGTGCTTCGCGCTTGAGTATGAAAGTGAGAAAGTAAAAAGTGTGAATGTCGAGCAGTCACCTTTTACACCCCTCCCCTTAAACCTGACACCTCCAGCTCTCAGCCCTAGCCACACGTCTCCAGCCTCAGGCCTCAAGTTTCATCCCTCTTTAGTAATGGCCGAACTCGACTTCGACTGCTCTTAATCTCCAGCCCAACAGCTCAACCACTGCACTTCATCCCGCAGGATTAAGAATGAAAGCGTATTAACCCTTCCCACCTTGTTCCTTCACTTGCCCAAAGGGCACCCAGTTCAGTCACCCCTACGGGGCCAGCTCGGCAGACCTCTCTGACCATTTTCGCGCTACTCGCGCTTCGTCCCACCTTTACACCTTCACACTTTTATACATTCATACTCTTCTTCATGAAAAACGAATACACACTTCTCGACAGTGGCCACGGCCGAAAACTCGAACGCTTTGGTAAGATCACACTCGATCGCCCTTGCGCGCAAGCAGTATGGAATCCATCCAAACCACAGCTTTGGAAGTCGGCCGATGCGTCATTCACTCGCAAAGAAGGCCTCGAGTGGAGTGGCCGCGACAAACTGCCCGACGCCTGGCAAGTCACCGTCAACGATGTCACACTAAAGCTCTCCACCACCGACTTCGGTCACCTCGGCGTCTTCCCCGAAACACGCGACATGTGGAACTGGATTACTCAGACCCTGGTCGCCGAAGCACCCAAGCGCAAAGAACCACTCAAATTCCTCAATCTCTTCGCCTACTCCGGTGGCGCGACCCTTGCCGCAGCGAAAGGTGGCGCACATTGCTGCCACGTCGATGCCTCTAAAGGCATGGTGCAATGGGCTCGCGAAAACGCCAAACTGAACAGACTCACCGACCACCCGATCCGCTGGATCGTCGACGACGTCAATAAGTTCCTCACTCGTGAAATCAAACGCGGCAATCGCTACGATGGCATACTTCTCGACCCACCCTCCTTCGGGCGCGGCAAAGGCGGTGAGCTCTACAAAATCGAGCACGCGCTACTCGACACGCTAAAGCTAGTTAAAAGCGTGCTCACCGATCGCCCCTGCTTCGTATATTTGACCAGCCACACACCTGGCTTCACACCGATTGTATTGGATAATCTACTACAACAATTACTCCCCGGCGGCAAAACACAGTGCGGCGAAATGCTGCTCACCGGCGAGGCCGAGGTCCTCCCCGTGCCGAGTGGCACATGGTCACGCTGGACGGCGAAGTAAGGCACACTAATAAAACGGCGACTGCACCCAAGGGTTTATCGCCCGCTAATGATGCGACGCCCCTCCAGAGCCACTCGGGATGTGAATACTCTCGACCATGTCCTGCACTTCCTGCGGAGGCGCGGGCGTGAACGCACTCACTAAAAATGCGACAGCGAAATTGATCAACATTCCGACGAAACCAATCCCCTCCGGTGTAATTCCGAATAAGTATTGATCCGGCGTGCCATCGAGAAACTGGAAGTAAATAATATAACCGATCGTAAACGAAATACCGCAGAGCATCCCAGCAATCGCGCCTTCGCGATTCATGCGCTTTGAAAAGATGCCCATAAGTAGTGTTGGGAAGAAGGAAGAGGCCGCTAGACCGAAAGCGAATGCCACGGTCTTCGCGATAAACGCTGACGGCGGGTTAATGCCAAAGTAAGCCGCCACCACTAGCGCCACAAAGGACGCGAAGCGCGCGTACCGGACTTCTTCCCGATCGCTCAGATCTGGATTGATAATCTTCTTCATCAAGTCGTGCGAGATCGAAGTCGAAAGCACTAGCAGCAAACCTGCCGCGGTCGAGAGTGCCGCGGCAATGCAACCCGCCATCAGCAACGCAATCACCCACATCGGCAACCCTGCCATGTGCGGGTTCGCCATCACCATGATATCATTACCAAACCACAACTCGTTCGGGTTAGAATTATCCCCTTTATTAGCGAGCAGGCGTTGACCGAGCGCGCCGACACGCTGTTCCACTGGCGCGTCATAGACCGGATACGCTGGCGCCTTACCTTGAAAAACACTATTGGAGCCGATCTCGGATTTTGCTGGCCCAAAATATTGAATCACACCGTCGTTGTTTTTATCGACCCATGCCATCTGACCTGTCGCCTCGAAATCTTTAAACCATGCAGGCGCTTCCGTGTAGCTGGTCTGGTGCAGGTTGCTGATTAAATTCACGCGAGAGAACGCACCAATTGCGGGTGCCGTGAGATAGATCACGGCAATGAACAGCAGCGTCCAGCAAGCCGACTTACGCACGGCGCCGACATTCTTAACCGTGAAGAAGCGTACGATCACGTGCGGTAAACCCGCCGTGCCACACATCAGCGCAGCTGTGATGCAAAACATGTTTATCTTCGAGAGCTTACCAGCGGTATATTCCTGAAAGCCTAGTTCGAGATTGATATTATTGAGCTTCTCAAAAAACGGAATAACTTCAATATCCGCAGTATAGTTACCTATCAATCCAAGCTGTGGAATCACATTCCCCGTCAACGCCATCGCAATAAAGATCGCAGGAATCGTATAGGCAAAAGCCATCACACAGTATTGAGCGACCTGCGTATAGGTAATACCTTTCATGCCGCCCAGACCAGCATAGAAGAACACGATTGACGCACCAATCAGCACACCCGCTGGAATCCCAATCCCAAATAGCTGGGAAAAGACCACACCCACCCCACGCATCTGGCCCATGATGTAGGTCATGCAAATGAAGATCGCGCAAATCACCGCCACACCGCGCGCCAGCTTTGAATAATAGCGGTCGCCAATAAAGTCAGGAACCGTCGCCTTGTTGAACTTGCGCAAATACGGCACCATTAAGACCGTCAGCAGCACGAAGCCGCCGGTCCAACCCATCAAGAAGCGCGACGCATCGTAGCCGCTCAACGCGACCGTGCCAGCCATCGAGATGAACGTCGCGGCCGACATCCAGTCCGCCGCAGTCGCCATGCCGTTCGCCAAGGGCGAAACGCCGCCGCCAGCAGTGTAGTATTCTTTGGTCGAGCCCGCTCGGGACTTCACCGCAATCACTATATAAATAGCGAATGAAATACCAATAAAAATGAAATTCAGGTGATCTTGTGTCATCGTAATAGTCTAGTTACTTGCCTTCAGTATAGCCGTGCTTGGCATCGAGACGGTTCATCAAGAACGCGTACACCAACAGCAATAGGACGAAGCAGATGATCGCTCCTTGCTGCGCCATCCAAAACCCGAACGGCGCATTGCCGATCTGAGGTGCATTGGCATCGAGCCATTCACGAAAGATGATACCACAGCCGAAACTGACGGAGAACCAAACGGCCAACAGGCCAAAGACAAGTTTGAGACAGGCCCGACGATGGGCATGAGCATGATCGATTTTCATAGCTAGGGGGTAAGTAGATTAGTAAAACTGCTCGAATTTGTAACCTATTTTTACAACTAAAAGCAAGCAGGGATGTCGGAAAGGTGCCCGCCACAAAGCACCTAATCAGAAACGGCGGCGGAGCGCCGTTGCTACATACTAGCAAACACGGCTCTGCGGGAAATGTAGTCGCGTCGCTTTATTATGCCCTTGGGTGCTGCCGACGCGTCCACCGTATCACAAGCCCACACCCCTAATGGATCACGATACAAACCCTCATTACCCCAAACGTCCCCCGAGGATACAGCTCTTCCAACACGTTCGACCCTTTTATTTTATTACATTCAACACCGCCAAACGCGCAGCACTATTAAACAACTCAGAGTTACACGCTGCATTTATAAAATTTTGCGGGCGAGCACATACTGAGCACAGCGTCTCTGTAGGCCGCTACGTAATCATGCCTGATCACATCCATCTGTTTGTTTCAATGCCCGAGCATGAACTCACATTACAACGTTGGATGCAGGCACTAAAATCTGTACTCGGAAAAACTCTGCTAAAACAAGGTAACCCAAAACCGCATTGGCAAACAGGCTTCTTCGATCATGTTCTTGGTAATGCAGACAGTTATGGCGAGAAATGGCAATATGTGCAGCTCAATCCTCTTAGAGCTAAGCTTTCGTCAACCATTGAAGAATGGCCTCACCAAGGTGAGATTGTGCGCCTAAGTTTCTAATTCGATTGATATCGGGCCGGCCAAGAAACGGCGACAGAGCGCCGTGGCTACAAACGAGATGTAGTCGCGTCCCTCTGCCGACGCGCTGCACTACAAACGAGATGTAGCCGCGTCGCTCTGCCGACGCACTGCACTACAAACGAGATGTAACCGAGTCGCTCTGCCGACGCGCTGTACTACAAACGAAATGTAACCGCGTCGCTCTGCCGACGCACTGCACTACAAACGAGATGTAACCGAGTCGCTCTGCCGACGCACTGCACTAAAAACGAGATGTAGTCGCGTCGCTCTGCCGACGCACTGCACTACAAACGAGATGTAGTCGCGTCCCTCTGCCGACGCACTGTACTACAAACGAAATGTAGTCGCGTCGCTCTGCCGACGCACTGCATTACGACCGAACCTCACCCCAGCGCCACCTCGTAGGCCCAAATATCTTCGCGCTTCTGACGGCGGCGGATCACATGTGGCACCTTCGCCTCATCAAGCATGATTTCGGCGGCTTCGGGATACGAATTGTAGTGCTTGGTCGACATCGCCGCACAATACGCACCCGCGCCATCGATCACACACAGATCGCCGATCTGGCAGAGCGGCAATGCACGTGTCGCCAACAACTCAGGATCTCCCGGTGCGGGCGTCAGAATATCGCCAGACTCGCAACAATGCCCAGCGATCACATAGTCACGCGTTTCGCCTGCGACCTCGGGCTGTAGGATGTAGATCGGATGCTGCGCACCATAAATCGACGGACGTAAAATCTCTGTCATCCCGGTATCGAGTTTTAAAAAATCATAGCCATCCGCACCGGTGCTGACCACGTCCTGCACGGTGGACAACACCGCACAGGTGTTTGCCAGCAAATATGTGCCTGGCTCAATTTCCAAACGGATCTCGCGACCGGTGGCCTGTGCAAATTCGCGGAACATTTCCGCCACGGGTGCCCCGCACTCCTGCAGATCTGTGCCAACTTCACTCTCCATGCGCGCCACCTTGTAGCCGCCACCAAGATTGAGCGCCACCACGTCAGGGAACTGGCGCACCAGATCCAGACTCATAGCAGAAATCTTTTGCCACACCGCGGGATCACTGCCCGAGCCGATGTGCGTATGAATACGAATCACCTTCAAACCATACTGTACCACAATCGCCTGCACCTGATCCATCCATTCATACCAGATGCCGAAACTCGAAGCAGGGCCACCGACATTGGTGCGGTTGTTACCGCCAGAGCCAGAGCCAGGATTAAAACGCAACCCGATCGTCTTCCCAGGGCAGGCTTGACCAAAACGCTCCAACTGACTCAAGGAGCAGGCGTTGATCTCAATCCCCAGCTCGTAGAGTTCTGCAAAATCAGCTGGCAACTCCTGAGTGCTCAGACTGATATTTGCTGCCGGCACGCCGGCGGCAATGGCACGACGCACCTCATGCCCCGAGCTAGCGTCAATTTGTAGGCCCGCCTCATTGAGAATTTTAAGAATCGCGGCATTTGGCGATGCCTTCATCGCATAGCGCGCGGTCAGACCAAAGGCATTCGGAAATGCCAGCACCGCGGCGGCATTCGCCTTTAAAGTGGTCATGTCATACACATACACCGGCGTGCCGAAGTCGTCCGCGATCGTGCGTGCGGTAGTGTAATCAAGAAATCTGGGCTTAGATAGGTTGGCCATGCCGAAGAAACAAAGACGGTTCCCGAGCGCTGGCAAGCGTGATGTCTCGAATCCCGCGCCGCGCCTTTCGTATTTGCCTGCCACTTTTATCGCTTCCCCCTTGCACTCGAAACAGTTCAGGATTGTTGTTTTAAAGCATGTTGATTCTCCTATCGCCCGCAAAGTCCCTCGACTACCAAGCCCCGCTACTCACTAACACAGCGACTCAGCCGCGCCTAGCCGCGCATTCTGCGGAGTTGATCAACCAGCTGAAAGCCCTCAGCCCCGAAGCGGTCGGTACGCTCATGCACATTAGCCCCAAACTCGCAGAGCTGAATCATGCACGCTATCAGGACTACCAGCCGAGCTTCACCGCAGCAAATAGCCGACAAGCGATCCTGGCATTTACCGGCGACGTCTATCAGGGCATGGCACTTGCCGAGTGGTCAGCCGATGATTTCGCTGCCGCTCAACAACAAATTCGCATTCTATCCGGACTCTACGGCGTGCTGCGGCCGCTGGATCGCATGCAGCCCTATCGCCTAGAGATGGGTACGAAGTTCGAAAATACCCGCGGCAATAATCTCTACCAATTCTGGGGTTCGACCATCACCGAACTCCTTAACAAAGATCTCAAGGCGTCTACTTGCGACCTCGTCGTCAACCTCGCCTCGAACGAATATTTCTCCTCCGTTAAGCTCGACAAGCTCAATGGCCAGTTGATCACTCCCGTCTTTAAAGATGCAAAGAACGGCACTTTCAAAATTATTTCCTTTTACGCAAAAAAAGCCCGCGGCATGATGGCCGACTACATCGTCCGCAACCGAGTGCAGACCATCGAAGGGCTGAAGGTATTTAATTCCAACGGCTATCAATTCGACGCTGAGGCTTCGGAAGGCAACACGATCGTGTTCCTGCGTGCGGAACAAAAGTAAGGAGCGTGGGCGACCCGCCCACAGCACATCTCGCAACGAGGGCGAGTCGCCCTCCCTCCTTTCGAAAACAAGGTGCCACTTCCACTTAATAAATCGTAACACCATTCCGACACAAATGGCAGAACCACAGCAACTGCCCTCGAACGAACACGGAGGTCCGCCCTCCCTAACTAGCGACCTCTTCCCAGCGAACCGCCCCCCACTCCGAACATCCGGATTTCGCAGTTGCCCGGGTTATTCGAGCCACTAGGCTTCGCGATCAAATGGAAAACGACGCAGCCGAACCGACCGAGCCTTCAATCGAAGCCGAAACCCAGCAACCACCCGTGCTGCCAAGCACTGAGGTCAAAGCCGACCACACCATCGGTATGCTGTGTCACTTACTGAGCTTGACTCTACTACTCGGCGTGCCACTCGGCAACATTCTCGTCCCTCTCACCGTCTGGCTCATCAAGCGCGATGAGGACCAATTCGTCGATCTCTGCGGCAAGGAGTCACTCAACTTTCAGATCTCGATGACGATCTACATGGTGATCGCCGGCTTCTTAATTTTACTCTTCGTCGGCCTATTTATGATCCCCATCCTGATGATCCTAAACATCGTCTATACCATCATCGCCGCGATTAAAGCGAGTCAAGGCACCAGCTACACTTACCCATTGACTATCCGTTTTATTAAATAAACTGGATCGCATTCAGCGTAGTCGCCTTCTAGGCAACCAGCGTGAAGGTTCAAACGGCGCCCATCGAGCCAAGGTAGCGTTTTATTCTCGTCAGACGATGAGGGGGCTTTGATCCATCGCACTACTCTTGGCCATAGCACGCCCGCACGCCCGCGACCACTGCGTCCGCATACTGCAATAGAATATCATCCTTTGCGAGCGCTCGGCCCGCAGCCCGATTCGCCAACGCTGACTGTAGCCGACCATAAGCACCGAAACTGTTCGCGACATAAGGCTCCAACAGCACCGTCGGACACTCGGCCATGCGCAGTAGCAATAAATTACGCGCAAATAAATAGGGCTGCTGCGAACTCAATAAAATCGCATTGTTCCCCTGATACCTCGCCGCCGGCAACTCGGTCGCCTCGGCCAATGCCGTCGCCAACGCACCACCGAGCAACCGCTCTGTGGTACCACTGCCATTCGTCAACTTCACCACCAACTGCTCCAGCTGGTTCTCGGCCTGCAGTTCGTCATCGCTCAAACAGCCAAAAATTAGCGCATGGACATTATTTACATCCACCAGTCGGAACTTCCCGCTGCCGCTCTCGCTTGCCTCACGTTCACTCTCATTCTCAGTAGGCCACGCCGCCGCATTGATATGCAAAGAAATCAGCGCATCCGGCTGAATCTCTCGATTCACTAATCGTGCTCGTTCCATCAAGTCTACCTTCACAATTGATAAATGAACCGCCCGCGCTTGGATCGCACGACCATATGCCCAGAGCGCAGATAGCGAGGGCTCTTTAGGCAACGATACCTGCTCTGCAGCCAATTCCAAATAATCCACTGGGCTCTTTGGATTAACCCGCACAGCCGCCTCCCGCAGCAGTGTGACTCTGGCGCCGAGCGTTATCAATTTCGCCCGAGCAAGCTGCGCCACGACAAGGACCAACTCCCCCTCGCGCACATAGAAATCATCTTCTGCGATTCGGAACTGTCGACCTTCGGCAGCGGCCCACTGCCCGCCGAGATGGCCCGGGTCTAACGCGATATGCAATCCAGCTAAAGGCAAGTCACCATCACCACGCTGCAACGCAATTTCCTCTGCCGTACGCCAATAGCGCGACTCCGACAGTTGTGCCAATGCATCCACATCCACCTCCGACTGCCAGTTCGCGTACGGCGCATAACGCGTGGTCAGCGCAGAAGCCAGCTCAGGGGCTTGCGCAGCTGACAGCGACACTACCAATCCGGCACAAAATAAATAACCCACGAAAAACCGCAATAACATGCTGTCAGAAAGAACAAATCTGCCCCGACAGACAACCCAGCATTCATAAAATCTGATTCGTGGCGTCGTTGCTTGCAACGGCCTCAACGTGGCCGACTCGCGCACACTTCTTTGGCCGTTGCAAGCAACGACACCACACACACAAACACACAAACGAGACCGCACTATACAGTCAGTCGATCCATCATTGCCTTAAAATCTGCCGGCAGCGGAGAAACAAACTCCATCTCTTCGTCACGCTCGGGATGTCGCACATGCAACTCAGTCGAATGCAGCATGATACGTGGCACATCGATCCCTCTTAAACGACTGGGCTTGTAGCCATAAGTCGTATCGCCCAACAGTGGATGGTTCATGCTACTCATATGCACGCGAATCTGGTGCGTGCGACCAGTGTGAATCACACAACTTACCAGCGCAACCTGACCGCCAAAACTATGCTCTACTGACCAATCAGTCTTGGCCTCTTTACCCATTGCCATAATCGCCATCCGCGTACGCACCACGCTATGTCGGCCAATCGGGCCATCGCAGATACCAGCCGTTTGGCGCGGCGTGCCTAGTACCAGCGCCGTGTAGCGTTTATACGTTTCACGCGCACTGAAAGATGCCACTAACTTATGATGCGCGCGGTCAGTCTTAGCTGCCACAATCAGACCAGTGGTCTCCTTGTCTAATCGATGCACAATCCCTGGCCGATCTGGCGCGCCGATACTACTCAAGTTGCCATTGGTATGATGTAATAACGCATGCACCAAAGTATCCTCACCCGTGCCAGTGCCAGGATGTGTCACCATCCCCGAAGGCTTATTGACCACTACGATCGATTCATCTTCGTAAACAATACTGAGTGGAATATCCATCGGCTTCGGCCCCTCGCCCAGTACCACTTCTTCAAGCACTGCGCGCAACACGCCCGGACGGTTCACCTTAAAGCGCTTGTCAATGACCGCGCCATCAAAGGTTACTAGCTCCGCATCAAAAGCCTTCTGCAATCGGACACGACTGATGTCGTCAAACTCTGCGGAAAAAATCTTATCCGCACGTCCGGACTTCACACCCTTAGGCACAGTAAATTCAATGATACGATCGGGCATTTCGAACAATGATCCCACTGCCACCCAGTTTGCGAGCCTACATTCGCTCCTTAAAAAGGAATCACACTAGAAACACCTTCGCTGATCCGCGACTCCGACAAATAAACCTAAAGTGCCACTCTAGCCGAACCCGACCCAACCAACAGATATCAAGCCGAGGCACCCGAAAATCCACGCGCGATCTCACAATCTTTAGCAATCTGCGCCTTTAGCGCATCCACCGATGCAAACTTTTGCTCGGGCCGAATAAAGCGCAACCACTCGACCTCGATCGAGTCACCACAATCCAGCGTCGTATCCCTCAGCGCATGCACCTCCAGCGCCGGCAATTGATCTGCCTCAGCCACCGTCGGTTTGACGCCATAATTCGCCACTGCAAATGCCCATGGCTGATCTGCCGCTCCGCGGAAGCGCACATGGTAAACACCAAAGCACGGCCGACACTCTGGATCCCATGGCAGGTTCAAAGTCGGAAAGCCAATCTGGCGGCCCAATCTTGCGCCACCCACGACCTGCCCATTCGAAGGATAATTATAGCCGAACAAATCATTCACCGATTCGATCTGTCCAGATACGAGATCCTGCCGAATACGCGTGCTGCTAATCGGCTCTCCGTTGTGCTTAATACGCTCCACACTAAACACGCCGAGCCCAAGCTCATTACCCGACTCGATCAAAGTCGCGATACTACCACCACGCCTCTTGCCGAATCGAAAATTCTCGCCGACGTAGATTGACTTCAAAGCGGGCAAGGCCGCTTTCAAATTCCCTAAAAAGTCTTCCGCTGAAATTGACGCGAACGCACGATCAAAGTGCTTTCGAATCACCACATCCACACCGACTGCATGTAGCATTGAGGTCTTTGCCTCGATTGGCATCATCAGCAGCGTCGGCGCATCTGGACGAAATAATCGACTCGGATGCGGATCAAATGTCAGCACCCCACTCACTCCTCCGGATCGCTGCGCCGAAAAAACCGCCGATTCGATCACCGCCTTATGGCCGAGATGTACCCCATCAAATACACCAATGGCTAAGTGTAACTGGCCAGTCAGGCCAGCTAGTTCCTCAAAGCGTTCGACGTGGGCGGGAAATTGCATCATTAGAAAAAATTAAGAATATAGGCGCTTAGCGCAAGCGCTCAAATAGCGACTTCCTGGTGGAGGGAAACGCTCCGTCGTTTCCAACGGCGAAAGAAAACCGCCGCGCGCGTGGCAATGACAGAGCATCG
>Ga0209302_10000873_pt1 | contig 17417 bp, 8 predicted proteins | sample ArcOceMetagenome_2_FD_187445 | JGI IMG/M metagenome (GOLD analysis project Ga0209302, IMG submission 187445) | Marine eukaryotic phytoplankton communities from Arctic Ocean - Arctic Ocean ARC135M Metagenome (SPAdes) (version 2) | ecosystem: Environmental > Aquatic > Marine > Oceanic | place... | reverse complement strand
CGTTGTACGCGCGCGTGCTCAGCTCGAGCTCGCACGCACGCATGCCCTCGAGCAACCGTAGCGCCACCTGCGGAGGTGCGGAGGTGCGGAGGTGTTGAGGTGCGGAGGTGCGGAGGTGCGGAGGTGCGGAGGTGTTGAGGTGCGGAGGTGCGGAGGTGCGGCGAGTGCGGAGGTGTTGAGGTGCGGAGGTGCGGAGGTGCGGCGAGTGCGGCAGCACCTGCCACCGCGAGCACGCGCTCATCGCGGCGAGGAAAAGCGCGGGTGACGCCTCGACGCCCGCGCTGCGCAGCGCCGGCACGCTCAGATCCTCCGCGGCGAGCGCCACCTGGTGAGGGCGCGGGGTGATGGTGGGGGTGAGGCGAGGGTGGGCGTGTGCGCTGCAGGCGGAGCTCCTTCGCCCCTACGAGCTAGCTCCGAGGCGGCGAGCGCCGTCCTCACCAGGGAGGCGATCGCCGGCGCCGACGGGGCAGGCTTGAAGGCCATGCGAGGCGCCGCCACTGCTGAGCTCCTCCGCTGCGCTGAGCTCCTCCGCTCCGTCGGCGGGGTCGATTGCGGCAGCAATACCACCATGCTTGCTTACTGTGGCGTCTGTGGCAGCAGCGAGGCTGCCTTGGAGGCCGCCTTGGACTGCGAGACGAGCCTATCCAGTTCGACCTCCGACCTGCAGAGAAGAACTTGGGGCATGTACTGTGCGAGCGCTCCCGTGGGTTGTTAATGAGGCGAGTGCGCGCTAGCTATTAGCACTGGCGTGAGAGTGAACAGGCAAGGTGAGTGTGAGCAGCAGTGCAGGCTTTGGATCACACCGTTCAGCCGAAAAGTCCTGAATGCTCAACTCGAGGTCCTCGATCACCTGGTTGTCGCGCTCGATCTCACGCTGCAGCCGTGGCGTGGGGGCGCGTTGAGCGTGGGCGCTGCGCTGCATGCGTGAGCTAACCAACTAACTAACTAATTAACTAACTAACAGGGACCTCGCGACTCGCAACCGTCGACTGCTCCGACATGGCGATGATTGCGCCAGGGGAAAAGCACGGTCGAATTTCAATAAGAGAGCTGATATCTCTCTCGGCAGCCGGGGCCCGCAGCCGGGCTTCCAAATGGGCAGCCGAGCTGCCGGCACCACACTGAAAGAAAGCTTGCAGGTCGCGTGACCAGTCCATCCCAAGCTCAGATCGCGCCGGCCACATACCCAGGTGGGGATGCCTGCCTGGGCGCTAGGCACGCGGAGCTGGGGCCTAGCTGTTACTCCCAGCCGGATACGCCTTAACCGCACCACATACGGGGCACCGCTAGACCGCTTCTAAACTACCCCTGCATAGATAGGTCTATGGTCGGTGAGTGAGCGCAGCAAGCAAGCATCCAAGCAAGCAGGCAGAGAGAGCAGCGCCACGTTGGGCTAGTGAATTGTCTACGGATTGAAGTCGGTTCTCTACAGAGCCGACTGTATCTCGGGATAGCGATCCTCAGCCTCTATGGCAGTGGGTGGGGTGCACAGCGACGACTTAAGCGACGACAGACCGACAGAGGCACACACACACACACACACAGAGCCCTGCCTGCGGCACCGCGCGGTGGACCGCCGAGCCGCCGGGCTTTCGCACGCAGTCCCTCTCTACATGCACATGCACATGCACATTAAATCTCAATTAAATCTTTAAATGCACATGACATGCACATGACATGGACCACATGACTGACACGCACATGCCCATGTGCATGTGCATGCACAATATGTGCATGCACATGCGCATGCACATGCACATGCACATGTGACATGCACTCATGCACAACATTCAACATTCATGTGCATGTGCATGACATGTGCATGTGCATGTATGTGCATGTCATGTGTGCATGTCATGTTCATGCCTTCATGTTCATGTTCATGTCCATGTCATGTCTTCATGTTCATGTTCATGTTTCATGTGAATGTTTATGTTCTGCAATGTGCAATACAACTGTACTATGCCCATGTGCATGTTGTGCATGTGCATGTGCATGTGCATGTTGTGCATGTGCATGTGCATGTGCATGTGCATGTGTGGCATGTGCATGTCATGTCCATGTGCAATGTGCATACAGCTGTACTATGCATATGCGTGCATAGTACACCGTGCGCGGTGGCCCAGTGCGCGCTGTTTTCATAGTTTCGCTCTGTCGTTGTGCGCTGCGCGCGCCATGGTCGATCCCCGGGGCGGGGGCTCTGAGAGGTCGCAGGGGTCATTAGAGAGGAGCTTAAGCATGACCAGTGCCGCAGCGGAGGCGCTTATAGCCGAAACCATACGTGCCGAGGAGGAAGACATGAAGGTGCTCTACGACGAGCAAGCCTACAAGGAGCTCTCCAAAGATGAGGTGGTCGACCGAAAAATGAAGGTGTCCAGTGCTCCCTCAGGGCGGCTCGACGCGCTTAAACGACAGCATAGCATGCAATTTGACAAAACCATGGACCTGAATAGGGCACAGAAGCTGTGGATGCTCCTGGATGACCCGTCTTTCTCAAGCGCCTCCTTCTACTACGCCAACTTCTCGATGCTGATCATCCTGATCTCGACCATATCGTTCTGCCTCGAGAGCGAGTTCAATTGCATGAACGTCGACCTGCACCCCCATCTCCTCAACTACACCTTGCCGAATGGGCAGCTGGCCTGCGACGAGTGGGAGAAGACGTGGTTTTGGTTTGAGTGCCTCGCTGTCGTTTTCTTCACGGCCGAGCTGACTGTACGCTTTATAGTTTGCCCCAGCAAGGGCAAGTTCATGAAGGACTTTGCCAACTGGATCGACCTACTCGCCATCCTGCCCTTCTACCTCGAGCAGGTCTGCACGCGTGCATTCTGCACACCGCATTCTGCACGTCGTGCACGTCTGCACCTTTGCACCCTGCGCGCCCCTGCGCCCTCTACGCTCGCCATCCTCCGCCTCCACCCCGAGCAGGTTGCTGGTGACGTGCTCTCCGCCTTCTCGGTCTTCCGCGTAATCCGGCTGGTGCGCTCTGCCCCTTGGCACGTGCACCCCGGTACCCCTCTGCACCTATTGAGGACGCTGGTGGTGCCTATGCCCCGCGCCTGAAATATGCGCCGCACCTCCGCACCTCTGCACCTCTGCGCCTCTGCGCCTCTGCGCCTCTGCGCCTCTGCGCCTCTGCGCCTCTGCGCCTCTGCACCTCTGCACCTCTGCACTCCATGCACCATACCCTCGGCACCCCTGTACTATGCACCTAGCACTCATGCGCACGTGCACCCACTCCTCCTGCACCTCTCCTGCACCCCTCCTGTACCCCTCCTGCAGGTGCGTGTTTTCCGCGTCTTCAAGATGGGCAAGAGCTTCGCTGGTTTGCAGCTCATGGTGAGCGCGTTGCGTGCCTCGAGGCAGGTGCGTTGGGCACCCTCTGCACCCTCACCGCCCTCTCTGCGCCTCCTTTGGTACCCTCTGCACCCTTTGCACTTCTACCTCGCGCCCCTGCGCCCCTGCGCCTCCGCCTCTCTACACCACCGCGCCTCCGCGCCTTGACTCTGCACCCTTGTACTCCTCTGCCCCTGCACCGCCCCTGCACCGCCCCTGCACCGCGGCTCCACACGCACGCACGCCGTGCACGCACGCACGCCGTGCACGCACGCAGGTCTTCGGCATCCTTAGCTTCCTAGTGGGCATCGCAATGATTGTCTTTTCGTCGGGCATCTTCTACCTGGAAGCACCTACCACCAAGGAATGCAACGAAGAGGCGGAGGTGACGGGTAGATAGACAGATGGATGGGTGGATAGATGGATGGTGGCGGAGGGATAGAGGGGTGGGCATGCGCGCAGATGGATCGATTGACCGATGAGCACAGAAAGCACGCACACACACACACACACACACACACACACACACACACACACACACACACACACACACACGATTGGTGCAGACGAATAGGCGGGCTGACAGGTGGGCGGATAGATGGACTGATCCCGTGGCGTAGGCGTGCACGCCCTCCCTCCCACTTGCAGGCGGCAGGCAACCTGGCCAAGGCCTTCTGCCAATACCGTTCGATCCCCGCCTCCTTCTGGTGGGCCATAGTGACGATGACCACGGTGGGCTACGGCGACGGCTACCCGATGACGGCGGAGGGGCGCACCCTCGCCGTCTTCGCCATGATCGCGGGCATCCTTATCATCGCGATGCCCATCACCGTCATCGGTGACAACTTCAGCAAGGCCTACGACTCGCAGTCCTTCGAGGAGGAGCTCATCGCGCGGTGCACGCGCCAGGTGAGTGCGAGTGAGGCCAAGCCGGGCATGGAGGAGGGCACCGACATGATCCAGCTCGAGGTACTCATGCAGCTGCTGCGCGAGCTCGAGCTGCGGGGCAACCTCAAGGTGCAGCGGCCCAAGGACATCGAGGCCCTCACCAAGCTGCTCGCCGAGTACGACGCGGGTGGCGACGGCGTGCTGCGCATGCAGCAGCGCGAGTGGCGCGTCTTCCTGCACGATGTGGTCATCGACCCCTCCGACTTCACCAACGCCACCGTCTCGAAGCTGGCGCGCGACGTGCACAACGCGCAGGTGGCGGCCGCGCCGCGCCTGCACACGGCCGCGACGATGCGCCCTCGCCCTAACCCGAGCCTAGCCCCGACCCGCATCCTAGCGCCTCACCACGTGGAGGCAGCGGCGTGGGCGGCAAATGCCGCGTGACCGAGCCTACCCTACCCCAGCTTGCCTCGCACGCACCCGACGAGCTCCGCACGAGGTGCAGTCGTGCTTACTTACTACTTTTGCTTGCTTACCAGGTGGAGTCGGCGCGACTGCACACGAAGCTTGACGACATGCGCTCAGATCTGCGCTTGGTGATCGATGCCTACAAGAAGAAAAAGACGGGCTGAATTGACCTTCGTACCTGGCTGAACCTTCGTACCTGGAACGGTGACCAGAATCGTCTTCTTTTCTTGCATGCCGTTCGAGGATGCATGTGCGCAGGGAACGTGGGCCGCGCCACCAGCGGTGCTGGAGTGCGCAGGGCTGGCGCTTTCGCTTAGCTTATTATTGGAGGACGGATTCAGTTGACCGGATGGATTATACAGTTTACCCGGTGGTTGCGACTTGTTAATCTTTTGCTACCATTTGACCCCCCCGCGGAACTTGGCAAGCGCGCAGCCGCGCGGCCAAAGCGGCGGCCATGCTCGAGTCTCTGCTCTCCTTCATCCTGAACAAGCAGCTCACGGGCCTGCTGGCCAACTTTTCCTCCTCCAACCTCGAGATCAACCTTAGGGCCGGGCGGCTGCTCCTTCAGGGGCTGTCGCTGCTGCCGGAGGCCACTGCAGGGTGGGGCCTGCCGTTTGCGATCAAGTCGGCCACCATCGGTCGGCTGGAGGTCCTGCTTCCGTGGCGGCAGAAGCAGCTGGGCAGCCGTGACGCACAGCCACTCGTGGTGAGCCTCGACGGCGTGGTGCTGGTGTTGGACGCGAGATTGGCCGGTGTCGCGCAGAGGACCGCGGGCAAGGCCGCGCCGGCACCACCCGCTACCACCAGCACGGGCCTGGACGCCTCGCAGTACCAGATGTTGACCGACTACTTGCTACGAAGCCTGCAGGCCCGCCTGCCTCTCACCTCTGCACCTCTGTGGCACGCTGCACCTCTGCACGCCGCCCCGCCCCGCCGCCACTCCGCCCGAGGCCGCTCTCACCGGCTCGCCACGCGGCCACCCGCGCGAGCAGGTGAGCGTGACCAACCTGGTGGTGCGGCTGGAGGAAGGCAGCACGGGCGGCGGCGTCGAGTGTGCGCTCGATTGCCTGGAGCTGCGGTGCCATCGGCAGGAGGAGCTGCCGCGGCTGTTGGCGCTCTGCCTGCCTGCGGTCTTCAAGCGCGCCGAGAAGAGCCGCGAGCAGGGGATGAAGCTCCAGCTCGAAGCCGATGTGCGCGTCACCTGGCGCGGCGGGCCTCTCGCCAGCGGCGGCAGTGCGGTGGCGGCGGCGACGGCGGCAGCGGTGGCAGCGGTGGCGGACGAGGAGGAGGCGGCGCTGCTGCTCGCGCCGCTGCGCGTCTCGGCCGACCTCGACATGACGCTGACCTTCCCTGCCGCGGCGGAGGCGCGGCTGCAGCCGCCGATGCTCGCGCTCAGCGGGCGGCTCGATGTGGGCGAGCTGGCAGTGCGGCTGAGCCTGGCGCAGCTCGCCGCCCTCGCCCGCATGGCACACGCCGCCGCGCACGCCGCGCACTACGAGCGGTACCGCGCGCTCCGCCCCATGTGCGCGCCGCGCGACGGGCCGCGGCGCTGGTGGGGGTATGCGCACGCAGCGGTGGCGCTCGACCTGAGGCAGGAGCGGGAGAGGCTCTCGTGGCGCTGGCTGCGCACGCGCGCGCAGCTGCTGCGCTCGTACGAAGCGCGGTACGAGGAGCGGCTCCTTCAAGGGGGCGACGGCAAGGGCGACGGCAAGGGCGACGGCAAGGGCGACGGCAAGGGCGACGGCCGCCCGCCGAGGCGCGAGCGCGAGGGCGGAGGGGCGGAGGAGGCGGAGAGCGAGCGGCCATCTCGACCTCGCACGGTCTCGAGCTCGGACGACCTCGACCTCGACCTCGAAGCGCTCGAGGCGAGGCCTAGCACCTCGCACCCACCACACCCCGCCCTCCGCCCTCCGCCCTCCGCCCTCCGCCTTCTCTGCCTCTCATCTTCCCGCTGTCTGCCTTTCACCCTTCTACGCCTCCACGTCTCCACCCATCCGCCCCTCGACTCCTCCGCCTCTGCTCTCCACTCTCTGCCCTAGCTCCCTGCTCGCCCCCTCTCAGGCGAGGCTCGACCTCGCTGAAATCTCGGAGGCGCGGCAACGCGCGCGCTGGCGCGCCACCACGCGCAGCGGGAAGAGCGGCGGCGGACGAGGCTCGTCCGCCAACAGCGGTGGCACGGGGCCGGGTGTGCCGGCGTCTGCCGAGGCGCCGCCGGCCGCGCCGCCCAGGCGGCTGCTTGGCCTGCAGCTCCAGCTGCGCTTGGGCGTGGCGGAGCTCGACGCCAGCGTGGAGCTCCCCGGCGGCGGCAGCTTCGGCTGCACCGTGAGCGACCTCGGCGGCGACGTGCGCCTCTCGGCCCAGCTGTGCTCGACGCTCGCAGCGTCGCGCGGCGACGGTGAGCTCACACTGGGCATCGGCTCAGTGCGCGCGGAGCACCAGGCCGACGCCTCCTCGCGCGTCGCGCACGTGCTCTTCTCGGGGCGCGAGCGTGAGGCGCCGCCCGCCTCGCGCGCCGCCGACTTCGTGAGCAGCATGTCAGCGGTGAGGCAGCATGCACACCACTCATGCACACGCCGTATGCACACTCGTGCACACACCGCGCGCGTGCCTTGCATGTACCAGGTGAGCAGCATGTCGCTCAGCAGCATGTCGCACGCGCTCAGCAGAGGCTCCCGGCCGGCGCGGCCGTGCCTGCAGCTCACTGCGCAGACCTCCAAGGCTGCCGCCCCCCTCGCATTCCCCGCCGCCGCCGCCTCCACCTCTACCGCCGCCTCCGCCTCTACCGCCGCCTCCACCTCCACCTCCACCACCGCCGTCGCTGCCTCGTCGTCCACCGCTGCCCCGTTTGTGGATGCCGGTAGCCACAGAACCGGAGGTGCGGCCGCCGGTACTGGCAGCAGCGCGGGCTCGGGTGCGGGCATCCAGGGCGCGCCATCAGGGTCACCGCCGCCGCTCGTAGTGGGCGCTGCTCTCTTTGTGGGCACTCCGCTGAGCGTGGCAGTGGACCTGGAGTTGGTGCAGCAGCTGGGGGAGCTCGCCCTCGAGATGCGGGAGATCACCAGCTTCGTGCCGCGCCCCTTCCACCGCGCACCCGCCTCCGCCCTTGCCGACGCCATCGACGCCACCACGGCACCGCTCGAGCCCGCGGCAGCGAGGGCGGCGGCGGCGGCGGTGGTGGAGGCGGCGGCGAGCGCGAAGGGGGCGGCCGCGGCGCGCGCGGCGATGGCGCCGCTGCGGGTGGCGGTGCAGCTCGACATGGTGGCGCCCCTAGTGGCGGTGCTCACCGCGGCCGAGCACGCGCACCTCGCCGTGCCGCTGCTGCGGCTGCCGCGGCTGCACTGCCACGCCGCGTTCGCACCACTGCCCAGCGAGCCGCCACGCGCCGCGCCGCCGCGCGGCAGCCTAGCGGCCGACCTGCTTGCCTGGCGGCCCTCGCTCGCCGAGAGCAAGCCGCCCGCCGAGGCGCTGCCCGGGCGCGCGGAGGCGCCGCAGCTCACCGCGTGGGTGCACGTGGGCTGCGCGCTGCTCCTTGTGCCGCAGCGGCCGCTGCTGGGCGCGCTGGGCGGCGGGGCGGCCCACACGCCGCAGGCCGCGCCGCAGCTGAGTCGCGCGGCCAGCCGCGCGGCTAGCGAATCGGGCAGCGAGTCGGCCCGCTCCCCGAGGTCCCTGAGGCCCGAGCAGCCTTCCGCCCTCCTCCAGCGCTCGGCCCGCTCCGAGGGCGGCGACACACATCTCGGAGGCTGCCTTTCGGAGCGCGAGCTCAACACCTCACCTCGGGGCGTTCGACCCGACATCTCGATTTCCGTCCCCGCAGAGCGCGGCAGCCGCCGCGCCAGCTCGAGCTTCTCTGTCGGCGACGCCGGGCCGTCCGGCACCGTCGCGCGCCGCCCCGCCTCCTCCTCCTCCCTCACCCTGCCCACGGGCGCGCGCCGGGCGTCGGCTTTTGCCAAGGCGCCCCTGAACATGGGATCCTCCTCGCGCATGTTCACCACCACCCTCGAGCTGGCCGCCGACCTGATGAAGGACCTGCGCGCGGATGAGCCCAGGCGCCACAGGCCGCCCTGCCCATCGCAGGAGGCTCTGCTCGACGCGGCGCACGTGCTGCTCGAGCGTCTGGAGTTCTCACTCGGGGCAGAGCTGCCGAGCCTCACCTCGGCTCGCCTCCTAACCTCGGGCCAAGCCCTGCCCACCCTGAGCGGCGCCCTCCCGCCAGTCCAGCTCCACCTGTGGCCCGAGGCGGCAGCGCACGTCGCGGCCTTCGCTGCGCAGATCACCGTCGCAGTCGCCCCTTTGGCCGCCGCCGCGCCTGCTCCGCCTGCCGCGCCGACCGTGACCGAAAACGCCATCGCCGCCCCATCCGCGCTGCCGCCCGCTTTTCCTGTGCCGCCACTCCGCGTCCGCATGCAATTGCCGTCCGCCTCGCTCCTGCTCAGCTCCGGCCCACCGGTCACAGTCACGGCTGCCGAGGCGAGTTCGCCGCGGGGGGGCGGAGGCTGGCAGCCCAGCTCTGTCGCCGCCGCGCTGCTCGGCGCCGCCACCCTGTCCCCTCCCAGGGGGTGGCAGTCCGCCAATACAAGCGCGCTCCCCAGCCCGTCGGCGGCCGCGCAGCGCGGCGCCGACGGCAGCAGCCTGCTCAGTGTCTCGCTCCGTGGGCTCGAGGTGCGCCTCAGCTGTGACGGCCGCGCCGTGCGGCTCGGCGCGGACCTAGCAGCGCTCAACGTTACCGACGCGCGGCCGCGGCTGCCGTCACGCTGCTCCTCGCTGGTGGAGCTGCGCGCGCGCGAGGTCGAGCCGCTACCTCCGTGTACACTGCAGCTCGGTCTCGCCGCGCTGGAGGGGCCGCCGGCGGTGGTGGCCGCGGCGGGCACGGCGGCGGCAGACGCGGCGACCGCGATGTGCGCCGGCACGCTGACGATGGCCTCGCCTGGGGTACTCGCGCTCTCGCTTGCCGTGAAGGCCGAGCGCGCGCGCATACAGTTCAACCCCAACCTGGCGGCGGAGCTGGTCGCGATGGGCACCGCTATGGCCGCCGACATCGGCAACTCCACCGCCCTCATCGCCTCCACGTTGGCCCCCGCGCCCGAGCTCTCGCCCGCCATACCTGCCACGCCCTCCACGCCCGCCACACCCGCCACGCCCGCCGCGCCCGTTGGAGGCTTGATGCTGGAAGGCGGCCGGCGAAGCCGGATTGAGGCGTCTTACCCCACTCCGGGCACGCCACCGATGCTCGCCATATCACCGGCCGAGCTCAGGACCGATTTCAGTGCCGCGCCCGAGGCGCGTACGCTGCGCGTGCCGCCACCACCGCTGCCGCCGCCGCCGCCGCCGCCGCCGCCGCCGCCGCCGCCGCCGCCGCCGCCACCGTTTGCGCTACAGCTGGCCTTTGAGGCTGACGTGCAGATTGTGAGCCTCTGCCTAAACGTCGACCCCGCCACCAACCCTGCCATCCCCGACGTCTGTGCGCGCGGGGCCGTGGCGGACGCCGACGCGCCGGAGGCCGCGGCAGCGAGCGCGGAGGGGCAGACGTCCGCGCCCGTCTGGGCGCGGAACATCGTCAGCAGCGCCGCCGAGCTCGAGGCGCTGCACCTGGTCGAGGTCGAGGTCGAGCACGTGCAGGTCAACATGAGCCTGGACGCGCAGGAGCGGCTGGACATGACGCTGCTCTCACAGCTCATCGAGATGCGCTGCCCCACCAGCTCGCCGCCCACTGCCGACACCTTCGCGATGGTCGTGCCGCTCGCCGCGCCAACGGCCGAGGCCAAGGTGCGCCTGAAGCGCGACGGGCCCGAGGCGAGGGCCGTGCTCGACGTGCAAGTGGAGGTGGCACCGGTGCTCTTCGAGTTCCGCATTGCGAGCCTGCTGCACGCCATCGACTACATCGAGCGCTCGATCAAGGCGCCGCTGGGCCGCGCCGCGCCGCGTAGGCCGCCCGGCGCGCCCGCCAAGCCGCAGCCGCGCTGGGCGGTGCGCGTCTCGCATGCTGAGATGCGGATGCCCGCGGCCGCGGACGAGGGCTCGCTCGACTTCATCGTCGACGACGCCTACGTGGGCAACGTGGTGCTCACGCACCCCGTGCTCACCGACCTGATCACCGTGAGGGCGCACAACGTGCGCGGCCACGCGTGCCGGCCGGGCGTGGGCCGCTCGTCGCTGCCGCTGCTCGAGGCGCTGCCGAGGATCACGCTGCAGCTGCGCAAGCCGATCCGCAAGGAGGAGGGCGCGGCCGTCGGTATGGCATTCATCGGCCTCGAGATCGAGGAGAGCGAGCACACGCTGCACCTCGGCCTGCAGCCTGATGACATCCGGTTGCTTGTCGCGCTGTGGCTCGACAACCTCTCGCGCAACTTCAAGCCGCCCGAGGACGGCACCAAGAAGCCGCTGCCCCCCGAGACGGTCGCGCTCTCGGTGCACGTCAATGTCTCGCAGGCCGCCAACCAACCCGCCACACCTGGGCCGCTGCGCGCATGCATATACCGCGCGCACACCGCACGCGCACCGCGCGCGCACCACGCACGCACGACGCGTGCACCAACACATGCGCCAACGCGTGCACCACGCACGCCCCACGCACGCCGCAGGTGGTCATCTGGCTGCACGCGCGCGAGACCGCGCCGCCGATGCTGCGCCTGCAAGTGCAGCACCCGATCGTCAGTGTCGCCAAGAACCTGGTGGGCGTAACCGACGTCAAGATCGACGTCGCCGAGATGCGCGCGCACGGCGACACGCGCCTGCCTGGCGCGGTGGAGGCGGGGCTGCCGCCGCTGTGGATGCAGATCCTCGGGCCGGTGCTGCCGAGCTGCGCGGAGGCGGCGCAGGCGCGCGGCGACACACCGGGCACCTTTGCACTGCACCCGGCCGCCTCGCTCGCGGACCTGGACGAGGAGGTGGTCACCCCTGGTACCCGCCGGCGCAAGGACAAGCAGAACCCGGTCAAGATCACCGTGCGCACGGGCCGCACCGTGAGTGAGGAGGTGGTCATCGTTGCCGGCCAGCAGGGCATCGTGCTGCTGCCCGCGCCCGCGCTCAGCCTCGCCGACTTCTGGGGCCGCGCGGTGGTGCACATGCTGGCGCTCGTGCAGGAGCGCAAGCGCGGCGGCGTCTCGCGGCACGGGCAGCACGTGCGCGTCGAGGCGAGCTGCGTGCAGCTCTGCGTGCCGCAGCCCACCGACCACCGCGCGCCGCGCCCCACGCGCGGCCCCGCGGAGGGCCTGGAGGAGGAGTCGGTCGACCCGTTTGAGGTGGCCTTCGGCAAGATGGGGCCGCAGCGCACCTCCGACGCCTCCGGGGGGGGGCACACCGAGAAGAAGGAGAGCCGCTCCCGCCCGCCGTCGCTGCTCGAGCCGCGGGCCGACGACGGCGTGCTGCTCTCGCTGCCGATGTCGGGCAACGCGGCGCGCGCCAGGCGGCCGCGGCTGCTCGCGATGCACTTCCAGACGACGATCGAGATCATGAAGCACGGCGGCGACGCGGCCGGCGTCGAGCAGGTCGTCCTCGCGCTCTCGCACCTGCACACCTGCCTCCCGGTCGGCCACTTCGACGTGCGCCCCGTGCCGCTCACCGAGCTGCGCACGCCGCCCACCCACCCTGGCCGCGCCGAGGGCACGCTCGCGGCCCTCTCCGTGCTGCCCGGCCGCGCCGACGCGCTGCCGTCGATGCTCGAGCGGATGACGCTCTACCTCGACGTGACCAAGCGGCCGGGGCAACAGCGCATCTCGGTGGCGCCGCCGCACCGATCCCCTTGCCACCACCGCCGCACCGAGCCCCTTGCCACCACCGCCGCACCGATCCCTTGCCACCACTGCCGCACCGATCCCCTTGCCACCACCGCCTGCACCGACCGCCTTCCCGCCGCTTCACCGCCCCATCGACCGCCCCCAACCGCCCCCTCACTTCCTCGCACCACTCCCCACTGCAGGTGGCGCTCCAGGACCCGCTGTGCGTCTCGATCTCGCTGCAGCTCATCACGCTGCTGCACGGCGTCGGCCTCCAATGGGCGCTCACAATGGGCGTGATGCCCGTCGAGATCCACGAGATGCCATCTCCGCCGCCGCCGCCGGCGGGCACGAAGCCCGAGCCGTCTGACAGCGTCATGGTGCTCGTGCACGTGCCCCGGCTGCAGGTGACGCTGCTCTCGGCGGAGGTGCACTCGCTCCCCCTCGTGCAGCTCAACGTGGGCGACGAGCTCCACCCGATCTCGCTCACCGTGGAGAAGTCGGGCGACGCGTCGCCGACGGCCACCGAGATGGTGGTGCGCCTATCGGCGCAGTGGTACAACCCGCCGCTCTTCGGGTGGGAGCCGCTGCTCGAGCCGCTCGAGGTGGGCGTCGCGACCCGCACGTCGAGCCTCACCACCGTCAACGTCGGCGTGCAGACCACCGTCGACATTAACATCTCCGACGCGCTGCTCCGCGCCGTGAAGGACAACATCGGTGCCGCCGCCGCCGCCATCGAGGAGGCCGCCGCGCGCTGGGCCACCGTCTCAGCCGAGGAACCCGTGCCGGCCGGCTCGGCCGACGCGGCGGCCGCCCAGTGGGGGGAGACGTGGCAGCCGTCGTGGGGCGAAGCGGACGTGTCGGAGCGGGCCAGCGTGTCCACCGCGAGCAGCAGCAGCAGCGGCTCCGCCTCGTCCGCGGGGATGCCGAGCGCGGGCTCGGTGCCGTACTGGCTGACCAACGACACGGGCGAGGTGGTGCGCTACTGGGTGGCCGAGGAGATCGAGCCGCCCGTGCCGCGCCGTGAGGCCTCGTTCAGCTTCAGCACGTCCGCCTCGGGCTTCACCTCGGGTTCGATCTCGACCTCGGCCTCGGGCGACGCGCTAGCCTCGAGCGACAAGCTCGCGTCAGCCAGCTTCGCCTCGACCAGCGTCGTGTCGAGCCTGTCGAGCACGGGCAGCAGCGGTGGCGGCGGTGAGGGCGAGCCACCGCCGGGCGCCTTGGTGCTGCAGCCGGGCGAGTCGACGCTGCTCCGCTTCTGGGAGGGCGAAGCGGAGGAGCAGCGCGCGCAGCGCGACTGGCAGCTCGACCGGCAGTGGGAGATCGTCGTGCAGATGAGCTCGGGCTGGGCGCCGGTGGCCGGCGTGGTGGTGAACACGCCGGGCGCGGCTGTGCACGCGCTAGCGCGCGCGCTGCCCCGCGATGCGACGCAGCAGCAGCAGCAGCAGCAGTCGCAGCCGGAGCCGGAGCGCGAGGCCATGGGCAGCAGCCGGGACAGTGGCCGAGAGCCGCGCTGCCTCGTGTGCGAGGTGTCGCTGCACGGCTCGGAGGCCGAGCTCACGGGCACGCGGCTCACGCTGCGCAGCATGCTCGCGCTCGTCAACCACACGCAGCGCACCTTCGCCGTCGACGTCGAGATGGAGGGCGAGCCGCTCAGCCACCTGGGCACGCTGCCGCCCGGCGGCACGCTGCCGGTGCCCGAGCAGCGGCTAGCGGGCGGGCTGCGCCTCGTCGACTGCGGCGTCGCGCCGACGCGCCAGGCGATGGACGCGGCGCTCGAGGCGGCCGACGTGGCCGAGGCGACGGGCGAGGCGCGCACCGTCTGGCTGCCGCGCACCATGAGCACGGGCGAGCGGCGCGGCGACGAGGAGGAAGCGCAGTGGCGCGCACTCTTCGAGCCCCCCGACTCCGAGTTCCTCGTGGGGCAGTACGCGTGCTCGCTGGCCGAGGGCAAGGCTTCGCCGCACGGGGGCGAGCTCTACGTGGGATCGCACTCGCTCGCCTTCCGCGCAAGCAAGGGCCTCATGCAGGGCAAGGACAAGGAGCCGCGCTCCTTTGTCGTCACCTACTCGGCGGTCACGTCCATCTTCAAGCGCTCGGGCAAGATGGCCTCCTCCAAGGGCTTTGCCATCGAGGTGCGCGGCGAAGGCGCCGCCGCGTCGGACACGTCGGCGCTGCAGTACTCGTTCGTCAGCTTCTCGTGGGCCAACGAGGCGCGCCACCTCATCGAGACCTTGGTGGCGCGCCGCTCGAGCCGCTTCGCGCGGCACAAGTCGGAGGAGAACGAGAAGCTGCGCGGCAAGTTTGGGCTGGACGAGCCGCTCGAGGTGGCGGCGCCGCACGCGCACGCGCACCTGCCGCGCGCCTGCCGCGTACTTGTCGCGCTCACGCCGCGCACGCGCCGTGCACCTGCCGCGCGCCTGCCGTTGCCGTTGCACCTGCCGTTGCACCTGCCGTTGCGCCTGCGCCGCAGGTCGTCCTGCACGAGTACGCGGTGGCGCTGATGCACAAGGAGGGCAAGAGCTCGGGCAAGCTCTACGTGACACAGTTCAACCTGTGCTACTCGGGCTCGCTCTTCGGCAAGGACACGCGCGCCGTCTACGCGATCGCCGACATCGTGAGCCTTGAGCCGAGCGACACGCCCACGCCCAACTCCATCGTGGTCACGAGCCTCTCGACCGAGGAGCGTTTCCTGTTCGTCTACGGCCGCGCGCACGCCCTCGCAGCCATCTCGGAGCTGATGGCGCTCACGCGCGGCGACCACTCGCTGGCGGCGCCGCGCGAGCTGCCGCAGCTGTCGAGCGACCTCGCCGCGCCCCGCTTCCTCGAGAAGGCCTCGACGCCGACGCCGCCGCACGCCGTGCTGCCGCTCGAGCTGCACACGGGCGCGTCGGTGATCCTCTCGTGCTGGCGCTACGCCGTGCGCGTGCCGCGCATCACCGGCTGGCCGTGCTCGATGCTCGTGCAGGTGCCGGTCGCGCTGCAGAACTTGCTGCCGTACGGCCTGGAGTGGCGGCTGATGCCCGCGGGCCGGCTCGAGAAGAGCGGCGTGTCGGGCATCACGGAGCTGCCGCACGAGACACTGCTCGACACGCTGCAGGATGACCTCCTCGCGCCGCAGGCCTACCACGACTTCCACGACCTGGCGTGGGGCACCAAGTACGCGCTGCAGCTGCGGCTGCCCGGCTACGAGTGGTCGCAGTCAGTCCAGCTCGACTCGCGCGTCGCCGTCGACCGACTCGACACACTCATCCTGCGGCCGAACACGGCGGGCACCAAGAAGCTGCGGCTGGTGCTGCAGCACCGCTCGACCGTGGCGCGCGCGCGCACGCTGATCACGGTCTACGTGACCCACTGGCTGGTCAACGCGACGGGGCTCACGCTGCAGTTCAAGCGCGGCAAGAAGCTCACCGCCGACGGGCGTGACGCGGCGCCCGACGACAGCCGACGCGGCGGCAGCGGCGGGGTCCTGCCGCGCGAGGCCAGGACGTCGCTCGATGGCGCCGACGCGGCCGCCTCGGGCTCCGCCGCCCGGGAGTGGTCGCCGCGGCTGAGCCTCGACGGCGGCCTCGATGGCAGTGGCGGCGGCGGCGGCGGCGGCGGCGGCGGCGGCGGCGGCGGCGGCGGCGGCGGCGGCGGCGTGGACCGTGCGTCGGCGGGCTCGAGCCGACTCGAGGAGGCAGCGGCCAGCCTGCCCGACCTGCTCAAGCAGCCGTCGCCGGCGACCTCGGCGTCGCAGTCGCACGCGGACGAGGACGAGATGGACACGGAGGTGGCGGCGGGCGACGACCAGACGCTGCTCTACTCGGTGCTGCGCGGCTCCAAGCACCTGATCGCCGTGCGCGTCGTCACCGACACGGGCGCCTTCCTAGGAGACGGAGCGGGCCCCATCTCCGCCCCGAGCAAGCCCGGAGCCAAGGCCAACAAGGTCGGCGCCGGCCTCACCGCGAGCGACTGGTCGCCCCCCTTCTCGCTGCTGCCCGGCCCGTCGCTCGGCGCGGTGCAGCGCTCACTGCGCGCCGGCGCCTTCGACCTCGCGGTGCTCATCGAGACCTCCGACGCGAGCTCCGACTCGAGCTCCGACTCGGGCACGCGCGGCCGCACCAAGGTGGTTCGCTTCGTCCAGCGCTTCTGGCTGCGCAACAAGCTCGGCGTGCCGCTCGAGATCGCGCAGTGGGTCAACCCGAACGCGATGCGCGAGGGCGCGCCGCCCGCGCACGTGACACCGCTCGCGCCGTCCGACTGCGTGCCCTTCCACTGGCCCAATCCCAAGGCGCAACAGCTCCTGCGCGTGCGGCCGTTGCCCGGCCACAGCGGGCTCGGCTACGTGCCCGGCGCGGATGAGGGCTGGTCGAGCGGCTTCCCCATCGACACGGTGGGCTCCTTCGTCGTGCACTGCGAGCAGGGCGTCGTGCCGAGCGAGCGCGGCTGGTGGGAGTCGCTGCTGCGCATCAAGGTGCACGTGCAGCTCGTGCTGGCGAGCATCGAGGTGACGCTCGAGCGCGACATGTCGAGCGCACCGCCGCCGTACCGCCTCAACAACCGCACCGGGCTGCAGATGTCGTGCGTGCAAAAAGGCACCGAGCACTCGGTGGCGCACCGCGTGCCGCCCAAGTCGGAGTCGCCCTTCGCGTGGGGCGAGTCGAGCCTCGAGCACACGCTACTGGTCAGCCTCTACTGGATGCAGACGCAGCTCAAGGACCGCGGCGAGGCGGAGCCGTGGCGCGAGGTCGAGCTGCAGCCGCTCGTGGTCGAGCAACCGGTCAAGCTCGACGCCATGATGCAGCCCATCGCGCTGGGCAGCCCACCCGTCGCGTGGGCGAGCGTGCACCTGGCAAACGGTGCGCGCGTGCTCACCGTGAGCGAGGGGAGCGACCGGCCGCAGGACATGGACTCGGCACTCTTCGAGGAGCCACACACCTTCATCGGCCTGCAGGCGCGCCAGCGCCCCCCCCCCCCCCCCCCCCCCCCCCCCCCCCCCCCCCCCCCCCCCCCCCCCCCCCCCCCCCC
>Ga0209302_10000872_pt1 | contig 17440 bp, 18 predicted proteins | sample ArcOceMetagenome_2_FD_187445 | JGI IMG/M metagenome (GOLD analysis project Ga0209302, IMG submission 187445) | Marine eukaryotic phytoplankton communities from Arctic Ocean - Arctic Ocean ARC135M Metagenome (SPAdes) (version 2) | ecosystem: Environmental > Aquatic > Marine > Oceanic | place... | reverse complement strand
TGCGATAAAGTGCCCATCAATTTGAGACATGAAATGAAGATAGCCTTCTTTATCAGCAACGGCTACTGCATTTCCTGCAACGATCGGCGATGTAATTTGGCGATTTTCTAGTTGTGACTGGCTCCAGACACTTGCAGCCGTTCTTGTATCCAGCGCCTGCACATGATCATTTGCCTCACTAATATAAATATTACCAAAACCCGCAGCTAAACTATGGAAGCTAGATAAATCTTTACTCCATACCGTTTGTGCATTAAATGGATTAATAGCAACAACCTTACCTTGATAAGAAGGAATATAGATCACATTCTCAAACAAGAGGGGCCGCCCATCAACATCAGTCATTCGCTCAAGCTCAGAGCGCCCTTCTGGCAAAGATATACTCTGTTCCCACAGCACACCTCCCGACTGATTATCCAAAGCAACAAACTTACCATTATCTAAACCAGCAAGGGTCACATCCAAAGCAACGAGCGGCGAACTAGTTCCTCGAAGTGTTAATCTCGGCAACGTGCTTTCATAACTCCAAACAAGCTCCCCCGTTTCAGCATTCAAAGCAACAATCTTACCGTTAATCTGCTGAGCTACTACTAACTGGTTATTCAGCTGAGCATCAGATACAACCTCCGAGGTAAGTTGCGCTGCCCACAATTGATGACCCGTTTTAGCATCGAGACAAATTAACTCTCCAGTGATTGCTGATACAACAACTTTGCCACTACCTGCACCAACACCACCAATCAACTCTTTATCAAGATCTATACGCCACAATTGAGTACCAGTATCCTCGTTAAATGCAGCGACTACCCCATCATTAGAGGCTGAAAAGACGAAATCATCCAATAAAGCAGGCGTCATTTGATTAAAAAAATCGCCTGGCCCATCACCGACCTGAGCTGACCACTTCACTACAACTTGACGTTCTGCTGTGAAATCCACCAAAGGATTCGGCTCAACCTCATCAGAACTACCCCACATACTGCAGCCAGCAATAGAAAGACTGATCATCGATACAGCTAAAAGACGGCGCAACATAAATTAACCCTCGTGCTCTACAGCTAAATCATCGAGTTTGATAGAAAGCAACTGACGATTAGCTGTATCTTTATTAGCAACTAGCGCTTGTTCATACGCCTTCCTAGCAGCGGACTTATCGCCTTTTGATAACTGAATATCACCCGCCAATTCTAAAGCGGACGCCTTAAATGCGACATCTGTCACTTTCCCTACCTCGGCTAAACCCTCATCCAGCTTACCTTGCGCTAGGTATACTTGCGCCTTACGCATGAGGGATATAGATTCCATCTCTTTACTCGGATCGTTAGCTAGAACCCAATCAAGCTCTTGCATCGCAGCATCATAGTTTTCTTGATTTACAGCAACACGCGCTAGCAGCATACTAGCTAATTTTGCATATTCACTACTGCTATAATCGTTCTTGAGCTGGTTGCCTAAATGATTAGCTGTCGTTACATCATCAGCAGCGCCCTGTTGAACACTCACGACGACCGCTTGCATTAAATTTTGATAAATAATAGATGCCGCTTCTGCATCGTTGGCTTGCTTCTGCTGCCATGCCTTCCAACCAAACACCCCCGTTAGGACAACAACAACCGTCAAGACTAGCGACTTGCCGTTTTCTTTCCACCAACTCTTAATCGCTTCAACTTGTTCTTCTTCTGTACGCATCTCTGCCACGGGTAACACTCCAAAATTTACAGTTAGCAATTTACTGATTAATTAATGCCAAGCTTTGTTTATCGCCTCAGGAAGCGCGTTCAATTCTATATCAGATTGCACAAGCGACTCTCCATGCCACACATTAGCCAGCACACCTTGATCAGTTTGCTTAATTAACACAATCAATGCGGCACCCGACTGGCGCGCTTTATTGTTAATATTTTTCAAACCCGAAAAATGACAGCGAATACGCAATTCAGGGACGGCATCTCGTATCGACTCTGCTAAGGCGAATACTTCTTTCTGTACAGACTTATCGTCTGCCGCCAGATATAAATCGAAATGATTACGCTCTTCCATAGGAACAACATCCAGCGTTTCCAGCAACAGAATTAGCCGCTCCAACCCCATCGCAAAACCAACTGCTGGGGTGGGTTTGCCGCCCAACTGCTTAACCAGACCATCATAACGACCGCCTGCACATACAGTACCTTGAGCACCCAACTTATCAGTAACCCACTCAAAGACTGTTTTACAATAGTAATCTAAGCCTCGAACTAAACGCGGATTGATTTCGTAGCCGATGCCAGCGTTATCGAGCAACTCAGTCAAGTGCTCAAAATGAATACGCGAGTCATCATCAAGATAGTCCGATAATACAGGAGCCTCCGCGAGCAACGCTTGCGTGTTTTCATCTTTACTATCAAGTATACGCAACGGGTTCGTCGCGAGACGGCGCTGACTATCCTCATCCAGCAAATCAAATCGGTCTTCTAAATAACGGGTGAGATCCGCCTTATAAACTTGGCGACTTTCGTTGCTACCTAACGAGTTTAACTGCAAAGTGACCGCATCTAGAATACCTAGGCGTTTCCACAGGCGCGCACTCAACACAATCAATTCTGCATCAATTTCAGCAGATGACATACCAAATGTCTCAACGCCTATTTGATGAAATTGCCTGTAACGCCCCTTTTGCGGCTTTTCGTACCGAAACATAGCGCCTTGATACCAAAAACGCTGAGTTTGGTTATATAACAAACCATGCTCTTCACCCGCACGCACGCAACCTGCTGTACCTTCAGGCCGCAAGGTTAAGCTTTCATCGTTACGGTCATTGAAGGTATACATTTCTTTTTCGACTATATCAGTCACTTCGCCGATAGAGCGCTTAAACAACTCCGTTTGCTCGACGATAGGCATACGAATCTCACTGTAGCCATATGATGATAATACAGATGACACCTGACGCTCTAAATACTGCCAAATAGGCGTTTTTTCGGGAAGAATATCATTCATCCCCCGGATTGCTGTGACTTTAGCCAAACTGGTTACTCGCTTACTATCAAATCAGTGGAAGTGAAAACTTGGAAATATTGTTATTACTCAGCGGCACCAAATCAACCACCTTACCGTTATACGTAATTTCCGAAACAGCCGACTGCCGACCTATAGTCAACCTGATAGGGGTTGGACCATTAACATTGAGTGATTCACCTGATTTTCGTAAATTATTAAATAACGTACGGCCATTGGCGTCCTTAATGGTGACCCAACACTCATCCTTGAATGCGATATACACGCCTGTAGTCATAGCCACTTGAGCTGCTGGCGCTTCAGCGTCAGACGATAATACCGAACCAGCATCGTCTCCAGCTCCGTTGTTCGCGTCTAAAGGCGTAGTCAACTCAGCCTGAAGGCTCGCCACTTGCTCTTCAGACATGTATTCCGGCTCTGCCTCAGCAGGGACTAGCTCTGCTGCTTCATCGCTAACATCAGAATCACTAAATTTAGGCAAAACTAACGTATTCCCGTCAGCGGTTTCGACTGATAACGTTTGATCAGCTGTATTAGCCGGTACTTCTGGCGAAAGACCGTACTGTGTTTTCCACCACCACACAGTTACAGCGACGATGGCTAAAATGAAAATCCAGACCGAGTACTTGATCATTGGATCACCCAGCTTCACCTGCTCTTGAACCTTAGATACAGAACGGATAGGTGTCGTATTATTAGATTTCCCGTATTGGCGATCAAACGCTTCGATTAAAGACGAGCCGTCCAAGTCAATTACTTTGGCATAAGAGCGAATGTAACCCCGCGCAAACACTAGACTAGGCAACTTTTCAAAAGCCCCTTCTTCAATCCACTGGATATAACGCAACGGCAGATGTAAATCATCAGCAACGGATTGCTGGGTCAGATTTTTAGACTCGCGCGCTATTATCATACGTTCACCGGGGAACCGGTTAGCATCTTGAACTACACTATCATCTGGCATACTACTCACCGAGCCGATTCCTTATAGGATTTATATTCTTCAGAAGCAGGATATAGGTTTTTCAATAAAAGTGCATAAGTCGCTGCAGTGGAAACATCATTATTCATACGTGCTATTAAAATACCCACCCATAAGCTCTTAGCTGAATGGTTTACACGTTTGTCATCCACTAAACCCGAGAACTCTTTATAGTAGCCCTCGGCATTAGCGATCTGATTAGCTTCAAGGTACATTTGCGCCAATTCTACCAAGGCCTGAGGACGACGACCGCCCGTTTTTAGGGACCGCTCAAACGCAGTAATCGCTTCTGCGGTTCTACCAATTCTATTTAAGCAACGCCCTAAATTCTCAAACGCTTGGCCACGACTGCTATAAAAGGGATCAGCTGTCGCTATCTCTAGCTGCTTACAGGCCTCTTCATAGCGCCGCTCTGAGAACAGAAAAGCACCATAGTTGTTATGAAACATCGCTGATTCATTATCTAAACTAATCGCTTTTTGATAATACTCTTCAGCTAGTACCTTTTCAGCCTCAACTTGAAAAATAAGTCCCAGCGCATTATAGGCTGGCGCATAATCCTGTTTAATATCAAGCGCACGCTGCACTGATGACTTTGCATTAGAGGTATCACCACCACGCAAATACTGTAAACCTAGACGGGTGTAAGCTTCTAATGCCGCTTCTGATGATACCGTATTCTTATTAACGTACTTTTGATCATCCGTTTGTACATGTGTACATGCATATAAACTTGACACTAAAAGAGAAAAAACAACAAAACGAAATCCATTCATTGTGCACTTCCTTTTTATTACAAGGACTTAAGTACTTCAGCCGTACTCTCTTGTACCACAGGAATGTATTTTTGACTACGACGCGTTTTATCTTCCACCTGCCCTACTAGCTGGCCACAAGCGGCGTCTATTTCATCGCCACGCGTTCTTCGCACAGTGGTGAGTATACCCGCTTTCAGCATGACATCTTTAAATGCTTTAATTGCTGTATCAGAAGGACGCTCATAGCCTGAATTAGGGAATGGATTGAACGGAATAAGGTTTAGCTTACATGGCAAGGTTTTCAGTAATTTACCTAGCTCTTTAGCGTGTACTACTTGATCATTAATACCTGACATCAACGTGTATTCAATTGTAATTACACGTCGATCACTAAGGCCCTCTAAGTAACGATGACACGCCGCAAAAAGCTCTTTTATAGGGTAACGTTTATTGATAGGCACCAGCACATTTCTAAGTTCATCATTGGGCGCATGAAGAGAAATAGCCAAGGATACATCAGTCACTTCTCTCAGCTTATCAATAGCAGGAACAACACCCGCAGTACTCAGTGTCACACGGCGCTTAGATAGGCCGTAAGCATTGTCTTCCATCATCAAAATAATTGCTTTGACGACATTTTCAAAATTCATTAGTGGCTCGCCCATGCCCATCAGAACAACGTTAGTTACTCGACGAGGGCCGGCAGGGTCCATAGGACCAAAAGATTTTATAGCTATACGAAGCTGACCAATAACTTCAGCCGCTGATAGATTTCGGTTAAAGCCTTGCTTCCCTGTAGAGCAGAAACTGCAATCAAGAGAACAACCCGCTTGAGAAGAGATACATAGCGTCGCCCGATCACCTTCGGGAATTAGTACCGTTTCTACACATGACCCACCATCAATACGGATCACCCATTTACGCGTACCATCTTTGGATATGTCTTGTGTAACTACTTCAGGCTCTCGTATTTCAGCCACCTGATTTAATTTGTCGCGCAGAGCCTTGCTGATGTTAGTCATCTCATCAAAGCTTTCTGCTCCATGCTGATGCATCCATTTCAAAACCTGAGTGGCGCGAAAACGCTTCTCACCCTGATCAGCAAAAAAAGCATCCAGCTGCTCAGGCGACATCCCTAAAAGGTTGGTTTTTGTAATGGTATCAGTCATGGTCATATCCAAATTAATTACGGCATACAGAGAGCCTAAGCCCTCTGTAAAACCAATAGCTTACTTAGCGAAGAAGTAAGCGATCTCACGTGCAGCAGATTCAGCAGAGTCTGAACCGTGTACAGCGTTTGCATCGATTGATTCAGCGAAGTCACGACGAATAGTACCTTCAGCTGCATCTTTAGGGTTAGTTGCGCCCATCAAGTCACGATTTGTTGCAATAGCGTTCTCACCTTCCAACGCCTGAACAACAACAGGCCCTGAAGTCATGAAAGCAACAAGATCTGCAAAGAAAGGACGCTCGCTGTGCTCAGCGTAAAAACCTTCTGCATCAGCTTTACTTAGCTGCTTCATTTGCATTTCAACAACTTTAAGACCCGCTTTTTCAAAACGAGTAACGATTTCACCGATAACATTTTTTGCAACAGCGTCTGGCTTGATAATAGACAGAGTACGTTCGATAGCCATGTGATTATATCCTCTAAAAGGCAATTTCGAAAAACGCGCAATTATACGCGAAGGCGGTGACAGGTCACAACACGCCAGAATGAAACAGCCCGGCGAACCGGGCTATTATTTAATCAATTTCGTCAATCCAAGCCATTTGTATGGCCTCAAGCACTTTTTCACCACATCGGTTGGGGTCGTCTTCAAATGCCGATAGGTCCATCACCTTCTGAAATAGATCCGGAAAGCTTAATGTGAGTGGATTAATATCCGGATACGCTTCAGACAGCTCGATCGCTAAATCATTCACATCTACCCATTTCAACACAACCCACCTCCATTCAATGTGTGCAGTAAAAACACTCAATCAATGACGTTCAGATACCTGATTAATGGTATAACGAGGTACTTCTACGACAAGATCTTTATCCGCGACTACAGCCTGACAGCTCAATCGAGACTCAGGCTCAAGACCCCACGCTTTATCAAGCATATCGTCTTCTAACTCATCTGACGCTTCTAACGATTCAAAACCTTCGCGAACGATAACATGACATGTAGTACAAGCACATGACTTCTCACATGCATGCTCGATTTCAATACCATTAGCCAGCGCAGCATCACATACAGTCATGCCCGGCTCCGCTTCGATAACCTGCCCTTCTGGGCACAGATCTTCATGAGGCAGAAAAATAATTTGCGGCACTTACGAACCCTCCTCAATCTCTTCAATAGTATGCCCTTGAAGAGCACGTTGTATACTTGCGTCCATACGACGCGATGCAAATTCATCACTTGCTTTAGCTAACTGCTCGATGGCTAACTCGAGTGTACGCGCATCACCTGATTGATCACGGATTAACTGTAACTGCTCAACACCTGCAATAAGCGAAGCGGCTTCATCATGCGTTAACAAACGTTCGCCATCATCGATCATCGCTTGACGAAGCGAAATCAACAAACGATCTGCATCCACTTGCTGCTCACGCAAGGCACGCTTTTCTTTATCGCTATCCGCTTCGGTATAAGATGACTTTAGCATTGAGGTAATTTGCTCATCATTCAAACCATACGATGGCTTAACCTGAATACTGCTTTCAGTTCCTGTGGATAACTCTTTAGCCGCCACATTTAACAACCCATCTGCATCGACCTGAAAAGTGACACGAATTTTTGCGGCACCCGCCGCCATTGGCGGAATACCTTGCAAAACAAAACGCGCGAGTGACCGGCAATCTTCGACAAGCTCTCGCTCACCTTGCAAGATATGAATTGCCATAGCCGTTTGGCCATCCTGATAGGTTGTAAATTCTTGTGCCATAGCAACAGGGATTGCCGTATTTCGATGGATCACTTTCTCAACCAAACCACCCATAGTTTCCAGCCCAAGAGACAGCGGGATCACATCCAACAACAACATATCCGAATCAGGCTTATTACCCGCGAGTACGTCAGCCTGCAGAGCAGCACCAATCGCAACAACGCGATCAGGATCGATATCAACATGAGGCGCACGACCAAATAAACTTTCAACCTGCTCTCGCACGATAGGGACGCGAGTTGACCCACCTACCATAACGACATCTTGTATATCATCTAACTTTAAGCCAGCATCTTTAATAACTCGCTTACATGAGCGCACTGTACGCTTCACCAAACTATCGACTAGCTCATTGAACTGAGCTTTGCTGACAGATATGCCGACCACGCCACTTTCTAGCTGAATTTCAGCTGTCGCGGTATCATCGCCTGATAGTTTTTCTTTAACGGCGCGAGCTTGATCCATCAACTGACGCGACAGCTCAGCAGATATAGTACCGCTAATGCCTGCTTCAGCGATTAGCCACTCAGCCAAGGTGCGGTCAAAATCATCCCCACCTAGTGCACTATCACCACCCGTCGCTAATACTTCGAAGACACCTTTATTAAGGTGTAGAACAGAAACATCGAACGTGCCGCCACCTAGATCATAAACAAGAATAGTAGCCTCATCTTTTTGATCTAAGCCATAAGCTACAGCGGCAGCAGTAGGCTCACTTAACAAACGCAAAACTTTAATATTTGCTAGCGTTGCCGCATCCTTTGTCGCCTGTCGCTGCGCATCATCAAAATAAGCAGGCACAGTAATAACCGCACCCACCAATTCGCCTTGTAGAGACTCTTCCGCACGATGTACGAGAGCAGATAAAATATCAGCCGAAACCTCAACAGGACTCTTAACGCCAGCGACTGTTTTTATGAAAGGCATCCCGCCATTATCAGCCTCAAATTCGTATGGCAGTACATTACCTAATGAAGCGACGTCAGCAATCCCACGCCCCATCAAACGCTTAACAGATACAATAGTGTTGTAAGGATCTTTACTCGCCTGATCTCGAGCCTCATAACCAACAACACATCCGCCCTTGCTGTAACGCACAACAGATGGCAACAAATGACGACCTTCAATATCGGGTAAAGTAACCGCTTCACCACTACGTACAGTCGCCACGAGGGAGTTCGTTGTACCGAGATCTATTCCTACAGCTAATCGATGCTGATGCGGGACTGAGCTTTGACCGGGTTCTGCTATTTGCAGTAATGCCATAAACCTAAAACACCTATAAATCGAGTTCGTTTTCTGCTTGCTCTATTTCGTTCTGTAGCTTCACTGCAAATTGCATTTTACGCACAAGAGTCTCAGCGCTTGAGAGAGCCGCATCAGAACCATCAAGAATCAATTTTGAGAACTGATCGGCCAACGCAGCAACCTCCACCCCAGCAGTTTCAGCCATAGACTCTAGTTGGGCTTCTGCATCTGCAGCGTTCTTAGCCTCTTCTAGAGACTCACGAAGCTCCATTTGCCCAAACAAAAACATAGGATCTAGTTTGACTGAAGACTCATTAGTCGTGTCAACACCACGCATCTTGAGAAGATATTGCGCCCGAGACAACGGAGATTTAAGGACATTAAAAGCCTCATTTAGATACGCAGTATATTGAACAGCCAAGCGCTGTTCACGCTCTGATAAATGAGCATGTCGATCAGGGTGAAGCTGCTTTTGCAGCTCCCTGAAACGACTAGTAAGCTCGCGCGTATCTATATCGTATGCAGTAGGCAACCCGAAGAAAGCAAAAAAATCTTGTTGTATATTCATGCTAGTGGTTGCCAAAAATCAGACGTTAAAGCTTTCTCCGCAACCACATTCGCTGCGAACATTAGGGTTATTAAACTTAAAACCTTCGTTCAACCCTTCTTTGACAAAGTCTAGCTCCGTCCCATCAAGGTAGGCCAAGCTTTTAGGATCGACAACGACATTGACGCCACCCATCTCAAACACTTCATCATCTTTTTCTTCATGGTCAACAAACTCCAATACGTACGCCATACCGGAGCACCCTGAAGTTCGCACACCTACCCGGATACCATACCCAGAACCACGCTTTTCAATAAAACGCGATATGTGCTGAGCTGCTGCCTGAGTCATCGAAATAGCCATAGTTACTTTCCAGTACCTCTAACGAGGTTATTTAGTCAGAAACTAAAGCAGACTTATTTAGCCTGCTTGTTCTTATAATCTTCAATCGCTGCTTTAATTGCATCTTCAGCTAACACTGAACAGTGAATTTTCACTGGCGGCAAAGCAAGCTCTTCCGCAATTTGGGTGTTTTTTAGCTCAGCCGCTTGATCAAGCGACATCCCTTTAACCCATTCGGTAATTAACGAACTTGATGCAATCGCAGAACCACACCCGTACGTTTTAAATTTAGCGTCTTCAATGATACCTTGATCACTTACTTTGATCTGCAAACGCATAACATCGCCACACGCTGGAGCGCCGACCATGCCCGTACCAACACTGGCATCATCATCGCTCATTTTACCGACGTTACGCGGATTCTCGTAATGATCTATAACTTGATTACTGTAAGCCATTATATCTCTCCAATCATTGCTGGTTTAGTGGTGAACCCACTCGACCTTGCTCAGATCCACACCGTCTTTAAACATATCCCACAATGGTGAAAGCTCACGCAACTTCGCCACTGCACCTTTAATTTGATTCACCGCATAATCAATGTCTTCATTGGTTGTAAAACGACCAAATGAGAAACGAATCGAGCTATGAGCTAACTCATCACTCAAACCAAGCGCACGCAATACATACGAAGGCTCTAAACTAGCCGATGTACACGCCGAACCCGAAGAAACCGCCAAGTCTTTTAAAGACATCAGCAAAGATTCACCTTCTACAAATGCAAAACTAATGTTTAAGTTCGCCGGAACACGTTGCTGTAAAGATCCATTTATGTGCACTTCTTCAACGTCTTTTAAACCTTCCAACATTCGCTCACGTAGCGCCAGAACATGAGCCGTGTCTGCTTCTAGCTCTTCTTTAGCTAAACGAAACGCTTCACCCATACCGACTATCTGATGTGTTGGCAACGTACCTGAACGCATACCACGTTCATGCCCACCACCATGCATTTGCGCTTCCAATCGAATACGCGGCTTACGACGAACATAAAGCGCCCCAATACCCTTAGGCCCGTATGCTTTATGCGCACTAAAGGACATAAGATCAACTTTAGCTTTTTCCATATCGATCGACACTTTACCGGCACTTTGTGCCGCATCAACATGAAACACAATTCCCTTACTACGGGTAATTTCACCAATAGCAGCAATGTCTGTAATAGTGCCAATCTCGTTATTAACATGCATCAGCGAAACAATAATTGTATCTTCACGTATCGCATCAGCTACTATTTCCGGCGTAATCAAACCATCTGCACCTGGATCGAGATAGGTTACTTCAAAACCTTCACGCTCTAATTGACGACACGTATCCAGCACGGCTTTGTGCTCGATTTTAGAGGTAACAATATGCTTACCCTTCTTATGATAGAAGTGAGCAGCACCTTTAATCGCAAGGTTATCAGACTCCGTTGCACCAGACGTCCAAACAATTTCACGCGGATCGGCATTGATCAGATCAGCCACTTGGCGACGTGCAGTTTCAACGGCTTCTTCAGCTTTCCAGCCAAATAAGTGTGAACGCGAAGCTGGGTTACCAAAGTTGCCATCCAGCGTCAGACAAGCCACCAATTTTTCCGCTACACGCGGATCAACAGGAGTTGTCGCAGAATAATCAAAATAGATGGGTAATTTCATCGTAAAAAACTCCAGTACGTCACCAACTAAACAGCTGCTTTATCAAGCAACAGGTCGTTAGATGTCAAAAATATTTGATTGTCTTGGCGGCGGTCTTGACGATCAGCCACTTGGCGAACATCTCTACGCGCGACCAAATCAGCCAACGATATGTTATTCAAAAACGAGTGAATCTGATCGCTAAGGTCACACCACAAATTGTGTGTCAGACAAGTTTCACCACCCTGGCAATCACTTTGACGCTGACATCCTGTCGCATCAACCGATTCGTTAACCGCATCAACCACTTGCGCCACACTGATCATCTCCTGACCGTGTTTTAACTGATAGCCGCCACCAGGCCCTCGCACACTTTTTACTAAATCGTTACGGCGTAGCTTTGCAAAAAGCTGCTCTAGATAGGACAAAGATATTCCTTGTCTTTCAGATATATCCGCAAGACTGATAGGCCCTTTACCTTCATGTAAAGCAAGATCTAACATGGCCGTAACCGCATAGCGCCCTTTTGTTGTTAGTCTCATAACACTTCCGCCATTCATTAATACAATGGAAATATTATCCTTAAACCTACCAAAACAGTCAAGTATTTATCCGACTAAATTAGTCAGGTTTAATCAATACATGGCGCCAGCTTATCATTTAATCAATAAAAGGTCTTGTAGCTGGCGCCATTCCAAAGCACAAAATTCATGATCACTTTTTCTGAACATGCGTTAGTATTCCGCGTAAAACATTCACTTCTATCTTATCCAACAAAGCCCGCTGAAATAGACGACGTAAGCGAGGCATTAATTGACGAGGCTTTGCAGGATCCAGAAAATCGATTTCAACCAACACTCGCTCCAAATGATCATAAAGCAACTCTAATTCTTTATGCTCCGCCAAATCTGCATCCCACTCTGTCCCCCACTGCGGAGCTTGACTACCTGCACGCTCGCCTGCCAGAAACGCCATACGGCATTCATAAGCCAGCACCTGTACCGCCGCAGCGATATTCAATGAACTAAAGCTTTCAACGGAAGGAATGTGCACGTGAATGTGACACAGATGAAGCTCCTCGTTTGTTAGCCCTCTATCTTCTCGACCAAACACCAAAGCCACTTTCGCCTCAACAGCGCCTAACTGCGATTTAGCCACGACGCCTGCCATTTCATGCGGATCCATTATAGGCCAAGGAATATGACGGCCACGCGCGCTAGTCCCCACAACCAGCTGCATATCAGCAACAGCCTCTTGCAAGGTGCCAACAATCGACGCGTGATCCAACAAATCGGTAGCACCAGACGCCCTTGCCGTCGCATCCGGAGACGGGAAAATCTTAGGCTCAACCAATACCAGCGATGATAAGCCCATATTTTTCATTGCCCGAGCAACACCACCAATATTGCCCGGATGGGTCGTATTCACCAAAACAACGCAAATATTATCTAAATTCATAACAATCTCACCGAAAAAACGCCCAATAGTCTAACAGATTGTGCTTTAGGTATTCTTTAGCTGGGTTAGCTTTTGTATAATCCCTTCTTTGTTCTAACAGCAGGCCCACTATCCAATGCAACCCATGCTTAATATTGCCCTACGTGCTGCTCGTCTCGCAGGCGAACAGATTGCGCGTGCCGCCGAACGTCTGGATCTGATTAAATCAGAAAACAACAGCGTCACCGACTTTCTTAACGAAACTGCGACCAAGGCTGAGCAGACAATCGCTTATACACTCCAAAAAGCGTATCCGGCACATGAAATCAGTGCCGAGTTTTCAGGGACATATGCACCAGCAGAGGGTACTGCGGAAGTCATTTGGCATATCAACCCCATCGATAGCGTCAATAACTTTTTATGCGGCTTGCCTGACTTTGCAGTCTGTCTTGCAGCAACACACAAAGGCCGTGTAGAACATGCTGTTATTCTCAACCCGATGACGGGTGAGGAATTTACTGCAAGCCGCGGACATGGCGCCCAGCTAAATGGCAAGCGTATGCGCGTCACCAACCATCGCGAGATTTCACAAAGCGTTGTCGCCACAAGCTTTTTGAATAGTAAAAAAGAGAAAAACTATATAGGCACTTTCTCTAACATTCAGCAAAGCATTCTTAACGCAGACGGCATACTGCTCAATACAGGCTCCACAGCTCTAAATATAGCAAACACTGCTGCTGGCCGCCTTGACGGCTTCATCCAGATTGGCTTACGACCAGTGGTACTTGAAGCTGGTTCCCTGCTCATCCAAGAAGCAGGCGGATTACTAGGTGACCTTAAAGGCGGTAACTCTTTCCGCCAACACGGCGACACCGTATCAGCCAACCCTAAAATGTTTAAAGCCTTACTAAAAGCCTTACATGGCATCGCTGATTAATTAGATTAAACCAGCGGAGCACATTAACACTATGCTCCGCCCATAAAAAAACCGGCTAACGCCGGTTTTTTTATGCTTAAAGATTCTCTTACACTGTAAAAGGATCTCGCAGAACTATGGTTTCATTACGATCGGGGCCGGTAGAAACGATATCAATTGGCGTTTCAGTAAGCTCTTCTAAACGCTTAATGTAAGCTAGCGCCTCTGCTGGCAAGCCTTCAATCGATTTCACACCCACTGTCGAACCACTCCAACCTGACATTTCTTCATAGATAGGCTGAACCGCTTCGTAATCTTCACTGCCAGTTAGGGTCTCTACTGGGTTTCCATTAGCATCTATATAACCGGTACAAATGTTAATCGTCTCTAAGCCATCAAGAACGTCTAACTTAGTTAAACAGATACCTGACACTGAGTTAATTTGCACCGCATGCTTAAGAGCAACCGCATCGAACCAACCACAACGACGAGCACGACCCGTAGTAGAACCAAATTCATGACCACGCTCAGCGAGACGATCACCAATTTCGCAATCCAATTCAGTAGGGAATGGACCACCACCAACGCGCGTTGTGTACGCCTTTGTAATACCTAGAATATAATCTAAGTAAAGAGGCCCAAAACCAGAACCTGTCGATGTACCGCCAGCGGTTGTATTAGATGACGTGACATAAGGATAAGTACCATGATCGATATCTAACAACGAACCCTGAGCACCTTCAAACATGATGCTCTCGCCATTTTTCCGCATCTTATGCAGAATAGCCGTGACATCAGCAACCAAAGGACGAAGTTGCTCACCCATTTCTAACGCTTCAGCTAGCACTTGCTCAACGTCTACTTCTTCTACGTTATAGTAGTTTTTCAGCGTAAAGTTATGGTAAGCCACCACTTCGCGAAGCTTTTCCTCGAAACGCTTCGCATCCATCAAGTCAGCTAAACGCAGACCTCGACGCGCTACTTTATCTTCATACGCTGGACCAATACCGCGCCCTGTCGTACCGATTTTTGCATTGCCACGCGCAAGCTCACGCGCCTGATCCAAAGCAACATGATAAGGAAGGATCAACGGGCAAGCACCGCTAAGCTTTAAACGCTCGCGAACTGGCACACCAGCCTCTTCCAAACCGCGCATCTCTTTGATCAGCGCCTCAGGTGATAGCACCACACCATTACCAATCAAGCACAGAACGTTTTCACGTAGCACGCCTGACGGGATCAAATGAAGAACTGTTTTCTTGCCATCAATCACCAAAGTATGACCCGCATTGTGGCCACCTTGGAAACGAACAACCGCTGATACTTGCTCAGTTAGCAAATCGACAATTTTACCTTTGCCTTCATCGCCCCACTGAGTGCCTAAAACAACTACGTTCTTGCCCATTGTTGTCTCTAAATTAATTACGTTAATCGTAGGAGGGCTACCGAGTCTCGACGACCCAGCTCCCAGCTTTTTGAACCAATTCTTTTTGAACAGATACCGCCAATTCATCGCCCGGTAACTGCTGTACCACACGACAACCTTGCTCTCTTAGTGCCTTAATCGCATTTAACAACCCTGAATCGTCTCCTGAAGGAGCCGCAATCACATCGCTAACCTTAGGCAAACGAACACTCAAGGATGCCAAGGTTTTCAGATCAGCACTAAAGCCAGTAGCCGGCCTAGCCCGCCCAAAATCACGCCCAATAGCATCATAACGTCCACCCTTAGCTATCGCCTGCCCAAAGGTAGGCGTTAGCGCCGAGAAAACTACGCCAGTGTGATAGTGATAACCGCGCAACTCACCCAGATCAAAGTACAGATCAATGGACGGGAAACGCTTAAGAATCATTTGAGAAAGCGTATCAAGGTAATCGACCGCTTCTATAATTGATGGATCCGCACTAGCAAATAACACCCTAGCCCGCTCCAACACCTCAACACCACCATTCAAACGAGGTAATGCAGCAAGTTTATCTTTTAGCTGCTGATCTGCCTCTAGGGTTGCAAGAAACAGATCTAACTCAGGCAACGCTTTTCGCTGTAAAAGCTCCATGTAACGATCTGTCACGCCCGATTCGAGCCCAGCATCCGCGATCAAACCACGAAAAATACCGATATGCTCCAAATCCAAGCTAAGGCCCTCTTTCAAGCCTGACGCATAGAGGGTCTCAATCATCAAAGAGATCACTTCAAGATCACTCTCAATCCCTGCATGACCATACAACTCAGCACCGATCTGCAATGGATTACGCGATGCCAGCATATTTGCCTGATGCGTATGCAAAACCGAGCCGCAATAACATAAGCGATTTGCGCCTGTGACGTGCATTCTGTGCGCATCAATTCGTGCGACTTGCGGTGTAATATCAGCGCGGATACCTAATGTTTGACCGGTTAACTGATCAACTAATTTAAAGGTATTTAAATCTAAATCTTTGCCCACACCCGTCAACAAGGATTCGAGATGCTCCATCAAGGGAGGCATCACTAGCTCATAGCCCCATGCATCATACATATCCAGCAAACTGCGGCGCAGCGCCTCCACCTGGCGTGCATCTGATGGAAGCATTTCTTTTACACCATCAGGAAGTAACCAGCGATCAGCCAATGCCATTCAATAACTCCAAAAAGACTTCAGTGAATCAGATATAAACCGGATACCCCGGCCAGCATACTCAATAACCCAATGATCCGTAATGTACGGTCATCAATGGTTGCCAATTGCTCCACCATGCGACGCCATCGACCAGGATGCAAAAAAGGGATTATCCCTTCTAAAACAAACACTAAACATAAGGCGATCGCTAATTCATACCAAAAACTAGTGGACATCTTAACCACACTTTACACAAAAAAACCGGGTCTCAGCCCGGTTTTGTAGATTTTAACACGGTTTTATTGCCAAAGTGCAGTGCATAACTGCAATTTGACCACAAACAAATCAATTAGTCGGCTTAGAACCTTTCAGGTATCTAAAGAACTCTGAATCTGGCTGCAAAACCATAATGTCACCTTGACCGTTGAATGATTCAGTATAGGCCTTCAAGCTTCGCGTAAACGAGTAGAACTCAGGATCTTTACCAAACGCGTCAGCATAGACGGAAGCAGCAATCGCATCCCCCTCACCACGCAGCTCTTCGGATTCACGGTAAGCCTGTGCTTCAAGAACTGTTTTTTGACGATCAGCATCAGCTCGTATACCTTCCGCCAACTCAAAGCCACGAGAACGCAACTCTCGTGCTTCTCGCTCACGTTCTGTTCTCATACGCTCGTAAACTGACTGCGACACTTCTTGAGGCAACTCGACACGCTTAACACGCACATCAATAATACTCACACCAAGCTCTTTCTGAGCAACCAGGCTAAGATTACTGATAACCTCTTTCATGACTTCATCACGCTCACCCGAAACTACTTCATTCAAGGTGCGAGACGCAAACTGATTACGCAGTTCATTCTCTACTTTCGATGAAAGCAAATCAGCCGCACGTATTTCATCACCCGACGTTGCACTGTAGTAAGTAAGATTATCAACAATCTTCCACTTAACAAATGCATCAACGCTTAGACGTTTTTTCTCAATAGTTAAGAAATCA
>Ga0209302_10000871_pt1 | contig 17443 bp, 1 predicted proteins | sample ArcOceMetagenome_2_FD_187445 | JGI IMG/M metagenome (GOLD analysis project Ga0209302, IMG submission 187445) | Marine eukaryotic phytoplankton communities from Arctic Ocean - Arctic Ocean ARC135M Metagenome (SPAdes) (version 2) | ecosystem: Environmental > Aquatic > Marine > Oceanic | place... | reverse complement strand
CGACCTTCACTTTGCCCTCGCAATCCAATCATCTTGTCAGGCTCAGGAGAGGAAGGCGGAGATGAAGACGGCGGAGTGCGTCGCCCTGCGGCGGGCAGCGGAAGCAGAAGCCATGCGCCAATCGCGACATTTTGATTGGTTTGACTTGAGCGAATCGCACAGTGACGCATTACGTCGCACTCGCCCGCAAATTAACTCAGCTCTGGAGGCGGTTAAACTGCGGGCTCAAGAAGTGGTTGAGCTAAACCGCCGGAAAAAGGAGACTTTGAAGAAGAAAAAGAAGCGCGCTCTCAAACTGGAGCGCCGCCGCTCTAACGCTGTCCGGTGGCAGGAACCAAACCCTCACCCCCCCTGCTCGGTGGCAACGGGCGTGGCGGCCTCCTCGCTCAGTCCTCCTGAGGCGTCGCCGCCTCTGCCGCCCGGTGCTCCGGCGGTCGCGACGTCGGCGGTTGAGATAGCGGCGACCGACGGGGGCGGAGGGGTTGGCGACGACGGTACTGCTCGTGTTTCGGACACCTGCGGCGGCGGTGGGGTGAAAAGTGGGGAGGTGCCAGTTCGTGCCGAGGCGTCGCCGCCTCTGCCGCCCGGTGCTTCGGTTGTCGCGACGTCGGCGGTTGAGAGAGCGGCGACCGACGGGGGCGGAGGGGTTGGCGACGACGGTACTGCTCGTGTTTCAGTCATCTGCAGCGGCGGTGGGGTGAAAAGTGGGGAGGTGCCGGTTCGTGTCCCCTTTGTTGCCACGGCCGTTGCCCCTGCTCCTGCGCCGTCTCTCGAGTGGGGCTCCGAAAGCTGGGGAGGGTTCCACGCCCCTTCGGCTGCTGTGCGTGTTTTGGTCTCCAGCCGGAAGCTGATGAAGCACCGTGGAATGAGCAGGAGTAGCCAGCAGTGGCGTCGGGAGACGTGGACTCCTGAGTCGACGCCGCCACTAACGGTCGCGGGGCTCGAAAGTTGGGGAGGGTTCCACGCCCCTCCTGCTGCCTTGGCCGCTACCCCAGCTCATGTAGTAGCTGCCAGAGCGGCCAAAAAGGCGAGGAAAAAGGCGAAGAAGGAAGAAGAGCGGCGTGAGGGCGGCATGGTCCGGAAGAACAATCCTTCGTTCCCCCCCACAGTTTCTCCTACTCCTGTTCCCCGGACAGTGCGCTCGCTGCCGCCCAGGGCCCGGGTGCCCGTCCGCCGGGCGGCCCCCTCGGGTCTGCCTTTAGTTCGTGGCCCTATTATCCCCGGAGTTAACTTCAACCCCCGCAGACAAGATGGCAACAGCCCTGTAACGCGTAGGGAAAAGGTGCGCCGTGAATTGAGGGCTGAGAAGAGAGCTGCTTCCCGTATCTCGACGTGGCTTCTTCGTATTTCCCTGCTCCGCCGGGGCTGTGCCAGGCGAGCAGCATCACGCGCTGCTGACTGGCTTGTTACGGTGGGGGGGGCTTTGGTGCTGCCACGGGACGCCCCTGGGGGGCCGGTCAACCCCGGCCTGGTCCTTTCCTCTCGGGGCACTGGCAGAGGAGTTGGAGCCGGCTCTCTCGGCGAGTTCCAGGCTCTGCGACTGCTCTCTAAGTTGGGTCTGGAGAGGGCCGCGCGACTCCTTGCCCTCGAAGGACTGCTGGATGTTTCAACTTTGGGGGGGTCCGCTTGCGCACTCGTGCTTAAGGCCGGGGGGGTTTCGGAGGAGCTGAGGTTGAAGCTGCGCGGCAAACTCCGGCGATGGAGGGAAAATGGTCTTCTCCATAAACCTACTGCTGCCTACCTTCGCTACAGAGCTCGTGCGGCGACGCAGGAGCTTGCGATGACCTCCCCGCCAACCCCCGCTGGTGAGAGCCTCTTGCGGATGGGGCCAGAAGATGACAAGTGCCCTGATAGGGGTGACGACGACGCTGAGGCTCGGCCTCTCTCGTTGGGGGAGTCGCCTTCTCCGTCCTCGCCGCCGTCGTCGCCACTGCCATCGTTCTCGGCGCGTGTGGGTCAAGGAGGACAGAGTCTAGGGCGACATCTAGATCCTCCCCTGGTGTCGTCGTCGCCGTCGCCGCCGACGACGTCTCCAGCGCCTTCTGTCACGCGTTTGGGGTTCGGAACGGTGGTCTGCCCTGCTGGGTCTGGCAGCTGCGCTGGGACCCCAGCGCTTCCGTTGGAAGGGGTGCCGATTCTGCTCCCTTCTCTTTCGGCGCCGCCACCTCCGCCGTCTGTCGCGCGTGTGAGTGAGGGAGTCGAAGACGCCCCTGTTGGGACCAGTAGCAGCACTGAGGCTCTGGCTCCGTCGCCGGGCGAGCTGTCGCTGCCACGGGTGTCCCCGACGGTCCCCGCGTTCCCAGCCGACCCACGACGGGTGGGGGGATCTCGGCCTGGTGATGGTGACCCCGTCTCTCTTTGTTTTGCTAACGCTGAAGACTTCAGCCTCACCCCCCTGGACGGCGCCTTCTCCTTGGGCGTCCCTGCTTTTAATTCGGAGGCTGCGGGGCCGGTCCCGGCGTGGGTGACCAACCTCGCTGTGGAAGAAGGGGGCAGGCCTGTCGGTGACTCGGCACGTGCCCCATCCCAGCAGGCTCCAGGGTCCTCAAGAATCACGACGGCTGGGGTTTCCTCTGTTGAAGGCGAGGAAGATGCTGCTTTGGAGGGCGGCCCTGTAGCGCGACGGCCATCTCCTCGCCCTACTCCCCCTTCTCTGTGTGCCTCTTGTTGCGGGATTTGCAGTGTTCCTTTTCCTACTCAGTGCCCGGTGCTGAGTCTTGCAAACTCTTCCCAGGGAGTTGTTCACGCGGCTTGTCTTTCGAGGGTGGAGCAACCGGACCGGTTCCTCACACCTTCTGCGACGCAGCCCGTGGCTTGGAGCTCCGAACGTTCGGGTTGGGTGCGGAGCTCGTGTTGGGCTGATACTTCGGGGTTATGGGTCTCTCTCCGGGTCGACGGCTGTGTCCAACTGGCGGTGGTGATGGGGCCGGCGGTTCGGAGTTTCAGACGAAGCTCGAGTGGCCCTTCAGGAGGCCCTGCTTACCTCATGCTGTATATTCCTTCAGTTAATAAGGTTACCCTTGTGGCGACTGCTTTGGTGCCCACCCTCCAAGCCCAGCCATTGCGGGGCCATATCCCGATGCCAAGTGTGCTGGACTCGACACCGGACGGGGATGGGCCCGTATGCTGCCACCAACACGGTTTGTTCCTCGATGCTACCCGCAAGGTGGAAGGTCAAGAGTGGTGGCTGGCGTCTGCTCCTGCTGTGGAAGGCGCAACCACGAGAGGGCCCCTGGAAGGTTTGGTGCGAGCCTATAAATTCATTATCGTGGCCGCTCGTGTCGCAGCTCGGGGTTTCGAGGTCGGGCTGCTTTCCCCCCGCCGCTTGAGATCGTCGCGCCGACCTCTGGTTGAAGAGCCATCACCAGGAGTGGCGGCCCAACTTGTGCGCCCGTCGGAATCCGAGTGGGGCACACCGGTGGAGACGTCGGAGGACCAAGGGAGAGAGGCTTTGTCCTCTTCCTCGTTTTCTTCTCCTCAGCCTGTCTCGGCTCCTTCCTCTTCTCTTTCTTCGTTGCCCCCCCCCCCTGCATTATCCTCCGGCCGTATTTCTCAGGTTCCTTCTGCCGTGTTGACACCTGGGGTTGATCGCTATGCAGTGGCCAGAACGGCGTCCAGAGGTGTTATGGTCTTGGGAGCGGATCACCTTTCCCCGGCGCTGGGTGAATGCCAGGAGTGGGCTTCACCTCCCTTGGCTCGGTCCTGCACGGTGGGGCGTCCCGAGGTGTCTGACGAGCTTTTGTGCTCTTCTTTGCGGTCCGGAGGCCTCCTTGTTGTGGATGTCTTCCTGGCGTCAGCCCGGAACATTGAGAACGCTTCCGAAAGGGGGTCTGCTTTTCGGGTCACTGTGTCTGGGGAGCTCCTGGTTGCTTCGGCCTCAGCAGTTTCCACATCGTCGCCTGAATGCCATCTCTTTTTCGCATGCCAAGAAGTAGTTTGGAAGATTGCTCAGCTGTTGGAGAAATTTTCCATATCTCAGAACTCGGTCGGAGTGGTGTTGCGCGTGAGGCCGGCTCGAGTGCGCAGGTCTGGTGGTTGTTCAGAAGGGCCGCCTTCTTCGTCGCCGGAAACAACGACAAGAGCACTTTTGTCGTGTTTACAGGGTGCTTCCCGCTTCCTATCGTTCGTCCCGTCCTTTGGAGCCCTATGGGGGCAAGAAGCTGTGGACTCTCAGGGGCCGCTTCCCACATGCGGCATGGGCCTCGAGGACCTCTCGCAGTGGGCAATTAGTTCCGCCAACTTTGGGTCCGGTCGAGGAAGAGGGGACACGTCGCGGGGTGCTGGCGCTGTGCCATCAGCGGAGGCGGTTCCCGGCGCGTCTACTTTCTCCCTATTATTAGGACAACCGTGTCCGGGGACCTCATTAGTCCAGTTGGGCAGAGGGGCTGACCCTTCGGCGTGGGGGGGGGTAGGAAGTGTGATGTCTACTCTAGCCGACCCTACGTTTGAGTTGGTGGATCTTCTGCGGCAGTGTCATCACACTCCCAACATCGCTGCCGTAGCGCGAAGAGCCGGCGTGAACGTGTCGTTGGTTGACCAGCGGTTGGTTGAGTCTTCTTGGAGGCGCTCCCACCGTGCGCGGCGGAATAGAAGAGTTCTGCTTTCCCATCGGGAGCTGGTGGAGGTGTGTCCAGGGACCCTCGACGGGTGGGGATCCATGGTTTGGTTTGGCAGGGGCGGGTTCGTGGCTTCTGCGTTTGTTGCAGCTGCATCTCGAATCGAGGGCGGCCCAACTCTTCCTGCTTCGTTTCCCAGGTGCCAGTCGTTCCGTCTCTTGGTGGCAGACTTGGTCGCTGCCCAACAGGTAGGGGAGTCTCCAGAGGAGGACTGTGTCGCAGCATCAGGGGAGGTGCTGTGGTGGCGACCTTGGGCGGCAGCCGCTGCGTCGGTGTTGGCGTCGCCGCTGCTGGTTTACGTTTGCAACTGGGAGGGGAACCTGGAAGTGCCCTCCCCTTTTGCCCCTTCCCCGCCCCCTGCTCTCTTGCTTGACCGTGTACTAGCGTGGCAGGAGCTTCATGGGGTCGAGTCTGGTGCGGTCCCGGTCCTTATCGATTTCACTCTTGGTGCGGTGAGTAGACCTCTCCAAGCGCGCCCAGGGCTGCCCCCCCATTCTTCCTCTGCGGGAGCTGCGTTTGCGGGCCGGGGCTCAGCTGTAACATCGGAGATGAATGGTCTGGGCGACGCAACGATTCCTTCTGGGCACCGAACTGAAGGGCGGGGCGGGGGAGGTGGTCTCCCTGCGCCCCCCCCCAGGCTTCCACAGACATCCCGTCGACGGATCCACGTGGTTTGTGTCTTTTGCCGACAACGTGCTCATCCGTGTGCGGGCCTGCAGCTTCACCTTTGTGGCCACGCTGTCCACCGACCGTGCGTCCTTGAAGCTCTGCCTGCAGCCATTTCGGCCCTTACGTGTGAGGAGTGCGTTCAGGCAGTGACTAGAGCTCGCCCCGCAACTCTGGTTAGTGCTGGTCGGATTGGTACCCCTCCCCCTGGTAGTCTTTATCTCCCCCCGGGTTTGACGGCTGCGTCGGGTCTGATGGTCGCAGTGCAACCCGGGGCTTCACCGTTGGCGTCAGCGCCTGTGCCAGCGTCAACAGGGATTTTGCCTCGTCCAGCCTCAAGTTCGATTGCAGTTCCGTCGTCGCTGCTACCTTCGACTTTGCCGTCTTCGGTAGTTTTGTCCCCAGTGCTGCCTCTCTTCGGGTTGCCGGTTTCAACAATACCGTCTTCAACGGTGTCTCCTTCGTCGTCGGTTCCGCCGGCGCCGGTTGTGCTGGAGTCGTTGGCCGCACCGACGCTGTCACCGCGGACGGTGGCAGTGGAGGCGTCCCGTGATGACAACGGGGTTGACCTCAGGTTTCGAGAGACAGTGGACGTGGTGAGTTTACCCCGCGGCGCTGACGGATCTCCTCTGCCTAAGAGAGCTCGAACCCCTGAGGCTGTCGCAGCTCAAGCTTTGTGTGCGGAGTCTCGTGACGCAGAGGATGGTGTCCAGGCACTAATATCCTCAAGCCCTGCCCCCCCACCCCCTGCCATCCGGCTGTTGGGGACTTCGCCTTCGACTTTATCGTCTTTGCCGCCATTGGCGTCGGCGATTCAGGCCCCAGAGTTACCGCTGTCAGGATCCCCGTCCCTCCCGTTGTCGTCGTCGTCTTCGTCCTCTTTTTCTTCTTGCGATTGTTCGGCGCCTTCTCCGCCGGCGGTTTCGATTACGGCGTTGGCGGGTCTGGTCCCGGTGCGGGGGGGGTCCGACTGCTCCCTCCTTCCTCTCTCGTCTTCTTTGCCGACGTCGATGGGTATGGCGGTCTGTGGCAGATGCAGGGTCGCTCCCCAGCCTCGGGAGTTGGAAGATCCTGAGTACCTATCTCGTGGCGCTAATGGCTCTCCCATGCCACATCGAGCCCGAGCTCCTGCAGCTGAAGCAGCTCGGGCTCGGTTTCGAGAGTCTGGGATGCCAGATCCCCCCTTCTCGGAATCCGCAAATACTCACGAGACGGTTGCAATCATTTCACGTGCTCGAGTAGTTGAAGGGCAGGAGGAGCTGGCGGCGAGCGAGGAGGCTAGTTTGCCCTCACTCGGCTTGGCTGCTCTCTCTACTCTTCGGCTGGAGCTTGGAATTGCGTCTGAAGGTGATGGTCAACCTTTACCATCCTCAAGTCCTGCCCCCCCACCCCCCCCCGCCAATCAACTGACGGGGGCCTCACCTCCGCCTTCGACGTCCCTGGCGCCACCGGCGTCGGTGATCCAGGACCTAGATTTACCTTCGGCAGACCCTTCGCCTCTCTCGATGTTGTCGTCGCCTTCTTCTTCTTCTGCCTATTCCTTGTCGCCCTCACTTCCGATGGCTTCGCTTGCGACGTCAACGGAGGTGGTTGTGGTGCAAAGGGGGTCTAACCCTTCCCCCCTTTCTCGTTCGGTCTCTTTGCCGGCGTCGACGGGGTCGGCGGTCAGTGGCGGACGTAGGGCCGCCTCCCGGCCTCGAGAATGGGAAAACCCCGAAGTTGAATTACGTGGCGCTAATGGCTCTCCCTTGTTTCAGCGAGCTCGAGCTCCTGCGGCTGAAGCGGCTCGGGAATTGTTTCGAGAATCTGGGGTCCCAGATCCCTCTATCTCGGAACCATCAGACACTGCGTACTCGGGGTGGGCTCAAGAGTCGGCTGTAATCTTTCCACGTGCTCGAGAAGGTGGCGGGCAGGCTGAGTCAGTGGCGGTCGAGGGGGGGGGGGGTGCCCCCTCTTGGTTCGATTGTTCTCCTTACCCCTCAGTCGGGGCTTGAGATTGAGCCGGTAGTTGATGTAGGTGGGGTCATTTCTGTTGCCGCTGCCGTGTGCATCATTTGCTCTTGCTCTACCTCGGGTTTGGCTGCTTCTTCGGCAGCTTCTTGGTCTTTCTTGCAGGAGCAGACTCAGTACACCCAATTTTTGTGCTCGATATGTCATCGTGCTGCGTCTTCCATTCAGGGAGGTTCTACTCCTTGTGCGTCTTGGCCGGTGCACGTTGCGCTTTCATGGTCGTCAGGTCTTGAAGGAGGAGCAGTTCGGTTGGCTCGTCAACGGCTGACCTACCTTCAGGTTGAAGAGCTTTCTCTTTTTGTTTCCTCTCGTGGGTGTCTCTCTGCGGGGCCTCAGGGTGGTCTACGACTGGTTGCCTCCCAGTGCTTCTGCGTTAGCCATCCAGGAGCTCAATGTGGCCACGATGTGCTTTGGGATGTCGGCTGTGGCCCCGGCTTTCAAGAGGTTACCTTATCGGACTACCCTTGGTATGGCTCGTGCCCCTGCGGCATTCCTGGACTTATAGGTGAGGGCTGTTTGGTTTGTGGCGATGGTGTGCAAGGTCACATTCCATTGTCAGCTTTTACCTCGCGGGCTGACCCAGTGTGTTGTGGGGTGTGCGGCCTACACACTTTTCCGACTTCGGAATGTTCTTGTGGCCGACTGCCTGTGATCGGGTCAGACCTTACTCGATCAGCTTTACCGTGCCTGGTGCTGGGTGCTGTTGCCGGAGCAAATGGGGAACTGGCTCTCCCCGACACCTTCGGGCCGTGGTTGTCCTCGGTGACGGTGCATGGCTGGTGTCCTGATATGGGATTTAGGTTACTCACCTCGCTGTCCGGTAACACCTGCTTGGCTTCGGTGGTGGTGCTTGCTTTAGAAGCCTTCGCTGTTGCAGCTGTCCCGTCAGCCTTAACGCTTTGGTCGGTGGACACCGACACCGACTTGGGTCTTGCGGAGTCTCGACCTCGATCGGGTAGGTGGGGTCTCGCCCGATCTCTCCTCTCGGCGGGAGTGACCCCGAGCGGTGTCCTCTACCTCAGATGGGCTCATTCGGCTAACTCTGTGGAGGGTCGGCCTTCCGTCGCCGGACCGTGGATGGAAGCTCAGCGGCAGGAGTACGACCCAATGCGTCGGTTGTGGGCATTGCCGACGGCGCCTGTGATTGGTTTGGTTCGCGCTGTTGTTCGGGTCCTCAGCGACCAGTCAGCAGTGTGTCCTTTTGGTTGGGGTCTTTCGGTATCAGATGTCACGTCCTTGATCGTTAGGCGGCTTGGGAATGCTGGCGTCTTCTTGGTAGCGGCATCCCGACTCTCTTCAAATGTTAGTTGTTTCGTTGTTCCTCTTCCGGTTCATGTCCTGTTTCGGCTCCTTGCAGCCCAGACAGATTTTGGTTCCATTGTCGAGTCGCTGCTCGCGGGATTTCAGCAAATGTGTGTGTCGACTGGGCATGTACCATCTCGCCAGGGCTGGTTTCCTCCTTCGGCTTGGAGGTTAGGGGCAGCAGTGGAGGACAGGGTACGCGTGGCCGCTGCCCCCTTTCTTCCGGCAGAAGGGTTGGCTGAGTATGATCCCATGTTCCGCTGTTTATGGGGTGTTTTCGTCGTCTTGATCTCTGCGGTTTCGGAGGGTACTGACCAACCTGAAGGACAATTGGGCAACACAGAGATCTTGCGTCGTCTTTCGTGGCTGGTGCAGGGGGGGGCCGGTCCGGTGTCGCTGGTGACGAGGGTTTCTAATGGGGACCGTGCCTGCAGGCTCTGCTCTTACTTTTGCTCCTCTCTGCTTTGGCTTTTTCGGGACCCTCTTCCCGTGCATGACCCGTTTGCCCGGGACCGAGCAATTATTGACCACCCAAACTGTCCTTCTCGAGTGAGGGGTGCGTCGCCTCAGTTTGTCCTCCAAGCGTTTCAGCGTGTGCTTTCATTGGCGCGGTCGGTTCGGGATTCGGCCCAGCTCCAGTTCGACGAGTCCCAAGGAGTCGTGGTTGCCGAGCCTCCTCGGGCGGTTTCGGAGGCGACGTCTTTCAGTTTGACTGGTTGGGGTTCAGAAGCGGCTCTGATTGTTGCTCTTTCAGTGGAGGCTCCGTCACAACCGGCAGTGGTCATTGATCTGTCGCTGGATGATGACGGTCGGGTTCTCCCCCCCCCTGCGCGAGTTGAGTGCTCTCTCCTCCTTTGCTTTCTGCTCAACTCCTGTGCCGCCGGTTCTTTAGTAGACATGTCAGCCTTTGCCCCGTCGGACCTGCCTACGGTTTTACGTTTCGGCACCCAGGCGATTGCTCTCTTTGGTACGAACTTCCCCCTCCCCGAAGTTCGTGGTATCTATTTCGAGGAGGCCCCGCTTGATTACTGGCGGAGAGTCCGTTCTGCTAGTCCCTCCACGCCGGGTGGATGGTTTGCGGACGCCTCTTCTCAGCAAACGACCGTTGGCTCGCTGCAACGGAGACTCCGTGCGGATTGGTCAGATGACCCTGGGGCTGTTTGTGCTAGACTTGCGTTGTTCTTAGACGTGCAGGCCACTGGGGCTGAGGAGTTGGTGTTTAATTTCTTCCACACCATCGACATGTTGGGGGTGGATATTGTGGAACGTGCCGCCGGTCAAAGAGCTGGGTTGCCCTGCGGGGTCCCCCTCGACCCTTCCTACGCTGGGCAGATCGCTGCCAACCCGCCTCCCTGCCTCACCCCTCCACCTGTGACCGGCAACCAGATGCTGCCGTTGTCATCCGAGGTTTCCCTTCCATCGTCGACGCCCTTGGAGGGAGGATCAGTTCGATCGGAGCCGTCTTCACCTTGGTTTCATCGCACATCAACTCTGCTTGGGGAAGAGGTCGCGATCTGCTTCTGCGGTACGGCGGGTCCCTTTCTTCCGGCCAGGGGGTCTGCTGACTTCCAGCGCCTTGACCGCCTTCTGTGGGGAGTGTTTGTTACTGCAATGAGCCTCGTTGAGTTGAATGAGGCCCAGGTTTTGATGGTCGATGAGTACAGGGCTGAATCTCGTCGCCGCCTCTCTTGGGTCGTAGGGGGGGCTGAGTGCTCTGCCTCTGTTGAGATGGCGACGGCCAACGGCGAGCTCGTTGCTCTTTTTGCTAACTACCTCTGGAGACTGGTGTTGCACGTTCGGCGCCACGTCTCTCCTCGCCAGGCTGAGTTTGAGTCGGGCCAAGTACTACTCGACGCACTACCATCGCCTTGGCGCGAACAGGACGGAGTTTCTGAGGATAACTTCATTCGGGCTTTCCGCGTGGTTGCTCACGCTGCTATTCCCGGTTTTCGGTATTATTCGGAAATTGTCTGGCCCAGTGAACACGACGGTGGTTCTAGTCCGCCGGTGCTCCCGCCTTACTCTTCCCAACAGGAAGGTGTCATTGCCGTTCCTGCAGCTTCGGGAGTCTTTCTTAATGAGTTGCCTCTCCTATCCCCGGCTCCGGTGGCTGTCTCTACTCTCCCTACTCCTAGCTCCCAGTCAAGTCACGGCGGCGAAGAAGCTGCGCAAATCCAGTGTTCCCTCCTCTATTGCTTCTTGCTCAATTCGTGTGCTCAGGGGTATGTTGCTCCTGTGGCTGCCTTTGACCCCTCTGATCGGGACTTGGTGCACAATCTCGGAGTCCAAGGCGTGGCCCTCTTCAGTACAGCTGGGAGTGCTGCCGAGTCCGACCATAGCTCGTCTTCCACTGAGCTTCCTCTCGATCGGTGGCGCCTCACCCGCATTGCTGCCCCCTCTTGGCCTGGGGGTTTCTATGCGTGTGCCTCCACCCAAGAGCGTGTCCTTTTGGATCTGCAACTGTGGATCGATGCAGAGTGGTTACGTCAACCCAACGTCGTCCGTCAGAGGCTTTCGGAGGCAGATATTTCCCTTTCGGTGGCTTCAGATTTAGTGCTCAACTTCGTCAGTACGATTGATTCACTCGGTCCTGACATTGTGGGCCGCGCGTCCGGCCCGTCGGCAGGGCCTTCATTAGCGACAGTGCTGACGACGCAAGCCTCGAGCCATTTGGAGCTTCCTAATGGGGGTGGCCTGGTTGTAGAGGGAGGTTCAGAGGTTTCTCCGACGAACGTCTCTTTGCTGCCTCTTCAATCTGATCAGGCAGATTCTCCTTTGCCGCCTACGGCCCCGCCTGCGCTTGTTCAGGTTGCAACGGAGCAGGTCTCGTGTGCGATCTGTATCGAGTGCATTCCAGTCGGACAGGGAGTGGCCTGCTCTGCTGGATGCGCAGCCCGCTTCCATATCAGCTGTTTACAGCGTTGGGCTAACACTTTGCCGAATCCGTGGTGCTTCCGGTGCCGCTCTCTAGACTTCGGCTCTGGTCTAAGCGAGGCCCTTCACACTCCCGAACGAGACCTGGATGGTAGTGGTCTAGGCGATGGACTGCCTCGGCATAATCATTCTTTTATGCTGGCGACCGACGACGTTCATGTGGCGCCGTGGCTAGACTCTCGGTCGTGTCCGTCTTGTCGCCGTGCCTTGTCCGCTGAGCTGATTGATCGTCTGGTACTGGACTTCCCCCCCTCTACGGTGTTTAGCAGTGTCGGCATGTTTCGTTCTCTTGAACAGGCGATGGCGGAATACTATGGCTTCTCTTCGTCAGGGCGGGTGGATGAAGACTTTTTAAGGATAGGGGATGGACGACGGGAGGTGGCAGTGTCAGTGCCTGCAGTCGGCCGGGGGCCTTTGGGAGAAGTGTTACCGGGTAGGTCGGTCCGTCGGCTCCTCTCGGCTCCGAGCCGCTCCAGCCTCATGGAGAACCCTGCGGAAGCTATGGTGTCAGTCCTTGATCCGGACACTGGCCTCGAAGTTCTTGTCCCCTGGATCGAGTCTGACTTCGACCCGTTTGCAGAGCCCCCCATGCCTGTGCAAATGGTTCGGGGACGAGAATTGGGTTTGACGCCGGCGGGTGTCCTACCCCTTCAAGTTGTACCGGTTGCGGAATCGGTTTTGTGCAATGTGTGTTTGGGTCCGATACCGATTGAGGAGGAGGTGGTGAGCTGTTCTGCCGGCTGTGCAGGTCGCTTCTGTCTCTCCTGTTTGCGGGGCTGGTGCAACTCGTACCCTGCGCCGCATTGTCTGCGATGCCATAATATTCAAGACGTGGGTGGAGTTCACGTGCAGAGCCTTGACCTTGACTCTGGATCAGGAAGCCGCCATAACCATTCGTTCCTCCTAGATGATGAAGAGGAGGCAGTGGCGAGCTGGTTGAGGGGGCGACGCTGCCCATGCTGCAACCGCAGTTTGTCCCCTGAGTTGACTGCTCACTTGGGGTTGCTGCACCCGCCTTCTGTTGTTGTTGGTCCCGAGTTGGCCCGGGCTGTGGAGCAATCGATGGCTTCCCATCTGGGTTTCTCATTTGCGGGCACAGCTGATGCAGATATTTTCACCGCTAACCGTCGGCCTGGGCCTGGCCTCGTGTGGGTGTCGGTTCCCGGTTCTCTTGTGTCTCAGCCTGTGGCGCGGGGGGAGCCAGACCCGGTCGTTGTTCGCCTCCTCTCGGCTCCCCGTCGGAATCGTCTTTTGAACCCTCTGGTTCGTTCAAACAGTACAGTGGTCATCCAAACCGTTACTGGTTCCGCCGCTGTTCCCTGGTGTGAGGTTTTGTTTCACCATTTCAGTGTGCCCATTCTACGGCAAGGTAGGCAGGGACGGAGGGCTGGTGGTCGGGGGTCGGGGAGCCGCTCGAGGAGTCGCTCCAGAGGTACTTCACGGCGCCAGGACAACCCTTCTCCGGGACATGCAGCACTGCTTGCCATTCACCCCGCGGCCGCATCTCCCCAACCTCTGCTTCCCTCGCCGTTACCTGCTTCTCCTCTCCCCCTGCTCCCCACCCTTGGCCTCAACCCGGCCGAGCGGCAGGTGCAGGGGGGGGCTCCAGACAACGCGGCCCCGGTTGCCGAGTTTGGTCAGACTCCACCTCCTGCCTCTCCTCCTCCCCTCTACCCAGCTGCTGAGGTTGGGACTCCCGCAACTCGAGTCGAAGCGGCCCCGATACCCACGTTGGCCCCCACCGGTGCCACTCCAGCCGTAGCTCTTGGGCCTGCCTCTCCGCAGCTCCCCGCCCATTTGCCTGTTGCAGCGTCTCCTGCTGCGCTAGCCAACGGCCCCCCAGTCCCGATTGAGGGTGACCTCTTGCACCCCCAACACCCGATGTGGCGGTTCATTCAGGGTCTTACACCGGAGCAGGTCCTCCGACACCCTACCTTGACTACTGAAAAGAAAAGAGGGAGCCTCGTGGCGGACGCTGCTTGGAAGTCGGCAGTTGAGTTTGCTAGCAAGCGAGCCGGCGCTTCTGATATTGATGCTGTTGTGGATTCTCAACGGCTTTTTCTTCTGCTGCCGGCTCTCATCTTTGGTAAATTTCGAGTGGGGGATGAACAGCTGCTTTCAACTACTCCTTGGGCCGATACAATCCTATCGCGTGTCACTCGCCTCTTGGCGGGCGAAATTGAGGGTCTGTTTGAAGAAAGCATCTTGGCGGCGCCGGGAGGGGGCGGAGGGCGTGGGCAACAGGGTCGGGATCGAGTTCAAGATGCCAAGGCTGCCCGGGAGCAGGCAGTAAAGCGCAGTATAGATTTTTGTCGCAGGGGCCAACCGTCGAAAGCGTTGGGTGCCCTGAGCAGCACTGGCATGCTCGACACTTCTAATCCTGACGTCCAAGAAGCGTACAGCCGCCTTCAGGACCCCCATGGTGATGGGGAAGGGGACGTTCCAGTGCAAGAGTGGAAAACATTCGTTCAGAACAACGGCGCAGCTTATCCAAACCTACTCCCGGTAGAATCGGAGCTCTACAAATTTCAACTCGGGGTGACGCTTATCCACGGAGCAGATGGGACGAGTCGCGAGGTGGACACTTTGGAACACGTGCTGCAGAACTTGGACTCTACTTCTGCCCCGGGTGCCTCTTCTATGTCTTTCGCGTTGCTGAAAAAACTCGGTCCTGACGTTTTGAGACCACTTCTGCAACCGTACTTTGGGCGAAGCCGGTGGGATTACTCCCGCCCTTGCCACCGCGAGACTCACGCACTTCTTGTCTCGGTGCGTGCTCTTGGGCTGGATAAGACTGGGTTGGGCCGTGTGGAAGATCTGCGGCCGATAGGCATCGGGGAAGCTTTACGCCGTCTAGCCCACAAGTGTTGGCTCCTCCAGGAGGGTGAGGGGATTGGGCGAACGTTGGCGCTCCACGGCCAGTTTGGGTGTGGGTTCAAGAATGGGTCCGAGGTCATCCACCGTTTAACGACGAGTGCCCTAGAAGCGCTCTATGAGCGTCAGTTGGCGTGTGCGTCGAGTGAAACAGATGCGCGTAACGCTTATTGCTCCATCTTCCGCTCTGCGATCCAACGTGGCATCGCCAAGCATGCTCCTGGGTTGTTGCCGTTCTTTGACTTCCTCTATGGACCCCAGGCGTTGGCGCAAGCCTTTTTCTACTCCCCAGGGAACCCTGCGGTGGTCGGTTCATGTCTTCTCCCAAGTGGGGTACACCAAGGGTGCGTTTTGGGTCCCCTCTTCTTCAGCCTTGGCCTTGATGAGCTCCTTCAGCAGGTCAGGGGGGTTTTGGCTAATCTCCCTGTGGATAGCACCATGGTCGGTCAATCAGTCAAGGTGCAACCAGAGGCGGTCTTCTTCCAGGACGGCGCCGTTTCCCCCTTCGTCCCGCACGTGTCTGACACCTTCGTGCTGCTGGCAGCTCCTGAGTTTCCAGAAGAAGATCCTTCCTCCCGTGTCATCGTGAGTGTGTTGCCAGGGGGCGTGGCCCCTGAGGAAGGAGATGATTTCTTTTGTGAGTATTCCGTGCCGTGGGAGGCGGTCCGGCTCAGTCGAGTGGTGCTTTTGTCGGCTTACCTGGACGATATTCGTCTCACGGACGAGCTTTTCCTCAGTAGACCTTTCATGAAAGCGCTCCAGGAGCTCGGACCAAGCATTGGGTTGCTGTTTGACAAACGGGCCAAGAACTACCTTTACGTCCCGCTCCCATTCCTGCACCATCTCCAGGCCATGTACCCTAATGCAGTGGTGGTCACCGATGAGTCTCCCGGTGACAATCCCTCGGACCAGCTCAAGTTGGCAGCTGTCGCCTACAACCTTTCCGCTCCTGAGAACGCCTCCCGCCCTCTTGTTACGACCTGTGGCGTGGAACGGGTGATGGGTAGTCCTATTCGTCTTGTGGAAACGGATCCTTTGCTTGGCCTGGTGTCTATTAATTGGATTGCTTCTCAAGTGGATTCGGCTGCCCAAACCGTTGGTGGGCTTTTCGCTCACATTGGCGTTCCTGAAACCGACCGAGTGGCGCTAGAGGGAGGTCACTTTCCTCTGTACGTTGCTGGGGAAGACGTCCCGAAGTTACCGGTCTCGGAGCCTCAACTCCAGCATTTCCTTGCCAGGACTACTCTCCCTCGACGTTTGAACCATTTGGCTCGTACTGTTTCTCCTGCCGCTACTTCTGCCTCCCTTCGGACTATCGACCATCTACTTCAAGCTACGGCAGCGGGTCTGATGGGCTTGCGTCTTGACGCCCTAACACCCCCTCAACGGGAGCGCCTCACCCTTCCAACCCGGTTTGCCGGTACGATTCCGGGGGCGGCGTTGACCACGGCTGCCCAGTTTCTGAACTCAGCGGTCGAGGTAAGACGCACTTTGGTGACTCTGGTTGGCAACATGGGTCTGAAGGAGATCCCAATTCCTCCGGTTTTATCGATGGTTTTGGATGATGCTTCGGAGCGGTGGACACAAGGCGGGGGGGGGGTGGTTCCGGCCTCCTTCCGGAGCCTCACTGGGGCGTTGGCTGAAATTAATGCAGCGCGCGCTGACCAACCTGGAGAGGCTGGTGTACAGTTGACGTTGCAAGGGTTAATGGATTCAAAGATATCTACCCGAGATCTCGCCGAGCCCATCTTGGCAAGTGCTGTTCGTCGCATTGCTAATACACTCGACCCCGACTCTGCTGGCCTGATGGAGGCAGGGAGGATCCCGGGCGCCAATGGCCTTGTCAGTGCTATCCCAAGCGTTCCGGCTTTTACAGTGTCCCCCTCCTCCTTTCGGTTCGCTTTGTTGCGCCAAAATGGTCATCTCCCGATGTTGGTCCCCCATCCCCATCATTGTGGGGAGCGGGGAGTCCGCATGCTGGGGGATTCTGATGGGGCTCACATCTTTTCGTGTCCGTGCTTGGGAGGTCAGATCCGTCCCCATGACGAGGTGAAGTTTGTTCTCGCACACCTGATTAAGCAGTGTGGAGTGACGTCTACGGTTCCCATGACTGAGGTCCGTGTTCGGCTCCGTTCGGGCGGAGCGTGGTACGCTGATCTACAGTTCATGGACCAACACACTGGTCAGACAATAGTTATCGACGTTTCTATTGTGAACACTGACTCGGCGACGGAGTCGCGGAGAGGAGGAGGGGCGACTGGTTCGGTCGTCGAGGCGCTGCAGAGGCGCGAGAGAGAGAAGCGTGCCTTGCCTGCTGCTCGAGAAATTCATAACCAAGAAGGGCCTCAAACCTTATTCGTCCCCTTTGTTATGTCTTCCTCCGGTGGTTTTGGCCCTGCTGCACGTGCCTTTCTTAAGACCCTCTACGCGTCAGCTCGGCGTTCCGGTCACTGGGTGATGGCGTCGGGTCAGCCCGAGGTTGATGTTACGTGGAATACTCGCTTCGCTTCGTCCTACTGGAATATGCGCCTCAGCATGGCGTGTACTGTCACTTCTGCGGAAGTGGTTCGCAAGCTTCTTGTTCGTGACTTCAACAAGAACCTGGTGACTCACCCTGGTCGCCGTCAAGCCCCGCGAGATCCAAATTTTTCAGCGTATGGGTCGGACGTCCCTTCGGCTGTTCGGGTTGGGAGCTCGGATGGGTAGATGGCTCGTAGTGGCGGCATTTAATTAAGCCGTTTTAGCGTGTTTGTTGTTTTTCTCTTTTGAGATACTTTTCAGTATTTGCCCTCCTAGAGGTCGCATGTAGGTGTGTGTTCTGTTCTGTCGGCGCGTGGTGTTGTTGCGACTTTGCGTATCTTTTGTTACCTCTAGAATATTCCCCGAACCATAAAAAAGGTCCAACAAAGTGAATCGAACTTCGCCCAAAAAATCGAACTTCGCAAACACTCTAGTGTGGGATTTATGTAACTAAATCACTGCAAGATAAAGATGAAAGAGCATAGAGCATATGCATTCTGATAGGTATATGTGCCTTAACA